>Ga0255767_1000124_pt1 | contig 63030 bp, 59 predicted proteins | sample 071ome_24_FD_179967 | JGI IMG/M metagenome (GOLD analysis project Ga0255767, IMG submission 179967) | Coastal salt marsh microbial communities from the Groves Creek Marsh, Skidaway Island, Georgia - 071402CT metaG (version 2) | ecosystem: Environmental > Aquatic > Marine > Intertidal zone > Salt...
ATACACGCTTTCCAAGCGTGCGCCTTCAGCCACTCGGCCACCCCTCCGGCACGCGGCGTTCAATAGCCGAACCGGAGCCATGCTGGCAACAGGCCGTCTTTTAACCAAATCCGTCAGGAGTAAGACTTGTGTCCGACACACCGACTGCTGTTAAGTATGACGCGGAAAACAAACAATAAAATCAGAAGCGGAGAACTCACCCGGTTATGGTCGTGGGCCGCGTCATTGGCTGGATTTTCCTGATCGCCGCGATCGCCATTCTCGTGCGCGACGCGCTGGCGTCGATCGATGCCGGTACGCTCTCGCTGATCGCCGCCGGCGAATTGTGGTTCAGCCTGCACCCGACCAGCCTCCAGGTCGCCGAACCGGCGATCGCCCGGCATGTGCCGGTGATCGGTCCGTGGCTGTGGCACCCGGTGATCTCCACGCTCCTGACATGGCCGGCGCTGTTCGTGACCGGCGTGCCGGGCGTTCTTCTGGTCTGGCTGTTCCGCCGCCGCCCGCCCAAGGGTGGCATGTTCCGGTAGGGACAATACTTTCATCGTCATGCCCGCGAAGGCGGGCATCCATAACCACCGCACCTAGTTTGGCAGGCGTTTGAGTTTATGGGTTCCCGCCTTCGCGGGAACGACGAAGAAGGATTGGGCCCTACTCGTCGCCCATCCGTAGCGCTTCGATGAAGGCCGACTGCGGGATCTCGACATTGCCGTACTGGCGCATCTTCTTCTTGCCCGCCTTCTGCTTCTCCAGAAGCTTGCGTTTGCGGGTGATGTCGCCGCCGTAGCACTTGGACGTGACGTCCTTGCGCATGGCGCCCAGCGTTTCGCGGGCGATGACCTTGCCGCCGATGGCCGCCTGGAGCGCCACCTTGAAGAGCTGGCGCGGGACGAGATCCTTCAGGCGTGAACACAGGTGACGTCCGCGCGCCTCGGCCTGGTCGCGATGCACCACCATCGACAGGGCATCGACGATCTCGCCGTTCACCAGAATATCGACCTTCACCAGATGGCCCTCGCGGTATTCGTCCAGCTCATAGTCGAAGCTGGCATAGCCGCGACTGATGGATTTCAGCCGGTCGTAGAAGTCGAACACCACCTCGTTGAGCGGCAGGCGATAGACCAGCATGGCGCGCCCACCCACATAGGTCAGGTCGAGCTGTTCGCCGCGCCGTTCCGTACACAGTTGCAGGATCGGGCCGAGATAGTCGTCCGGCACCATGATCGAGGCCTTGATCCAGGGCTCGGCGATAGTGTCGATGCGGGTGACATCGGGATAGTCCGACGGATTGTGGAGCGTGATCTCCTTCCCGTCGGTCATCCTGATCCGGTACACGACCGACGGCGCCGTCGCGATAATCTCCAGATCGAACTCGCGGTCGAGGCGCTGCTGGATGATTTCCATGTGCAGCAGGCCGAGGAAGCCGCAGCGAAAGCCCATGCCCAGCGCCACGGAGCTTTCCGGCTCGTATTCGAAGCTGGCGTCGTTCAGATGCAGCTTGCCCAGCGCGTCGCGCAGATCTTCGTAATCCGCCGCATCGGCCGGATAGAAAGAGGAGAACACCACCGGCACCGACGGCTTGAAGCCCGGCAGCGGCTTGGCTGCGGGTTTGCGGTCGTCGGTGATGGTGTCGCCCACATTACAGTCGGCCACGGTCTTGATGGACGCGGTGATGAACCCGATCTCGCCGGGGCCGAGCTGGCCGATCTCGGTGCGCGCGGGTGTGAACACGCCGACCCGGTCCACCGGATAGGTGCGCCCGTTGGACATCATGCGGATGCGCTGGCCCTTCTTCAGGGTGCCGTGCTTCACGCGCACCAGCGCGACCACGCCCAGATAGGGGTCGTACCAGCTATCGACCAGCAGTGCCTGGAGCTCGGCATCCGCATCGCCCTCGGGCGGTGGCATCTTGGTAACGATGGCCTCCAGCACATCGGGAATGCCGAGCCCGGTCTTGGCGGAAATCTCCAGCGCGTCGGACGCATCCAGCCCGATCACGTCCTCGATCTGCTGCTTGATCCGGTCGGGTTCGGCGGCGGGCAGGTCGATCTTGTTGAGGACCGGCACCAGTTCCAGATCGGCGTCGATGGCCAGATAGGCATTGGCGAGCGTCTGCGCCTCCACGCCCTGACTGGCGTCCACCACCAGCAGCGCGCCCTCGCACGCGGCGAGCGAGCGCGAGACCTCGTAGGAGAAATCGACATGGCCCGGCGTGTCCATCAGGTTCAGGAAATAGGTCTTGCCGTCCTTCGCCTCGTACTTCAGGCGCACGGTCTGCGCCTTGATGGTGATGCCGCGCTCGCGCTCGAGCTCCATGTTGTCGAGCACCTGTTCGGACATCTCACGGTCGGTCAGCCCGCCCGTTTCCTGAATCAGGCGGTCGGCCAGGGTCGACTTGCCGTGGTCGATATGCGCGACGATGGAGAAATTGCGGATGTGGGAAAGGTCGGTCATGGGTGCGCTTGATAACGTGTGAACAATTCAGGAACAGGCCCTGTCACAATGGCTGTCATACGGTCTGTGACAATCGGGGATAACTGTCACAATCCGGTCTCCACAAGTCGTTTTCCCGATCTTATCCCCGAATTGTGAGAGTTCGGGAAACGTATATTTTTTATTTTTACCAGCAACTTACACGATATTCAGCGCTTTTCCCCAGGCTGTCACAATGCCACGCCGCCGCTGAAACCGTTTTGCCATGTTATCCACAGGCCTTTGTGGATGACAGCGCCTACCCCCGCAGCGTGCCGCCCGTGGTTTTTTGCACCGCATCCACGATCTTCGCCGAAATCTCCTCGATCTCGGCGTCGGTGAGCGTCGCATCGACCGGCTGGATGGTCGCCTGGATCGCCAGCGACTTCTTGCCCGGCTCCATGTTCTTGCCTTCATAGACATCGAACAGGGACACATCGGAAATCATGTCGCGGTCGGCGCCGCGCGCCGCGCGCAGCAGGTCGCCGGCCTGCACATCGGCATCGACCAGGAAGGCAAAGTCGCGGCGCAGCGGCTGGAAGGCCGACAATTGCAGCGGCGGGCGGGCGACGCCGCCCTTTTTCGATTCCTTGCGGGCCGGGATGTTGTCGAGGAACACCTCGAAGCCGACGGCCGGGCCGCGCACGTCGAGGCCGCGCAGCACGGCGGGATGGATTTCCCCGAACCAGGCCAGCACGTTCTTGCCCAGACGCAGGCTGCCCGAGCGGCCGGGATGGTAATAGTCCGGCGCGTCGCGGCCGACCTGCGCGTTGCCGACGGGCGCGCCCGCCGCCTCCAGCGCGGCCAGCGCATCACCCTTGGCGTCGAGCGCGTCGGCGGCACGCGCTGTGCCCGACCAGTGGGCCGGGTGGGCGTTGCCGTGGCGTACACCGGCGGCGACCAGCATCTGGCCGTCGGGCGTGGCGTCGCGGTAGGCCGGGCCGAGTTCGAACAGGCCGACATCGCCATAGCCGCGGTCGGCGTTGCGGCCAGCGGCCACCAGCAGGTTGCCGAGGATCGAGGGACGCAGTGCATCCAGCTCACTGGAGATCGGGTTGGCGAGCACCAGCGTGTCGGCCACCTTGGAGAAGAGTTCCGCCTGCGTGCGGCCCATGAAGGACCAGGTGACAGCCTCGTTCAGGCCCTGGGCGGCGAGCGTGCGGCGCACGATGCTGGCGCGGCGCTGTTCCGGGGTGATGGCCACGGACGGCAGGGCCGCGTCGCGGGTCAGCGAGACCGGAGGGATGCTGTCGAAGCCGTAGATGCGGGTGATCTCCTCGACCAGGTCCGCCTCGCCCTCGATATCCGGGCGCCACGGCGGCACCGAGGCCGACACCCCTTCATCACTGGGCGAGAGATCGAAGCCGAGGCGTTCGAGGATGTCGCTCTGGCGCGTGTGGGAGACCTCGACCCCGCCGAGCGTCGCCACACGGTCGGAACGCAGTTCGATCTCACGCTGCCATTTGGGCATCTTGCCGGCGCTGACGGTCTCGCTCGCCTCGCCGCCGCAGAATTCGAGGATCAGTCGCGCGGCAACCTCGGCGCCCCATTCGGCGGATTCCGGGTCGATGCCGCGCTCGAAGCGGTAGCGCGCATCGGATTCGATCTGCAGCTTGCGGCCCGTCGCGGCGACGGAAATGGGATCGAACAGCGCAACCTCGAGGAACACCTCGGTCGTCTCCGCCGTGCAGCTTGAATCGAGCCCGCCCATGACGCCGGCCAGGCCCTCGGCCTTGTCACCGTCGCCGATGACGGTCATCTCGCCGTCCAGCTCGTATTCGCGCTCGACCAGGGCCATGAACTTCTCGCCGTCGCGCGCACGGCGCATGGTCAGCGTCTTGTGGTCCAGCTTGCCCGCGTCAAAGACGTGCAGCGGGCGGCCCAGATCCAGCGAGACGTAGTTGGTCACGTCCACCAGCGCCGAGATCGGCCGCAGGCCCACGGCCACCAGCCGGTCCTGCACCCATTGCGGCGACGGGCCGTTCGTCACACCCCTGAAGTGGCGGCCCACGACGTAGCGGCAGGCATTGCCGTCATCCGCGATCTTCCAGCTGACGGGCGACTTGTAGCTGCCGGCCACCGGCGCAGCCGCGTCGAACGGCTTGAGCGCGCCCAGCCCGGCGGCGGCCAGGTCGCGGGCAATGCCGCGCACGCCGGTGCAGTCGGGGCGGTTCGGGGTGAGCTCGATATCGATAACCGGATCGTCGATCCCGAGGACTTCCGCGAAGGGTATGCCGATCTGCGCATCCTCAGGCAGGTCGATGATGCCTTCGTGTTCGTCCGACAGGCCCATCTCGCGTTCGGAGACCAGCATGCCGTTGGACTCGACGCCGCGGATCTTCGCCGCCTTGAGCTCGACCTCGATGCCCGGCACCCAGGTGCCGACCGGCGCGAACACGCCTTTCATGCCCGCGCGCGCATTCGGCGCGCCGCAGACCACCTGCACCGTGCCCTCGCCCGTATCGACGGTGCAGACACGCAGCCGGTCCGCATCGGGGTGCTGCTCGGCAGAGATCACATGGGCGACGCGGAAGGCGGAGAGCTCCGCCGCGCGGTCCTCGACCGTATCGACCTCAAGGCCGATGCGGATCAGCGTCTCGACGATCTCGTCGAGCGACGCCTCGGTGTCGAGGTGGTCTTTCAGCCAGCTGAGGGTGAACTTCATGGCCCGCCCCTACAATCCGCGAACCATCGACGGCACGGATAGCGGCACGAAGCCGTAGTTCTTCAGCCAGCGGATGTCGGCGTCGAAGAAGGTACGCAGGTCGGGGATGCCGTACTTCAGCATCGCGATGCGGTCGATGCCCATGCCGAAGGCGAAACCCTGATACTTCCGGGCGTCGATGCCGCCATATTCCAGCACCTTCGGGTGGACCATACCGGAGCCCATGATCTCCAGCCAGTTGTCCGCGCCGTCGCCGAAATTGCCGATGCGCAGCTCGCCGCCCTCGCGCGAACAGCCGATATCGACCTCCATGGAGGGTTCGGTGAACGGGAAGTGGCTCGGGCGGAAACGGACCGGCAGGTCCGGGATGTCGAAGAACGCCCGGCAGAAATCGATGATACAGCCCTTCAGGTGGCCCATATGGGTCTTCTCATCGACGACCAGCGCCTCGATCTGATGGAACATCGGCGTGTGGGTGGCGTCGGAATCGCTGCGGTAGGTGCGCCCCGGCGCGATGATGCGGATCGGCGGTTTCGACGTCTCCATCGTGCGGATCTGCACCGGCGAGGTGTGGGTGCGCAGCACCGGGGCCGGGCGCCCCGCTTCCGCGTTCAGGTAGAAGGTGTCGTGCATCTGCCGGGCGGGATGCTCCGGCGGAATGTTGAGCGCCGTGAAGTTGTGGAAGTCGTCCTCGACATCCGGGCCCTCGGCGACGGTGAATCCCATCTCGCCGAAGATGGCGATGCACTCCTCCATCACCTGGCTGACCGGATGGAGATACCCCGTCTCGCGCGGGCGCGGCGGCAGGGTGACATCCACCGTCTCCTCGGCGAGCCGGGACTCCAGCGCGGCGGCGTCGAGTTCGGCCTGCCGCGCCGCGATGGCGTCGGCGACCGCATCCTTGACCCGGTTCAGCGCCTGGCCGGCCTCACGGCGGGCATCCCCGTCGAGCTGGCCGAGGCCCTTCATCAGGCCGGTGATCGCCCCGTTCTTGCCGAGCGCGGACACGCGGACGGCCTCGAGCGCATCGAGGCTGTCCGCTGCGGCGACGTCCGCCAGCAGGGTGTCCTGCAACTGGGAAGGATCAGGCGCGGTCATGGTTCACCGTCGGCTTTCTCAGCCCTGGTGGCCCTTTCGGCGTCAGGAAGAAGCGCCGAGGGCGTTCTGTGCCTGTTCGACGATATCCTTGAACGCCTCGGGCTCACGCACGGCCAGATCGGCGAGGACCTTGCGGTCGATCTCGATGCCGGCCTGCTTCACGCCCGCCATGAACTGGGAATAAGTCATCCCGTTCTGACGCGCGCCTGCGTTGATGCGCTGGATCCAGAGAGCGCGGAAGTTCCGCTTCTTCACCCGGCGGTCGCGATAGGCGTACTGCAGGCCCTTCTCGACCCGCTCCTTGGCGACGCGATAGACGTTCTTGTTCCGGCCCCGGTAACCCTTGGCGGCTTTGAGGATTTTCTTGCGCCGTGCGTGGCGCTGGACGGTGCTTTTTGCGCGTGACATGTGATCAGCCCTTTCGCGAATACGGCATCATGGGCTTCAGGATCTGCTCATCGACCTTCGCGATGGTGCCGATCTTCCGCGCCTTGCGCTTCATGGACTGGGAGCGCTTGCGCATGCCATGACGCATGCCGGAGGGCTTCATCTTGATCTTGCCGGAAGCCGTGAAGCTGAATCGCTTCTTGGCCGACGACTTCGTCTTCATCTTGGGCATTTTGTCCTCGCTTGTTTGCGGTTTGGCGCATTCGCGCCATGCTCGACGGCTGGGCATGCCCTGGGCGTTCAATATCGCCCGGCCGCACCGTCGCTGTTCGGAAACCGCGGGGTTATAGCGGCGAGGACTTGGCCTGACAAGGGCAAATCCCCGGGTTTATGGGCATCCGGATTGCCTTTCGGGAGACGGAAACCTAGCTTGCGGGCAACCAATCATAAGGGGAGGATTTCCATGGATCTGCAGCTCAGCGGCAAGACCGCCATCGTCACCGGCGCCAGCAAGGGCATCGGCAAGGCCATCGCCGAAGTTCTGGCCGAAGAAGGTGCCTCCGTGCACCTGGTCTCGCGCACCGAGGCCGACCTGAATGCCGTACGCGACGACCTGAACGCCCGTTTCGGGGCGCAGGCCACCGTGCACGCGCTGGACCTGTCGAAGCCGGAATCGGTCCAGGCCCTGACCGAAGCGGCGGGCGATGCGGATATCCTCATCAACAACGCCGGCGCCATTCCCGGCGGCGACCTGTCCAAGCTCAGCGACGATGACATCAAGGAGGGCTGGCAGCTCAAGGTGTTCGGCACCGTGGGCCTGATCCGCAACTTCTATCCGAAGATGTGCGAGCGCGGTGACGGCGTGATCGTCAACGTGATCGGCATGGCCGGTGAGCGCGGGCGCGGCGCCTATATCGCGGGCTCCATGGGCAACGCCGCCCTGATGCACCTGACCCGCACCATGGGCGCGGAAAGCATGAACCACGGCGTGCGGGTGGTGGGCGTAAACCCGGGCCCGACGGTGACCGAGCGGTTCCAGCTTCTGGCCCGCGCCAATGCCGAGCGCCAGTTCGGTGACCCGGAACGCTGGCAGGAAACCATGTCCGGGCTGCCTGCGGGCCGCGGCGGCACGCCGGAGGAACTGGCGGCGGTGACGGTCTTCGTGGCCTCACCGCGCGCATCCTGGGTGTCGGGCACCGTTGTCATGGTCGATGGCGGCCAGCATTCCCGCCCGCCGCAATAAGCTCACCCCTTCTGGCTCGCCGATAGCCTCATAACCCCCGCCTGGCGTAACCTGCGCAAAACAGCGTTACGTCCAGGCAGGGGGAATCCATGGATCTCGAACTCACCGGCAAGACCGCCGTCGTCACCGGCGCGAGCAAGGGCATCGGCAAGGCCATCGCCGAGGTGCTGGCCGAGGAAGGCTGCTCGGTGCATCTGGTTGCGCGCACCGAGGCCGACCTGAATGCCGTGCGCGACGACCTGAACACCCGCTTCGGTGCGCAGGCCACCGTGCACGCGCTCGACCTGTCGCAGGATTCCGGGATCGAGAAACTGGTCGAAGCCGTCGGTGACTGCGACATCCTGGTGAACAACGCGGGCGCCATCCCGTCCGGCGACATCACCCGGGTCGATAACCAGACCATCAAGGACGCCTGGAACCTGAAGGTGTTCGGCTTCGTCGGGCTGGTCCGGGGCATCTATCCGAAGATGTGCGAGCGCGGTGACGGGGTGATCATCAACGTGATCGGCATGGCGGGCGAGCGCCCGCGCGCCTCCTATATCGCGGGCTCCATGGGCAATGCCGCGCTGATGCAGCTCACCCGCGCGCTGGGTGCGGAAAGCATGGATCACGGCGTGCGCGTCCTGGGCATCAACCCCGGCCCGGTCGAGACCGAACGTCTCGTGCGGCAGGCGCGGATCAACGCCGACATGATGTTCGGCGACGAGGAGCGCTGGCGCGAGACCCACAAGAACCTGCCCGCCGGCCGCCCCGGCAAGCCCGAGGAAATCGGCTGGCTTGCGGCCTATCTGGCCAGCCCCAAGGCCATGTGGGTGTCGGGTACGATCATCATGGCCGACGGCGGCCAGCATTCGAGGTCGCCGCGGGCGTGGTAGCTGTTCGCACCCCCTCCTAAATCCTCCCCCATCAAGGGGGAGGACTTTTCATCTTCACCTGGCGCAGCCTTTCCCCCTCCCCCTCGATGGGGGAGGGCCGGGGTGGGGGTGTTGGGTCTCTCAAGCAATGACGAGGCCCAATTTCCGCGCTAACATTTCCCCATGAGCACGCAGTCCGTTCCCGTGATCGACATTGCACCGTTCCTTGCGGGGGACCGTGACGATGTGGTGCGGCAGGTGCGCGAAGCCTGCGAGGGGATCGGCTTTTTCACCATCGTCGGCCACGGCGTCGAACCGGAGATCATCGCGGAACTGCGCGGCAATGCGCGCGGCTTTTTCGCCCGCCCACCCGCCGAGAAGAAGTCCGCCGTCCACCCCACCCCCGGCGTGCCGCGCGGCTATCGCGCCATCGGCGATGAGGGGCTGGCCTACGGGTCGGGCGAGGAGACCCCGCCGGACCTGAAGGAAGTCTTCCACATGGGCCCGCCGGATTTCCCCGCGGACGCCTATCACACCGATCCGGCGGCGGCGGCCCACTTCATCGAGAATGTTTATCCGGATGAGCCGGCGTCCTTCCGCGCGGCAGCGACCGCCTACTACCATCGTCTGGAAAAGCTGGGCGAGACCATCGAGGAGATGTTCGCCCGCGCGCTGGATCTGCCGCCGGACTTCTTCCGGACATACACCGACCGGCAGATCAGCGCGCTGCGCATCATCCGCTACCCGCCCACCGAGGCGACGCCCCTGCCCGGCCAGCTGCGCGCAGGCACCCACACCGACTACGGCACCTTCACCATCCTGCTGAGCGAGAACCGGCCCGGCGGACTGCAGGTGCGCACCCGGGCGGGCGACTGGATCGACGTCGCCACGCCGGAGGATTCCTTCGTCATCAATATCGGCGACCTGATGATGCGCTGGACCAACGACCGCTTCGTGTCCAACCCGCACCGGGTGGCGACCCCGCCCGACAATGCGGGCGCGGCGGCGGACCGGCTGGTCCCGCTACTGGAGGCCGCCGGGCACACCGCCGTCGGCGTGGACCTGCCCGGCGACGGGCACGAAGCGCCGGAGAACGCCACGCCGCCAGAGACCGTCACCACCATGCTCTGCGCCGAAAAGGTCGCCGGGCTGGTCGATGCGGCCACATCGCCGGTGATCCTAGTCGGCCATTCCATGGGCGGGACGGTCGCGTCCCAGACCAGCGAGTTGCGGCCCGACAAGGTGGCGCTCGCCGTCTATCTGTGCGCCTTCCTGCTGCCCGACGGGGATTCCTGCATCGATTTCTACGCCCGCGCCTGGGAGGACTGGATGACCGGGGCCCATGCCCGCGTCACCAAATCCGACGACGGCCATGTGTCGATGATCGATCCCGAGGCCGCGGTCGAGGTGTTCTACAACACCGCCGATCCCGCGGATGCCCGCGCCGCCGCCGCGCGGCTGACCCCGCAGCCGGAATCGTCCCGCCGTTCGCGGCTGCAGCTCAGCAAGGAACGCTACGGCACGGTGCCGCGGGTCTATATCGAGACGCTTCGCGACCAGTCCGTGTTCAACCAGCTTCAGAGGCGGATGTATTCGGAGACACCGGTCGAGAAGCTCTACTCGCTCGACACCGACCACGCGCCCCAGCTTTGCGCGCCGGAAAAGGTGGCGGACATCCTGCTGGAACTGGCGGCGGAATACTGCTGAACCCTCAATCAGTGGTCCCCCCTCTCCTCCCCATCGGGGGAGGAGAGGGTCGGGGTGAGGTGGGGTTCTTCCCACCCTTTTCGGTTTCCTGACGGTCGGCAACCGCCCACCTCACCCGGCTCGCTGACGCTCGCCACCCTCTCCCCCCTGAAGGGCGGAGAGGGTTATTTCCCGTCCCCCTTCCAACAAAAAGCCCCGCGCGGCGAGCCGGCGGGGCTTTTTGTTGGAAGGGGGACGGGGCGCCTAGCGCGGTGACATCACCATCACCATCTGGCGGCCTTCCATCTTCGGCATCTGCTCGACCTTGGCGATCTCGTCGAGTTCCTCGCGGACCCGCTCAAGCACCTGCGCGCCCAGGTCCTGGTGCGCCATCTCGCGCCCGCGGAACCGAAGGGTCACCTTGACCTTGTCGCCGTCATCGATGAACCGGCGCGCGCTGCGCATCTTCACGTCGTAGTCGTGCGTGTCGATGTTCGGGCGAAGCTTGATCTCCTTCACCTCGATGATCTTCTGCTTCTTGCGCGCTTCGTTCTTCTTTTTCTGTTCCTGATACTTCAGCTTGCCGTAGTCGATGATCTTGCACACCGGCGGTTCGGCGTTGGGCGAGACCTCGACAAGATCGAGCTGAACATCTGCAGCGCGCTGGAGGGCCTCGTCGATCGAAACGACGCCGACCTGCTCTCCGTTTTCGTCAACCAGGCGCACCTGCGGCACCTCGATATCTTCGTTGACGCGTGGCCCGTCCTTTTTCGGAGGGGTCACATCTACCGGTCGTCTAGCGATTACCGTTCTCCTTGGATGTTTCGTTCAAACACAATTGCGTCGCGCATCAGTCCGCCGGACTGCGCGCTTCCGCGCTAAGTTTGCCGACCGCGTCGGCCAACGCAAGCACTTCCTGATCCTTCGAGCCGAGACGGCGCACGGCAACCGTGCCTTCCTCGGCCTCGCGGCGGCCCACCACGAGGATGGCGGGCACATGCTGGTGCGAGTGCTCACGCACCTTGTAGTTGATCTTCTCGTTGCGGATATCCGCCTCGACGCGCAGGCCTGCGGCGCGGCATGCCGCCGCCACCTCTTCAGCGTAGTTGTTCGCGTCCGACGTGATCGTCGCGACGACCGCCTGCACCGGCGCCAGCCAGAGCGGGAAGCGGCCGGCAAAGTTCTCGATCAGGATGCCGATAAAGCGCTCGAAGGAACCGAGGATCGCGCGGTGGAGCATCACCGGGCGGGCCTTGTCGCCGTTCTCGTCGATGTAGGATGCGTCCAGACGTTCCGGCAGCACGAAATCGACCTGCAGTGTGCCGCACTGCCAGTCGCGGCCGATGGCGTCGCGCAGCACGAATTCCAGCTTCGGGCCGTAGAACGCGCCCTCGCCCGGGTTGAGGGTGAAATCCAGCCCGGCCGCCTTCGTCGCATCCATCAGCGCCTTCTCGGCACGGTCCCAGGTCGCGTCGTCACCGGCGCGCACTTCGGGGCGGTCGGAGAACTTCACGGCCACTTCCTCGAAGCCGAAATCGCGATAGACCGACTGGAGCAGTTCGCAGAAGGCCTTCGTCTCGGAGACGATCTGGTCCTCACGGCAGAAGATATGCGCGTCGTCCTGGGTGAAGGCGCGCACGCGCATGATGCCGTGCAGCGCACCCGACGGCTCGTAGCGGTGGCAGGAGCCGAACTCGGCCATGCGCAGCGGCAGGTCGCGGTAACTCTTCATCCCGGAGTTGCCGAAGATCTGCACGTGGCACGGGCAGTTCATCGGCTTGAGCGCCAGCATGCGGTTGGCCTGGGTCGAGGGCGCGTCATGGTCATGGTCATGGCCATGGGCCGCAGGATCGCTTTCGTCCACCTCGGCGACGAACATGGCCTCCCGGAATTTCTCCCAGTGACCGGACTTCTCCCACAGCACGCGATCCACAAGCTGCGGCGTCTTCACTTCCCGGTAGCCCGCCCGGTCCAGCCGCGCGCGCATGTAGTCCTCGCAGACGCGGTAGAGCGTCCAACCCTTCGGGTGCCAGAAGACGGAACCGATGGCCTCTTCCTGAATATGGAACAGACCCATCTCGCGGCCGATGCGGCGGTGGTCACGCTTCTCGGCCTCCTCCAGCATCGTGAGATAGGAGTTCAGCTCCTTCTCGTTGCGCCACGCCGTACCGTAGATGCGCTGGAGCTGCGGGTTGTTCGCGTCGCCGCGCCAGTAGGCGCCGGCCAGCTTCATCAGCTTGAAGGCGCGGGGCAGCCTGCCCGTGGACGGCAGATGCGGACCGCGGCACAGATCGACCCAGTCGCCCTGGCGGTACATCGTGATGTCCTCGCCCTCGGGCAACTCGCCGACCCACTCGGCCTTGAACGTCTCGCCTTCATTAGCGAAGAATTCGCGGACCTGCTCGCGCGACCAGACCTCGCGCACGATCTCCTCGTCACGGCCGACGATCTCTTCCATCTTCTTCTCGATGGCCTCGAAGTCTTCCGTGGAGAACGGCGTATCGCGGTGGAAGTCGTAATAGAAGCCGTCTTCCGTGGCCGGACCGAAGGTGATCTGCGTGCCCGGGAACAGCTCCTGCACCGCTTCGGCCAGCACATGGGCCGCGTCGTGACGGATCAGTTCCAGCGCGTCGTCGTCCTTGATCGTGACGATCTCGAGCTTCGCATCGGCGTCGATGGGCCGGTTGAGGTCGCGAACCTCGCCATCGACCTTCACGGCCAGCGCCGCCTTGGCCAGACCGGGCCCGATGTCCGCCGCAATGTCCGCGCCAGTCACGCCGCGCACATGGGTGCGCGCGCTGCCGTCGGGCAGCGTGATCGTGATCTGTTCGGCGGATGCGGCCTGTGACATGTCGTTACCTGTCTTCCCGTCGGGGTTATTGCGTGAAAATCCAAGCGCCCGGTTCGACCAACCGGGCGCACGCGAGGGATTTAATCCAGCTTGAGCGCCGCTTCAACCTCATCGACGGAGACCTCATCCAGCATGTCCTTGCGGATGATGGTCACGTCCGGCCCTTTCTGGGCGCACAAGGCCGGGTCGGAGGCGAAGGAAAACAGCGAGACAGACGGGCAGCCCGCCGTCGCGATCAGGTGCATGGGACCCGTGTCATTGCCGACCGCCCCCGCCGCGCCGCGCGCAAGCGCCGCGATTTCCGCAAACGAGGTGTCCGCCGTCAGGTCCACCGCACCGTCGCAGAAGGATGCGACCGTGCCCGTGGCGTGGGCATCGGGCCCCGCCCCGATCAGCACCGGCGTCACCCCCTTCGCCACGAGGCGGCGGGCCAGTTCGGTGAAGCGGCCCACGGGCCAGCGTTTTTCCGGGCGGTGCGCCGAGCCGCCGGGCACCAGCAGGACATAAGGGGCGGTCAGGCCGTAGCGGGAGATATCGGCGGTGGCCCAGTCAAGATTGGGCGGGGGCACATCCGCGATCCCGGCCATGTTGAGCTGCTCGGCCTGGCGGTCCACCGTGTGCATGTCGTCGCGCTTGCGGTTGGCGTGGGGGTGGGAAGCAAATTTCGCGACGCCAGACCATTCGGGACGCCGACCCGGCAGCATCAGGTGGAAATAGCCGCTGGAGCGGTCGGAGGTCTGGAGGTCGTAGATCCGGTCGAACTTCCCGCGCCGCAGCCGCGCACGCAGGCGAAACCAGGCGCGCCAGTTCTTCCAGTTGGGCCGCTCGTCGATCCATATCTCGTCGAACCAGCCCGACGCTTCCAGAAAGCCCGCATAGGGTTTGCTGGTGAGCAGCGTGATATGGGCATCGGGATGGTGCGCGCGGATCGCCGCCATGGGGCCGGTGGCCTGGACGACATCGCCGAGCGCGCCCAGCTTGATGACGAGAATGCGCGACATGCCGGTGCTCACGGCTTCGCCGTCTCGAACAGGTCCGCATAGACACGCAACGTGGCGGCGCACATGCCGGACTTGGCGAAGTTCGCGCGGACATGCTCGGCGGCGCGTTCGGCCAGCACCGTGCGCGCGTCGTCACCGATCGCCAGCGCGGTTTCCAGCGTATCGGCCAGGGCCTGCGGGTCGCCCGGCGTGAACCGCCAGCCGGTCAACCCCTCGATCACCTGTTCCGACGCGCCGCCGTGATCGGCAACGACGACCGGACGGCCCATGGCCTGGGCCTCGGCCACCACGCGTCCGAAGGCTTCCGGATCGGTCGAGGCCGACACCACCACATTGGACATCATGTAGGCCGCCGGCATGTCGTCGCAGTGCCCGACGATCTGGATGTCGCCGCCGAGGCCTTTTTCGTCGATGCACTCCTCCAGTTCGCGGCGATAGGCCTCGCGCCCCTGGTCGGAGCCGACCAGCAAGCCGGTGACGCGGAAATCCTCCGGCCCCATACGCGATTTCAGCCGCGCCAGCGCCTCGACGAACAGGAGCTGCCCTTTCCAGCGGGTCAGGCGGCCCGGGAGCATCACGATGGCGTTGCCGTCGGGCACGCGCCAGCGGCTGGCAAGTTCGATCATCCGGTTGGCGTTGAAGCCTTCCGCGTCGAAGCGCGCGGTGTCGATGCCGCGCGGGATGACATGCACCCGCGCCGCCGGGACGTCGTAATTCGCGGCGATATGGTCGGCGATGAACTGCGAGTTGGCGATCACTGCGTCGCCGCGCGTCATGATCGCGTTGTACTTCTTCTTCAGGTTCCCGAAGAAACCGGTGCCGAAATTGTAGGTGCCGTGGAAGGTGGTCATGAACGGCACGCCGCTTGCCGCGGCCGCCGCATGGGCGCTCCACGCGGGCGCGCGGGAACGGGCATGGACAAGCTGGATGCCTTCGCGCGCGATCACATCGCGCAGGCGGTCGATGTTCTGGCGGATCACGAACGGGTTCTTGGACGCCAGCGGCAGCGTAATGTGTTTCGCGCCGCGACGTTCCAGTTCGCCCACCTGGCGGCCGCCTTCCGACGCCACCACGGCCTTCTTGCCAGCCAGCACCAGCGCCTCGGCCACATCGATGGCGCTGCGCTCGACCCCGCCGCCGCCCACGTCCAGCGACGGCAGAACCTGCAGCACGACGGGCAGTCGCCGCGCGGTCTCGACGAGGCTGTCCGCCTCGTTGCGCACCGTTCCGGGCGCGGTGCTAGACTCGGGGCCGTCGTTCATTTCGCCTACAAACCTGTTCCATGACCACCGCAGACCCTGCACCCGAATTCATCAACGCCGAAGACGGAACCCCGCTCGCCTACGTCGCCACCCCGGCGGCCCGCGCGGACGCCGGGCCGGGCGTCGTGTTTCTCGGCGGCTTTATGTCCGACATGACCGGCCAGAAGGCAACCGTTTTGGAGGACCGGGCGCGCGCGACGGGCCGGGGATTCCTGCGGCTGGACTATTCCGGCCATGGCCTGTCCGGCGGCGCGTTCCGGGACGGGACCATCGGGCGCTGGCTGTCGGACGCCGTCACGGTGATCCGCCATGCGGGCGCCACCGTGCCGGGGCTGGGCGGAGACCTGGTGCTGGTCGGCTCGTCCATGGGCGGGTGGATCGCCGTGCTGGCGGCGATGGAGATCGACCGCCTGGGCGGCGGACAGAAGGTGGCCGGGCTGGTGACGATTGCCGCCGCGGCAGACTTCACCGAGGACCTGCTGCCGGTGCGGCTGGGCCCGGACGCCCTCGCCGCCATCGAGGCCGAAGGCGTTTTCGAGGCGCCCTCGCAGTATTCCGACCAGCCCTATGTGATCACCCGCGACCTTCTGGAGGAAGGACGGAACCATCTGGTGCTGCCCGGCCCCATCGCGCTGAACATCCCCGCGCGGCTGATTCACGGCACCGCCGACCCGGACGTTCCCTGGACACAGTCCCAGAAGCTGATGGGCGCACTGACATCGCACGACGTGGAACTGATCCTTGTGAAGGACGGCGACCACCGCCTGTCCGAACCGCACGATCTCGACCGGCTGACCCGGGTGGTGGAACGCCTGTGCCTTCAGCTTTCGGATAGCAGCGCCGCGAGCCCGGCCCGGTAGTCCGGGTAGGCCAGCTCGATACCCAGCTCGTCCTTGATGCGCGCATTCGAGACCCGCTTGGATTCCGCATAGAAGCTGCGCGCCATGTCCGAAAGTTCGGCATCGTCGAAGGGAATTTCCGGCGGCGGCTCGACCCCCAGAAGGGCGCAGGCATGCGCGATCACGTCCTGCGGCGGTGCCGGGTCGTCGTCGCAGAGATTATAGGCCGCGCCCGGGTTCGGCCGGACGATGGAGGCCTCCAGCACAGCGGCAATATCGTCCACATGGATGCGGCTGAACACCTGGCCCGGTTTCACGATCCGCCGCGCGCGGCCCGCGTGCACCGTCGCAAGCGCGTTGCGGCCGGGCCCGTAGATCCCCGCCAGCCGGAACAGGTGCACCGGCAGGCCGTGTTCGCGCCACAGGGCGCACCATCCGGCCTCGGCATCCACCCGCCGTTCGCCGCGTTCCGTCGCCGGGCGCAACTGCGAGGTTTCATCGACCCAGTCGCCGCCGCGATCCCCATAGACTCCGGTGGTGGAGAGATACCCCGCCCAGGCCAGGCGGCCCGCACGATCCGCAATGTCGCCCCCATGATGGGCCAGCACCGGATCGCCTTCCGGGCCCGGCGGGACGGACGACAGCAGATGTGTCACGCCATCCAGCGCCGCCGCCGGATCGGCCAGCGGCGCCTGCCCGTCAAACACAATCGCCTCGATCCCGTCCCGGGCCAGCGCGTCCAGATTGTCCGCGCCGCGCGTGGTGCCGCGCACCGACCAGCCGCGCGCCATCAGACGCCCGGCGAGCGCGCGGGCGCTGTAACCCAGCCCAAAAACGAACAAAGTGTTCACGGACATTCTAACAAAATCCATCATTCGTGCTTTTGCGCGGTCCGCAGCGTCCTGCTAGACCGGAGCAATCCGAGATTGTCACCATAGGGGCCCCGTTGTTGCGCCGTCCAATCCTGATCCTTGCCGTATGTGCCGCCATCGCCGTACCGGCGTCGGCCGGCGCACAGACACCGCCGCGTCTGTCCGAGCTGGACAAGGGCGAGGACTACCGCGTCTGTACGCAGATCGCGCAGGAAACTCCGGAAATCGGCTTCGAGGCGGCGATCACTTGGCGCGATGAGGGCGGCGGCCCCCCGGCGCTGCACTGCGTGGCCCTGGCCCTGTTCGGGCTGGGCCAGGTGGAGGAGGCCGCCAAACGGCTGGAGGAACTGGCACTCAACATGCCCGACGGCTCCGACCGCGAGCGTGCGGCAATCCTCAGCCAGGCGGGCAATGCCTGGCTCAGCCGGCGCAAGCTCGACCGCGCCGACGCGAATTTCAAGAAGGCGCTGGAACTCGACGGGGAGAACCCGGAGCACTGGATCGACCACGGCATCGTCCTCGCCGAGGCGGGGGCGTTGTGGGACGCGGTGGACAGCTTCTCCGAGGCGCTGGCCCGTGCGCCGGGCCATATCGACGCCCTGCTCTTCCGCGCCACGGCCTACCGGGTGCTCAACGTGCCGGACCTCGCGCGCGACGATGTGGACAAGGTGCTGAACGCCGCGCCGATGCAGCCGAGCGCGCTTCTCGAACTCGGCATGCTGCACGCCCAGGCTGGCGAACTGGATGACGCCCGCGCCGTCTGGCTGCAAGTCATCGAGGCTTCACCGGACTCCCCGGCCGCCGACGCCGCACGGCAGAACCTCGAGAAGATCGACGTCCGGAAAGAGCCGTAGCGGAGCTAGAAATCCGGGTCCGCGTAGTGCTTCGGCGGCGGGATGCCCGGAATATGATCCGCCAGGATCGGCCGCATGCTGGGACGTGACTTGACCCGCGCATACCAGGTCCGGGCCTCGGGAAAACCGTCCCACGGCACATCGCCGACGTAATCGACGCAAGAAATCTGCGCGGCGGCGGCAATGTCCGCCAGCGAGAAGGTCTCGCCCGCCAGCCAGTTCCGGCGCTCGATCAGGTATTCGATATAGGCCAGGTGGGTGGCGATGTTCGTGTGACCCGCCCGGATCGCGGCGGACGACGGCGCGCCGAGGCCGAGAAAGCGCTTGTTGATCTTCTCGTCCACGAGATTGACCGTCACCTCGCGCTGGAACTTCTGGTCGAACCAGGCTGTCAGGCGGCGGATTTCAGCCCGCGTGCCCGCATCCCCGTCGAGCAGGGCGGGCTCGGGCACGGATTCCTCAAGGTATTCGCAGATGGCCACGGAGTCTGCGATGATGCGCGGCGGCGCATCCTCTCCGCCATCCCCGTCACCATTGGCCTCGATCAGGACGGGCACCTCGCCCGCCGGGTTCAGCGCCAGGAACGCGTCCCGCCGTTCCCAGATCTTTTCCAGCTCAAGTTCGAATGGCAGCTTTTTCTCGGCCAGAACAATGCGGACCTTGCGCGCGTAGGGGCAGAGCCAGAGATGGTAGAGCGTCCGCATTCCGGCGCGACATTAGACGGATGCCGCGATTCAAGGGAAGCGGCCCGACGCGGCAAGGGACTACTTGTCGCCGGACTTCTTTCCCAGACCGAAGGTCCAGCCCAGCACCGTCACGCAGAAGGCAATCACAACCCAGATAGCCGTCAGCGGGGTGGCGATAATGCCGACGGGCGGCGCCACGAAGATCAGGACGATCGATACGAAGAACGCGAGGAGCGCGACAGCCATGGTGCCTACCCCCGGCCCAGCGTGTTGCCGAGATAACCGGCGATGTCCGCGACCAGGCGCCTGGCCTCGTCGATCATGCTGGAGAATCCGAAGAACGCGTGCATGACGCCGGGATAGACCTCCAGCTTGTGGGGATGCCCGGCGGCGGTCATCTTTTCTGCCAGCGCGATGGAATCGTCACGGATCGGGTCGAGCTGCGCCGCGGCGATGAAGACCGGCGGCAGGCCGGCAGGATCGCCTTTCACGGCAAAGGCCCGCGGATCGCCGCGGTCGGCGAGGTCGGGCACGTAACCGTCATAGACCATCTTCACGTACTCGGTCGTCAGCATGAAATCGCCGCCGCCGAGTTCGGCCATGGAGTCGGTTTCCAAGTTGTAGTCGAGCACACCGTAGAGCGAGAGCGCCGCGCCAAGAAGGTCGCCGCGCCCCTTGTCGCGTAATTCCATCGCCGCACCCAGCGCGATGCTCGCCCCCGCCGACGCGCCACCCACCGCGATGCGTCCGGTATCGAGGCCCCAGTCCGCACCGTTGTCCGCGATCCACTCCAGGACCGCGACGGCCTCGGTCACGGGATCGGGGAAGGTGTGTTCGGGCGCGTGGACGTAATCCGCGCTGACGATGGCCCCGCCCCAGGTTTGCGCGATCTCGCGCATCTGCCTGTCGTTGGACAGCGGCCCGCCGATCCGGAACCCGCCGCCATGCAGATAGACAAACACGGGAAGCCCGTCCTTGTCGGACGGCTTGTAGAGCTGGACCGGAATGTCACGGAACGGGCCGGGGATCGTGTGCGCCATGTTCACGGCCAACTGCGGTCCGCCCTCGTTCCAGATGGCGCGCGCGGCCTCGGCCTGGGAGCGGACCTCGCCGATCGCCTCCCCGGCACCGCCGACCTGCGCGACGATCTCGGCGTTGCGCTTCAGGGCCGCGGCCATCTGCGGATGGATCAGGGCCGTCGGGCCGGGTTTCGTATCTGCGGGCATGTTCGTTTCCTCGGAAGTTCCGCGGCACTGTAAACACAATGGCCGGGTCCGCAACGGGCCCGGCCATCATATTTCACGAGGTAAAACCCCGGATCGAGGGCTCAGACCGCTTCGCGCGTATAGCCCTCGTCCGTGATCGGATGAGCAAGCTTGTCGAGCATGTCCTTCGGGATGATCTGCCAGAACTTGGCCCGCTCACGGTCCCAGTTGTCGAGAATCCGGCCGGCATAGGCCGACTGGGTCTCGCGCACATGCTCCTCGATATGGCCACGCAGTACATCTTCCCAATGGCTCGTCCCGATCCGCCGCCAGATAATGCTGTCCGGGTTTACCCGTTCCTCGAACTGGTCATGGCGGTCATAGACGAAGGCTATGCCGCCGGTCATGCCGGCACCGAAGTTGTCGCCGACCGGACCGAGGATCACCACCTCACCGCCGGTCATGTACTCGCAGCCGTTCGAGCCGCAGCCCTCGATCACCGCGATGGCGCCCGAGTTGCGCACACAGAAACGGTCACCGGCCAGTCCCGCCGCGAACAGCTTGCCGTCGGTCGCCCCATAGAGCGCCGTGTTGCCGAGGATCGAGTTCTCCCGTGTGATGAGCGGGCTGGACGTCGGCGGGCGGATCATGATGGTGCCGCCCGACAGGCCCTTGCCGCAGTAGTCGTTGGCATCGCCCAGCACTTCCAGCTTCACGCCCTGCACCGCAAAGGCGCCGAGTGACTGGCCGGCCGAGCCGCGCAGACGCGCGGTCAGGTGACCCGGATCCAGCTTCTTCATGCCGAACTGGCGGGTGATCTTGGAGGAGATCTTGGCCCCGATGGCGCGCTGGGTGTTCCGGATGCCGTAGGCGAGCTGCATCTTCTCACCGACGCGGAACAGCGGCTCGGCGTCCTCGATCATCTGGGCGTCCAGCGTCTCCGGCACCTCGTTGTAATCGACCGTGCAGCGCGCCAGGTAGTCGCCCGCATCCGCGCGCACGAGGATGGGGTTGAGATCGAGATCGTCGAGATACGGGTTGCCGCGGCTGACCTGATGCAAAAGGTCGGAGCGGCCCACCACCTCGTCCAGCGAGCGGAAGCCGAGCTCGGCCAGGATCTCGCGCACTTCCTCGGCGAGGAAGGTGAACAGGTTGACCACCTTCTCCGGCGTGCCGGCGAACCGCTCACGCAGGCGTTCGTCCTGGGTGCACACGCCCACCGGGCAGGTGTTGGAGTGGCACTGGCGGACCATGATGCAGCCCATCGCCACCAGCGAGGTGGTGCCGATGCCGTATTCCTCACCGCCGAGCATCGCCGCGATGACGATATCGCGGCCGGTCTTGAGTCCGCCGTCCACGCGCAATTGCACCTTGTGGCGCAGCCGGTTCAGGGTCAGCACCTGGTGCACTTCGGACAGGCCGAGCTCCCAGGGCAGGCCGGCATACTTGATCGACGACTGCGGGCTTGCGCCCGTGCCGCCGCCATGGCCCGAGATCAGGATGGTGTCGGCATGGGCCTTGGCCACGCCCGCCGCGACGGTGCCGATGCCCGACTGGGCCACCAGCTTCACGCAGACGCGCGCTTCCGGGTTGATCTGCTTCAGGTCGTAGATGAGCTGCGCCAGATCCTCGATCGAGTAGATGTCGTGATGCGGAGGCGGGCTGATGAGCGTCACACCCGGCGTCGAATGCCGCAGCTTGGCGATCATCTCAGAGACCTTGAAGCCCGGAAGCTGGCCGCCCTCGCCCGGCTTGGCACCCTGGGCGATCTTGATTTCCAGCTCGCGGCAGTTGTTCAGGTATTCCGCCGTCACGCCGAAGCGGCCCGAGGCGACCTGCTTGATCGCCGACGACGCATTGTCGCCGTTGGGCTTGGGCTTGTAGCGCGCGGAATCCTCGCCACCCTCGCCGGAATCCGACTTCGCGCCGATCCGGTTCATGGCGATGGACAGGGTCTCATGGGCTTCCGGCGACAGCGCACCCAGCGAGATACCCGGCGCGACGAGGCGCTTGCGGATCTCGGTGATCGATTCCACCTCGTCCGACCCGACCGGGTGCAGATCGCTCTGGAAGTCGAGCAGGTCGCGCAGGTTGACCGGCGGCTGCTCGCGCACCTGTTCCAGGTAGCGCTGGTACATGCCGTAGCTGTCGGCCTCCAGCGCCGCCTGCAGGGTGTGGATCGAGTTGGCCTGGAAGGCATGCGCCTCACCGCCGCGCCGGTAGCGGTAGAAGCCGCCCACCGGCAGTGTGACCACATCCTCGTCCCACGCCTTGGCGTGCATCTGCGTGACCTTGTGCTGGATGCCGGTCAGGCCGATGCCGGAAATGCGGCTCGACATGCCGGGGAAAAACTCATTGATCAGCGTGCGCGACAGGCCGATGGCCTCGAAGTTGTAGCCGCCGCGATAGGACGACAGCACCGAGATGCCCATCTTGGACATCACCTTCAGAAGGCCGGCGTTCACGGCCGCCTTGTAGCGCTGCAGGCAATCGGCCAGCGACAGGTCGCCGAAAAGGCCGCGCGCATGGCGGTCGGCAATGGCTTCCTGCGCCAGATAGGCGTTGACGGTGGTCGCGCCGACGCCGATCAGCACGGCGAAGTAGTGCACGTCGAGACACTCGCCCGAACGCACATGCAGCGCGGAGAAGGTCCGCAGCGACTGCCGGATCAGGTGGCTGTGCACGCCACCGGCGGCCAGCACCATCGGCACGGGCGCACGGTTCGCCCCGCAGTTGCGGTCGGACAGGACCAGATGCACCGCACCGCCGCGCACCGCGTCTTCCGCATCGCGGCGGATTTCGTCGAGGCGTTCCGACAGCGCGTGTTCGCCCGCCGACGGATCGAAGGTACAGTCAATCTCCGCGATCGAGGCACCGAGATACTTCTGCAGGGCGTCGAACTCGGCGTTGGTCAGGACCGGCGAGTCCAGCCGGAACAGGTCGCACTGGCCCTCATCCTCGGACAGGATGTTGCCGCGCGTTCCCAGCCGCGTGGACAGCGTCATCACGGCGGATTCGCGCAGACTGTCGATGGGCGGGTTGGTCACCTGGGCGAAGTTCTGCCGGAAGAAGTGGTGCACGCCGCGGTACTTGTCGGAAAGCACCGCGATGGGTGTGTCGTCGCCCATGGAGCCGGTCGGCTCCTTGCCGTCCTCGACCATGGGCTGCAGGACAAGCTCGAGCTCCTCCATCGACCAGGCATATTGAAGCTGGCGCCGGCGCAGCTCCTCACTGTCGAAAGCAACGGGCTCCTCATGCTCGGCAGCAATGATCTCGTCCAGCGAGCGGAAGTTCTTCACCCACTCCTCGAAGGGATGGGTGGACGCGAGACGATCGCGCAGCTCGCGGTCGTGATAGAGCTTTCCCTCTTTCAGATCGACCGCGATGCTCTCGCCCGGCCCGACCCGGCCCTTCTGGACGACGGCGCTTTCATCAATGCGCACCATGCCTGTCTCGGAACCGACGATCAGCAGGCCATCGCCCGTGATCGTGTAGCGCAGCGGACGCAGGCCGTTGCGGTCCATGCCGGCCACGACCCAGCGGCCGCCGAAGCCGCAGACAGCCGCCGGGCCGTCCCAGGGCTCCATCACTGAAGAGCAATAGTTGAACATCGCCCGGTGATCCGCAGGCATGGCTTCGCGCTGTTCCCAGGCATCGGGAATGAGGAGTGACTTCACCATGGGCAACGAGCGTTCCGACGCGCGAACCATCAGTTCGAAGACCGAATCCAGTGCAGCCGAATCCGAAGCGCCGCGCGGGATGACCGGCACCACATCGAGAATGGATTCTCCCAGCCGCTCGGATTCCAGCCGCGCCTCATGGGCGGCCATCCAGTTGCGGTTGCCGCGCAGTGTGTTGATCTCGCCGTTATGGGCAATCACGCGGAACGGCTGCGCGAGCGACCAGCTCGGGAAGGTGTTGGTCGAGTAGCGCTGGTGGTAGATGGCGAAGGCCGAGACAAAGCGCTCGTCCAGCAGGTCCGGATAGAAGGCCGTCAGCTGCTCAGCCAGGAACAGGCCCTTGTAGATGATCGAGCGGCAGGACAGCGAGCAGATGTAGAAGCCCTGGATGCCCTCGGCCTCGATCTGCTTCTCGATCCGCCGGCGGATAATGTAGAGGTCCAGCTCGAACTGCGGGTCGGAGACGTCGCGGTTGTTCGCGATCATCACCTGCTCGATTTCGGGACGAGTGGCGTTCGCCTTGTCGCCGATAACCATGTTGTTGGTCGGCACCTGCCGCCAGCCATACAGCGTGTGGCCGAAGCGCAGCACCTCGGATTCCACGATGGCCCGGCAGCGCTCCTGTGCCTCGTAGTCGGTGCGCGGCAGGAAGATCATGCCGACGGCGAGACGGCGCTCGCTCGGCTCATGGCCCGTGTTGCGGATGTGACCCTTGAAGAAGTCCTGGGGAATCTGGACATGGATGCCCGCGCCGTCGCCGGTCTTGCCGTCGGCATCGACCGCACCGCGGTGCCACAGGGCACGCAGGGCCTCGATCCCGGCCTCCACGACCTGGCGGCGCGGCTTGCCGTCGATGGCGGCCACAAGGCCGACCCCGCAGGAGGAGTGCTCCTGCTCGGGGCTATAGACGTGGTTCTCCTCGAGATACCGCGCCGTGTCCTTCCACTCGCGAATGAAATCTTCACCCATGACGTTCTCTTTCAATCGGGTTCGAGTCTATTCCGCCGCCTGCGCGCCGGCGTCTGCCGACATGCGGGCCTGGATGTATTCATGCATCGCCGCCGCCGCATCGCGTCCGTCGCGGATCGCCCAGACGACGAGGCTCGCGCCGCGCACGATGTCACCGGCCGCGAACACGCCCGGCATGGCGGTCATGCCGGTGTGAAAATCGGCCTTGATTGTGCCCCAGCGGCTGACGGTCAGGTCCGGCTCACCGAACATCTCCGGCAGGTCTTCCGGATCGAAGCCCAGCGCCTTGATGACCATGTCGGCCTCGATGGTGAAGCTGGAATCCGCGATCGGCTCCGGCGACTGACGGCCGGAGGAATCCGGCGGGCCGAGGCGCATCTTCTGGGCGCGCACGCCTGTGACACCCTCGCCGGCATCGCCCAGGAACGCCTCGGGCGCGGACAGCCAGATGAACTCGACGCCTTCTTCCTCGGCGTTGGTCACCTCGCGCTGGGAGCCCGGCATGTTGCCCCGGTCGCGCCGGTACAGGCACTTTACCGACTTCGCGCCCTGGCGGATGGCCGTGCGCACACAGTCCATGGCCGTGTCGCCGCCACCGATGACGACAACGTTCTTGCCGTTCGCATCCAGCGTGCCGTCCTCGAAGGCGGGCACCGTGTCGCCCAGCCCCTTGCGGTTGGACGCGGTGAGATAGTCCATCGCATGCAGCACGTTCTCGAGACCCGCGCCGGGCAGTTCGACCTCGCGCGGCTTGTAAACGCCGGTCGCGATCAGGATCGCGTCATGCTTCTCACGCAGCTCGGCGAAGGAGATGTCCTCACCGATGGCTGTGTTCAGGTGGAACTCGATCCCGCCATCCACGAGCAGCTGGGCGCGGCGATTGACCACTTCCTTTTCCAGCTTGAAGTTCGGGATGCCGTAGATCAGCAGGCCGCCGACCCGGTCATAGCGGTCATAGACGTGCACCTTGTATCCGCGCCGGCGCAGCATGTCCGCCGCCGCCAGGCCGCCCGGACCGGCGCCCACGATGCCGACGCTCTCGTCACGCTCATGGCGCGGCGTGATGGGCTTCACCCAGCCTTCCTCGAAGGCGGTCATGGTGATGTAGTTCTCGATCGCGCCGATCGTCACGGTGCCGTGGCCCGACTGCTCGATCACGCAGTTGCCCTCGCACAGGCGGTCCTGCGGGCATATGCGGCCGCACATCTCGGGAAAGGTGTTGGTGGCCGACGAGACCTCATAGGCCTCCTGCAGCCGGCCCTCGGCCGTCAGCATCAGCCAGTCGGGGATGTTGTTGTGGAGCGGGCAATGCACCTGACAGAATGGCACGCCGCACTGGGAACAACGGCCCGCCTGCGCGCCCGCCTTCTCGCGCGCGAAACGGCGATACACCTCGTCCCAGTTCTCACGCCGGGTTTCCGGCGCGAGCTTCTCCGGCATCTCGCGTTCGCGCTCGACGAACTTCAGGACCTTGTCACTCATAAAACTCTCCCCTGCCGGGAAACAGGCTGTCGGTTCAGGCGTGGCGCGGAGCATTCCTTCGATCGCGGGACCTGCGGGAGCCCGCGAAAGTCCGGGTGCACCCCGGAACTCGCCGTTTTGGTTAAGGCCGGGCAGGCTTCTTCACCTTCTTCCGACCGGGTCGCCTGAACTCGTCAAATTGTCTCGGCAAGGCGGTTATAGACACCACAACCACCCGAGGGCCAGCAAAAAGCGTGATATAGGTCACTTTTATTGACCTAATAACATGGTCCGGGAATCGCCGCGCCCCCTCAACCGGGGCTCTCCGGGAGGGGGAGCGAACTCAATAATACCATATTGGTACTATTTAATCCGCTGTCCGGCGATGCGTATTGGATTCCGCGTTAACCACACACAGTGGTATGAAAGCCGCGAAATGATCCTTCTCGCATAGACCCGATGTCCCTTTTCGAAATCTTCATCCTCGCCGCCGTGCAGGGCATCACAGAGTTCCTGCCGATCAGTTCGTCGGGTCATCTGCGTATCGCGTCAGACATCCTGGGCCTGTCCGAGAACACGCTGGCCATCGATGTGGCGGTCCATGTGGGCACGCTGTTCGCGGTGATGCTCTATTTCTGGCGCGACCTTCTGTTCATTCTCACTGGCCTGGGCGCGGCCGTGCGCGGACGCCGCCACGACGGCGCGCGGCTGGCCGTGTTCCTGATCATCGGCAGCGTGCCTGTCGCGCTTGCCGGCTTTTTCGGCCGCGCGCTGATCGAGGATTCCCTACGCGCCCTGGAAATCGTGGGCTGGACCACCATCGGCTTCGGACTGATCCTCTGGCTGGCTGATCGGTGGGGCATGCGAATCCTGCGCATGGAACATATGAGCATGGGCAACGCGGCGATCATCGGGCTGGCCCAAGCACTGGCGCTCATCCCCGGCACCAGCCGGTCGGGTATCACCATCACGGCGGCGCGGTTCCTCGGCTATGAGCGTGCGGACGCGGCGCGGTTTTCCATGCTGCTGTCGATCCCGGCGATCGCCGGAGCGGGCCTGCTGGTCGGCGTGCAGATCGCCGAAGCGGGCGACCCCGTGCTAACCCATGCCGCACTGGTGGCCGCCGGCCTGTCCTTCGTCACGGCGCTGCTGGCCATCGCGCTGTTCCTGCGCTGGCTGCGCTTTGCGGGCTTCGGCCCGTTCGTGATCTACCGGGTGATCGTCGGCGCGGTGATCCTGGCCTGGGTGTACGGTGCCTTCTAGTCCGGTCAGGCCATGGGCGCGCGGCCCAGCCGTCCGCCGCGGCGGTACCGGTGGACATAGGTCGGTACGATCAATTCCATCGCCGTCGGCTCGACACCCAGTTCCTTCAGCGTCAGCGCACCCGAGGCCACCACATTGTCCTCGCGCAGCGACTTCATCGCATCGCGCGTGACCGGCGGGTTGGGCAGGAACTCCGCGAAGAACGCCTGGATATCTCCCACAAAGAACGGCAGCGAGACCAGCGCGCGCTTGCGCCGGATTTCCATCAGAAGATATTCCATCAGTTCGGCGAAGTTGTATTCACGCGGGCCGCCCAGCTCATAGGTCTTGCCTGCCGCCGCACCCTCGAACAGCGCCGCCACGATGGCGTCGGCCACATCGGCCACATAGACCGGCTGGAACCGGGTCCTGCCGCCACCGTAAAGCGGCAATGCCGGGGCCAGACGTGCCAGGCCGCCGAACAGATTGAAGAACCCGTCCTCTGGCCCGAAGATCACTGACGGGCGGACAATGCTCGCAGCGGGAAACGCATCGCGCACGGCCTGCTCGCCGGCCGCCTTGGAACGCCCGTACTCCGACATCGCCATGCGCGAGGCCCCGATCGCCGAGACATGCACCATCGCCTTGCAGCCGGCGCCCGACGCCGCGCGCGCCATCGTCTCGGGCGCGTCCACATGAATGGCCTTGAAGGTCTGACGGCCGCGCTGGGCGAGGATGCCCACGAGATTGATGACGGCGTCCGCACCATCGACGGCGCGGCGGACCGAGTCTTCGTCGCGAATGTCGCATGGGAAGATATTGACCTGGCCGACCTGGCCCAGCGGCTTGAGGTGCTTGGCCGCCTCGGGATCGCGCACGCCTGCGCGGACGATCACATCGCGGTCGGCGAGCCGCTCGATCACATACCGGCCGAGAAATCCCGAGCCGCCGAACACCGTAACCTGACGCAAATCCATGCCGTCGCTCCTGAGCCATGCGAAGTCGGGCCGCCCCGCTGTATAGCCCCGCGCGCGCCCGCGTGCCAAGCACGGCAGTTGACACGAACAAGCCCCAGGCGTTAGCAACCGCGCGCCCGGCGCACATGGCGCCGAAACCAAGCGGATGCGCGCCTTGGACATCGAACTTCACCGGCACGACCTTCCCGACGGCCTCGACCTGGGTGACACCATTGCGGTGGACACCGAGACGATGGGCCTGAACCTTCAGCGCGACCGGCTCTGCCTGGTCCAGCTTTCGGCAGGCGACGGGATCGCCCATCTCGTCCAGTTCCCGGCCAGCGAGGGGGACGCCTATGAGGCGCCGAACCTCAAGGCGCTGCTGGCCGACCGCAACCGACTGAAGCTCTACCACTTCGCCCGCTTCGACCTGGCCGCGATCAGCAAGTATCTCGGCGTCGATGCCAGCCCCTGCTACTGCACGCGCACGGCCTCGCGCCTGGTGCGCACCTTCACCGACCGCCACGGCCTGAAAGACCTGTGCCGCGACCTGCTGGGTGTCGATATCTCGAAGCAGCAGCAGAGTTCGGACTGGGGCGCGGACGAGCTGTCGCGCGAACAGCTCGAATACGCGGCCAATGACGTGTTCTTCCTGCACGAGCTGAAGGCGCGCCTGGACCCGATGCTGGAACGCCACAACCGGGTAGGTCTGGCGCAGTCCTGCTTCGACTTCCTGCCCGCCCGCGCGGCCCTCGATCTCGCCGGCTGGCCCGACATCGACATCCTGGCCCACAACTAAAGTACGGTACCCGCAAAAGCGCGCCGCGTTTGACGAGTCACAAGCTTCACCCCATACTGCAAGCGCTTGATTCAGGTGGATTTCTTGTCGATCCACCGGGTTGCGCCAAAGCCAGAAACACAAAGGCCGAAACAGCCGTGACCGGATCATCCGAAACCCGCCCCGACGCCACAAATGCACGCGGTGCGGACGCAGATATCGACGCCGCGCGGCGCGTCTTCCGGCTGGAGGCCGATGCCCTGCGGGCCATGGGCGAGGCGCTGGACGGGACCTTCTCGCGCGCGGTCGATCTGATCGACAATGCCGCCGGGCGCACGGTCGTCACCGGCATGGGCAAGAGCGGCCATATCGCCCGCAAGATCTCCTCGACACTTGCCAGCACCGGCACGCCGTCGCTCTACGTCCATCCAGGCGAGGCGAGCCATGGCGACCTGGGCATGATCACCGCCAACGATGTGGTGATCGCGCTGTCGAATTCCGGCGAGACCCCGGAACTGGGCGACGTGCTGAATTACTGCCGCCGCTTCAAGGTGCCTCTGGTCGCCATCACCGGTCGCGCCAACAGCACACTGGCCGACAATAGCGACTGCACCCTGCTGCTGCCGCCCGTTGCCGAGGCCTGCCCGATGGGCCTGGCGCCCACCACATCGACCACCGCGATGATCGCCATGGGCGATGCGCTGGCGATCGCGCTGCTCGACCGGCGCGGTTTCACCGCCGAGGATTTCCAGGTGCTGCATCCGGGCGGGAAGCTGGGCCAGAGCCTGCTGCGGGTCGGTGACCTGATGCATGCGGGCGACGACCTGCCGCTGGTCGCGCCGGGCGACCGGGTGGCGGATGCGCTGATCGTGATGTCCGCCAAGGGGTTCGGCTGCGCCGGCGTGACCGACACGGCCGGAAAGCTGGTCGGGGTCATCACCGACGGCGATTTGCGCCGCCACATGTCCGACACATTGCCCAGTCTTACTTGCGGCGAGATTATGACCCGCAATCCGAAGACCATCCGCGTGCAGGCGCTCGCCTCGGAGGCGCTGGGACAGATGAACGACAGTCAGATCACCAGCCTGTTCGTGGCCCGCGACGGCGCCCCTGTGGGCATCCTGCATATCCACGACTGCCTGCGCGCGGGCCTCGCCTGACCGCCAGATGACCGACCCTGGAATGAGCGCGGCCCCCGAAGATGCTCCCGGCGAGACGCGACGTTCGCGCCGCGCCCGGCTGGGCGACACACCGCGGCGGCGGCGCAGCGGCTTTGCGCGCTCGCGCATCGTCGCGACCATGAAATACCTGCTGCCGGGCCTTGCCTTCGCCATGCTGGTGCTGGTCGCCGTGTGGCCACGGCTGCACCCGGACACAGACCGCTTCAACATCGACATCGCTGCCGTCGGCCCGGCGGGCGGCAGCAAGCCGCAGGTCCTGAACCCGCGCCTGCAGGGAATCGATTCCGCCAAGCGCCCCTTCCAGGTCACCGCAGATCTCGGCTCGCGCGGCCTCGATTCGATGGGGGGCGAGGTCTATGACCTGACGAACCCGACCGCCGACATCGTGCTGCGGGACGGCTCCTGGATCGCGCTGAACGCCGATGACGGCAAGTTCGAATCCGCATCAAACGTCCTGTACCTGGCCGGCAACGTCACCCTGTTCCACGACCAGGGATACGAATTCCAGACGACAACCGCGCAGGTCCACCTTGAGGACAGCTCCGCATCCGGCGACGATCCGGTCAGCGGCCAGGGGCCATTCGGCATCCTCAACGCGAACGGTTTCCGGGTGTTCGATTCCGGTGACCGCATCCTGTTCCTCGGCCCGGCCACGCTGACCGTCTTCGAAGGGGAGCCACCGCTATGATGGACAGCTGGATGCGCCACCCGGTCCGCATGGGACTTGCCGCGCTGATCGTGTTGGCCGCGCCCGCAATGGCGATGGCGCAGTCGCTGGGATTCGGGGGCAGCGGCGAGGGGCCCATCCAGATTGAGGCCGATGACGGAATCGAATGGCAGCGGGCCAACCAGCTTTACCTGGCGCGCGGCAACGCGCGGGCCAGCCAGGGTGGTGTGCGCGTGGAGGCCGACGAGCTGATCGCACATTACCGCCCGAACACGGCGGGCGAGAACGAGATCTACCGCCTCGACGCCAACGGCAACGTCCGCATCGTCTCCGAAAACGAGACCGCCACCTCCGACAACGCCGTCTATGACATAGACCAAGGCGTGCTGGTGATGACCGGCCAGGCAATCCGGCTGGATACGCCCGAGGACACGATCACCGCGCGTGACAGCATGGAATATTACGAGCAGCGCGGGCTGGCCGTGGCGCGCGGTGACGCGCTGGCCATACGGGGCGACCGCCGTGTGCGCGCCGACACGCTGACCGCCTATTTCACCCAGGGCGCGGCAAAGTCCGAGATGGACCGAATCGAGGCCGTGGGCAATGTGCTGGTCTCTACCCCGAGCGACATCGTGCGCGCCGAACGCGGCGACTACAGCCCCAAACGGGGTATCGCCACGGTCACGGGCGATGTGCGTATAACGCGAGGTGACACGCAATTGAACGGCGAGCGGGCAGAGGTTAACCTGAATACTGGTGAAAGCCGTATTCTTTCGTCGCGCTCGGGCGAGCGGGTGCGCGGACTGTTTCTGCCCAAGGCCGGCTCCGGCGGAGCGGGCCGGACGCCCAATACCCAGCCCGGCACAACGGGCACGAACGGAAGCCGATGACGGACGCGCGCATCCCAACCCAGAACCCCGACGGCGGCGCACCACGCCTCGTGGCGGACAATCCGGGTCTTGTCGCGCGCAATCTGGGCAAGCGCTTCCGCAAGCGCCCCGTATTGCGCGATGTCTCGCTGCAGGTCCGCCAGGGTGAGGCCGTCGGCCTGCTCGGGCCGAACGGGGCGGGCAAGACCACCTGCTTCTACATCATCACCGGCCTGCTGACGGCCGATGCCGGCTCGATCTCGCTGGATGGCCATGACATCACTGAACTGCCGATGTACCGCCGCGCGCGCCTCGGCATCGGCTATCTGCCGCAGGAAGCCTCGATCTTCCGCGGCCTGTCGGTGGAACAGAACATCCGCGCAGTGCTGGAAGTGATCGAGCCCGAGCGCGACCGCCGCGAGGCGATGCTGGACGACCTGCTGGCCGAATTCTCCATCTCGCACCTGCGCCGCACACCCTCGCTCGCCCTGTCGGGCGGCGAACGGCGGCGGGTGGAGATCGCACGCGCACTGGCCAGCCAGCCGCACTTCATGCTGCTCGACGAGCCGCTCGCGGGTATCGATCCGATCGCGGTGTCGGACATCCGCGACCTCGTCAAGCACCTCAAGGATCGCGGGATCGGGGTTCTGATCACCGATCACAATGTTCGCGAAACACTCGACATCGTGGACCGGGCCTATATCTTGCATGAAGGCTCGGTGCTGATGAGTGGCGCACCGTCCGAAATCGTGTCTCATTCGGATGTTCGACGTGTTTACCTCGGCGAAAGATTCAGTCTGTAGAAGACGTTAACCATGGCTCTGTCTCCGCGTCTCGATTTCCGCCAGACGCAGGCGCCGGTCATGACCCCGCAGTTGCAGCAGGCGATCAAGCTGCTGCAGCTGTCGAATCTTGAGCTGGCCGCCTTCGTTGAAAGCGAACTGGAAGAAAACCCGCTGCTGGAGCGGGAAGACGCGATCATGTCCGAAAACGACGACGCGCCGGCCCCCGCGGAATCGCCCGGCGACGACGGCGACGCGGCGACCCTGTCGAACCGCGAGGAGATCTCGACCGAGGACGCCCCGCTCGACAGCGACTACACCAACGTCTTCCAGGACGACCCCTTCAGTTCCTCCATGTCCGGGTCGGGATCGGGCTCGTCCGTGCGCAACGACGGCGAGGCGCTGCCCGGCATCGAGCAGACGCAAGCCAGCGAGATCACGCTGCGCGAGCACCTGACCGAACAGCTCGACCTGTCGATATCGGACCCGCGCGAGCGGCTGATCGGCCGCGCGCTGATCGATTCCCTCGACGAACGCGGCTACCTGACCGCCGGCATCGACGAGCTAGCCGAGCAGCTCGGCGCCGATCCGGCCCGGATCGCCGCCGTGCTGGACATCCTCCAGGGCTTCGAGCCCACCGGGGTTTTCGCCCGTGACCTGATCGAATGCTTCTCCCTGCAACTCGCCGAGCGCAACCGGCTCGACCCGGCGATGCAGGCCATGCTGGAAAACCTGGAACTTCTCGCGCGCCACGACATGGCCGGGCTGCGCCGCGTCTGCGGCGTCGATGAGGAAGACCTGGCCGAGATGCTGTCGGAACTGCGCATGCTGGACCCCAAGCCCGGCGCGACCTTCGACGACGGCGCGGTCGAGTATGTGACCGCCGATGTGATGATGCGCCCCAAGCAGGGCGGCGGATGGGAGATCGAGCTCAACAACGACACCCTGCCGCGGGTGCTGGTGAACCGCGCCTACTACGCCGAAATATCCGAGCACACGCGCGGCAAGGAAGAGAAAGCGTTCGTCCAGGAACGCTTCCAGTCCGCAAACTGGCTGGTGCGCGCGCTTGACCAGCGCGCCCGGACCATCCTCAAGGTCTCGACAGAGATCGTGCGCCGCCAGGACGCCTTTTTCCGCCACGGGGTCACCCATCTGAAGCCGCTGGTGCTGGCTGACGTGGCCGAGGCCGTGAAGCTGCATGAGAGCACCATCAGCCGCGTGACCACCAACAAGTACATGGCCACCCCGCGCGGCCTGTTCGAACTGAAGTACTTCTTCACCACCGCCATCAACAGCACCGGCGGCGAGGAGGCGCATTCGGCGGAATCGGTCCGCCACCGAATCAAGCTGCTGATCGACAACGAATCGCCCAAGGCGATCCTGTCCGACGACAAGATTGTGAAGATCCTGCGCGACGACGGTGTGGATATTGCGCGCCGGACCGTCGCCAAGTACCGGGATTCGTTAAAGATTCCATCATCGGTGGAGCGCCGGCGGATCAAGCGCGCGGCCTCGCGAGACACCGCGGACGCCGCTCAAGGCCTTGAAATATCTAGCTTCCCTACTACCTCGGACGTGCACCCAGTGCGCTATTGACAGCACACAGGGCCCTGACTAAGTTCCGCGCCGCACAACGAGACCGCCTTGCAATCAAGAGCCCATGAGGGCCGGCAGGATCAGGTGGATGGCTTCGGCAGGACCCGGAGCAAAAAACACAACGTAATTGAAAGTGTGTCGGGCCGGGGCGAACGCTCAGGCCGCTAAACATTAAAAGACAGCGTGTTCGAACCTTGCAGACGACCGTAACAGGACAGCAGATCGACGTCGGCGACGCCCTGCGCAGCCACATCGAGGATGCCATCGAGGCGACCACGGAGAAGTACTTCTCCGATGCGATCGAAGCCAACGTGGTGCTTTCGCGCGAAAGCTTCCGTATCCGCGCCACGATCAACATGCATGTGGGCCGCGGCATCCACGTCCGCGCCCAGGAAGAGGCCGACGACGCCTATGCCGCGTTCGACGTGGCGCTGGCGCACCTGGCCAAGCGCCTGCGCCGCAACAAGCGCCGCCTGCGTGACCACCACAACAAGGACCGCGACGCGGTCGTCGGCAACGCCGAATATCCCGAGTACGTCATCGCACCCCAGTCCGAGGACGACGATGTCGCGGAAGCGCCCGCTGCTGACAACCCGATCATCATCGCCGAGAACCAGACGGTCATCGAAAGCCTCAGCGTCTCCGAAGCGGTGATGCGGCTCGATCTGGCCGACGCGCCGGCCTTCGTCTTCCGGAACGCCAAGCACGGCGGCCTCGGCGTGGTCTATCGCCGCGACGACGGTAACATCGGCTGGATCGACACACCGGAAAGCGAAAGCTGATTCCCGATGGAACTCGATGAAATTCTCAAGCGCGAGGCGGTGATCGCCAGCCTGCACGCGACCAGCAAGAAACATCTCCTGCAGGAGCTGTCGAAGTCGGCCGCCCATGTGTTTGGTCTGGATTCCCGTCAGGTGTTCGACATCCTGCTGGAGCGCGAGCGCCTCGGCTCCACCGGCGTCGGCTCGGGTCTGGCGATTCCGCACGGCAAGCTGCCGCAGCTCGACCGCCTGCACGGCCTGTTCGCGCGGCTGGATAAACCGGTGGACTTCGACGCCATCGACGACCAGCCGGTCGATCTGGTCTTCCTGCTGCTGGCGCCCGAAGGCGCGGGCGCGGATCACCTGAAGGCGCTGGCGCGCATCTCACGCATCCTGCGCGACCGTGCGTTCTGCGAGAAGCTGCGTGGCTCGGAAAATCCCGACGCGCTGTTCGCCCTGCTCATGGAAGCCGGGAACGCCGCCCCGGATCACTTCCGCGCGGCGAGCTGAACGCAAAATGCCCGGGCTGAAACCCGGGCATCTTACTTTCCAGAATTCGTGAACCGCGTCAGTGGACGCTGACCGGCTCCATGTCGTGCTGCTTCACGGCGGCGAAGGCCAGGTCGCGGCCAGCCATCATGCCGATCGCGTTGCCGTCGGCGCTGTGGATCGCATAGACCTTCTGGCCATCGACCACCGCCGGGCGGACATAAGCGACCCGATCCATGCCGAGCGCGGCAAGCTGTTCGGGAGAGATGCCCTTCACATGTCGGGCGCTGAGTACTTCGTTCATGCTGCACCTCCACTCGTTTCCACATCCAGTTGCGGGGCCTCGGCCTCGCTGCCGCCGATCTCGATCTTGCGGACATTGCGTTCGGGCCGCGGCAGGGCGACGTCGATGTTCAGTAGCCCGTTGTCGAGAGAAGCGGACGTGACCTCCACACCGTCGGCCAGGACAAACGCGCGCTTGAACATCCGGGTCGCGATCCCGCGATGCAGATATTCACGGTCGTCGGCCTCGGCCTGGCGGCCGGTCACGGTCAACTGATTGTCCTCGAGGTGGATATCCAGGTCGTCGCGGGTAAATCCGGCAACGGCCAGGGTAATGCGCAGACGGGTCTCCCCGGTGCGCTCGATGTTGTAGGGCGGATAACCGTCCGTCGAGCCCTTGCTGATGCGCTCCAGCGTGCGTTCGAATTCATCGAATCCGAGCAGGAGCGGGTTTCTGAGCGGGGACAAGCGATTCATGCCGTCACTCCTCCTTCCTGAGCGAGTTCCGGGCCGCACGGGCGTGGTCGCATCCGGTTCCGTACGGTCCTTTCGGGCCCGATACCGGCGCCCGATGTTGCTGTCACCGGGCCTCATCGGAGGCCCCGGTGTTGAAGTGAATCTGGGGTGGTTTCGCTGAATTTCAAGGGCTGTAAGGCCTTGCGGGACGGGCGAATTCCGCCGATTGCATCAGGGTCCGGAAAACCAGCGCGTCGCGATTTCCACCTGCGGCCATGCGGTCGAGGCGATCCCAGGCCGCGTCCGTGCGGTGACGCGCCAGATACGACGCCTCGGGCGGACGCCACATCGGGGCCTGGGTCAGCGCCAAAGGGGTTGGGATGCCGGCCTGGGCATTCCGCGCCGGTTGCCCGGGCTCGATGTCCGGCGTTACGTGCACCGTGGCCGGCATCCCTGGCCCTGCAGACTCTGCGTGGAATGGCGACTGCAACGGGGCGCCTTCCGTCAGCGCGAGCGTCGCGACAAAGGTCGCGATGGGCATTCCGCCGATGAAAAGGGCCACTGCTGCAAGTCCGCGCATCGTCTCTCCTCCCTGACAGGGTTGAGGTTACGATGGTTGCACTTGAAGGCACCGCCGGGGCGGTATTGCGGCAATTTTGAGCCACACCTAACCGACTGTAATAAAAAGATATTTAACCGGGAAACGGCGCTTCCGGCAGGCCGGCAACGCCCACATCCAGCGCGAACAGCGCGCCTGCCAGCGGCTCGGCTTCCAGTTCCTCGGGCGTCAGCATGATCTGCGCAGAGGTCACATAGAGCGTGCGCAGGTCGGGCCCGCCGAACATCGGGCAGGTCACCCGGCTGACCGGCATTGCGATCATCCGGTCCTCACGCCCGTCCGGGGTGAACCGGGTCAAACGTGATCCGCGAAACTCTGCGACCCACACCCCGCCCTCGGCATCGACAATGGCGCCGTCCGGCGTGCCGCGACCCGGCTCTTCGGGGATCTTCGCGAACACGCGCTCATTGGCGATATCGCCCGTGGCCGTGTCGTAGTCCCAGGCCCGGATCGTGCGCGTGGGCGAATCCGCCGCATACATGGTCTGTCCGTCCGGCGACCAGCACAGGCCGTTGGACACAAGAATGTTGCGGATCATCGGGTGGATCGCGCCGTCCGGGTCGAGACGATAGAACGTCCCGACTGGCTCTCGCTCGAAATAGGTCTGGGGCGGGCCTTCGGGATCGTGCATGGATCCGGCCCAGAAGCGCCCCTGCCGGTCGGTGCGCCCGTCATTCAGACGGTTTTCCGGGCGGTCGGGCTCCGGGTCTCCGATCCAGTTGATCAGCACGTCGCGCGGATCGAGGAAGGCGAACCCGGTGCGCGCGGCCGCGACCAGCCCGCCGCCTTTGCGCAGGGCGATGGAGCCGGTCTCCTGCGGGAGCTTCCATTTCTCGTCGCGGTTGGTGGCGGGGTCGTAGCGGTGCAGCGCCGGAGCCTTGATATCCAGCCAGTAGAGCACCTGCTCGTCCACCGACCAGACCGGGCTTTCCCCCAGGATCGCCCCCGTTTCCACCACATTTACGATCTTCGCCGTTTCCATGTCACTCAAGCGACCTGCCCCTATCTTTCCCGTGACCCAAAGCCGTGTCACGATACACCCAACGGACCGCGCGGCAACCGCCGTGCGCCGACACAACACCAATCGGGGGAGACCGGCGCCATGATCCTCGACGCGCGCACCTACACCATCAACCCGGGTATGATGCCCGCCTACCTGAAGAACGTGGAAGAGGTCGCCGCGCCGATCCAGAAGAAGCACGGCTTCGACCTCGCCGGCTATTTCACGGTGGAGACGGGCGAGCTGAACAAGGTCGTCCATTACTGGAAGTGGGACAACGCGCAAGTTCGCCAGGATGCCCGCGAGGCCCTCTACGCCGACCCTGACTGGACCGAGTACCGCAAGGGCAGCGCGGAGAAAATCGCCCACCAGAAGAACAGCCTTTGGATGGCGACCGACATCGTCGAGCCGTTTGCCTTCACCGGCACCGGCAGCAAGCAGGCGTTTGTCGACGAGCGCACCTACACGATCCAGTACGCGCAGGTACCGAACTATGTGGAGATCACCAAGGCGCTGGCGAAGCCGATCATCGACGACGCGGGCTGGAAGCTGATCGGCTATTTCTTCTCGATCACCGGCACCATCAACCAGGTGATGCATCTCTGGTACTGGGACAACCACGCCGCGCGCGAGGCGGGCCAGAAGAAGGCCGTCACCGATCCGCGCTGGGCGATCTACCAGGCGGGCAACGGCCACCGGGTGATCAAGCAGGAGAACCGCTACCTGGTGCCGACCTCCTTCTCGCCCATCAAGTAGTCCAGACCTGACCTCTCGTGGCTGAAGACAACGCATCCATCGGAAAGAAGAAACACCGCTCGCTGCGTCCGGTCGACGCGGCGACGATGGTGCTGTGGCGCGAACGCCGCAACGGCGATGTGGAGGTGCTGATGGGCAGGCGCCACCGCAACCATGTCTTCATGCCCCATGCCTGGGTGTTCCCCGGCGGGCGCGTCGATGCGGTGGACAAGGCCTACCGGCCCGCCACGCCGCTGCGCCCGGACGTGCAGGCGCGCCTCGAACGCGCGGCGAACCCGACCCGGGCCCGCGCGATCGCCGCGGGGGCCGTGCGCGAGGTCTATGAGGAGACCGGGCTGCTGCTGGGCGACAAGGACGAAGACGCACCCGGCGGCTTCCGCCCGCGGCTCGACGGCGTGGACTACTTCTTCCGGGCGATCACCCCGCCGGGCCGTTCGCGCCGGTTCGATGCGCGCTTCCTCGTGGCCGAGGCCGAGGACATCAACGGCAAGCTGGATGGTGGCGACGGCGAATTGCTGGATGCGGATTTCTATGCGCTGGAGGACGCCCGCAACCTCGACATCGCGGGCATTACCCGAATCGCGCTCGCCGAGTTCGAACGCTGGGTGGCGCACCCGCCCCAGCCCGACCCGGACCGCCCGGTGCCGCTGTCACGCTACCTGCGCGGGCGCTACTTCATCACACCAGAGTAGCAACAGTGAACCCAAATATCCTTGGGTTTTTCTTGGCGCTCATTCTCGGAGTCGCGCTGGGCTTTGCGTTCAGCATTGGGCTCTATGATGCGATCCAACCTCTCAGGGAATGGCAAAGTCTAGTGGCTGGATTGTTCGCAACAATCGTAGGCCTTTTCACTGCTGCGCTCATCTGGAGTCAGTTGTATGTCCAAAAACAACAAATAGAAGAGCGACGACGCAGCGAGGCACTTGGCGCAACCGCACGTCTTCCAGACGCACTTTCAAAACTTTCTAGTTTTACCAAACAGTGCGTCCGCTATCTCACTAACAAGCACGATAGAGTGATGGCTGCCCCGCCAACGCCTCCAAGCGAGGCGATTCAAGCCATTCAAGAGTCGGTTAGGTACGTAGACCCACTCTCGGCCAAGCAGTTGTATGAATTAATTGTTCACTATCAGATATTAAATTCTCGGCTCCCCGACTTTGGCCCTGATGGCTCTTGGCTCGAAGGTCAGGATTTCTATGACGTCGCACTACTACAAAGCCACGTTAACCGCGCTTTTCCGTTTGCACGGAACTCTTCCGATGAAATCCCGGGAGGGAGTTTCACTCGCGATGAAGTCAGAAATGGTCTGCAAAACTCTGTAGGCTCAGACGTAATCATTGAAGACGATCCGAAATTCAGAGACTTCTTCAAGAGAATCAATCGAGAACACGATAACGACTAGCTACCCGCCCGCCGGTACACGCTCCCCTCGCCCGCATCGCCGTCCGCTTTCACGCGGCCCGTCTCAACCATGTGGATCAGGTGTGCGAGCACGCTGCGGGCGGCGGCCGGGTAGAGCTTCGGGTCCACGTCGGCGTACATGCGCGGCACCATCTCGGCGATGGTGGCGGGCCCGGACGCCAGCTCGGCCATGATCTGGTCCTCGCGCTCTTGGCGGTGGGCGATCAGCGCCTTCACATAGGGGTCCGGCGCGTCGATGGGCGCGCCGTGGGTCGGGAAGTACCGGCCTGCGCCGAAGCGGCCGACTTTATCGAGTGAGGCCATGTAGGCGGCCATGTCGCCATCGGGCGGCGAGACGATGCTGGTGGACCAGCCCATCACATGGTCACCGCAGAGCAGCGCGTCTTCCTCACGCAGCGCGAAGCACAGGTGGTTGGAGCAGTGGCCGGGCGTATGCAGCGCCTCCACCGACCAGCCGTTGCCAGTGATCACGTCGCCGTCGCCCACCACATGGTCGGGCGCGAAATCGAAATCCGCCCCGCCCTCGCTGGCGCCGTCCTCGGGCCGGGTGCCGTGGGGACCGAACGCATAGGTCGGCGCGCCGGTCGCGGCCTGCAGCGCGGGCACGGCGGGCGAATGGTCGATATGGGTGTGGGTGACAAGGATGTGGGTCACGGTCTCCCCGCGCACCGCCTCCAGCAGCGCATCCACATGCTCGGCCATGTCCGGGCCGGGATCGACCACCGCCACCTGCCCCCGTCCGATGATGTAGGTGCCGGTGCCGTGGAAGGTGAAGGCGCTGGGGTTGCGGGCAATCACCCGGCGCAGCAGTGGCGTCAATTCATCGACGCGGCCGTACTCGAAGTCGAGTTCGCGGTTGTAGGGGATGGGCGTGGCCATGGTGGTCAGCACTCCTCTGCTCGTCACTCCCGCGAAGGCGGGAGTCCATAAACTCAAGCGGTTACCCGGTCTCGTATCGGCGTTTATGGATGCCCGCCTGCGCGGCCATGACGAATGGTTGATGGCATCAGGATTTCCGCCCGATCGCGCCGGTGGCTTTCAGCGCCGCGATCTCCGCGTCGCCGAGGCCCCAGGCGGCCAGCGCGCTTTCGGTCTCCGCACCCGGCTCACTCGGCGGCGAGTGGATGCGGCCCGGCGTGCGGGAGAATTTCGGCGCCGGGGCCGGCTGGGTGATGCCCGCCACCTCGACGAAGTTCTCCCGCGCCACGTTCTGGGGATGGGTGTGGGCCTCGCTCATTGCCATGACCGGCGCAAAGCAGACATCCGTGCCCTCCATGATCTCCACCCATTCGGCGCGGGTCTTGGTGCGGATCACTTCGGCGAAGCGCGCCTTGAGTTCCGGCCAGCGCGACCGGTCCATCTGGTCGGGCAGATCCTCGCCCGCGAGACCCAGCTTATCGAGGAGCAGCGCGTAGAACTTGGTCTCGATGGAGCCGATGGAGACGAACTTACCGTCGGCGCATTGGAAGGTGTCGTAGAAGGGCGCGCCGCCGTCGAGGATGTTCGAGGCACGCTCATCGGAGAAGGAGCCCGCCGCGTGCAGGCCATAGACCGGGATCATCAGGCTCGCCGCGCCGTCGATCATGCCCGTATCGACCACCTGCCCCTTGCCGGAGCGCTGCACCTCGTAGATTGAGGCCATCACGCCGAAGGCGAGGTAGAGCGCGCCGCCGCCATAGTCGCCGACCAGGTTGAGCGGCGGGGTCGGCTTGTCCTTCGTGCCTATGGCGTGGAGCGCGCCGGTGAGCGAGACATAGTTGATGTCGTGCCCGGCCACCTTCGCCAGTGGACCGGTGCCGCCGAACCCGGTCATGCGGGCATAGATCAGCTTCGGATTGCGGGCCATGCAGTCGTCCGGGCCGAGACCGAGCTTCTCGGTCACGCCGGGGCGGAACGGCTCCACCAGCACATCGGCGCTCTCGACCAGCTTCAGAACCGTCTCCACCCCATCCGGATGCTTGAGGTCCACGGCCACCGAGGGGCGCGAGCGCGCGGCGAGTTCGTACTGATAGCCGCGCGGCACGCCGAGGCCCGCATCGGCGGGCCGGTCGATACGGATCACGTCCGCCCCGAGGTCGGCCAGCAGCATGCAGGCGAACGGGCCCGGCCCGATCCCCGCCAGCTCGACCACCTTCAGGCCGACCAGCGGCCCCGATCGCTCATTGTTGTTGGACATATTCGCACCCTCCCGAAAATCATTCGGGTGCAAACCTGCGGGCAAAGCGCGCGCGGCGCAACTGCCCGGGCGATGCTTTTTGGGCGATGCGGATATACGGAAAGCTAGCGCGCGACGGCGGCGGTCTCGTCATCCCATTCAACGATGAAGCCCTTCGTCCTGCGCAGATTCGCGGCCATCTGACGGCTCATCAGCCGGGCGAGGCCCGGCGCGCCGGTGAAGCGCACGAAGGTCAGCGCATCGGTGCGTTCCTCGATGCGCAGGCGCACCATCTCATCGGTGCGGTCGGCGAAGACCAGCAGCACACGCGCCTCGTCCGTCTCGTCGCGCGTGAGCGCGAGATCGAAGGCCCGCCCGCTGCGCCGCGCGGCGGCGGCGACATCGAACTGGCGGGCGGCCCAGAAACTTTCGCTGTGATCGCCGCCCAGGAATTCGGCCACGGCCGGGGCGCCGCTGACCGCCGGGGACAGCAACGTCGCCGCCGGCGCGGCACAGCCCGCCAGCGCGAGCGCGACAAGCAGCGCGCCGCCCTTTAGAATTTTCGCCCGCACGGGATATATCCCCGTCATCTCATACTCCCGGCCGGACACACCCGGCCTGTTCAAGTCACAACGCATGTCCAGCCCGTCCGTTCCCGAACAAGCGCCACGCGCCCCGATGGCCCTGCTGGTCGCCCTCATGGTGACCAGCCAGCTGGCGATCACGATCTTCCTGCCGTCGATGCCATCGATGGCCGAAGATCTGGGGACGAGCCAGGCCCTCGTCCAGATGACGGTCTCGGCTTATCTGGGCTCCTTCGCGATCGCGCAGCTGGTGATCGGCCCGCTGTCGGACGCCATTGGCCGCCGCCGGCCCCTGCTCGCCGGGATCACGCTGTTCACGCTGGCCAGCATCGCCTGCGCGCTGGCCCCCGATATCGAGACGCTGATCGCCGCGCGCATCGTCCAGGCGGTCGGCGGATGTACCTGTCTCGCGCTGGGCCGCGCCATCGTGCGCGACACCACCGACGGCCCGGCCGCGACGCGGGCCATGGCCTATCTGGGCATGTCGCTGGCGCTTGCGCCCATCGTTGCGCCGCTGATCGGGGGACAGCTCCAGGTCTTCTTCGGCTGGGAGGCGAACTTCCTATTCATCGCGGGCGCGGGCTGGCTGACGCTGACCGCCACCTACCTGACCCTGCAGGAGACCCTGCCCCCGGCCGCGCGCCGCCCGGCCCAGGCCGGCGCGCTCGCACGGTCGTATGTGCGGCTGCTGGGGATGATGCGCTTCATGGGCTACTGCCTGTCCTCGGCCTCCATGGGCGGCGCGTTCCAGACCTTCATCGCCGGCTCGCCCATCGCCCTGATTGTGGTGATGGGCCTGTCGCCCGAGGAGTACGGCTGGTTCATCCTGGAGGTGCCGTTCGGCTATGTGGTCGGCAACTTTATTTCCAGCCGCCTGTCCCAGCGAATCCCGCGCGAACGCATGATCGTGACGGGCGGGCTGGTCGCCTCCACCGCCACCGGGGCCGCCGTGGTGCTGTCGCTGATGGGGATGGACACGCCCGTCACGCTGATCGTCCCGATGTTCTTCTATGCCGTCGGCTCGGGCTTTCTGATCCCCAACGCGCTGTCCGGCGCGCTCACCTCCGTCGAGCCGTCCTCGGCGGGGTCCGCCGCCGCCGTCAGCGGCTTCCTGCAGATGGGCGCGGGCTTCCTCGCCACGGTGGCGATCGCGTCACTGGTGCAGACCTCCTATCTGCAGGTCGGTGGCGTGATGTTCTGCTGTGCCATGCTGTCCTGGCTGATCTTCCTTCTATTGGGCCGAGCCCGCGCATGATCGCACCGGGTCTGTTATGGTCCGGCACGAACCCGAATTGAAAGGCATGAGTGATGGCTGAACCTGTCGTCCTGGAAGTTTTCTCCGACTACGTCTGACCGTGGTGTTACCTCAGCACCGTGCGTGTTGAAAAAATCCGCGAGACCTACGACGTCGAGATCCGGACCGTCCATTTCCCGCTGCACCCCGACACGCCCATGGAAGGCAAGTCGCTGGCGGAGCTGTTCGCCGGACGCGGCGTCGATCTCGACGCCATGTACCAGCGCATGAAGGGGCTGATGGACGCCGAGGGCCTGCCCTATGCCGAGCGGACCCACACCTACAACAGCCGCCTTGCCCAGGAACTCGGCAAGTGGGCCGACACCCAGCCGGGCGGTGACGCCATCCATATGAAGCTCTACCAGGCCTATTTCGTCGATAAGAAGAACATCGGCGACATCGACCTGCTGGTGGAGATCGCCGAAAGTGTCGGGCTGGACGGCGCGGCCGCGCGGGACGTTCTGGAAAACCGGACCTTCCAGGCCGCCGTCGATGCCGACTGGGAGAAATCGCGCCAGTACGGCGTGACCGGTGTGCCGACCTATGTGGCCGACGGCAAGGGCGTCGTCGGCGCCCAGCCTTACGAGGTGCTGGTCCAGCTCATGGACGCGGCAGGCGCGGCGAAGTCGGGAAGCTAACCCCCGGCAGCCAGCGCCGCCGGGACCAGCCCGTCCTCGACCAGCGACCAAAGGTCGTCGCCATAGCCATCGACCCGCAGGCGGGTGCCGGTGCCCGAGATGACGACCACGGTCATGGCCAGCGACGGGATGACGATCACGAACTGGCCGCCGAAGCCGCGCGCATAGGCCGCCATGCGGCCCCCGCCCAGGTCCCGCAGGAACCAGCCATAGCCGTAGGCGTCGCCCGAAAAGGGTGAGCGGGTGCGCGGCGTCCATGACGCGGCGATCCAGTCTTCCGACAGCACGCGCGTCCCGTCGATGGTGCCGCCGCGCCGGTACATCTCCCCGAAGCGCAAAAGTGCGCGCGGCGACAGAAGCATGTTGTTGCCGCCGAAATAGATGCCCTGCGGGTCGCGGTCCCAGGCCGGGATGTCGATGCTCAGCGGCGCGCCCAGCCAGTCACGGGCGAGGTCATGCGTGCTGCGCCCGGTTGCGCGCGTGAGGATCGCCGACAGCAGATGCGAATTGCCCGTGGAATACAGCATCCGTCCGCCGGGCCGATGGTCTGGTCCGGACCGGCGATGACGCCCCGGTCGATGGCCGCGCCAACCAGCGCCGCGATCACCGATTTCGAGACCGACTTCACATTGACCGGCGTATCGAGGCCCGGCCCGCGCAAACGCTCGGCGACCTCGACGTTTCCGTCACGCGCCACGATCAGCGCGTTCATCCGTTCAAGCGCGCGCGCACGCTCCACCGCCGCCGACAGCAACGCCGGGTCGAACCCCGCCTACGCGACGGCAGGCGGCGCGCCTACTCCCGTCAGGAACACGACGGCGAACGCAGGCGCGCGCATGACCTTCATCGCGTGGAGGATCATGCGCGCGACAGCGGCAGTTATTTCATGTCTTCGGGGAAGTCCGGCTGGACCTGCGGGCGGGCGTCGAAAAATGCCGGAATTTCCATGCAGGCGTCGAAGATGCGCTTGCAGTTCGGATAGGGCGAGACGTCCACATTGAACTGGATCGCGCCGCCGACCTGCGGTGCGAGACAGATATCGGCGAGGGTCACCTGGTCACCCTCGCAGAACTTGCCCGAGGTGCCGTCATTGGCGAGATGGGACTCGATCGCGCCCAGGCCCGCCTTCTGCCAGTTGTGAATCCAGGCACCGAGCTCTTCCTCGGAATGCCCCATGTCCTGCATGATGTACTTGCGGATACGCGGCACAACCAGCGGATGGGTGTCGGCCACCGCGATCAGCGCGAGCGTGCGCACCCGGGCACGGGCGAGCGCATCCGACGGCATCAGCGCCGGTTCGGGATAGACCTCGTCAAGATATTCGAGGATCGCCATGGACTGGGTCAGCACCGTGCCGTCGTCCATCACCAGCGCCGGCACCACGCCCTGCGGGTTGATCTTCAGGTATTCGGGCGCGAACTGCTCACCCTTGAGCAGGTCGGTCGAGACCACGTCATAGGCCTGGCCCTTGAGATTGAGTGCGATGCGCACACGGAAGGCGGCGAGCGAGCGCCAGAAACTGAAAAGCTGCATGGGAATCCCCCTGTGAACAATGGCGCGTAGTGGGCCGTCCGGCGCGGTTGAAGTCAAGCGGAGGTCACGTGAAATTCAGCATTTTCGCTCCTGCCAGGCAGCGAAATCCGCACCGGTGTCGATGTCTTCGAGCATGTCAATCTGCGCCGCGCGGAAATGCCGGGGCAGCCCGGCCTGTGTGTCGCCCAGAGCATGCGCGCTGCTCCAGCGCACATCGTCAAACAGGCCGCGCGGCACCATGGGACGTCGGCGCGCGCCGACGAGCCAATAGCCGCCGTCGGAGGCCGGGCCGAATACAATGTCGTGACGCCCCAGCGCGGCGAAAGCGTCGGCGACATGATCCGGTGTTACATCGGGAATGTCGCTGCCGATGACCACCACCGGACCGGGCGGCAGTTCGCGGATCGGCCGCGCCATGCGCGCGCCGAGATCGCCGCCGCCCTGTGCGATACGGCGCAGCCCCGGCACACACGGCCAGAGCGCCCCGTTCGACGTGTCCGTGTCCGGCGTGACGGACAGCCATGTGGTCCAGCGCGGGTCACGGCCCAGCCGCCACACCACGTCATGGAGCGTGCGCCGGTAGAAGGCCAGCGCGGCATCCGGTCCGATATCGGCGGCGAGGCGGCGCTTGACCGTCCCGCGCCGCGGCGCGCGGGCGAACAGCACGAGATGTTGCGGGAGGCTCACCGGTAGATCCTCTCGATCACGCGCGGCGGCACACCGAGGAAATACAGGCCGAGGCAGAACAGGTTGCGCAACGGACGCCGCCAGTAGCCGCCGCGCCGGTAACGGGCCGCCGAGGTCCGCGCGGCCGCATCGAGACCGACCAGCGCGCCGCGCCCCTCCGTGCGCGCGATCCGACGCACAAGATCGACATCCTCCATCAAGGGTATGGGCCGGAAGCCGCCAACCCTGGCGTAGAGGGCGCGCGACAGGACAAGCCCCTGATCGCCATAGGGTAACGCGAACCAGCGGCACCGCCGGGCGACCCAGCGCTCGATCCGCCGCGCGCCGGGATAGTGATCATCCAGTGCGAAGAGAAAATACGCGGCTTCGTCCTTCGCATCCGATCGCGCCATGAACCCGGCAAGCACTTCGGCCCAGCCCGGCTCAAACACGGTGTCCGCATGCAGGAACATCAGCCAGTCGCCCGCCGCGGCGTCGGCACCGGCAGCGAGCTGTGTTCCCCGACCGCGCGGTGCATCGATCATCCGTGCACCAGTATCACGTGCGACCGCGACGGTGGCATCGGCCGAGCCGCCATCGGCCACCACGACGTCCAGATCGAACACACCGCGCCCTTCTTCCAGAGCAGCGAGCGTCGCAGGCAACGTAGCTGCCGCATTCAGGGCGGGGATCACGATTCCGACAGCCGGTTTGAGTGCAGCCAACACCTTTTTCCCATCGTCATGGCCGGTCTAGTCCAAGCCATCCGCGTCCACGCCTTGCGTGACACAAACACGTGGATGCCCGCAACAAGTGCCGGCATGACACCTATTGGGCGCTCGGATCCGTACGCCCCTGCACCAACCGCAACGCGGCAAGCAGCCCGATCGCGACGACCAGGGTCAGGGCGCCGAAGAACATCGGCGTGGCCGGGTCCGCCGTCAGGTCCACCAGCCAGCCCGCGAAGACCGGCATGGCGAACAGTCCGGCATGGTTCCAGGTGTGGAACAGGCCGGTGCCCGTGTTGCGGTGTTCGGCCCGTACCGTCTCCACGGTCAGCGCCATGACATTGCCGGTCGGGATACCGATGAAGATCGCCGCCAGAATGAAGAGCGGCAGCGGTGCCTCGACCAGCGGCACCGCGCCCACCGAAAGCGCGCTGGCGACGAAACAGATCACCATCACGAGGTTCGGACGGCCCAGCCGTGCAGACAGCCAGCCGCCGATGGGGATCGCGAACATATAGACAAAAGTCGCGTTGGCGATCAGCAGCCCTGCCGCCGCCACCTCCATCCCGCGCGCCACCAGCATCGCCGGGCCGAAGGACAGCACCATCAGGTAACCCGCATTGTAGAGCACCCATATCAGGCCCGAGAGGGAGACCAGTGCCGCCTCACGCCGGGTGATGCGGATGCGCAGCAGCGGGCCATGCACCGACGCGCGCGGTCTCCGGGGCCGGTACATCGCCGCGACCAGCAGGAAGCCGACGCCCGAGCCGATGCCCGCGGTCAGGAATACCATCTGCCAGCCCCAGGTCTCGGCCAGTGCGCCCTGGGCCCAAAGGCCGATGGTGATGCCCACCGGCCACGAGTTCATCAGCACCGCCATGGCCGTGACCACCTCGCGGCCCTCGAACAGGTCACCGACAATCTTGACCATCAGCACAGTGATGATAACGCCGCCCGTGCCGGCGACCACGCGGCCGACCGCAATCAGCGTGAACGCATCGCCGAGCCACATGACGAAGCCGCCAAACGCCATGAGGGCCAGGCCGAACAGGCAGATCCGTCGTTCCCCGAAGCGTTCCCCGAGAAACCCGGCAGGAAGCGCGGTCACCACACCCAGGATCGAGAACAGCCCGATGAGGGTGCCGACCTCGGTGAAGTCGATACCCAGGTCCTCGACCAAAAGCGGCGAGACGGACGCCACCGACTGGAAGTGATAGCCCAGTGACGACCGCGCGATGAACAGCGCCGCCAGCACCACCCAACGGTTCGGAGTCATGGTCATTTGTAATTCCCTCTCTGCCCCTTGGGGGCTGAGAGGGTCAGGGTGAGGTGGGGTTCGCACATCATCCGGAGAGTAGGCGGCGCACCCACCTCTCCCGGCTCACTTGCGTTCGCCACCCTCTCCTCCCTCAAGGGATGAGAGGGTCGATTCATGGCTCGCCCCTACTCCGCCGCCTGTGTCTCGAACACGCCCGCGGCATCAAGTATGCGCTGGCCCGACGCGGTCAGCTCCTCCAGCTTCTGGCGCAGCGCTGCTTCCGGATAGACCAGTTTGCGGTCGCGCTTGCGGTACTCGCCCGCCACGAGGACGGTGTCGATGTTGTGGGGCGTTGTCATGAACACCAGCGTCTGCACCGGGTCATGGACCGGGCAGGTGTTGATATCGGTGCCATGGACCAGGATCACGTCCGCCTGCTTGCCCGGCGTCAGCGAGCCAATGCGGTCGTCCATGCCCATCGCGCGGGCGTTGCCGATGGTCGCCCATTCCAGCGCCACGCGGGTCTTGAGGTGGGCCGGCATGGTCTTGGTCGGGCGCGGGCGCGCGTCGGTGTACATCGCGCGCTCGAACTGCAGCCCGTAGCGCACGGCGGAGAACATGTCGCCGGAGATGTTCGATTCCAGATCGATGCCGAAGGACGGCGTGCCGCCCAGTTCCAGAACCTTGCCCGTCACCGGGTTGCCGTGACCGAAGTTGCACTCGCACTCCGGCGCGACGGTGATCGAACCGCCCCGGTCGATAATGAGCTTCATTTCGTCATCGGTCAGGTTCGTGCCATGGACGAAATCGGCGTCCGGCCCGAGCAGACCTAGCTCGTCCAGCTTGCGTACCGCATCGTCGGCAAACATCGGAACGCCCAGCGCGCCCGTGTGGTTGGACCAGCGCAGGCCCATGTCCTTCGCCAGACGCACGTCATGCTCGATGCACTCCCAGACCGAGAATCCGATGCCCTGGATGCACATGGCCATGGTGACGAGCCCGTCGTCCGACGCCAGCCGGCCCTTGCGCAGCCGCTCGACCCGCTCGCGCGAGTGCGGCCGCTCGTTGAACGGCTTCTCGCCGGGTTTCGGGTCGGTCTTGGTCTGTCCGTGACCATAGACCGCGCGGATGCCCGCCTCTTCCAGCGAATCGATTGCCGCGTCGGTGTGGTCGGTCGTGGCGTTGCAATGGTGCCAGTCGAACAGGGTCGTGGTGCCGCAATTGAGCTGGTTCAGGGCGCCACACAGGTTGGCGATACGCACGTCGTCGGGTGTGAAATGCGGGACCGCTGTCGCGTGCATGAGCTGGGAGTATTCGAACATCGTCCAGTTCGACACGGTGCCGCGCACGCCGGTCTGCCATGTGTGTTCGTGACCGTTGATGAGACCCGGCGCGACGATCATGCCGGCAGCGTCGATCACCTCGGCGTTGCCCGCGTCGATGTTGCGGCCGACCTCGACAATTTTGTCGTCCTCAATCAGCACGTCGCCGCCACGAATGTCGCCGATGGCATCGTCCATCGACACGACCCAGCCGCCCTTGATCAGTTTGCGGGCCATGGGGAGTCTCCTCGGAAAGGGTTCTGCTTGTTGGCGGCGAGACTAGCGCGTCGAGGCGGTTGCGCTCAATCGCCCCCCGTCTTCCAGCCGCCCTCGTTGATGTCGAAGATCTGGCCGTCCGGGTCGCGGTACTTGATCTCGTAGAACGCGCCCGAGCCCTTCGCCTCGCCCATCAGCCAGTTGCCGCCCGCCGCCTCGATCTCGGCGCCTGCCGCATCCACGTCATCGACGACGAAACCGAAGTGATGGATGCCGAACGCATCCGGATCGCCGCCGGCGGCCTGCTCGGTCTTGTAGCGCAGCAGCGCCACGTTCATGACGCCGTCGGTCAGATAGACCGCCGTCGCGCCGGGGTGATCGTTCTCTCCCACCCGGGTCATGCCCAGCGCTTTTTCATAGAACGCCGCCGCCTTCTGCGGGTCGGGCACGGACAGCGCGACGTGGCGAAGTTTGGAGATCATGATCAGGCCCTCTCTTTCGCGTCGATCAGCACGAAGGCGACCGCCGCGGGCTTGTCGGAACGGTTAGACCAGGCGTGGTTGGTGCCGCGCTGGACCAGCACGTCGCCCACCTCCATCTTGGTCTCGCCCTCTTCCATCACGGCCCAGAGCTCGCCCGAGATGACGATGGCGTAGTCCGTGGTGCGGGTCTCGTGCATGCCCGCCGTATCGGAGTCGGCGTCGAGCGCATCGGTGTGCATCTTCTCGAAGGCCTCCCCCATGTCGGCCTCCTTCAGGCTCTCGTCGGGCGGAAACTCGACGATGCGGAAGACCGCGCCTGAGGGGTTGCGCGGCTCGAGCTGGAGTGCGCCCAGCGCCGTGTCTTCGTCGCCGGTGTTGTCCGCCGGGGCGGTGTTCTGCCAGAGCTCGTGCACATGCAGGCCGGGCATCACCTCGACCACATTCGGCGACGGCCCGTCCTTCCACAGGATCGAGCGTCCGTTCCCGTCATGGCCGGTCACGATCCGGCGGTAGCTGCGTGGCATGTGAGTTCCCCTCTTTGTCGGGAGGAAGCTTAGCGCGGATGTGCGACGGGTTCACGCGCGCGCTCCAACTCCTCGGTCGTCACCCCGGCGCAGGCCGGGGTCCATTACCTCAGGCGGCAGCCCTGTCAGGAATCGGCGTTAATGGACTCCCGCCTTCGCGGGAGTGACGATGGGATATCCCATGAAAATCGCGCAGCACTGTCGTTCCCCGGGCAGGCTTGCGCGCCGTGCGCGGCAGGGCGAGGATGCCGCCAATAACAAGACGAATTTGCCGAGGAGACGACCATGTCCCAGGACCCCAACAATCCTTCCGGCGCCCTGCCGGGCGACCCGCGCTACGGCCTGTCGAAAGAACAGCTCGCCGAGTACTACAAGACCAAGAGCCCGAGCTGGATCTGCAAGGGCTACTTCAAGACCGAGGGCGGGCTGGAGCTGCGCGAGGCCGGCATGGAAGGCCACCAGGCCCATCTGACCGGCACCCAGGACCAGATCCGGTTCACGGGGCCCCTGCTGCAGGATGACGGCAAGACACCGAAGGGCGCGATGGCGATGATCGACGCCCCCGACCGGGCCGCCGCCGAGGCGTGGATCGCCGCGGACGGCTATGCGAAGGCCGGTGCCTTCGCCAGCACCTCCGTGACGCGCTGGTCGTCCTCCATGGATCTGCGCTGGAACACCTATCCGCGCACCGCGGGCTGGCAGCAGTTCGCCATCACCGCCATCGACGGGCCCGAGGCGAAGGAACGCCGCGAGGCCGTGGCCGAGGCGCACCACAAGTTCCAGGCGTCCGTCATGGACCGCTATGTGGCGCGCGGGCCGATGTTCAACGACGACGGCTCCCAGATGATCGGGTCCTTCATGATCATGGAGTTTCCCGATCTGGAGGCCTGCGAGGAATTCTGGAAGGGTGAGCCGCTGAACTACGGCGGTGTGTTCGCGGACGTCTCCATCGAGCGCTGGCGCTACGGCAACACGCTTGTGTACGAGCCCGTCTAAGTTTTCGGAAAGTCCGGCGGGGCGCGGTGTAAGCCGCGATTCATGGCTCGACTCCCCGTTGGACGGCGTGCCCCCGCCGCGTCATAATGAAAAAAACATCCCGTCCAAAGCGGGAGTACGGGGGCTTCGAGGTTGAGCGAGAACGCGATCATCGTCATCGCGGATGACCATCCGCTGGTTCGCGACGCGCTGCGTCAGGCGATCGCGCGCGATATGCCGGACGCCGTTTTTCTCGACGCCGCCAGCCTGGCCGAAGCCGAATCCGCCATCCGGGAAAACAGCGCGCCGGACCTCGTCCTGCTGGACCTGCACATGCCCGGCATGCGCGGGTTCACCGGACTGGCCTATCTGCGCTCCCAGTTTCCGGCGGTGCCGGTCGCCATGATCTCGGCCAGCACCGAGCCGCACATCATGCGCCAGGCCGTCGATTACGGCGCATCCGGCTTCATTCCCAAGTCGGCCCCGATGGACGAGATCCGCAACGCCGTGCACGCCATCCTCGACGGCAATATGTGGCTGCCCGACCTGAAGGGTGACCTTCCGGATACCGATGCCAAGGACGCCGCGCTGGCGGGACGCCTGGCCGCGCTGACACCGCAGCAGTTGCGGGTGCTGGGCATGCTGTCCGACGGCAAGCTGAACAAGCAGATCGCCTACGACCTCGACATCTCCGAGGCGACCGTGAAGTCGCATGTCTCGGCGATCCTGCAGAAGCTCGACGTCAACAGCCGCACCCAGGCCGTGATCCTGGCCGGCCGGCTGAATGTCGAGGATCCTTCGCGCGAACTCCCCGCCTGAACGCACGCGGCGTCAGGACGCCTGCTGACGCGCCACCGCACGCTGGGCGAGCATCCGCGTCATCAGCGCGCGCAATGCCGCCGGCTTGACCGGTTTGCCGAGCACCTCATGCCCGCGCCGGGTGGCTTCCTCGCGCAGGGTCTCCGACGGATCGGCGGTGATGATGATCGCCGGGATCACCCGCTCGAACACGCCGCAAACCTCCGTCACAACGTCGGGGCCGTGCTCGCCCCCGCCCAAATGGTAGTCGGCGACGATCAGGTCCGGCGCCGTGTCGTCCAGCGCGCGCCGCCATTCCGCGCCCGCCGCCGCCGTGCGCACATCGCAGCCCCAGCCGCCGAGCAGCGCGCGCATGCCGTCGCGCACGTCCGGATTGTCGTCGATGCACAGGATGACCGCGCCGTTGAGCCCGCCGTCGGCGCGGGTGGGAAGCTGCCGCGGCTCGGCATCGCGCACCACGGGCGCGCCACGCGGCACGGAGACGGCGAAGACCGAGCCCTCCCCTTCGACGCTGCTCAGGTCGATCACGAGACCCAGCATGCGCGCGATTCGCTCGACAATCGCAAGCCCGAGGCCGAGGCCCTTGTCGGACGTCTCCTCCTGGTTCAGGCGCTGGAACTCCTGGAACACGGCCGTGCGCATGTCCTCTGGGATGCCCGGCCCGGTGTCGCGCACCTCGATCCGCAGGCGTTCGCCCGATAGGCGGCAGCCCACCAGCACCTTGCCGCCCGGCGGGGTGTAACGGACCGCGTTGGACAAGAGGTTTTGCAGGATACGGCGCAAGAGACGCCGGTCGGAACGCACATGCCCCGTAGAGGGCACCATGCGCAGATCGATCCCGCGCTCGTCGGCCAGCGCCGCGAATTCGGTGCCGAGCGCCTGCAGCACGTCGTCGATGGGGAAATCCTCGACCTGGGGCTGGACCCCGCCGGCATCCAGTTTGGATATGTCGAGCAGGCCGGCCAGCAGGTCCTCCACCGAACGCAGCGAGACGTCGATCCGGCCAACCAGCTCAGCGTCGGCATGGGCAAGGTCGCGCTCCGTGAGCGAGGACAGGAACAGCCGCGCGGCGTTCAACGGCTGCAACAGGTCGTGGCTCGCCGCGGCCAGGAAGCGCGTCTTGCCCAGATTGGCCTGCTGCGCCGCCTCGGAGGCATGGCGCAGCTGCGCGTTCAGGTTGGTCAGGTCGCGGGTGCGTTCGGCGACGCGCTGTTCCAGGTCGGCCTTGGCGGTCTCGAGCTCGCGCGCCGCCTCCACCCGCTCGGTGATGTCGTTCAGGGTCACCGCCATGCCGCCCGACGGCATCGGGCTGGTGCGCACCTCCAGCACGGTGCCATCCGCCAGCTGACGTTCGTAGATTGTGGGTTCCCGACGCCGGTACTGGGCGAGCAGCTCGTTCACGATGGTCTCGACGTCGCCGGGTCCGTATTCGCCGTGCTCGGCGCTGTAGCGGATGATGTTCTCCACGGGGACGCCGACCCGGCCCAGCATGTCGGGCAGGCCCAGATAGTTCCGGAACCGGTCGTTCAGCCATGCCACACGCAGATCCTCATCGAAGATCGAGATGCCCTGACGCATGTTCTCCATCGTCGTCTGCAGAAGCTCGCGGTTGTACTGGATCGCCGCCGTCGCGCCGTCGAGCAGCGACATCGCGCTTTCCATGTCGATGTCCTCACGCTCCATCGACATGGCGATCACCAGCCGTGCGGATGAGGCGCCGATGGCGCTGGCCAGCAGCCGTTCGGCAAAGCGCAGCACGCCGGCATCGACCGGCGCGTCCGGCCCCAGTTGCGGCGTCCGTTCGGCCCGGTACTGATCGAAGGCGCGCGCGGCGGTCGCCGCACCGAGATAACGCGCGACCAGTTCCTCCAGATCGCGAACCGCCAGCACGCCGCGCAGCGTGCGTGGCCGCGCCGACCTCTCGGCCGCCATCACCTCCACAAAGGCACGCGCCTGGCTGCGTTCCAGCACACCGGGATGGGCGAAGCCCGAAACAATGATCAGAAGCACCGCATTGGCGGCCAGGCTCCAGAACACGCCATGGGTCAGAGGGTCGCCCAGGTCGATCCCGAACAGCGCTTGCGGGCGCAGGAACGCCAGTCCCGCCGGGCCATGCTCCAGCAGTCCCGCCGGAAACCAGCTCGCGCCCGCGAAGGTCGGCAGCAGCAGGGTGTAGGCCCAGATGGCGGCGCCCGCGAGCAGGCCGGTGATCGCGCCCGAGCGTGACGCGCCGGCCCAGAAAATGCCGATCAGAATCGCGGGGGCGAATTGCGCCACCCCGGCGAAGGACACCAGGCCGATGGAGGCGAGCGCCTGCCCGTCTCCGGCGAGCCGGTAATAGGCGAAGGCGAGCAGCAGGATCGCGGTCATCGCCAGCCGGCGGATGTTCAGCAGGGTCGCGCCCACCTGCCCGTCCCGTCCGCCGCGGCCTGGCCAGAAGCGCAGGAACAGGGGCGTGAACACGTCATTGGACAGCATCGTCGCCAGTGCGACCGTGGCCACGATCACCATGCCGGTCGCCGCCGAAAGCCCGCCGATGAACACCAGCAGGCTCAGCAACTCCTGATGAGCCAGCATGGGCAGGGTCAGCACGAAGGTGTCAGCATCCACACCGAGCCCGGTAAAGATGATGAGCCCCGCAATCGCGATCGGAATCACGAAGACGTTGATAGCGATGAGATAACCGGGGAAAAGCCAGGCCGCGCGTTTCAGTTCGCTTTCATCCGCGTTTTCGACCACCGCAACATGGAACTGGCGCGGCAGGCAGACAATGGCCGCCAGCGAAAGCACCGTTATCGTGACCCAGGTGGAGGCCTCGATATCGAAGGCGAAACGCTGCGCCAGTTCCGGCACCTCGCCCGCACGGGCAAACAGATCCGCAGGCCCTGCAAACATGACGAATGTGACGAAGAAGCCGGCGGCGAGGAAGGCCACCAGCTTGACGACGGATTCGAAGGCGACCGCCAGCATCATGCCTTCGTGGTGTTCGGTCGCGTCGATGTTGCGGGTGCCGAACATGATCGAGAACACCGCCATGGACAGCGCGACGATCAGCGCCGTGTCGGCCCACCACGGTGTGCCGCCCGCACCCACCGGCATCACGATATCCGGATAGCTGACAAGGATATTGAAGCTGGTGGAGACGGCTTTCAGCTGCAGAGCGATGTAGGGAAGTATCCCCACCAGCACGAACAGCGTGACCAGCGCCGCAAGGGTCTGGCTCTTGCCGAAACGCGCGGCGATGAAGTCCGCGATGGTGGTAATGTTCTCCGCCTTGCCGATCCGCACGATCTTGCGCAGCACGAAATAGCCCGCAGTGAACAAGAGGATCGGGCCCAGATAGACGGGAATGAAGTCATAGCCCGAGGATGATGCCAGGCCGACGCTGCCGTAGAAGGTCCACGACGTGCAGTACACGGCCAGCGACAGGGCATAGACGACCGGCTTCGGGCGCGCGCGCGGACCGCCCCGCCGCGCCTTGCGGTCCCCCCAGGACGCAATGGCGAAGAGGACACCGATATAGCCGAGCGAGGCGACGAGGATCGTCCAGTCGGTCAGCATGATGCTTCAACGCTCCCGCTCGTCATCGAACGCAAACGTCGTCATATCACAAATGGACTACGAACGGTCCGCAAGCGATCCGGGGCGGCCGGAACGGCGTATCCCAAAAAAAATGTGCAGGGCAGAGCCCTGCACATGAAAACCCCATTAGGAGGGGTCGGGGGAACGGAGGAACGCGAGGTGGCACGGTTTGACCGCACCACATCCTCCATCACCATGAAGCCCGAGGTACCGGCATTGCGTCCATTAGACATTGGTCGGAGATTCAACCACGGGACCGCTGCGGCCGGCCCACTTGCCTCCGTGCCTCAGGCGGCCGCCGACGGGCCCGTCTTCGCAAGAACCGGACAGTCCATCATCCGCGACGTCACATGCGAGGGGGCGGAAATGAAACAGGGCGGCAGATAACTGCCGCCCTGCTTCTTTCTTCAGGCTGTTGCCAGCTTAGAAGCTGAACACGTTCGTGAGCAGGAAGCCCGCGCCATCGTTGTCGGTCGTGGTACCCACGCCAACGCCGCTGGAGATGTTGTCATGCGAGATGAACTCGAGGTCGCCGCGAAGCAGCCAGCCCGGAGCCACCGTGTAGCCCATGCCGAGACCCCAACGCTGGAGTTCAGACTTGGTCGCACCGGCCGGAGACGCGGACGAGTTGTCCTTGTCAACCTCGGTGTACCAGGCGCTGATGCCCCACGGACCCGAAGAGTAGCCAACACCGACGCTCCACACGTCACCGGCGTCCGCACCCAGCGCCGCGTTGGCGGTGGTGATGCCCGTGTCACCGAAGTCGCTGTAGTGGGCACCGATCGTGAAGCCGGCGAAATCAACCTTACCGCCAACGCCCCAGATGGCCAGGTCTTCCTGAGCCAGAGCCGAACCGGAGGCCGACTCGCCGTCGCCCCACTGGCCGGTGAAGGACAGGCCGACGCCGACTTCGTCGAACTTGCCGACGTAGTTGGCACCAAGGCTGATCACGTTCTCGAAGTCACCGTCGTTGTCGGTGTCAACCAGGCCGCCCGTACCAGAGGTGATGCCGGTGTCCGGGGTCAGCGACGCGCCGAGCTGGAAGCCAGAGAAGCGCGGCGTGAAGTACGTCACCTTGGTGTCGTCCGACGTGGTGTCGTTGTCCGAGTCAGCGCGGGCGCCGGTGGCTTCACCACCGAAACCGCCGAACAGGGTCAAGATCGAGCCGAGACTGCCGGCCGGGCCGCCGAAGCCCTTATGGGCGTTCTGCGAGCCGAGACGCATATGGTTCGTGGCGTCGTCCTGGTCGCCCAGTTCGAGGCGGCCCCACTGGTCGCTGTCGAGGAAGGCCCAGGCTTCGTCAGCGGCCGTAGTGTCGGCGCCGCCGGAGTTCAGCTCGATCTCGACGCCGTACTTGATGCCGTTGTCGGCAGTGTTCGAGGCGCTGACGTAAACTTCGGTCTCGTTCACACCGAAGCGGTAGCCGCGGCCACGGCCGGCGGAAACGTCTTCCTCATAAATGCCCACGGAGAAAAAAAAGCGTGCCGCCGAGGGTGACGCTCATATCGTCCTTGGAGCCAACCGTACCCGCCATTGCCGGCGCCGCGAGAAGCGATGCACCAACGAGAGCCGAACTGGCGAGAAGTGTCTTCTTCATTTGATTAAACCCAAAGCCTGGGATTCTCCCCGCCACGTACAACCCGTTCGGGCTGCTCACCGACTTGGCCAACCGGCAATTGTATGGGCGTCGAATCCATCGCTTCAGAGACCGAGCTTCAGGATATGACGCCCGTTTTCTGAAACCCGCAATCGGATTTCATATCCCACCAGACCTCCTGAAATACGATTTCGGAAACACTGCAGCAAATTTGTCACATGCCTGTATCCCCCACTGACAGGGGGATAGCGGAATTCCGCCATTGTTGTATTTCCCCGGCTTCGGCGGCGCGCTTATGGTTAACGCGGGACCGATCTTCGGCGGGGAGATGAAATCGGGATGCGATAGCAGGCAACGGATACGCTGCGCGTGATCGGCGCGTGCCTGGCCATGCTGATGGCCGGCGCGGGCAGTTCACTCGCCGATGAAACCGGACAAAAAACCATCAACGGGATGGCGCAGGTCCTCGACGCCGACACCCTTCTCGTCAATGACAGGGAAGTTCGTCTCTACGGCATATCCGCGCCGCGCCTGACCGACTGGCCCTGGGGACCTTTCGCGCGGGCCGCGCTCGATTCCTTCGCCCACGGCAAGGAGGTCAACTGCCTCGTGGTCGAAACGGACCGCAATCATCGGCCCGTTGCGCGCTGCCTCATGCCGGGAGACGATCTGGTCGGGGACAAGACATTGGGCGAGGTCATGATCCGCGCCGGCTGGGCGACTCATCAGCGCCTCGCCACCCATGGCCGGGCAGGCACCGACATGACCGAGCGCTACGACGACGCCGAGGACGACGCGCGGGCCCGCACGGTCGGAATCTGGGGTCTGAAGTAGTCCGGCCCGGTCGCCTAACGGCCGGCAGCCGCCTCCGCCGCGCGCTGGCTATAGACGGGATCCGACGGATCCGTCGCCACCAGATAGTTTCCGGCCTTCAGGGTCAGGACATCGTTCGTCCCGTCGGAATGCAGGAAGCTGTGGGCATCGCGGATCAGTTTCTCCAGCGGGTTCTTGCGCATGTATCCGGCAGCCGCCCAGAGTTCGAGCGCCTGCTGGCAGACATGCACGGCGGTCTCCGCGGCGAAGACCTTCGAAAGGCTGGCGTGCATCGGATCCTGGTCCGGTCTGCCGGCATGCCATGCCGCCTTCCAGATGTAGGCCCGGGCCGCCTCGATCTCCATCGCCATGCGCGCCAGGCGCGTCTTCTGGATCTGGTGGCCGATGATCGGGCCGCCGGCCTGGTGGCGCTCGAAGGCGTACTGCCGCGACAGGTCATAGGCGCGCTGGGCCACGCCGAGCACCGTTGCCCCGGCCTGAATGTTCGACCCGTAGCCCAGCAGGAATTCTGTCCCGATGTGAGAGGCGTTCCCGACCTCACCCACCCGGTCGGCATCCGGGATCTCGACATTGTCGAACACGAGGGTGCCGTTCTGCACGCAACGCTGGCCGAGCTTGTCCCAGATTTCCGTGACGCTGAACCCCGGCGTATCCGAAGGCACGAGAAACGACGTCAGGCTCGTCGCCATCGGACCATCGGGATCGTTGCGCGCACGCACCATGTAGAGCTTCGCCAGCCCGCCGTTCGAGATGTACCGCTTGGTCCCGTTCAGGACCCAGGTATCGCCCTTGCGGACAGCGCTCAGCTGCATGCCGGCGCCGGGTTCCTGATAGGGAAGGATGTTCTCGCTGCCCGCGGTCGGTTCGGTGGAGCAAATCCCCATGAGGAAGGTGTCGTCCTCGACGATACGCGGCAGCCAGCGTTCGCGCTGGTCCGCCGTGGCCACCCGCGTGATCGCGGTCAGGATTTTCCACGTCTGGTCGAAGGCCACCGCCATACCCAGATCGCCATAGGCCAGCGTCTCGCCGATGATCGAGACCGTCAGGACGTCGGCCCCCTCGCCCCCGAACTCCGTCGGGATCGTCAGGGTCCGCAACCCGCGCTTCGAACCTTCGCGGATGACATCCCAGTTGAAGGCCTTCGTTGGATCAGGTTCCCGGTCGGCGACTTCCGCTGCGGGGATCATCACGCTGACGGCAAACTCCTTCGCGATGGCGCGCAGTTCTTCCTGGCGCGGCGTAAGCGCGAATTCGACCATTTGGTTTCTCCCTGTTTTTCTTGTTTCTCTTGGTTCGTGATCGGGCAGGCGTCAGGCCGGGCGGCGCACCGCCGTCGCCTCGATTTCCACCCGGCCGTTCGGCACGGCGAGGAAGGTCACCCCCACGGTCGAGCGCGCGGGATAGGGTTCCTGCACGTAGCGCGAATAGACCTCGTTCATCGCACGCAGGTCGTTGATGTCGGTCAGGAAGATGATGACCTTGACGATATCGCCGTAGTCGAGCCCTTCGGACCGCAAGAGTGCGCCGATCTTTTCCATGATGACGCGCGTCTGTTCGCCGGCGTCCATGTCGTCGGGAATGCCGTCGATGGCCGCGTCATAGGCCATCTGGCCGCTCAGGATCACCTGGTCGTCCAGCGCCACGCCGCCGGTGAGCGCCGCGCGCGCGGGCGAATGGGCCTCGGGTGAAGAAACCGTCTTGTGCATTGTATCCCTCCCTTTTCTGTCCCGGCGATTGACCGGATGCCGCCTTTGGACCACATCAGACCGGAACGGCGGCTCCGTCCGCTGTCGTCGGGCGAGCGTATGACAAGCGCGCACGCGATGACAGTGGTGACGCCACCCCATCCCCGCCCGGCCGAGGCAAATCGATCAGGGCAGACCGAACTGGGCACATCCAAGAGGCATTTCCGATGACTGATTCCGGCGCGGCGAACTGGCCGCATATCTTCTCCCCCTACCGCCTGGGCGCGCTCGACCTGCCGAACCGGACAGTGGTCGCCCCCATGACCCGGATCAGCGCTGACGCCGATGGCGTGCCCACCGCGCAGATGGCCCACCACTATGCGTCCTTCGCGCGCGGCGGTTTCTCCCTCATCATCACCGAGGGCACCCACCCGGACATCACCTTCAGCCAGGGTTACCGCGACCAGCCGGGCATCGTGACGGCGGCGCAGGTCGCAGGCTGGCGCAAGGTGACCGACGCCGTCCATGCCGCCGGCGGGCGGATCGTCATGCAGCTCATGCATGCGGGCGCGCTCGTCCAGGACAACCGCTACACCGATGAGACAGTCGCGCCGTCCGCCGTCCTTCCGGCGGGCGAGATGGCTGCGCGCTACTATGGCGACGGGCCGTTCCGCATGCCGCGCGAGATGACGCGCGCGGAAATCGCCACCGCCATCGAGGATTTCGGCACGTCCGCCGCCAACGCCATGGAGGCGGGCTTCGACGGCGTGGAGATCCACGGCGCCAACGGTTACCTGCCCGTCCAGTTCCTGACGCCGGAAACCAACACGCGGACCGATGAATACGGCGGATCGCTGGAAAACCGGCTGCGCTTCCACCGCGAGATCATGGCCGCCGTCGTGCGCGGCGTCGCTGGGCGCGGCCTGGCCGGGATGCGCCTGTCCCAGAGCCGCTCCAATGACTTCACCTACAAATGGCATGGGGGGATCGACGAGGCGCGCGCCATCTTCACCGCGATGCAGGACGAAGGCGCGGACTTCCTTCACATCAGCACCCATCAGGGTCTGGGCGAGGAGTTCGGCAGCGGCCACACGCTGGCCGGGCTGGCGCGCGAGACGACCGGCCTGCCCGTCATCGCCTGCGGCAAGCTGGAGGTGCCGGAGAACGCTGAGCAGATTCTCGCCACCGGCGAGGCCGACCTGATCGCCATGGCGCGCGGCGCCATCGGCGATCCGTCCTGGCCGAACAAGCTGGCGCGCGGTGACGAGCCCGTGCCGTTCGACCCCGAGATGATCAGCCCCTTTGCGACGCTGGATGCGACCGACAAGTGGCGCGCGGAACACGGGCTGACGTTCTAGAAACTGTGCCGAACCGCTAGACTACGCGTGGCGCACCGGGGGGAGCACGACGCCATGACGGACACGTTGCCCAATTGCCTGCCGGACGATGCAAACGCCCATTTCGTCGGCCGTGTCTGGCGGCCTGACGTGGACGGTCCGTCCGTTGTGACCGTCGCGGATGGCGAGGTGTTCGACATTTCGTCGAGCTTCGCCACCGTCCGCGATCTTTGCGAGACGCCGGACCCGGCCACCGCGCTGGCGGGAGCAAAGCGGGAACCGATCGGACACCTCGAAGACATCCTGCTAAACACCATCGCGCCGGACCGGGATGAGGACCTACCCCGGCTGCTCGCACCCATTGACCTGCAGGCGGTCAAGGCCTGCGGAGTCACCTTCGCGAACTCGCTGGTCGAGCGGGTGATCGAGGAACGCGCCGGCGGCGATCCGGCGCGCGCCGAACAGGTGCGCCGGGACGTGCACGCCCAGATCGACGGCGATCTGTCCCGCATCCGGCCCGGATCGGACGAGGCGGCGCGCATCAAGGAAACCCTCTCGGCGGCGGGCATGTGGTCGCAATATCTGGAAGTCGGCCTCGGCCTCGACGCGGAGGTTTTCACCAAGGCCCAGCCCCTGTCCTCGGTCGGCTGGGGCGAGGCGGTGGGCCTGCACCCGGCCTCGCAATGGAACAACCCCGAACCCGAAATCGTGCTGGTCGTGGACAGCAGCGGGACGATCCGGGGCGCGACGCTGGGCAATGACGTGAACCTGCGCGACATCGAGGGCCGGTCCGCGCTGCTGCTCGGCAAGGCCAAGGACAACAACGCGTCCTGCGCCATTGGCCCGTTCATCCGGCTGTTCGA
>Ga0255767_1000127_pt1 | contig 62505 bp, 69 predicted proteins | sample 071ome_24_FD_179967 | JGI IMG/M metagenome (GOLD analysis project Ga0255767, IMG submission 179967) | Coastal salt marsh microbial communities from the Groves Creek Marsh, Skidaway Island, Georgia - 071402CT metaG (version 2) | ecosystem: Environmental > Aquatic > Marine > Intertidal zone > Salt...
TTGGGGGCTTGGGGGCTTGGGGGCTTGGGGGCTTGGGGGCTTGGGGGCTTGGCAAAACAACGAAAGTCCCTGCGCGCGGCGAAGGTCCACCACAAGGTTAAAGGGTAAAGGAGATTAAGCGTTTAAGCGAAAAGCTACAGTGCGAAGCACGTGCTCTCTAGCTTCAGGGCGCAGCCCGAGCCAACTAGCCACAGTGCGAAGCACGTGCCCTCTAGCCCTCTGGCTCCCTAGCTACCCTCTGAAAACAAAAAAGCCGCCCGAAGGCGGCTTTTCTTGACCAAATCAGTTGTCGATTACGACAAACCGTTTACGTGCTTCGCCAAGCTTGACTTCAAGTTAGCGGCTTTGTTTTTGTGGATGATGTTGCGCTTGGCCAATTTGTCCAACATCGCGCTTACCACGGGAAGTTGCGTTGCAGCTTCGGCGGCGTCCGTAACGGCACGGAGGATGCGAACAGCGTTACGCGTAGTCTTGTGGTAGAAACGGTTGTGCAAACGCTTCTTTTGCGTCTGGCGGATGCGCTTCAAGGAGGATTTGTGGTTAGCCATACCTTCTTAGTCTAATTTTTTTCTTTTTTTCAAACTTGTGACCCGTACGGGATTCGAACCCGTGATCTTCTCCGTGAAAGGGAGATGTCCTGAACCGCTAGACGAACGGGCCATTGTTGCCAATGGTTTTGGGAGTGCAAATGTATGACAAATTTCTAATTAGACTATGCAGCCCCGCACAATTTTTCATGAATCTTTTAGGGCTCAACGGCCGCCACTCGGGCGATAGCCTAGGCGCTTGCTCGTGCGTTGGCGCAATTCTTCGCGTAAACCCTCCAATTCCATGACTGAAATTTCGTGGATTTCCTGGAAGGGAGAAACAACTAGGTCCATGTCCATAGCTTGGAGCATGGCATGTTCCACCCAGCTTTGGAGTACCTCTTTGGTTAATTCGGATTCGGTCAAAGGAATGCCTAAGCGCCCCATGCCTTCCGCGAGGTAGTGCCCCTCGCCGTTGACGAAGAGGCGGCTCAGGAGCATGCCCGTGTCATTCATTCGGCGCATCTTAAAGGAGTCTGACAAGAAGTTGTAGGCGTGAATCAAGCCGTAGTACGCGCGGTTCTCGTTGGCCTTGACATAGTCGGTCTGGCGCAGCGGGTGATCCCCGGGGAGCGCGAAGGCATTGGTGTGCACTTGGAAGATGAGGGAATCGCCCGAAAAGCGAATCTCCACCTCGTACTCCCCACGGTCCACAAATTCGACCACGACCGATTGGTCAATGGCGCAAATCTGGCTGTTGAGTTCGGAAGCGGTGTCGCGCAAAAGGGCCTTGAGGTCCGCAAATGCGGCCAAAGCCCGGCGGTGCACCAATTGCTTGTTGCTGGACTTGGTGGCTAGGACGCGGAGAATGTCGTTTTGGCGCGTCATGGCTTAGTAGGCGCGTGCAAACAAAACGCGCTGTGTCGAGGGCTTGCCGGTCAAAATACAGACGCCGTCCTCTTGGGGGTTGTCCAAGGGGATACAGCGAATGGTCGCTTTCGTCTTGTCCTTAATCTGGTCTTCCGTTTCGGGGGTTCCATCCCAATGGGCAGAAACAAAGCCCCCCTTATCCAAAGCGGCCGTGAACTCCTCCCAGCTGTTGGCGCGGTGAATGTTGCTGTCGCGGTGGGCCTTGGCACGTTCGAAGAGGTCCACTTGAATGGTGTCCAACATGCTCGCAATTTCCTGAACGAGGCCTTCCATGGGCAGGAAGGACTTGGTCAAGGTGTCGCGGCGCGCCACTTCGGCGGTGCCTTTTTCAAGGTCTTTTGGACCAATAGCGATGCGCACAGGGACTCCTTTGAGCTCGTATTCGTTGAACTTCCAGCCGGGCTTCTGGGTGTCGCGGTTGTCGTACTTGACCCGAACGCCCAACTTCTTAAAGTCCGCCACCAGCGCATTGGCCACCACATCAATGGCCGCCAATTCTTCTTCCCCGCGGTAAATGGGCACGATGACCACTTGGGTGGGCGCCAGTTTGGGCGGAATCACCAAGCCGTTATCGTCCGAATGCGTCATAATCAAAGCCCCCATCAAACGGGTGGAAACACCCCAAGACGTAGCCCAAACGTGCTTTACCTCGCCGTCTTTGTCTTGGAACTTTACGTCAAAGGCCTTGGCAAAATTTTGGCCCAAGAAGTGCGACGTGCCCGCCTGCAAGGCCTTGCCGTCCTGCATCAGTGCTTCGATACAGTAGGTCTCCAAAGCGCCTGCAAAGCGCTCGTTGGCGGATTTAACACCCCGAATCACCGGAATGGCCATAAACTCCTCTACGAAGTCGCCGTAGACGTGCAGCATTTGGACCGCTTCCGCAATGGCTTCCTCCTGCGTAGCATGCGCCGTATGGCCTTCCTGCCACAAAAATTCCGCCGTGCGCAAGAAGAGGCGCGTACGCATCTCCCAGCGAACCACGTTGGCCCATTGATTCACCAAGATGGGCAAGTCGCGGTAGGACTGCACCCAATTTCGGTAGGTGTCCCAAATGATCGTCTCAGAAGTCGGACGAACAATGAGTTCTTCTTCCAACTTGGCATCCTCATCCACTACAATGCCGTTGCCATTTGGATCGTTCTTCAAACGGTAATGCGTTACCACCGCGCACTCCTTCGCAAAGCCGTCCACGTGGGCGGCCTCTTTGGAGAAATAGCTCTTGGGAATGAAGAGTGGGAAATAGGCATTTACGTGCCCGGTTTCCTTGAAGCGAAAATCCAATTCGGCCTGAATCTTTTCCCAAATCGCATAGCCATGCGGTTTGATCACCATGCAACCGCGAACGCCTGAATTGTCCGCCAAGTCCGCTTGAACGACGAGGTCATTGTACCAGCGGCTGTAGTCCTTGTCGCGCGCTGTAAGATTCTTAGCCATAGAGAATGGTATGGGATTTGTACCTTGGAATAGTAGAACCACAAAGGTACTTCGTAATGCGCTACTCCTTTTTATCCCTTTTAGCCCTGGCCACCCTCGCGTCCTGCAGCTCGGTAGACCGACGCAGCTTGGCCGACTACGACGATGGAATCTACAGCTGGGAACCCTATCCCGACCACGGCGGCTACAGCTACGGTGGGGGCTCCTACTCTAATTCTCCCAACGGTTATGCCTACTACGGCGACGATGGCTACAACGACGGGTACGACGATGGCTACAACGATGCCTTTTATACGTTTAACGGTCCCTATGCCAGCCCCTATTTTTCCTACCGTCCGCGCTACCGGAGCTGGAACTACCGTCCCTACACCTACTATCCTTCTTACTTCTACGGCTACAACAGCCCGTACATGATGCCCTACGGCATGAATCCGTATGGCTTTAACCCCTATGGGATGCCCTACGGCATGAATCCGTATGGCTTTAACCCCTATGTGATGCCCTACGGATATCCGTACATGGGCTACGGGGGCTATTCCCCTTGGGATCCCTGGGGCATGGGCTACGGTTATCCCTATGGCGGATATGGCTATGGAGGCTACGGCTATCCTTACGGCGGGTACGGCTATGGCGGCTATTCCCCTTGGGGTGGCATGACCAGTACTACCCCTTCTTCCGGTGGCACGACCAACCAGCCCGTTTCAGGCAACATTTCTTTACGCCGAATGAACATCGCCGGCGGCCCTGCCACCCGACGACCCAGCGTTGAAAACGTCGCAGGTCGCACGGCAGAACGACCTGGCACCCTGGAAGAGGGCAAAGGCCAACGCGCTCCCCAGGAAGGCATTCAGGGAAGGCCCATGCGCAGTGTGGAAACCCATGCGAGCAATCCTAGCCGCGATGAAGTAGGCCGCACGCCTCAAGGCACCATCCACTACGCCCATCCTCCCCAGCGTGTTGAACCCCGTCAATCGGAGACGCAACGCCCTCAGACGGGCCGTCCAGAAACCGAAACGCGCCGTCCACCAATGGTTCGCCAACCCGAAGCACAGCGCAGCACCCCTCGTGCTGAGCAGTCTCAGCGCAGCTACAGCCCTCCGCAGCGCCAAGAGCCTCAACGCTCTAGCGAGCGCAGCTACAACGCACCGAGCCGCTCTACCCCGAGCCGCAGCTATTCAGAGCCCGCCCGTCCGGCGGCGGCGCCTAGCTACCAGGCGCCTGCGCGTTCGAGCAGTCCGCCTCCCCGTCGTTCCACAGGTGGACGCGGCGGACGATGAGAAAGGTTCTTACCCTCGCTGCCTTGGCAGCCATCCCATTTACGAGCCAAGCCCAAAGCCTTTGGCATTTCAGCAGCGCCTTGTCCAGTCCGTGGGCCGGAAGCGCGCGCTACATGGCGACAGGGGGCGCGTTGAGCTCCTTGGGGAACGATCCTTCGGCGATTTTGGACAATCCGGCAACGGCGGCAACCTACCGAGCGGGCGAAATCAGCTTGACTGGCCTCTTAGGACTGGATCAAAGCACCTTCCTCACGCAAGCCAACCTTCCCGCTTTTCACTGGGGATCCGCCCTTCAAATGACGGATGAGTCGGTATTGGCTTTCAGCTTGGACAGCCGAACCAGCCGCTACCAGCCCTTCGCCTGGAATCACGACACCTACCAACCGACGGTTTCCCAAGTGGATGCGTGGTTGGCCCAAGCGGGTTCACGGAGCCCTTCGGAGTGCTTTCAACAGGGCTTGTACGGACCCTATGCCGCCTACCAGGCCTATGTCTTGGAGTACGATGGGCTTTCTATGTATCCCTTAATGGTCGGCACGCCAGATGTTCAAGCTTTGTACCTGCAGCGCGACCAAAAGATCAGCCAAACGCAAGGCAGTGTGGCTGTTCGGACCGATAAAATTTCCCTAGGCGCTGGATTGGAATACCTCAACCTGCGCAGCAGCGAAAAGCTGAGCATCCAGGAATACCCCTATGCCCAAGACGGGTACTTGTTGAATATTTACACGCGCCAAACGGACAGCTTGCGCAGTGGCGGCTTCCGCATTCGATTGGGCATGCTGGCCAAAGTGGGGGAAGGGACGCGGATTTCTGCTTTTTGGACCGGCACCTCCTTGCTGAGTAGCAAGTGGTTCTACCGCTACCGCGTCTACGACAACCCGGCCAATCCCTCTGGCGTAGGCGTCGATGCGTTTGAGCTTTACCAAGACGAGAGCTTCCGCACGGTTCAGCCCGCTACGGCCGGTATTGGCATTGCGCAGGTGATTGACAAGCAGGGCTTTGTTTCAGCGGAATACCGGTACACGGAAGCGCCCGCCAATCCCATCTACTCCCCCATTGAATTTCTCAGCATCGGTCAGCAGATTGGCCTGGAACTCCAAGGCAGCCACGACCTGCGTCTGGGTGCGGAATGGCGCCAGGACGCGCAGTCTTTTCGTGCGGGCTACCGGCTATCGACCAAAGCCAGTGCGTTTAAAGAGCATTCCGGCTACCAGCAGGTTTCTGCGGGCTGGGGCATTCGCGGAAACGAGTGGTTTTTTGACTTTGCCATAGTGGGCCAGTTCCGAACGGGCCAAATCCTACACCCCCTCAGCGGCGAAACCCTCCCACTCCCGAGCGGAACGGGCATGCTCGTGGCGACGTATTCCGTACGTCTGCGGTAGGGACTTCTGCCCTATTTTAGGGTCATGAAGAAAATCACCTTGACGGCCTTAAGCATGTTGCTGGCCGGAACCCTTTTTGGACAGAGTACGAGTGCCTTGAAGTGGCGCTCCATTGGCCCTGCAGTGACCTCGGGCCGAATTGCCGATTTGGCCGTAGACCCCACCAATGCAGACCGCTGGGTCGTTGCTTCGGCTTCGGGCGGCGTGTGGGTAACGGAAAACCACGGACTGACCTTTGAACCCGTTTTTGACGGCGAAGGGTCCTACTCCATTGGCTGCGTGACCCTGGACCCCAGCAACCCCAATACCGTTTGGGTCGGTTCAGGTGAGAACAACAACCAGCGCTCCGTAGCCTACGGCGATGGCATCTACCGCTCTCAAGACGGCGGCCATTCCTGGACCAACATGGGCCTCAAGAATTCTGAGCACATCGGCATGATTGCCGTGCACCCCACCAACTCCAACATCGTGTGGGTAGCTGCCTATGGTCCGGTTTGGAGTCCCGGCGGTGACCGCGGTATCTACAAGACGACAGACGGCGGCCAAAACTGGCGCCGCGTGCTCCACGTGTCAGACCACACTGGCTTCAACGAAGTGCATGTGGATCCCCGCAACTCCAAAGTGCTCTATGCCACGGCCCACCAGCGTCGACGCCATGTGTGGACCTATATCTCGGGCGGTCCTGAAAGTGCCTTGTACAAGTCGGAAGACGGTGGCGAAACGTGGAGCGAACTGAAGAATGGCTTGCCTAGCGGCGATAAAGGCCGTTTTGCCCTCGCCATTTCTCCCGTGAACCCCGACGTGATCTACTGCATGGTCGAAGGGCATGGCTTGTACCGGAGTTCGGACCGGGGCGCCAGCTTCAAGAAGCAAAGCGACCATGCCACCAGTGGAAACTACTATGTGGAGCTCTTCGCGAGCCCTCACGATGTCGATGTGGTCTACTCTATGGACACCTATGCCCAATGGTCCGAAGACGGCGGCAAGACCTTCAAAGGCCTGGGCGAGCGCGGCAAGCACGTGGACAACCACGTCGCTTGGATCGACCCCACCAACCCCAAGCACCTGGTACTCGGCTGTGACGGGGGCCTCTACGAAACTTGGGACCACGCCAGCAGCTGGCACTTCAAGTCCAATCTGCCCGTTACGCAGTTTTACCGTGTAGCCGTGGACAATGCCACGCCTTTCTACAACGTGTACGGCGGCACGCAGGACAATTTCTCCTTGGGCGGCCCGAGCCGAACCATCAATGACCGCGGCATCGTCAACAGCGATTGGTACGTCACCCAAACAGGCGACGGATTTGAATCCCAAGTGGACCCCGTCAACCCCAACATCGTTTACGCCCAGGCGCAGTACGGCTGGCTGCAGCGTTACGACCGCCAGAGCGGCGAAGGGGTGCCCATCAAGCCCATCGAAGGCGCCGGCGAAAAGGCCTACCGCTGGAACTGGGATGCGCCTCTGCTCATCAGCCCCCACGACAACAAGACCTTGTACTTCGCGGCGAACAAGCTCTTCAAGAGCACGGACCGCGGCAACAACTGGACGGCTATTTCGGGCGATCTAACGCGCCAAATCGACCGCAACGCCTTGCCCGTGATGGGCAAAGTTTGGAGCATGGATGCGATTGCGAAGAACCAGAGCACCACGATCTACGGCAACATTGTCGCCCTGCACGAATCCCCCGTGGCCAAAGGCCTCCTCTACGTAGGAACGGACGACGGACTGGTCCAAATCAGCGAAAACGACGGCGGTGCTTGGCGTAAAGTGGACAAGTTCCCTGGCGTGCCCGCCAATACCTACGTCAATGACCTCAAGGCCTCTCTCCACGATGCCAATGTGGTCTATGCGGCCTTTAACAACCACAAGAACGGCGACTTTAAGCCCTACGTTTTGGTCTCCAAGAACAAAGGCAAAACCTGGGAGACCATCACGGGCGACTTGCCCGAACGCGGTTCCGTCTATAGTATCGCTCAAGACCACAAGGACCCCAACCTTCTGTTTGTGGGTACCGAATTTGGTATCTACTACTCCACCACTGGGGGTGGCACCTGGAAGAAATTGGGCAGTGGATTGCCGACGGTGGCGGTTCGGGATATTGACATCCAGCGCCGCGAAAACGATTTGGTCATTGCCACCTTTGGCCGTGGTTTCTACGTTTTGGACGACTACAGCCCCTTGCGCGAATTCAGTGCCAAGGTCACCGACAAGGACGCCCACATCTTTAACGTGAAGACCGGTCTGCTTTACCACGAGGCGAGCCCCATTGGCTACGGCCCTCCTGGATTCATGGGTGCCGAATACTTTATGGCGAGCAACCCCGACGTGGGGGTCACGTTGACCTACCACATCAAGGAAGCGCCCAAGACCCTCAAGGCGAAGCGCCAAGCGGAGGAGAAGAAAAATCCCGATGCCATCACCTACCCCACGGCTGCTGCCATGCGTGCGGAAGACAATGAGGTGGAACCCTACCTCCTAGTGGTCATTCGGGATGCTTCCGGTGCGCCCTTGCGCCGAATCGTTCGATCCTACAGCAGCGGCATCGCTCGCTTTACCTGGGACGGCAAGGTGGCCCGCCAAGATGCTCCCAAGCGCGCCGCCCACTTTGTGGCACCCGGCACCTACAGCGCCCAGCTGGTGGGATTCTCCAACGGCCAGTTTGACACATTGACCGCACCGACGTCCTTTGAGGTGAAGCACCTCAACAATTTGACCCTGCCTGCGACGAATGCAGACTTGCTCGCCTTCCAGCAGCGTGTCAACCAAGTCAGCCGCCGCTACGACCGCTTTGAAATGACCTTCCGAGAGACGGTATCTTTGGCCAAAGACCTCTACGAGGCCCTCAAATACAGCCCCGGTGCTAATCCCGCGGATCTTCAGAGTGTCTTAGCGGTCCAAACGTCCTTGCAGGCCATGGACATCGTCCTCAACGGCGATGCTTCCTTGAGCAAGCGCGAGTTTGAAACGCTCCCTGGATTGGGCAGTCGTTTGTCCACCGCGACCTGGGGGTCCTACGGCATGCGCAGCGAGGTGACCGGCACCATGAAGGCACAACTCGCCATGGTAGAAGCTGAATTGCCCAAGCTGGAAAAGGAACTCGAGGCACTTCAAGCCAAGCTGAAGGCACTTGAAACCAAGAGCATCAAGGACGGCGCACCCTACGTGCGCGGGGGTTTGGAAAAGCCTTTGCCTTAAGCGTGTTGCTGCGCGGCCTGACGGCCGCGCAGCCCAACCGCCCTGCGGGGCACCTATCCAACAAAAAAGGCGCCCCGAGGGGCGCCTTTTGTTTTGGTATCGTAAACGTTTAGAAGCGGTACACGAAGGCATTGATGTTCATGCCCGCACCCACGGATGCAAAGAGAACGACATCGCCCTTTTCAATGCTGTGCCCTTGGTAGTTCTCATGGCGCACCATGTCCAACAAGGTCGGAACAGTCGCTACGGAGCTATTGCCCATCCATTGAATGGACATGGGCATGACCGCGTCTAAATCGGCCTTCATGCCGTAAAGTTTGTAGAGACGCTCGCCCACCGCATGGTCCAACTTGGCGTTGGCTTGGTGCATGAAGATCTTTTTGACTTCGGAGAGGTCTACGCCCGCGTTGTCCAAAGCCGCCTTCATGGCATCGGGTACGTTGCGAATGGCGAATTCGTAAATCTTGCGGCCCTTCATTTTGATCAAACGCTCCGTGCGGTCCAATTCAGGATTGTTGGAGGGGTTGGACTTGAGGAAGTAGGCTTCGTTTTTGGTGTACGAAACCGCAGCGCGACCAATGATGCCCGTGCCTTCTTCGGCGTCTTGCAGCTCAAAACAGGCCGCACCTGCGCCGTCGGAGAAAATCATCGAGTCGCGGTCGTGCACGTCTACGATGCGCGAAAGCGTTTCACACCCGATGACCAGGGCCTTTTTAGCGAGGCCACCGCGCAAGTAGGCTTCCGCGACCAGTACCCCTTGAATCCATCCTGGGCAGCCCGCGAGGACGTCAAAAGCGACCACATTAGGATTTTCAATGCCCATCTCGTGCTTGACGCGCGAGGCGATGCTGGGCATTTGCTCCATCACCTTGGAACCGTGTTCGATGTCCCCAAAGTTTTGGCCCACAATCAGGAGGTCCAAATCTTCCGCATCCCAACCCGCATCCGCCAAGGCTTTATGTCCGGCGATGGCGCCCAAATCTTTGGACGTCTGGTCCGGACGCGCATAGCGGCGCTCGGCGATTTCCGTGATATTCTGGAACTTTTCAATAATCACTTCGTTAGGATTGGGAAATGGAGTTCCATCCTCATCCAAGAAGTGGCGATCTAGAAAAGCACTGTTAGGAACGCGCACTTCGGGTACGCAAGACCCTGTGCCGGTGATGACAATCGCTGGTTTCATGGCCGCAAAAGTACCCCTTTTTGATGAGATGGGCCGTACTTTTGCCGCTATGAATTCGAGTGACCTTCACGACGACCACGATCACCTGGGGGCTGCGTTTGACACGCCGCTTCGTCCCGATGCCTTTGAGCTTACGGAAGATGAAAAGATTGCACGCATTGAAACGCATGTGCGCGGCATCCTGGACACCCTGGGCATGGACCTGTCCGACGACAGCCTAAAAGGCACGCCCAAACGGGTGGCGAAGATGTTTGTGAAGGAGGCGTTTGGGGGCTTGGATCCCGCGAAAAAGCCCGTGCTGAACACCTTTGAGAATTCCTACCAGTACGGCGAAATGCTCGTCGAGAAGAACATTGTCGTCTACTCCACCTGCGAGCACCACTTGCTTCCCATCGTGGGCCGCGCGCACATTGCGTACTTGTCGCAGGACCGCGTCATTGGCTTGAGCAAAATGAACCGAATTGTAGACTTTTACGCCAAGCGCCCGCAGGTTCAGGAGCGTTTGACGCGCCAAATCACCGCCGCGCTTCAGGAAGCCCTGGGCACGCCAGACGTAGCTGTTTTGATTGACGCCAAGCACCTCTGTGTGAATGCGCGTGGCATTCGGGACATCGATTCAAGCACCGTAACCGCTGAATACGGCGGCCGATTTGCCGAAAATGAGCAATTAAAGCAGGATTTTCTTTCCTACATCCAATTAAAAACCGAATTTGGGGACCAATGAGCCAGCTGCACGTCTTTGACAGCCACCAAGGGGCCCTTCGGACATTTCAACCCGTTCAGGAAGGCCACGTCGGCCTCTATGTCTGTGGACCCACCGTGTACAGCAATGTGCACCTGGGCAATGTGCGGACCTTCTTGTCCTTCGACTTAGTCTTCCGCTACTTGCAGTTCTTGGGCTACAAGGTGCGCTACGTTCGGAACATTACGGATGCCGGACACCTAGTCGACGACGCCGACGAAGGCGAAGACAAAGTGGGCGCCCGCGCCAAACTGGAGAAGTTGGAGCCCATGGAGATTGTGCAGCGCTACACCGTGGATTTCCACAACGTCATGCGCGCCTTCAATGCTTTGCCTCCTTCCATTGAGCCCACAGCTACCGGACATATCGTGGAGCAAATCGCCATGACGCAGCAGCTGCTTGCGGCGGGCTGGGCCTACGAAGCCAATGGCTCCATCTACTTTGACGTGGAGGCTTACAGCCAGAAGCACCCCTACGGCGAACTCTCTGGCCGCAACATTGATGAAATGCGCTCCGGCACCCGCGACCTGGACGGTCAGAGCGACAAGCGCTCCCCCTTGGATTTTGCGCTCTGGAAGAAGGCCTCCGAGGCCCACATCATGCGCTGGCCAAGCCCCTGGGGCGAAGGTTTCCCGGGCTGGCACCTAGAGTGTTCCGCCATGAGCACCAAGTACCTCGGCGAATCCTTTGACATCCACGGCGGCGGCATGGACCTCAAGTTCCCCCACCACGAATGTGAAATCGCCCAGAACAAAGGAGCTACCGGCTGTGGCGGCGCCAACTACTGGATGCATGCCAACATGCTGACTCTCAACGGGAAGCGCATGTCTAAGTCCACTGGCAACACCCTGCTTCCCGGCGAACTGTTGACGGGCGATTCCCCGCATTTGAGCAAAGGCTATTCCGCATCTGTGGCGCGCTTCTTCATCCACCAAGCCCATTACCGCTCGGTGCTGGACTTTTCCGACGAAGCCCTGCAGGCCGCCGAAAAAGGCTACCAACGCCTGACGAATGCGCTCAACGTGCTCGAAAAACGCTCCGCCTCCGGCCCCGCCAAAGGCTCGTTTGACGTGGACGCTTGGCAGCAGCGCTGTGTGGACGCCATGAACAACGACTTCAACAGTCCTATCCTCATTGCCCACCTCTTTGATGCGGTGAAAGCCATTCAGGCGGACCAACACGATCCCGGACACTTGGGCCAAAAAGGGGCTGCGGCACTTTTGGGCCACCTCAAGGCGTGGATGTTCGACGTGCTCGGTCTGCAGGCCGATGCCGCGAGCGCGGCCGCTGGGGCCTCCTCGCAAAAAGCGCTGGATGCTGCGATGGCCATTGTGCTGGATGCGCGCCGGAAGGCCCGCGAGCAGAAGGACTGGGCGACCAGCGATGCCATTCGCGACCAATTGGCTGCGGGCGGCATTCAGGTCAAGGACGGCGCCGATGGAAGCACCTACAGCGTTCAAGAATGACGGCACTTCGCTGGATTCTCGGACTGCCCTTCTTGCTCCTCATCGGGATCTATAAATACCTCATTTCTCCTTTTACCCCTCCCTCCTGCCGGCATACGCCGACCTGTTCGGCCTATGCCTCGGAAGCCGTTCGCGAATGGGGGCCCCTTGAAGGCGGCTGGATGGCCGTTAAGCGCATTGGACGCTGCCATCCTTGGGGAAGCCACGGTTGGGATCCCGTGCCTAAAAAGTCGTCCAAAAGCGCGAAATAAGCGACTCCTGTCACCGAGTGGTTGAGCGGACTTCGGTATCTTCGTTTCATGCTACTAACCCTCACGTGGGCCGCGGAACGCGGACTGGAACTCGGCCCCCTCTTCTTACGCTACTACCAAGTGCTCTTCTTTGCGGGCTTTTTGCTCGGCTTCTACCTCATGCGCCGTTACTTTGAGAAAGAAGGGGTCGCGCAGGATGCATTAGACAATTTGCTCATTTACACGGTGGTAGCTACCATCATTGGGGCGCGTTTGGGGCACGTATTCTTCTACGATTGGGCCTACTACAAACAGCACGTCGGGGAAATTTTCATGCCCTGGAAAGGCGGTCTGGCTTCCCATGGCGCCGCTGTGGTGATCCCGCTCACGCTCTATTACTTCAGCCAAAAGTTTAAAAAGGACCTCGGCCATTCGTTTTTGTGGCTCATGGACCGGGTCGTCATCACCGTAGCCTTGGCGGGAGCGTTGATTCGCCTGGGCAACTTTACCAACTCTGAGATCTACGGAGAGCCCGCCAACAGCGCGGTGGAAACGGTCTACTTCCGCCCGGTCTTGGACTACATGGAGCAGTACTTTTCGGACCAAGTGTCTGATCTCGAATTTGTCCCCATGGACGGCGCCCTCGAAACCGATAGCCTTTGGCTTCCTCAGTACGACTTGGTCATTACCCCGGCCGAAAATGTCGAAATCGGCGCCCTTCAGTCCATGCTCGAGGTGCACCTGATCCCGCTCTTCAACCTGCAGAAAAAGGACAATCGCCACATTTACATTCCCGATGATTCCTACGTGCAGCCCGGGGAAAATGGCACGTTCCACGTAACGATTTACGGCATCCCCCGCCTGCCCTCGCAGCTCTTTGAGTCCCTAGCCTACCTCTTGATTTTCGTTCTCCTCTTCTTCCTGGGCGAGAAAGGCCATTTGAAGGCAGAGGGCCGAATTTTTGGTCTCTTCCTGCTCCTGGTTTTTGGGTTCCGATTTGCCATCGAATTCCTCAAAGCCAACCAAAAGGCCTTTGAAGCCAGCATGACCCTCAACATGGGCCAATGGCTCAGCATCCCGCTCGTTTTGGCGGGTCTATACCTCTTGTTCAACTCTTTCCGAACGTCCAAGTCATGAAGTCCACCTTCATCCGCAAAGCGGGCTCCGTCCTCCTTATTTTGGCCCTTTTAGGCTTCCTCTACACGCAAATCGCGCCCGCTTTTTCGGGCGGCGGCAGCTCTTCCAAGCCCCAAGCGCAAAACATCGCCGAAACCTACGAACCGCCCTTCACCCTGGAAGGCCACGGAGCCTTTGTCAACGGTTTGGATACCGTAGCTACCTACCGATTGGAATTGGCAGAATCCGATCGCGAAGTCCAGCAAGGCATGATGTGGCGCAAGCACATGGATCCCGATATGGGCATGCTCTTCCTCATGCCGGAAGAGCGCATGCAAAGCTTTTGGATGAAGAATACCTACGTCAGCCTAGACATCGTCTACATTTCGGCGGCCGGCCAAGTGGTAAGCATTCAAGCCAACGCCCAACCCTTTAACGAGACGCCGCTTCCCTCCGAAGGGCCGGCCCAACTCGTGCTCGAACTGCCCGCAGGCACCTGTGCTCAGGTGGGCATCACCCCCGGAATGAACTGGACCTGGAATCGACTATGAAAAACCTTCTCGCCCTTGCGCTCCTCCTAGCTAGCACCGCCTTGAGCGCTCAGAACACCTTCGCTTACCAGGTTGAGGTGATCAGCACCCAAAACCGCCCGCACGAATGGGCCTGCGAACCCAGCGTTGCCGCAGATCCCAACAGCTATCATATCGTGGCAGGTTCTGTCTTGGACCAGGTGCATGCCAACGATTTTCCTTTGGCGTCTGACTGGACGCATTCCACCTTGACCTCGAGGTATGGGGTGTATGGGGACCCCATTTTGCAGTACGACAACGCCGGGCGTGTCTACTTCTTGCATTTGGCCAACCCCAGCGGCAAAGCCCACCAAGAAGGGGATTGGTTGGACCGCATTGTCATCCAATGGAGCGACGACCATGGAAAAACCTGGAGCGATGGAAGCGGCATAGGATTCAATCCTCCCAAGGACCAAGACAAGGAGGGAATCTCCGTGGATCCCAACACCAACACCTTGCACGTCTCCTGGACCGAATTTGACAAGTACGGCGAAGCCGACCGAAGCCAATACCGCTCACGCATCCGCTATTCCCAATCCGAAGACCGCGGCGTCACCTGGTCGCCTGCCGTGACCATTTCTGCCCACGAAGGGGATTGCATCGACGACGACGAAACGACCGAAGGAGCCGTTCCGGCGGTCGACCCATTGGGCGGCGTCTCCGTCATCTGGAGCGTCAACGACACCTTGTGGTTCAACCGTTCGGACGACGACGGCGCGGTCACGTGGTTTGAACACGAGGTTGCTTTTGCCTCCCAACGCGGGGGCTGGGCCCATGAAATTCCGGGCTTTGGCCGCGCCAACGGCATGCCCGTTTCGATGTACGATCGTAGCGGCCGCTTGCATCTGGTTTTTGGCGAACAGGACGGCGATAGCACCTGGGTGGCCTACCAATACTCGGACAACCGTGGCCGCTACTGGTCCCGCAAGCACATTCTGCCCCGCCCCGAAGGCGTGGTGCACCACTTTATGCCCTGGTTTACCGTCGATACCGCTCGAGGCAACGCCCTCCACGTGATTGCCTATGGCCAGCAGGACACGGTGAATTGGACCACACAGGCCTACCACAGCGTGAGTACAGATGGGGGCGAAACCTGGCAACACCACGCCTTGGCCGAGGCCTTTACCCCTACGCCGGCCTCCTTTTTTGGCGACTACAACGGCATTTCTGCGGGTCTCATGGGCGTGCACATGGTTTGGACCCAGCAGGTGGACGGCGTGAATTCGGTCTACAGCGGGCTCTACCATGAAGTGGAGCGCACACGTGATCCCATTGCTGCGGAAAAATCCGTCTCCAACGAAGCCAAGAAGCGCAAAAAGTCCAAGCGATGAGCCTGAACCTCTTGCTGGCCTCCACCTCCACCGTGCACGGCCATCCCTATTTGAGCTACTTCAAAGACGCTTGGACCAAACATTTTGCCGAGGGCTCTGGCCCCGTGCTGTTTGTTCCCTATGCGCGCCCGGGCGGCATGAGCTGGGACGACTACACCGCCCATGCCACACAGGCCTTTGAAGCCGAAGGTATCCCCATGCGCGGCCTGCATACCTATGCCTCTCCGGCTGAAGCCCTGGCCGATGCGCGCGGCGTATTTATTGGCGGTGGGAACACCTTTGTCCTGCTGAAAACCTTGTTGGAATCCGGCGCCTATGCGGCCATCGATGCGGCAGTCAGAGCGGGCATGCCCTACATGGGTTCCAGTGCGGGAAGCAACGTCGCTGGACGCACCGTGGGCACCACCAACGATATGCCTATTGTGTACCCGCCCCAATTTGAAGCCTTTGGGTGGATACCTTTTAACCTCAATCCGCACTACCTGGATCCCGTAGAAGGCTCCACGCACATGGGCGAAACGCGGGAAACGCGGATTCGAGAATTTCACCACTTCAACCCTCAACCCGTCCTGGGACTTCGCGAAGGTTCCTGGCTCGAGGTGCGCGGCACGGACATCGCCTTGCACGGAACGCTAACCGCTCGTGTATTCGAAGCAGGGAAAGCCCCCGTGGAAGTGGCTTCTGGCCCCCTAAACCTCTGAGCAAGCCACACAAAAAAAGTATCTTTGCGCTGTGACTACTCCCAACCGTAAAGCAGCGCTGATCATCCTGGATGGATGGGGCATTGCCGCCAACCCTGCTGTTTCCGCCATCGACCAAGGCCGTACCCCATTTGTGGACAGCCTGTCCGCCTATCCCACCTCTCAATTGCAAGCTTCTGGCCGCGCAGTGGGTCTGCCGGATGGCCAAATGGGAAATTCGGAAGTGGGCCACATGAATTTGGGCGCAGGCCGCATTGTCTACCAAGATTTGGTCAAGATTGATGTCGCTCTGGAAGAACGCGCCTTGCTCCAAAACGAGGTGTTCAACCACCTCCTAGCTACCGCCAAAGGCAAGAAGCTGCATTTGCTGGGCCTCGTCAGCGACGGTGGCGTTCACAGTCACATTGCCCACCTCAAGGGCTTGCTCAGCCTCTTTCATGAGGCCGGACTAGACAATGTCGTTCTGCACGCCTTCACGGACGGGCGCGACTGTGATCCCCAAAGCGGTGCAGGCTTCCTAGCGGATGTGGACGCGCACATGGCCCAAACCACGGGCCGAATTGGCAGCATCACCGGACGCTACTTCGCCATGGACCGCGACAAGCGCTGGGAACGCGTGAAAAAAGCCTACGATGCCTTGGTCCACGGGGCGGGCCAGACGTGGACAGGTGCAGCCGCAGACGCCGTAAAAGCCTCCTACGCGGCAGGCATTACGGATGAGTTCTTGGAACCCGTCATTCTCACATACGACCGCATTGAAAATGGCGATGTCATCCTCTTCTTCAACTACCGAACGGACCGCGGCCGCGAATTGACCCAAGTGCTCAGCCAAGAGGCCTTCCCCGAGCATGGCATGGCCCCTTTGAGCACGCACTACTACACGCTGACCAACTACGATAAGACGTTCAAGAACATCCAGGTCATTTTTGAGAAGGACAACTTGAGCGATACGATGGGCGAAGTCTTGGAACGCGCGGGCAAGCGCCAAATCCGCATTGCAGAGACGGAGAAATACCCTCACGTGACCTTCTTCTTCAGCGGCGGCCGCGAGGAGCCCTACGAGGGCGAAAAGCGCCTCCTCTGCCCTTCCCCCAAGGTGGCCACGTACGATTTGCAGCCGGAGATGTCGGCGTTTGACATTCGGGACGCTATCCTGCCCGAATTGGAAGCCGAATCCGCCGATTTTATCTGCCTCAACTTCGCCAACCCCGACATGGTGGGACACACCGGAAGCATGGAAGCCGCCATCATCGCGGTGGAAACCGTGGACCAGTGCACCCGCGCCATCGTCGAAAAGGGCTTGGAGCACGGCTACAGCTTCTTCATCCTCGCCGACCACGGCAACGCCGACTGCATGAAGAATGCAGACGGAAGCCCCCATACGGCGCACACCACGCAACCTGTACCTTTCCACTTGGTAAGCCCTGAAGGCCACCAAGCGGCTACGTTGGCCGACGGGGTGCTGGGCGATGTGGCTCCAACGATTTTGGCCTGGATGGGCGTGGAACAACCTGAAGCTATGACGGGCAAAAGCTTACTCGGATGATTGTACTGAAGAACGCCGAAGAAATTGAGCGCATGCGCGTGAGCGCCCAAATGGTCTCCAAGACCTTGGGAATGCTTGCCTCGGAGGTCAAGCCTGGGGTGACCCCTTTGCGCTTGGACCAGCTCGCTGAAGCCTTTATCCGCGACATGGGTGGCGTGCCGGGCTTTTTAGGCATGTACGGCTTCCCGAATAGCCTGTGCACCTCCATCAACGAGCAAGTCGTCCACGGCATTCCGAACGACCGCCCCTTAGAGGACGGGGACATCATCTCCATCGACTGCGGTGTGCTCTACGACGAATACTACGGCGACCACGCGTACACGTTTGAGGTGGGCGAAGTGGCTCCTGAAACGAAGCAACTCCTGGAGGTCACCAAAGCTTCGCTCTACATCGGCATTGAAGCCATGAAACGCGGCAACCGCGTCGGGGACATCGGCTACGCCATCCAACGCCACTGTGAAAGCCACGGCTATGGTGTCGTTCGGGAACTCGTTGGACATGGCCTCGGCAAAAAGCTGCACGAAGACCCCCAAGTGCCGAACTACGGCAAGCGCGGCAGCGGCAAGCTCTTACAGGACGGCATGGTCCTCGCCATTGAGCCTATGATCAACCTAGGAACCCACCGCGTGCGCCAACTCAACGACGGCTGGTCCATCATCACAGGCGACAAAAAGCCTTCTGCCCACTTTGAGCACGACGTGGCCTTGGTCGACGGCCGTCCGGTGGTCTTGAGCACCTTTGACTACATCTATGAAGCCTTGGGCCTGCCCAAGAACGATCCTGTCTTCGCATGATTCGCTGGGCCCTCAAATACATTCCCCGCCCTTGGCTGATCCGAATGAGCGCCCTCGTTCGGGTCCTCGGACCAGTGCTTTACGCGGGCTCTCGATTCACCGACCCCATTGACGGCCGGAGCTACCGCAAATTCCTCCCCTATGGCTACGGCGGCCGCTTGCGCGAAAATGCCTTGAGTCCAGGTACCAACTCCCTGGAGCGCCACCGCCTCCTCTACCTCTACCTGCAACGGTATACTGAATTCTTCACCGTGCCCCTCTCCGTGCTGCACATCGCTCCGGAACAGTGTTTTCTCCAGCGCTTCAAGGCGCAACCCAATCTCCAGGTCTTGACCGCAGACATCGAGTCTCCTTTGGCCGATATGCACTTTGATTTGCACCAGATCCCCTTGGAGGACAACCGCTTTGACGTCATCTTCTGCAACCACGTGTTGGAGCATGTGACCGACGACGCGCAATGCCTGCGAGAACTCTACCGCGTTATGAAGCCCGGCGGATGGGGCATCTTCCAAGTGCCCTGGGTTCCCGGTATCCAAGTCACCGATGAGGACCCCAGTATTACGGACCCGGCCGAACGCGAACGCCGCTTCCTCCAATACGACCACGTGCGCCTCTACGGCGAGGACTACCCCGATCGCCTGGCGGCGGCCGGGTTCACGGTCGAAAAAGTGGAGCTCTACAAAACGCTTCCTCAGGCTGAAGTGGAGCGCTACCGCTTGCCCTCCGACGAGCCCCTCTACGTCTGCCGCAAGGACCTTTAAAGCTTACTGCGCATTCATGACCGGGGTTCCACGACAACCCCACCGTCCCTTTTGAACCCGATCCGCAGCGCATCAGCAGAAGCGCATCAGCAGCAGCGCATAAAAAAAGCCGCCCTTTCGAGGCGGCTTTCGATTTTCAAGGAAAGTAGCTTACGCCAAAGCAGCCAGCTCAGCAGCCATCTTCTCTTCCTCTTCACGAGCCAAGGCGGGATCAACGAGGATACGACCGGAGTGCTCGTCTACCATGATCTTCTTGCGCTGGGCAATTTCCATCTGGCGTTGGGGAGGTATTGTAAAGTAAGAACCTGAAGCAGCACCGCGCTCAATGCTCACGATGGCCAAACCGTTGTTCACCTTCCCGCGGATGCGGTTGTAGGCGGAAAGCAAGCGATCGTCGCCCAAGTTATCCGACAAAGCAGCAGAACGCTCGAGCAATACCGCTTCTTCTTTCTCTGTTTCTTTAATGATAGAGTCCAATTCGCCCTTCTTGAATTCCAAGTGGCCTTTGCGCTCCGTCAATTTTTCTTGAACACCCGTCAAAACAGCACCGCGGTTTTCCACCGTAGCCTCAAATTCACGGATGTGCTTTTCCGCCAATTGGATTTCCAATTCTTGGTACTCAATTTCTTTCGCAATTGCATCGAACTCGCGGTTGTTGCGCACGTTCTTCTGCTGCTCTTCGTACTTGCTGATTTTCTCTTGGCAGCCTTTGATCAATTGCTTGTGGCCTTTGATCTCCGTTTTTGCCGAGTTTACTTCTTCTTCAATACGAGCCAAACGGGTCTCCAAACCTGCAATTTCATCTTCCAGGTCCTGCACCTCCAAAGGCAATTCACCGCGCAAGTTGCGGATCTCGTCAATACGACGATCCACGATTTGCAAGTTGTACAAAGCGCGTAGTTTATCTTCTACCGTGGCCGTAGCCGCTTGAGTGGTCTTTTTTGCCATATCAAATTGTGATCATGGGGTTGGTAACCGACGTTGTCGTAAGGACGGCAAAATTAGGGAATTTCCGCCGAATGTAATCGGCTAAAAGTTCAATCGTGAACTGCTCACTTTCCCAATGCCCCACATCCATCATCACCAAGGCATTTTTGGCCTCAAAATAGCGGTGGTAGGTGATGTCGGCAGTGAGGTAGACATCGGCTTTTTGGGCGATGGCCAAAGGCAGCAAATCCACCCCTGCTCCCCCGCAGAGAGCGACCCGTTGAACCTGGTCCCGGCAAACGGGGCTGTGCCGCAGGGCCGTCAGCCCAAGCGTCGTCTTGACATGCTGGACAAAATCGTTCCACGCCATGGGCTGAGCGAGTTCACCGACTACGCCATAGCCGACATCCGACCGTGAATTCTCCACCGCCACCCAGGAATGCGCGACCACCTCGTAGGGATGGCAGGCTACCAAGGCCGCTTGTACCGCCGCGCGCGCCTCCGCAGGCACCAGGAAGCTCTGACGGAATTCGTTCACGACACTGCGCGCGCCTACCTTGCCCGTGTGCGGATGAGCGCCCTCCAAGGGACGGAAGGTGCCCGTTCCGGCGACCACGAAATGGCATTCGTCGTAGGTCCCCATCTCACCCGCCCCCGCGGCGAAGAGCCCTTCGGCCACTTCGGCCGCTTGCGCTTCCGGGGTAAAGACGGTGAGCTCAAACAAGCTCGAACTGCGCGGTTCCATGATTCGCAGTCCCGACAGCCCAAGACGCTCGGCTAAGGCATGGCTTACGCCCCCCTCAATGCTGTCCAAGTTGGTATGTGCGGCATACAAGGCCACGTGGTGCCGCAGGGCCAGCATGACGCAGCGTTCGACCTCTGTTCGGCCTGTTAGGCGCTTGAGCCCTTTGAAAATAATGGGGTGGTGCGTGAGAACCACATTGCAGCCCTTCTCCACCGCCTCGAGAATGACCTCTTCCGTGACATCCAAGGACACAAGTACGCCCGTGACGTCCTGAGAGGGATCGCCCACTAAGAGCCCGGAATTGTCGTAGTCCGCCTGGAAGGCCAAAGGGGCCCAGTCCTCGAGGGCCTGAGCCAAGTGTTTAACCGATATCATGGTATGAAGATAAAAAAAGGGCCACCCTTGCGGGCAGCCCTTTCAGGATATAAAGGGAATGGATTACTCGTTGTTCTCCATTTCTTCTTTCAAACGAGCCAAGCTGTCCAGATCACCCAAGGTGGTCTTTTCAACGGCATTGTTCACAGCGCTCACGGCAGAAGAACCGCCTTTGTTGCCACCCTTGCTCTTCTTGCCGCCTTCATTGCTGTCGGCTACTTGCTTGAAGGTTTGGGTGTGTGAAACGAGGATGCGGCGGTTATCGCGGTTGAATTCAATCACGACAAAGCCCAACTTCTCGCCCACAGCGATGGATGAACCGTCTTCTTTAGAAGCATGACGTGCAGGGCAGTAGGCCTCCAACTCTTGGTCGGCAAACCATACGTTGAAGCCTTTGTCTGCGGCAGACTTCACCTCACCTTCATGGGTGCTGCCTTCTCCGAACACTACTTCGTAGTTGTCCCAAGGATTCTCAGACACCTGCTTGTGGCCAAGGCTCAAGCGGCGGTTTTCTACGTCGATGTCCAATACTTGAACGTCCAATTCAGCGCCCACAGAGGTAAACTCAGAAGGATGCTTGACTTTCTTGGTCCAAGAGAGGTCAGAGATGTGCACCAATCCGTCGATGCCCTCCTCCAACTCCAAGAACACGCCGAAGTTGGTAAAGTTGCGCACCTTGCCGCTGTGGGTAGAACCTACAGGGTACTTGCTGGTGATTTCTGACCAGGGATCTGGGGTCAATTGCTTCACGCCCAAAGACATCTTGCGCTCTTCGCGGTCGACGCTCAATACAACGGCTTCCACTTCGTCGCCTGCCTTGAAGAAATCGTTGGCAGAACGGAGGTGTGAACCCCAGCTCATTTCGGATACGTGAATCAAACCTTCCACGCCAGGAGCTACTTCTACAAAAGCACCGTAGTCGGCCAAAACAACCACCTTGCCCTTGATCTTGTCGCCGGCCGCCAAGTTGGCATCCAACGCATCCCATGGGTGAGGGAACAATTGCTTCAAGCCCAACTGGATGCGGGTCTTAGCCTCATCAAAGTCAAGGATAACCACGTTGATCTTCTGATCGAGCTCAACCACTTCAGAAGGATGGTTGATGCGGCTCCAAGACAAGTCGGTGATGTGCACCAAACCGTCGACGCCACCCAGGTCGATGAAGACACCGTAGCTGGTGATGTTCTTGACCACGCCTTCCAAAACTTGACCTTTTTCCAATTGGCCAATGATCTTGCGCTTTTGTTCTTCCAAATCCGCTTCGATAAGCGCCTTGTGCGAAACAACAACGTTCTTGAACTCGTGGTTGATCTTAACAATCTTGAATTCCATCGTCTTGTCTACGTAGATATCGTAGTCGCGGATGGGCTTCACGTCAATTTGAGATCCGGGCAAGAAGGCTTCCAAACCGAATACGTCTACGATCATACCACCCTTCGTGCGGCACTTCACGTAACCTTGTACGATTTCTTCTGCGTCGAAGGCCTCGTTTACGCGGTCCCATGCTTTGATGGAGCGTGCCTTGCGGTGCGAAAGCACCAACTGGCCCAACTTGTCTTCTTGCTTGTCTACCAATACCTCAACGGTATCGCCTGCCTTCAAGTCAGGATTGTAGCGGAATTCGTTCAGGGAAACAACACCTTCCGACTTAGAACCGATGTCAATGATTACATCGCGGTCTGAAAGGCTGATCACCTTACCGCTGACCACTTGGTGCTCGACAGAGGTAACGAGGGTGTCCTCGTACATCTTCTCCATCGCCAAGGTGGCTTCTGATTTTTCTTTAGAACCTGCTTCGTAGGCATCCCAGTCAAATGGGGTCTCCTCTTCGTCAGCTTCCAAAACCAATTCTTCTTCGTCGCCCTCTTCGTCTTCAGACGCTTCTACTTCCTTGACGGCAGCTTTCTTAGGGGCTTTCTTCTCCTTTGCAGGAGCTTCTTCTGCGGCAACTTCTTCCGTGGCTTCCTCCGTGGATGCTTCAACAGTTTCCGTTACTTCAACAGGGGTTTCTGGGGTTTCAAGCTCTTCGGCTTGAACTTCAGGCTTGGTCGATTTGGCCATGCGCTTAAGTACTTGTATTCTGATGGTCTTGCAGGCTTCAGCGCCCACCAGAAGGAGTCAAAAAAAAGCAGTCCTTTTGGGCGCCTGCAAAAACGCTTTCCAAAAAGGACTGCAAAAATAAGGTAAAATCCTGATTTACACAGGAAAATTACGCATTCTCGAAACGCTTTTTCAGCAATTCTGTCGTGGTTGATCCGGGGCGCTCCAATGGCATGGCCAACGCACGGTCCCAAATCAAGTTGGTCAACGTTCCGATAGCGCGTGAAACGCCAAACAGCACCGTGTAGAAATCGTACTCCACCAAGCCGTAGTGCATGAGCAACTGACCCGAATGCGCATCTACGTTTGGCCATGGGTTCTTCACCTTGCCTGTCGCCTCCAAAATACCAGGAACTACCTCGTAAATCGTGCTAATCACCTGGAACAAGGGGTCTTCCGGCATGTGCTTCAAGGCAAACTCGCGCTGTGCTTCGTAGCGGGGGTCCGTCTTGCGCAACACCGCATGTCCAAATCCAGGAATCACCTTACCGCCATTCAACGTATCGTGGCAGTACTGCGTGATCTGCTCCTTAGTAGGCTGTTCACTGCCGATGGACTCCATCATTTCGAGCGTCCACTTGATTACCTCTTGGTTGGCAAGGCCGTGCAGAGGGCCCGCGAGGCCGTTCATGCCGGCCGCAAAGCTCTGATAGGCATCCGATAACGCGGAACCCACCAAGTGCACCGTATGCGCCGACACATTGCCTCCCTCGTGGTCCGAGTGAATGGTCATGTACAAACGCATCAATTCGCGGAACTCCTCATTGTCGTAGCCCAGCATGTGCGCAAAATTGCCCGCCCAATCCAATTTAGTATCGGGCTCAATGTGCTCGCCATTCTTGTAGGCACGGCGGTAGATGTACGCAGCCACACGGGGCAAGCGCGCAATCAGATTCATCGCATCCTCGTACGTGGTTTCCCAGTACTCCGACTTGTGTACGCCTGCCGCGTAGGCCTTGGCAAACTCACTTTCCGTGCGCAACGCCATGATGCCCACGACAAACTGCGTCATGGGGTGGGTGTGACTCGGCAAGGCATCAATAGCCTTAAACACGTGCGGTGGCACGATGGCACGACGCGCCCAGTTGTTGCTCACGCGGCGAACGTCATCGTCCGTAGGCAGTTCATTCATCAATATGAGGTAGAACAAACCTTCGGGAAGCGGCTCAGAAGCGCCAGGGTATGCAGGAAGAAGCTTCTGCAATTCGGGGATGCTATACCCACGGAAGCGAATACCTTCCTCGGGATCCAGCTTGCTCGTTTCGCAGATCAAGGCCTGCATACCGCGCATGCCTTGGTAGATCTGACTGACTTTAATTTCCCCAATCGTCTTTTCACCATGTTCGGCCAAAAAGGCTTTCACATCGGCTTGAGCGGTTGGGATTTTGGTAGCAAAATGCTCTTTGATACGGTCCATCAGGGGTGTTTATTTGAAATTCTTGCCGTTGAAAACAGCAGTGTCTCCTAGCATCTCTTCGATGCGGAGCAGTTGGTTGTATTTGGCCATACGGTCCGAACGCGAAGCCGAGCCCGTCTTGATCTGCCCCGTGTTCAAGGCGACCGCCAAATCCGCAATCGTTGAATCTTCCGTCTCGCCCGAACGGTGGCTCATGATGCACGTCATGCCGTTGCGCTGCGCTTTTTGCACCGTGGTCACGGTCTCGGTCAAAGAACCAATTTGGTTCACCTTCACCAATACAGAATTGGCCGAACCTTCCTTGATGCCTCGCTCCACGCGAGACACGTTGGTCACAAACAAATCGTCGCCCACCAACTGGGTCGTGTGGCCGATCGCCTTGTTCAAGGCTGCCCAACCTGCCCAATCGTCTTCAGCCAAACCGTCCTCGATGGAGATGATGGGGTATTTCTTGGTCCAATCCGTCCAGTAGCTGACCAACTCATCCGTGGTCATTTGCTTGCCAGAGCTCTTGTGGAAGGTGTACAAACCGGTTTTCTCGTCGTACAATTCAGTCATGGCCGCATCCATGGCGATGAAAACCTCTTCACCGGGCTTGTAGCCTGCCTTTTCGATAGACTTGAGTACAATTTCGATAGCCTCCTCGTTGCTTTGGATATTGGGGGCAAAACCGCCCTCGTCCCCAACGTTGGTGCTGTAGCCTTTGCTCTTCAATACGGACTTGAGGTGGTGGAAGATTTCGGTACCCATTCGGAGCGACTCGCTGAAGCTCGATGCTCCAACAGGCATGACCATGAACTCCTGGAAGTCGATGGAATTGTCCGCGTGTTCGCCACCGTTCAGGATGTTCATCATGGGAACGGGCAACGTGCGCGCCGTTACACCTCCGACGTATTGAAAGAGGGGCAAGCTCGTAGCTTGGGCCGCCGCACGTGCCGTAGCCAAGCTCACCGCCAAGATGGCGTTTGCACCCAAGTTGGCTTTGTTGGGCGTGCCATCTGCCTCAAGCATAGCCGCGTCCACTTCCGCCTGGTCGGTAACTTCAAGACCCACAACGGCCTCCGCAATCGTGGTATTTACGTTCTCAACAGCATTTAATACGCCTTTGCCGAGGTACACGTTGGCATCGCCGTCGCGCAATTCAACCGCTTCGTGTGCACCGGTAGAGGCACCCGAAGGAACGGCGGCGCGGCCAAAAGAACCGTCTTCACAGTATACTTCAGCTTCAACGGTTGGGTTTCCGCGCGAATCCAAAATCTGACGCGCATGAATGGAGGTGATAATGGGCATGGTTTCTTTTTGAATTAAGCGTTCATAAGGGCGACAAAATCGTCGAATAAGTAGCGTGAATCATGGGGGCCTGGCGAGGCCTCAGGGTGGTACTGCACACTGAATACGGGAGCGTCCGTTCGGCGAATGCCTGCTACGGTTCCATCGTTCAAATGCACATGTGTCAATTCCACCGATGGATGCTTTTCAACGTCCTCCATGACTACGGCAAAGCCGTGGTTTTGGGATGTGATTTCTCCCTTTCCTGTCTGCAGGTTCTTAACAGGGTGGTTGATTCCACGGTGCCCATTGTACATCTTGTAGGTCTTCATGCCAGAGGCCAAAGCAATCATTTGGTGCCCCAGGCAAATGCCAAACGTAGGCTTGCCCGAAGCAATCATGGCCTTAGCCACTTCGATGACGGCGGGCGATGCCGCGGGGTCCCCGGGGCCATTGGATAAAAAGTAGCCATCTGCTCCGGAAGCCTCCAAAGTCTCAAACGGTGTATTGTAGGGATATACCGTGACTTTGCAACCTGCGTTGGCCAAGCAGCGAAGTATGTTCTTTTTGATGCCCAAATCCAATGCGGCCACATGGAGGGTCGCATCGTCCGCCCCATAGGTGTAGGGCGTTTCAGTGCTGACCACAGAGCAAAGCTCTAAACCTTCCATAGAAGGAGTAGCTCCCAATTCCGCCTTCAATTCCTCTAGGCGATCAAATTCCGTACTGATAATAGCATTCTGAGCACCGTGGTCTCGAATGTGGCGTACCAGTGCACGCGTATCCACATCTGCAATGGCCACAATGTTCTGTTCGCGGAAAAAGTCTGCTAAGGTTTTTCCGTTCGCACGTGGACGGGTCTGAATGGCCGAGAAATTGCGCACAATTAAGCCTGCGATCTGCACGTTTGGGTTCTCCGACTCTTCGTCCGTTACCCCATAGTTGCCGATATGCGCGGTAGCGGTGACCATCAATTGGCCCCGGTAACTAGGATCCGTGAAGATCTCCTGGTAGCCCGTCATGCCTGTATTAAAACAAATCTCTCCCGTTGCGGTGCCATCAAGGCCCGTCGAACGACCGTAAAAAAGGGTGCCATCTTGGAGGAGAACAAATGCTTTAGTACTCATATACAGGTATTTAGGTTAAGGCATAAAAAAAGGATAAGAGCGAACCCTTATCCTTTGCAAGTTAGAAGAGAATTCACGGGTATCCTCGTTTATTCTGCCTCGTTTTCGTTGGTTTCAGCAGGAGCTGCGTCTGCGCTATCAGCCGCTTCTTCAGCTACTACTTCTGCGGGTGCCGCAGCAGGAGCTTCAGCTGCTACCGTAGCTTTCTTGCTACGACGCGTAGACTTTTTCGCTTCCTTCTTCTCGTTGCCGTAGATATCGTTGAAATCTACCAACTCGATCATGCACATCTCCGCATTGTCACCCAAACGATTGCCCGTCTTGATGATGCGCGTGTAGCCACCGGGACGATCGCCCACTTTCACCGCCACTTCACGGAAAAGCTCCGTAACGGCCTCCTTGTTCTGGAGGTAGCTGAATACCATACGACGGTTGTGCGTGCTATCTACTTTAGAACGCGTTACCAAAGGCTCAACGTACTTTTTCAATTCTTTCGCCTTCGCCACCGTAGTGTTGATGCGCTTATGGGTAATCAAAGAGGCAGCCATGTTGCTCAACATCGCTTTGCGGTGTGAAGCCGTGCGGCCCAAGTGATTAAATTTTTTGCCGTGTCTCATTGCAAATTATTCCTTATCCAGTTTGTATTTGGTGGTATCCATGCCGAAAGAAAGGCCCAAGTGTGCAACCAAATCTTCCAACTCCGTCAATGACTTCTTACCGAAGTTGCGGAACTTCATCAAATCCGCTTTCGTGTAGGAAACCAAGTCGGCTACCGTCTCAACTTCTGCGGCCTTCAAGCAATTCAAGGCGCGGACGCTGAGTTCAAGTTCGGTCAAAGGCTTGAGCAACAATTTGCGCATTTCCATAACCTCTTCGTCATAGCTCTCTACTTCCTGAACGGGCTCCGCATCGGGAATCATGCGCTCATCGGTAAACAACAAGAAGTGTTGAATCAAAATCTGAGCGGCATCGGTCAACGCGTCCTGAGGAACAACACTGCCGTCCGTGTGGATTTCCATGATCAACTTTTCAAAGTCGGTCTTCTGCTCAACGCGGAAGTTCTCGATGCTGTAGTTGACGTTCTTGATAGGCGTGTAGATGGCGTCCAAAGCAATGGTACCCAAAGCAGCATCCGCCTTCTTGTTCTCCTCTGCGGGAACATAACCGCGGCCCTTTTCAATGGTCAACTCCATCTCAAGCTTCACAGAAGCATCGAGGTGGCACAAAACCATATCAGGATTCAATACCTGGAAATTGGCCATGAACGAACCCAAGTCGCCAGCAGTCAATTGATCCTTGCCCGTGAAGCTCACCTTAACAACTTCAGCATCGGCTGAGTCGATCTGGCGCTTCAAGCGAACTTGCTTGAGGTTCAAAACGATTTCCGTAACGTCTTCGACTACTCCTTTGATGGTAGAGAACTCATGCTCAACACCAGAGATGCGAACAGAGGTAAAAGCGAAACCTTCCAAAGAGTTCAGAAGAACACGGCGCAGGGCATTTCCTACAGTCAAGCCATATCCTGGCTCCAACGGACGGAATTCAAACTGTCCGTGTGTATCAGTCGTTGCGTTGACAATAACCTTTTCAGGCTTTTGGAATTGAAGAATAGCCATGGCTTATTTGGAGTAGAGTTCGACAATCAATTGCTCCTTAATGTTCTCAGGGATCATGTCACGTGAAGGAACGCTATCAAACGTACCTGACATCGTGGCGTCGTTCCAGGTCACCCAACCGTATTGGTTGGTAGATGAACCGGTCAATGAAGCGGTGATCACTTCAAGGGTCTTAGACTTTTCGCGAACGGAGATAACATCACCAGGCTTCACTTGCATAGAGGGAATGTTACAAACATCTCCATTCACAGTGATGTGGCGGTGTCCCACCAATTGACGCGCTGCACGACGCGTGGGAGCTACGCCCAAACGGTATACAACGTTGTCCAAACGGCTTTCGCACAACTGAAGCAACACCTCACCGGTTACGCCCTTAGAGCGTGAAGCACGGTCAAACAAGATGCGGAACTGACGCTCCAAAATGCCGTAGGTGTACTTTGCTTTTTGCTTTTCAGCCAACTGAATAGAATATTCGGACTTCTTGCCGCGCTTGCGTTGGAAGCCGTGCTGCCCGGGAGGGTAGTTGCGCTTCTCCAACGCGCGATCAGGACCAAAAATGGGTTCACCAAATCGGCGGGCAATCTTAGTAAGGGGACCTCTATAACGTGCCATTTCTTTCTCTCAGTTAAAAATTATACGCGACGGCGCTTAGGGGGACGGCAACCATTGTGAGGGATGGGCGTGATATCCACGATTTCCGTCACTTCAATACCGCTGTTGTTCAAACTGCGGATGGCGCTTTCACGACCATTACCGGGTCCTTTTACGTAGACCTTCACCTTGCGCAGGCCGGCTTCAACGGCAACTCCAGCAGCATTTTCAGCAGCCATCTGAGCAGCGTAGGGCGTGTTCTTTTTAGAACCACGGAAGCCCATTTTACCGGCAGAAGACCAGGAGATTACTTGACCTTGCGTGTTGGTCAAAGCGATGATGATGTTGTTGAAGGTAGAAGTTACGTGAGCTTCACCCACGGCTTCCACTTTAACCTTGCGCTTTTTCGTCGTCTTGGTAGACTTGGTAGACTTAGCCATCAGTTATGGATTATTTCGTTGCCTTCTTCTTGTTTGCAACCGTCTTACGCTTACCCTTACGAGTACGCGAGTTGTTCTTGGTGCGCTGACCACGGAGGGGCAGACCCAGACGGTGACGGATACCACGTTGGCATCCAATGTCCATCAATCGCTTGATGTTCATTTGTGTTTCGGAACGGAGTTCACCTTCCACTTTTACATTGTCGGTGATCCAGTTACGGATTTCCTGAAGTTGATCATCCGTCCAATCTTGAACTTTGATGTTAAAATCAACCCCAGCTGCCGTGAGGATTTCACGCGAACGGGAACGACCAATTCCGTAGATATAGGTCAGACCAATTTCTCCACGCTTGTTTTTCGGGAGGTCTATGCCAGCAATTCTCGCCATTTCTTCTTTCTAAATGGGTTTAACCTTGTCGTTGCTTCAACTTGGGATTCTTCTTGTTGATGATGTACAAGCGGCCCTTACGACGGACAATCTTGCAATCAGCGCTACGCTTTTTAAGTGATGCTCGAACTTTCATGGTGTGTTTCTAAACAAATCTTTTAATAACGGTAGGTAATACGTGCCTTGGACAAATCGTAAGGGCTCAGTTCCAATTTCACACGATCGCCAGGAAGAAGCTTGATGTAGTGCATGCGCATCTTGCCTGAAATGTGTGCGGTAACCACGTGGCCGTTTTCCAACTCTACACGAAACATCGCGTTAGAGAGGTTTTCGGTGATGGTACCGTCTTGGGTGATTCCTCCTTGTTTTGCCATATTAGAAGGCATTAGTTCGGCCAGACAAACGACCGCCGTCCATGAGACCGTCGTAGTGGCTGTTCAACAAATAGCTTTCTACCTGCATCAAGGTGTCCAAAACAACACCTACGATGATGAGCAGGGACGTTCCGCCGTAGAACTGGGCCCATTGCATGTTCATTCCAGCGGTCATAGCCAAGGAAGGAAGAATGGCAATCAAAGCCAACAGAATAGCTCCAGGGAGCGTAATCTTCGCCAAAACATCGTCAATGTAGTTGCCCGTAGCCTCACCTGGCTTAATGCCGGGGATGAAACCGCCGTTGCGCTTGAGGTCATCGGCAATTTGGGTCGTATTGATTTGGATCGCCGTATAGAAGTACGTGAACACCAAAATCAAAACAGCAAATACAAAGTTGTACCAGAAGCCCTGGATGTTGCCAAACACGTCCACCATCCAGGTAGCACTCGCTCCCTCCATACCGGTGTATTGCACCACGGTCAAGGGGATAAACATCAGTGCCTGTGCAAAGATGATGGGCATAACGCCTGAAGCGTTTACACGGATGGGCAAATAGCTGCGACCGATAGTTTTGTTGCTGCCACCTGCTACACGCTTAGCGTACTCCAAAGGAATTTGACGTACTGCTTGCGTAATGGCAATAGCGAACAAGAACACTAGGTAAATAGCGACCATCTCCAAGAGGAACTTAATCCAGCCACCGCCAGCGGGGCTCAATTGAGTGACCAATTCCTGGAAAAATGCCTGTGGCAAAGTTGCTACGATACCAATCATGATCAACAAGGAGATACCGTTGCCGATACCCTTCTCTGTGATGCGCTCACCGAGCCACATCGCGAAGATGGTTCCAGCAATGATGACCGTCCAAGCAGCGAACCAGAAGGTTCCCATGGGCAAGGTTACCGTCACCCCTTGCATGAGCAAGTTGGTAATGTAACCAGGTGCTTGGGCAGCTACAATCAAGATGGTCAAGTAGCGAGTGATTTGGTTCAGTTTGCGACGTCCTGATTCTCCTTCCTTTTGCATTTTTTGAATGCTAGGAACTGCTAGGCCAGCCAATTGGATGACGATAGACGCGGAGATGTACGGCATGATACCCAAAGCCAAGACAGACGCATTGGCAAATGCACCACCTGAGAAGGCGTTGATCAGTCCCACCAAACCTTCAGAGGCTTGGTTCTGGAGTTGACCGAGTGAGCTAGGATCAATACCAGGAAGGACCACATTCGAACCCAAACGGTACACCAAGAGCAAACCTGCGGTCACGAGCAATTTCTCGCGCAACTCGCCGATGGCCCAGATGTTCTTAAGAGTTTGGATAAAACGATTCATGGTCTTCGCTTACAGAGTTTCAACAGAACCGCCAGCTGCTTCGATAGCGGCCGTAGCAGAGGCACTGAATTTGTGTGCAGAAACCTTCAAGGCAGCCGTCAGGGTACCACGACCCAAAACTTTTACCAAATCATGCCTACCGGCCAAACCGTTCTGCATGAGGGTTTCCAAATTGATTTCCTTGAGCTTCTTTTCTTCAGCCAAGAGCTGGAGAACGTCCAAATTGATTGCGCGGAATTCCACACGGTTTGGGTTCTTAAAACCAAACTTGGGAACGCGGCGCTGAAGGGGCATTTGACCCCCTTCAAAACCAATCTTCTTGCTGTAGCCAGAGCGTGACTTAGCACCCTTGTGACCGCGACCTGCGGTACCAGCTGAACCACTACCCTCACCGCGACCAAGGCGCTTCTTGGTGAACGTAGAACCCGCTGCGGGCTTGATATTATGAAGTGACATATCTATGCGTTATTTAACTTCTTCAACATTCACGAGGTGGCTCACAGTGCGAACCATACCAGCGATTGCGGGGGTATTCTCGTGTTCAACACTTTGATTCATCTTGCGCAAACCCAAAGCAACCATAGTGGCGCGCTGGTTGGGAGGGCGGTTGATGACGCTGCGAACTTGGGTAATTTTAATACGTGCCATGATCGATATATCAGCCGTTAAACACTTTAGAAACTTCAATGCCACGGGTACGTGCCACTTGCTTGGCGTCGCGCATCTGGTGCAAAGCCATGAACGTCGCCTTTACCAAGTTGTGGGGGTTTGAAGAGCCTTTTGACTTCGCCAAAACGTCGTGGACACCCACGCTCTCCAACACGTGACGCATAGCACCACCTGCGATAACACCCGTACCTGAAGAGGCAGGACGCAAGAATACACGAGCGCCACCGAACTTGCCTTCCTGCTCGTGAGGGATAGTGCCCTTCACGACAGGGAAACGGTACAAGTTCTTCTTCGCATCTTCGATACCCTTGGTAACAGCTTCAGAAACTTCCTTGCTCTTGCCCAAGCCGTAACCACCGATGCCGTGCTCGTCACCCACCACTACAATGGCGGTAAAACCGAACGCACGACCACCTTTGGTCACTTTGGTTACGCGCTGGACGCCTACGAGGCGATCCACCAACTCCAAGCCACTGGGCTTAACTTTCTTTGCGGTAATCTCTTTCATCTCTAATTAGAATTTCAGTCCGCCTTCGCGAGCACCTTCAGCCAAAGCCTTAACACGTCCGTGGTACAAGAAACCACCGCGGTCAAATGCTACAGTATCGATGCCCTTTGCCAGGGCGATTTCTGCAATTTTCTTTCCTACTTGAGCGGCCTTCTCGGTTTTGTTACCGGTCAAACCTTCGCCCTTCTTCACCAAGGATGAAGCAGTCGCCAAAGTGGTACCAGTTTCATCGTTGATCAATTGAGCATAGATCTCCTTGCTGCTGCGGAAAACTGCCAAACGAGGGCAAGCTGCAGTGCCTTGAACAACCTTGCGGATGCGCAAGTGGATACGGTCTCTACGAGTGATATTTTTCGTTGCCATACTTCCTTACTTTTTACCGCCTGCTTTACCAGCTTTCTTGCGAACGATCTCACCCACGTAGCGAACACCTTTACCTTTGTAAGGCTCAGGCTTGCGCATAGCACGGATTTTAGAAGCGATCATTCCCACCAATTGCTTGTCGTGAGACGTCAATTCGATAATGGGGTTTTTACCTTTTTCACTGATGGTGTTCACCGTAACCTCAGAGGGCAACTGGAACATTACGTTGTGCGAGAAGCCCAAAGACAAGTCCAAAACTTGACCTGAGTGGCTTGCACGGAAACCAACGCCCACCAGCTCCAAACGCTTGGTGAAGCCTTCAGAAACGCCAACCACCATATTGTTGATCAACGCACGGTACAAACCGTGAGCTGCGCGGTGTGATTTGGAATCAGAAGGACGCGTAACCGTCAATACATTCTCCTCGATGGTTACACCGATCTCTGCGTTAACCACTTGTGAAAGGGTTCCCTTAGAGCCTTTTACGGTAACCACATTATTCTCCACGGTGACAGTGACACCGGCGGGAATTGTGATGGGGGATTTACCAATACGTGACATGTCTGTCTGTTTAGTATACGTAGCAGATTACTTCACCACCAATGTTCTTGGCGCGTGCGTCTTTATCCGTCATCATACCTTGAGAGGTGCTGACGAAAGCGACGCCCAAACCGTTCTTAACACGGGGCAGCGTAGTTGCTGATTTATAATTGCGCAAACCGGGACGTGAGGCACGATCGATGCCGCGGATAACGGGGCGCTTGGATGATTTTTCGTACTTCAAAGCCACCTTCAACGTGCCTTGTGGGCCGTCCTGGTCAACCTTGTAGCTAGCGATGTAGCCTTGCTCTTGCAAAAGACGAGCGATTTCAACCTTCATGTTGCTAGAAGGAACCTCGACGACCGCGTGACCAGCTTTAGCGCCGTTGCGGATACGAGTCAAGAAATCTGCGATGGGATCGGTATACATGTTCTTTACAATTCAGTAGGTTACCAGCTGCTCTTCTTAACGCCTGGAATCATTCCATTCAAAGCCATTTCGCGGAACGTTACACGAGAGATGCCGAACTGACGCATGTAGCCACGGGGACGACCGGTCAATTTGCAACGGTTGTGCAAGCGAACAGGAGATGCGTTTTTGGGCAACTTCTGGAGGCCTTCGTAGTCACCAGCTTCTTTCAAAGCCTCGCGCTTTGAAGCGTACTTGGCTACCAGAGCTTCGCGTTTGCGCTCACGCGCTTTCATTGATTCTTTTGCCATGTCTCTTACTTTTTGAAGGGCATTCCGAATTCGGCGAGAAGTGCCTTACACTCCTTGTCGGTATTGGCGCTAGTCACAAACGTGATGTCCATACCGGCGATGCGGTTTACTTTATCGATTTCGATCTCAGGGAAGATGAGCTGCTCGGTGATACCCATGGTGTAGTTACCACGGCCATCAAATCCTTCTTTCACGCCCTGGAAATCGCGGATACGTGGAAGTGCAGACACCAACAAACGCTCCAAGAAATCGTACATGCGCTCACCGCGGAGGGTAACACGAGCGCCTACGGGCATGCCCTTACGCAACTTGAAGTTTGAGATATCTTTCTTAGACTTGGTAGGTACAGCGCGCTGACCGGCGATGATGCTCATCTCCTCTACCGCGTTGTCTACCAATTTCTTGTCGGCAACAGCCGCACCAATACCTTGGCTCAAAACGATTTTCTGGAGGCGTGGAACCTGCAGGTCGTTCGTGTACGCAAATTGCTCCTTCAAAGCAGGAACAACTTTGCTGTGAAAATCAGTCTTCAGTTTGGGTTCCATTACTTCGTGAGGGGTTTGCCAGATTTAACAGAAACGCGAACCGATTGCCCTTTATCGTTGCGCTCGATGCGCGTACGAGTAGGAGTACCCGCAGCATCCATCACCATAAGGTTAGACACGTGAACGGGGGCTTCCATGGACTCAATGCCCCCTTGGGGATTGCTCGCGGAAGGCTTGAGATGCTTGGTGATCATGTTGATGCCCTCAACAACAGCACGCTGCTGCTTGGGGATCATGCGGATCACACGACCGGGTTTGCCCTTGTCGCGACCGGCGATGACCATCACCATATCTCCTGTCTTAATGTGAAACTTTGCCATTGTATTCTGATTCTTAAAGCACTTCAGGTGCCAAGGAAACAATCTTCATGTACTGCTTGTCGCGGAGCTCACGCGCAACGGGACCGAAAACGCGCGTCCCGCGCATTTCACCGTTGGCGTTCAACAACACACAAGCGTTATCGTCAAAACGGATGTACGAGCCATCAGGGCGACGAACTTCCTTCTTGGTACGCACCACCACAGCCTTAGAGACCGTGCCTTTTTTAGCGTTACCAGCAGGAGTTGCATCCTTAATGGTCACCACAATCTTATCGCCTACAGAGGCGTAACGACGGCGAGTACCTCCCAAGACACGGATCACCAAAACTTCTTTGGCACCGGTATTGTCCGCAACGCGGAGACGTGATTCTGTCTGTAACATGATTACTTAGCTCTTTCAATGATTTCGACCACGCGCCAAACCTTGGTTTTGCTCAAGGGACGGGTTTCCATGATGCGAACGGTATCGCCGTTGTTGCAATCGTTGGTCTCATCGTGTGCGTGAAACTTCTTAGAGAAGGTGATAAACTTGCCATACTTGGCGTGCTTCACGCGACGAGCGACACTAACGGTGACCGTTTTGTCCATAGCCGAACTGGTGACTACACCAATTCGCTCTTTGCGGAGGTTGCGTTGATTTTCCATCGACCTCTATTATTTACCTTGACGGTTAGTGACTTCTGTGGACAAACGTGCCACAATCTTGCGAGTGGACTGGATCACCATAGGGTTATCCATAGGGCTGATACGGTGCTTGCGCTGCATATCGGCCAAATCTTTCTTGTAAGAAGACAGTTGGTTCAACAACTCTTCTTGGCTCAAGCCTTGAATGTCTTTCATTTTCATGACTGATCCAGATTAAGCGTTAACCAAATCACGACGGGTGACCAACTTGGTCTTGACCGGAAGCTTCTGAGCTGCCAAGCGCAATGCTTCTACAGCGATATCTTCGGGTACTCCATCGAGTTCAAACAACATGCGACCTGGGCGAATAACGGCTGCGTAGTATTCTACTCCACCTTTACCCTTACCCATACGTACTTCCAAAGGCTTCTTGGTGATAGGCTTGTCTGGGAAAACGCGAATCCACAACTGACCTTCACGCTTCATGTAACGCGTTGCGGCGATACGAGCTGCTTCGATCTGGCGGGCGGTCATCCAAACCTCTTCCAAGGATTTGATGCCATAGGAACCAAAGGCCAAGGTGGCGCCACGCTGGGCAACACCCTTCATTTTGCCTTTGAAGGTCTTACGGTACTTAGTTCTTTTCGGCTGTAACATGATCTATATCCGAATTAAGCTTTGCGATTGTTAGGACGGCGACGAGCGGGTCCACGACCGGGAGCGCCAGCACCTGGACCACCAGCAGAAGGACGCTTGGAAGCACCCAATACATTGGTCAAGTCGCGCTTGCCATACACTTCGCCTTTCATGATCCAAACTTTGATACCGATACGGCCGTAGGTCGTGTGGGCTTCAGAGATATGGTAATCGATGTCGGCACGGAAGGTGTGCAGAGGCGTACGGCCCTCCTTGAACTTCTCAGAACGTGCGATTTCAGCACCGTTCAAACGTCCGCTCAATTGGACCTTGATACCTTCAGCACCCATGCGCATGGTTGAACCCATGGACATTTTAACGGCACGACGGAAAGAGATACGACCTTCGATCTGGCGAGCAATTGAATCAGCTACCAATTTGGCATCCAATTCAGGGCGCTTGATCTCGTGGATGTTGATTTGAACATCCTTTTTGGTCAATTTCTTCAATTCTTCACGAAGCTTGTCTACCTCCGTACCTCCTTTACCGATGATCACACCAGGACGAGCCGTAGCGATGGTCACCGTCACCAACTTGAGCGTGCGCTCAATGATGATGCGAGAAACATTAGCACGAGACAAACGTGCGTACAAGTACTTGCGAATTGCAGCGTCTTCAGCGATTTTGTCGCCATAGTTGCGGCCACCGTACCACTGTGAGTCCCAACCGCGGATGAAACCAAGGCGATTGCCGATAGGATTTGCTTTTTGTCCCATTATTTAGCTTCGTTTACTTCGGTTACTACAGGAGCTTCGTTGGCGGCGCCTACCACGATCGTAACGTGGTTAGAACGCTTGCGTACACGGTGTGCACGACCTTGGGGAGCAGGTTGAACGCGCTTAAGCATGCGGCCTCCGTCTACAGAGATAGACTGTACGACCAAGTTCGCTTCGTCCATGGAGACACCTTCGTTCTTGGCTTGCCAGTTGCTCAAGGCAGACAACAAAAGCTTCTCCAAACGGATGCTTGCTTCTTTGCCGCTGTGCTTCAATACATACAAGGCTTTTGCTACCTCCATGCCGCGAACCATGTCCGCAACCAAGCGCATTTTGCGAGGAGAAGTGGGGCAGTTATTCAACTTAGCCATAGCCACGCTTTTGCGGGCCTCTTTCATGGCTTCTGCCGAGGAGTGTTTACGATTTCCCATGGCCTATTAGCGTTTGCCCTTGTCTTTCTTACCAGCGTGACCACGGAAGGTGCGTGTAGGAGCGAATTCGCCCAACTTGTGACCTACCATGTTCTCGGTAACGAAAACAGGGATGAAAGTTTTACCGTTGTGAACTGCAATGGTCTGTCCCACAAAGTCGGGGCTGATCATAGAGGCACGAGACCAGGTCTTAACAACCGTCTTTTTGCCTGATTCTACGTTCTCCATGACACGCTTCTCAAGCTTGTAATGGATGTAGGGTCCTTTTTTTAGTGAACGTGCCATTGCTTACTTACGTTTTTCAATGATGTAACGGTTGCTCGCCTTCTTCGGAGTACGCGTCTTGTAGCCCTTCGCGGGGATACCCTTGCGTGAACGTGGGTGTCCACCAGATGAACGGCCTTCACCACCACCCATGGGGTGATCAACAGGGTTCATGGCAACACCACGTGTGCGAGGACGACGGCCCAACCAGCGGCTGCGACCTGCCTTACCACTTTCTACTTGCTGGTGGTCGCTGTTAGAAACAACGCCAACCGTAGCCAAGCACTCTACCAAGATCATACGCGTTTCACCAGAAGGCATTTTCAACGTGGCATACTTGCCATCGCGAGCTGCTAACTGAGCGAATGCACCTGCACTACGTGCGATGATACCACCCTGACCAGGACGGAGTTCAATGTTGTGGATGATCGTACCCAAGGGTAGTTCAGCCAATTTCATGGTGTTACCCACTTCAGGAGCTGAACCCGTACCTGAAACGATGGTTTGACCCACCTTCAAGCCATTGGGAGCGATGATATACCGCTTCTCACCGTCTGCATACACCACCAAAGCGATAAATGCAGAGCGATTGGGATCGTATTCAATGGTTTTAACCGTTGCGGGGATACCAAACTTCTCACGCTTGAAATCCACTACACGGTAACGCTGCTTAGCACCGCCACCGATGTAACGCATGGTCATCTTACCGGAATTGTTACGACCGCCAGAACGCTTCTTAGAAACCGTCAACGATTTCTCGGGAGCATTGGTGGTGATCGCCGCAAAGTCATTCACTGAACGAAAACGCTGCCCAGGAGTGATTGCTTTTAATTTACGTACGCCCATGATTCTTAGAGATTACCGTAGATGTCGATGGATTCACCGGAACGTACATCAATGATCGCCTTCTTGAAGGAAGACTTCTTACCCTCCAACATGCCTGCCTTCGTGTAACGCACAATGTGCTTGGCGGGAACGATGATGGTGCGAACGCTTTCAACGTTCACGTTGTACGCAGCCTCTACGGCCTTTTTAATTTCAACCTTATTGGCCTTCTTATCTACGACGAAGGTGTAGCGATTCCGCCCCTCAGCCTCAGCTGAAGCCTTCTCCGTAATGACCGGACGAATGAGAATGCTTTCCATTATTTCGTAGTTAATGCCGTTTGAATTTTCTCAATTGACCCCTCAGTCAGGACTAAAGTGCCACCGTTCAAAATCGCGTAAGTGCTTAATTCAGAAGCGGTTACCACATTTGAGCCCTCAAAATTGCGGGAGGACAAATATACATTTTTATCCTGCTCGGCCAACACCACTGTAGATTTCTTTCCTTGAAGACCCAGAGCAGACAACACTTGGCTGTAGGCCTTGGTCTTAGGAGCTTCCATGGTAAGTGCCTCGAGGACAATAACTTGATTCTCTTTAACAAGGGTTGAGAAGGCCGATTTACGGGCCAAATTCTTCAACTTTTTGTTCAGTTTGAAACCGTACTCGTGAGGAACGGGGCCGAATACACGACCACCACCGCGGTACAAGGGAGATTTCATGCTACCATGACGAGCGCCACCTGTTCCTTTCTGGCGGTGAAGCTTCTTCGTGGTGCGAGCAATTTCAGCGCGCTGCTTGGCCTTGTGCGTTCCCTGGCGCTGGTTGGCCAAGTACTGCTTCACGTCCAAGTACATCGCATGCTCGTTGGGCTCGATGCCGAAAACGTCATCGCTCAGGATCGCCTTGCGTCCTGTGTCTTTGCCCTCAAGGTTAATAATGTTCAATTCCATTATTTCTCCACAATTACGAGTGACTGCTTAGCGCCGGGCACAGAGCCTTTTACGATCAGCAAGTTCTGCTCAGTATCAACTTTCAAAACGAGAAGGTTCTGGATCTTCACACGCTCAGCGCCCATGCGGCCACCCATGCGGGTACCCTTGAAGACACGTGAGGGGTCAGAACCAGCACCGATTGAACCTGGTGCGCGAAGGCGGTTGTGCTGACCGTGCGTGCTTTGTCCAACACCACCAAAACCGTGGCGGCGAACAACACCTTGGAAGCCTTTACCCTTCGTGGTTCCTGCGATATCTACGTATTCGCCTTCGATGAACATGTCCACCGTCAAAACATCGCCCAACTGAACAGCGTCAGCAGCGAAGTCTTTGAACTCGACATACTTCTTCTTAGCGGTAGTGTTCGCTTTCTTGGCGTGGCCGGCGGCAGCTTGTACGGGATTTTTTTGATCTCCGTAACCGATCTGCACGGCTGCGTAACCATCGACATCTTCTGTTTTGACCTGAGTCACCACACAGGGACCCAACTCGATGACCGTACACGGCTGGTTCTTGCCATCCGCGTCGAAGATGCTGGTCATTCCGATTTTCTTGCCAATTAATCCAGGCATGATTTCAAAAGGAATTTGTTAAACTTTGATTTCTACTTCAACCCCACTTGGCAACTCCAATTTCATCAAAGCATCAATGGTTTTGCTCGATGAAGAGTAGATGTCCAACAAGCGCTTGTAGCTAGACAGCTCAAACTGCTCACGGGCTTTCTTGTTAACGTGAGGTGAACGGAGCACCGTGTAGATGCGCTTGTTCGTGGGAAGGGGGATGGGGCCGTTTACAACAGCTCCCGTGCTCTTCACCGTTTTCACGATTTTCTCAGCACTCTTGTCCACGAGCATGTGGTCGTAAGACTTGAGTTTAATGCGAATTTTCTGGCTCATAACTTGAAAAAGACTTATTTGCTACCCTTTACTTTCTCGATCACGGCCTCAGCAATGCTAGAAGGCGTTTCGGCGTAGTGGCTGAACTCCATAGAAGAACTGCCGCGACCAGAGGTAATCGTACGCAAAGTGGTTACATATCCAAACATTTCACTCAAAGGCACTTTGGCACGTACGACAGAGTCGCCTTCTTTCGTGTCCATACCCTCAACGATACCGCGGCGCTTGTTCAAGTCACCGACGACGTCACCCATGGAGTTCTCAGGCATTACAACCTCCAACTTCATCATGGGCTCCAGGATCACAGGGCGTGCCTTCTTGCCTGCCTCGCGGAAGCCAATTTTAGCAGCCAATTCAAAGGACAAAGAGTCCGAATCCACAGGGTGGAAAGAACCGTCCGTCAAGGTCACCTTCATGGTGTCGATGGCGTAACCCGCCAAAGGACCATTGTTCATGGCATCCTTGAAGCCTTTTTCAACAGCGGGAATGAATTCACGAGGAATGTTACCACCCTTGATTTGGTTGTCGAACTGAAGCGTGCCGGTGAAGTCTTCGTCGGCAGGGCCGATAGTGAAGACAACGTCTGCGAACTTACCGCGACCACCCGTTTGCTTCTTGTACACTTCACGGTGATTGTAGTTCGCTGTAAGCGCCTCTTTGTATTGAACCTGAGGAGCACCTTGGTTACACTCGACCTTGAATTCACGCTTCAAACGGTCTACGATGATTTCCAAGTGCAATTCACCCATGCCTGAGATAACCGTTTGGCCTGTCTCTTCGTCTGTGTGAACGCGGAAGGTGGGATCTTCTTCAGCCAACTTAGCCAAAGCCATGCCGAGCTTGTCAACGTCCGCTTGGGTCTTGGGCTCAACCGCCAAACCGATAACGGGCTCAGGGAAGCTCATAGATTCCAAGATGATAGGACGCTTCTCGTCGCACAAGGTGTCACCCGTACGGATGTCCTTGAAACCAACGCCTGCACCAATGTCACCCGCTTCGATCATCTCGATGGGGTTCTGCTTGTTGGAGTGCATCTGGAAAATACGAGAGATACGCTCTTTGTTGCCCGTACGCATGTTCTTGGTGTACGAACCCGCTTCAATCTTACCAGAATACACGCGGAAGAAGCACAAGCGACCTACGAAGGGGTCGGTAGCAATCTTGAACGCCAATGCGGCAAAGGGCTCATCGGGATCAGGCTTGCGCACTTCTTCTTGCTCCGTATCAGGGTTGGTGCCTGTGATGGCCTCAACGTCCACGGGAGAAGGCATGAAAGACATAACCGCGTCCAACATCGTCTGAACACCCTTGTTCTTAAAGGCAGAGCCACACAATACGGGGGTGATCTTCTGAGCGATGGTCGCCTTGCGGATAGCCGCTACCAATTCTTCCTTGGTGATGCTATCGGGATCGTCAAAGAATTTCTCCAACAAGGTATCGTCGAATTCGGCTACAGCCTCTACCAACTTCTCGCGGTATTCGGCAACCGTCTCCACCAAATCAGCGGGGATGTCCACCACCTTGTAGGTCATGCCTTGCGTAGCGTCGTCCCAAATGATGGCCTCGTTGGTCAACAAGTCCACAACCCCTTGGAATTCTGCCTCGGCACCGATGGGCACTTGCAAGGGAATGGGGTTGCCCTTCAATTTCTCGTCGATCTGGCGAACAACGTTGAAGAAATCTGCACCTGTACGGTCCATTTTATTCACGAAGGCGATACGAGGTACAGAGTACTTCGTAGCCTGACGCCAAACGGTTTCCGTCTGGGGCTGTACGCCACCAACGGCGCAAAGCAATGCAACGGCACCGTCCAATACGCGCAATGAACGCTCTACCTCAACGGTAAAGTCAACGTGTCCTGGGGTGTCAATGATGTTAATCTTGTACTGCTGGGTTTCTGCGGTGTCCTTTCCTTGAACGGTTGGGAAGCGCCAGAAACAGGTCGTAGCAGCTGAGGTGATGGTGATACCGCGCTCCTGCTCCTGAACCATCCAGTCCATGGTAGCAGCACCGTCGTGTACCTCGCCAATCTTGTGGCTTACACCCGTGTAGTAAAGAATACGCTCCGTGGTAGTCGTCTTGCCCGCATCGATGTGGGCCATGATACCAATGTTGCGTGTGAATTTTAAATCGCGCTTAGACATGATATCAATAGATTAGAAACGGAAGTGTGAGAAGGCCTTGTTTGCCTCGGCCATTTTGTGAACGTCCATGCGCTTCTTAACAGCAGCGCCTTCCTCTTTAGCAGCAGCCATGATTTCGCCGGCCAGCTTAGCAGCCATGCTCTTTTCATTGCGACCACGGGCGTAGCCAATCATCCACTTCATAGCCATGGAGATTTTGCGCTCGGGGCGGATTTGCTGAGGAATCTGGAAGGTAGAACCACCTACACGACGGCTGCGAACCTCTACGTGAGGCATCACATTGGTCAAAGCGGTCTTCCACTGGTCCAGGCCGTTGGCCTCGCCAGACTTTTCAGAAACGATGTCAATCGCATCATAGAAGATGGTGAAAGCGGTAGACTTCTTGCCGTCATACATCAAGTTGTTGACGAAACGAGTTACCAAGGGATCATTGAAGCGGGGATCCGGCAATAGGGGGCGCTTCTTAGCACGCGTCTTTCTCATGATTTCCGATTATTTTTTTGCTTTGGGGCGCTTAGCACCATACTTAGAACGACGTTGCATACGACCGTTCACGCCTGCCGTATCAAGGGCACCGCGAACGATGTGGTAACGTACACCTGGCAAGTCTTTCACACGACCGCCACGTACGAGTACGATAGAGTGTTCTTGCAAGTTGTGGCCTTCACCGCCGATGTAGGCGTTGACTTCGTTGCCATTTGTAAGACGCACACGTGCGACCTTACGCATAGCCGAGTTAGGCTTCTTAGGAGTGGTGGTGTACACACGCGTGCACACGCCTCGACGCTGGGGGCAAGAGTCCAACGCTGCGGACTTGCTCTTCTTTTCCAGCTTGACTCGTCCCTTACGTACGAGCTGTTGAATGGTAGGCATTCTTTTTAATTGTGTTGGTTGTCGTCGCTACAATAAACTATACCCCTAGTTTTTAGGGGACTGCAAATGTAGACCTTTTTTCGCTACGGACAACGCTGATTTTCTTGCAGTTTTTAAACTTTTTCGCACCGGGCCCGAATGGTATCTTTGACCTCTTCCCATGTCAGCGTATTTATCTGCCCTTAATTCGGTCCAACAAGAAGCCGTGAAACAGACCGATGGTCCTGTCATGGTTATTGCGGGTGCAGGTTCGGGCAAGACCCGCGTTCTGACCTTCCGAATCGCCTACCTCATGGAGCAAGGCGTGGATCCTTTCAACATTTTGGCACTCACCTTTACCAATAAGGCAGCGCGCGAAATGAAGGGCCGAATTGAGAAGCTCCTGGGCGGCACCGAAGCTAAGAATCTATGGATGGGCACCTTCCACTCCATCTTTGCGCGTATCCTGCGGATTGAAGGACACCGTTTGGGCTACCCTTCCAATTTTACCATCTACGACACCGAGGACGCTCAAAAGGTGATTGCCGGCTTAATTAAGGACCGCGGCCTAGACAAAGACATCTACAAGGTCAAAGGCGTTGCCTCTCGCATCTCCGCGTACAAGAACAATTTGATCACGCCCAAGGCCTATCAGAACCGAGCGGATCTGCAGGAGGCGGATGCCTCGGCGCGCATGCCCCAACTCGGCGAGCTTTATGGAGCCTACATGGAGAAGTGCTTTCGGGCCGGCGCGATGGACTTTGACGATTTATTGCTGAAGACCAACGAGCTCTTTATCAAGTTCCCCGACGCCTTGGCGCGCTACCAGGAGCGTTTTAAATACATCCTGGTGGACGAGTACCAGGATACCAACCATTCGCAGTACCTCATTGTGAAGGCGCTGGCCTCGCGGTTTGAGAACCTATGTGTGGTGGGCGACGACGCGCAGAGTATTTATGCGTTTCGGGGGGCGAATATTCGGAACATTCTGAACTTCCAAAAGGACTACGCAGACGCCAAGTTGTTCAAGCTCGAGCAGAACTACCGCAGCACGGGCTGTATTGTGCAAGCGGCCAACTCGCTGATCAAGCACAACCAGGACCAGCTGGAGAAGGACGTTTGGACCAGCAATCCGCAAGGGGACCGAATTGTCGTGCACAAAAGTGTAAGCGACGCGGACGAAGGCAATTACGTGGCGCAGACGATTTGGGAACTGAACATGCGGGAACACATGGCCCACGATCAGTTTGCCATCCTCTACCGCACCAATGCGCAATCCCGCGCTTTTGAAGATGCCCTGCGCCGACGAAATATCCCCTACCGCATCTATGGCGGCCTGTCCTTCTACCAACGCAAGGAAGTGAAGGACTTGATGGCCTATGTGCGTTTGACCGTTAATCCCAAGGACGAGGAGGCTTTTCGACGCGTTATCAACTTGCCCGCGCGCGGCATCGGCGACACGACCCTTGCCCGCCTGACCATCGCGGCGGACGAGCGCCAGGCAACGATTTGGGAAGCCGCAGAACATGCCGGCGCTTGGGGGGTCAACATCAACCGCCCCACGCAGGAACGCTTGCTGGCCTTTACCGACATGATCAAGTCCTACCAAATCATTGCGCAGGAGAAGGATGCCTTTGACGTGGTCGAACACATTTCGCGCAGCAGCGGCATTATCAAATTTTTGGCGGAGGACAAGACGCCTGAGGGCATTTCGCGCTACGAAAACGTGCAGGAATTGCTCAACGGCATCAAGGACTTTGTGGAGCAACAGCAGCAAGTGGAAGATGGTGACCCCAGTTTGGGGGCCTTTCTTCAGGACGTGGCTTTGCTGACGGATGCCGACCGCGCCGATGAGGACGACCGTCCCAAAGTGAATTTGATGACCATTCACTTGGCAAAGGGCTTGGAATTCCCTGCCGTCTTCGTGGTGGGCATGGAGGAGAATTTGTTTCCATCGATGATGTCGATGGGGTCCCGTTCAGACCTAGAAGAAGAGCGCCGCCTATTTTACGTGGCGTTGACGCGTGCGGAAAAACGTGCCTTCCTCACTTACGCTCACGTGCGCTACCGCTGGGGCAAACTCATTGATTGCGAACCTAGCCGCTTCCTAGAGGAATTGGACGAGGCTCATTTGGACATCCATGTGCCTGAATTCCAGCCCACCTATTCGGTGCCCAAAGAGTTGATGGACGCCTTTGACGTACCTTCGACCCGCAGAACCGCAGCGCCTTCTCGCCCTGCATCCCCCAAACCGACGAAGCCCAGCCCGCCTCCAGCGCCTGTTCGCTTCCGACGACCCACCGCGCTCAAGCCCATGAATCAAGCCACGCAAAGTGCGGGAAGTTCGGGCAGCAACGCCTTGGAACTTGGCCTAGAAATTGGATTTAAAGTGGTGCACGACCGCTTTGGTATCGGAAAAGTGACGGAATTGACCGGCGACGGCACCGAGCGAAAAGCCACCATCCTCTTCGACAACGCCGGCGAGAAAAAATTGCTGCTCAAGTTTGCTAAATTGCAACTCCTTTCATGATGGATACTTCAAACATTGCCGCTCTTTCCCTGGACTACAACACGGACCGTGAGCAGTTGCGCATGCCTGAATACGGGCGCCACGTGCAGTCCATGATCGAGTACTGCTTGACGCTGCCCGATCGCGACCACCGCACCAAGGTGGCCAACAGCATCATTGATGTCATAGGCAACCTCAATCCCAGTCTGCGCGACAATCCCGATTACCGCCACAAACTGTGGGACCACCTCTTTGTCCTGTCTGACTTCCAGCTGGACGTAGACTGCCCCTACCCTATTCCCACTCGCGAGAAGCTGGCGGAAAAACCAGAAGCCGTCCCCTACCCCCAAAAGAGCCGCAGCCACCGCTACTATGGCAACATCATCCAGAGCTTGATCGCTACGGTTTCCGCCATGGAGCCCTCTGAAGAGCGTGACGCCATGGAATTGGACATCGCCAACCAGATGAAGCGCGCTTACCTCTCTTGGAATAAGGATTCGGTAGACGACGCGGTCATTTATGCCGAATTGCGCATCCTGTCCGGTGGCCAACTGGGCCAAGAGAAGACCACCCTGTCGGTCAACCGCGGGGTCGTCTCTCAAAACGCCCCCTTGCACACGCGCACCAAGAAAAAATCAAAGGCCAACTTCAAGCGAAAAGGCCCCTTTAAACGCAAATAACCTCCCTATTCCGTGTCATCCAGCTTTCGCATTACTGGTGGACGCCGCCTCAAAGGCGATGTGCACCCCCAAGGCGCTAAAAACGAAGTTCTCCAAATTCTCTGCGCTGTACTGCTGACGGAGGAGACCGTTCGCGTTTCCAACATTCCAGACATCGTCGACGTCAACAAGCTCATCGAAATCCTCGGAGACTTTGGGGTAGCCGTTACCAAGCACGGTCACGGGGACTACAGCTTCTGCGCCAAAGACGTGGACGTCAACTTCCTTTTTTCAGATACCTACAAAAAGAAAGGTGCCGCCCTACGCGGTTCCATCATGCTCGTGGGCCCCTTGCTGGCCCGCTTTGGCAAGGGCTACATTCCCAAGCCCGGGGGCGACAAAATCGGCCGTCGCCGCTTGGACACCCACTTCTTGGGCTTCATGAAATTGGGGGCTGAATTCAAATTCGAAGAAGGCTCTCACTTCTACGGTGTAGAAACGCCCGCCAGCGGCCTAAAGGGCGCCTACATGCTCCTTGACGAGGCATCCGTGACCGGTACCGCCAACATTGTGATGGCAGCAGTCATGACGCCCGGCACGACGACCATCTACAACGCAGCCTGTGAGCCCTACTTGCAGCAGCTCTGCAATATGCTCGTTCGCATGGGGGCGAAGATTGAAGGCATTGGCAGCAACCTCTTGACCATTACGGGCGTGGAACGCCTGGGCGGCACCGAGCACCGCTGTTTGCCCGATATGATTGAGATTGGTTCTTGGATTGGTTTAGCGGCCATGACGCAGAGCGAATTGACCATCAAGAATGCGGGCGTAGCACATTTGGGCATCATCCCCGAGGTCTTCCGCAAGCTGGGCATCCAACTGGAAATTCAGGGCGACGACATTCACATTCCCGCCCAGGAGAGCTATGAAATTGGCGCCTACTTGGACGGTTCCATGGTCACGGTGGCCGATGCCCCTTGGCCCGGATTCACCCCGGATTTGCTGAGCATTGTGCTGGTGACAGCCACGCAGGCTAAGGGTTCGGTGCTCATTCACCAGAAGATGTTCGAAAGCCGCCTCTTCTTCGTGGACAAACTCATCGACATGGGTGCCCAGATCATTCTTTGCGATCCGCACCGCGCTACCGTTATTGGTTTGGACCGAAAGTTCACCCTGCGCGCGACTACGATGACGTCGCCGGACATTCGCGCCGGTATCGCCCTGCTCATCGCCGCATTGAGCGCCGAAGGAACGAGCACCATACACAACATTGAACAAATCGACCGCGGCTACGAGCGCATCGACGAGCGCCTTCGTGCCCTCGGTGCCCAAATCGAACGCATTCCTGCCTAACTTTATCCCATCATGAAAAAAGTACTTGCTTCTCTTCTTCTCGCCTCCGCCCTCTTGTGGACGGCTGCGCGCCCTGCCGAAAGCAGCATTCGCCCAGTTGCGGACGCTCAATTGGCCAATATCAATGTAGGTGATCAAGCGCCTGAACTCGCGTTCCAAAATCCCAACGGCGACATCGTCAAGTTGAGTGATTTGCGCGGCAAAGTCGTTTTGATCGACTTCTGGGCCTCTTGGTGTGGCCCCTGCCGCATGGAGAACCCCAACGTGGTGCGCATCTACAACGAATACAAGGACAAGAAATTCACCGCCGGCAAAGGTTTTGAAATCTATTCCGTTAGCTTGGATCAATCCAAGGACCGCTGGGTGGACGCCATCGCCAAAGACGGCCTCACCTGGTCTAGCCACGTGAGCGATCTGCGCGGCTGGCGTGCTCAAGGCGCCGCGCTGTACGGCGTGAACGCTATCCCCATGACCTTCTTGGTCGACGGCAAAGGCAAGATCATTGCCAAAGGCCTTCGCGGCGCCCAATTGGAGGCCGCATTGAAGTCCCTGCTTCAATAAGGACGGACAGTTCGTCACGACAGCCTGGCCCTGATTGGGGCTGACAATCTGCCATTCTGACACGAAATCAGTTTGGCAGATTGTTTGCTTTTAGGGCAGCACTGAATACTACTTGCACGCATGGCAAAAAAATCTAAACACCAGCACGAGGCCGAAGAGCCCATTTTGGACGAGAACGCAGCAACCGCTGAGACCGCTGAGGCGGAAGCCCCGGAAGTGGCTGCGGACCCCGCTGAGGAAATCCAAGCCCTCAAGGAGCAGAACCTGCGCCTGTATGCCGAATTTGAAAACTTCCGTCGCCGCAATGCACGTGAGCGTTTGGACCTCATGGCGACCGCGAACGAAAAGGTCATCAAGGCCATTCTGCCCGTGGTAGACGACTTTGAGCGCGCCTTGAAGAACATCCCAGCGGATTCTGCTGAACGGGTGGGCCTTGAGCTCATCTACACCAAACTCCTGAACACCTTGAAAGCCGAAGGCCTCAAGGAAATGGACAATGCTACAGGTCAGGCATTTGACGTGGAAACGATGGAAGCCATCACCAACATCCCCGCCCCTAGTCCCGAATTAGCCGGAAAGGTGGTCGATCAAATCGAGAAGGGGTACAAATTGGGCGAGAAAATTATCCGCTATGCCAAAGTGGTAGTGGGCGAATCCCTTGCCTCCTAAGCCATGGCTAAACGCGACTACTATGAAGTTTTAGGCGTATCCAAGTCCGCCTCTGCCGACGAAATCAAGAAGGCCTACCGCAAGCTGGCTATTCAATACCACCCCGACAAGAATCCCGGGGACGCTGAAGCAGAAGACAAGTTCAAAGAAGCTGCAGAGGCCTACGAGGTCCTCTCCAACGCAGAAAAGAAGCAGAAATACGACCAGTTTGGCCACCAAGCCTTCGGCGCCGGAAGCGGCGGCTTTGGCGGCGGCATGAACATGGACGACATCTTCAGCCACTTTGGGGACATTTTCGGCGGCGGTGGCTTTGGCGGTTTTGGCGGCGGTGGCCGTGGCGGAGCCGCGCGCGGCGCCAACCTCCGAGTTCGCGTTAAACTCACACTCGAGGACATCGCCAACGGCGTTGAAAAGAAAATTAAAATCCGCCGCGCGGTGCCCGCCGACGGCTTGACGTTTAAGACCTGTACGGTCTGTAACGGCTCCGGTCAAATCACCCGCGTCCAAAACACCATCCTTGGTCAGATGCGCACCGCCTCTGCCTGCCACGGGTGCAATGGTTCCGGCAAGATGATTGACAAGCGTCCCGATGGCGTGGGAGCCGATGGCCTAGAGCGCGTGGACGAAGTCGTAAGCGTGAAGATCCCGGCAGGCGTTCAGGACGGCATGCAACTTCGCGTGGGCGGCAAGGGCAACCACGGTCCCGTAGGCGGACCGGCGGGGGACCTCATTGTTTCCATCGAAGAGGAAGCCCATTCGGAACTCGTTCGTGAGGGCCAAAACCTGCACTATGACCTCTACGTCTCCTTCCCAGACTGCGCATTGGGCACCACGGTGGAAATCCCCACCATTCAAGGGAAAGCCCGCATGAAAATTGACGCAGGTACCCAAAGCGGCAAGACCTTGCGCTTGAAAGGCAAAGGCCTTCCCAGCGTCGAGGGCTATGGCACGGGAGACTTGCTGGTGCACGTGTCTGTTTGGACGCCTAAGTCTGTGACGAGCGAAGAAAAAGCCATGCTCGAAAAGCTGCAGGAAAGTGCCAACTTCCAGCCCAATCCAGGCAAATCGGACAAGGGCTTCTTTGACCGCGTCAGAGACATGTTCAACGGCTAATCCGTGTACGTCTCACGTAGTTCCGATTGAACCACGATCTAAAGCAAAAAGCCCCGGCCTGTCGGCCGGGGCTTTTTTTATGCTTGTCGAAAGACGTGCCTTAACGCACGATGGTCACCGGACCGCCGTAGCGCAGTTCTTTGCCGCAATGCAGCAAGATGTAGTAGGTGCCAGGAGGCAAGGGATTGCCATTCGCATTGGTGCCGCCCCAGGTGTCGTCATAATTATCCTGCAGGTAGACCTGGCCGCCCCACCGGTTAAGTACGCGGAGGGTGCACTGGTCGCCGAAGGAAACCTCGGAAAGGTCTAAGACATCGTTCATACCATCGCCATTGGGGGTCATGGCATTCTGAACGTTGGAGAGGTCGGGGTCCGTTTGGTCCGGTAAGTAGTAGACAAAGACCGTATCGATGCCTTGGCAACCGACCGAATTGGTCACAATCGCATAGAAGGTGGTCGAATCTTGGTACGTCCATGCCTGCGGATCTTGCTGGCGGTAGTTGTTGAAATACACGGGCTTATCTGCAAACCAGCGGTAGGCCGCTCCAGCCGTCACATTAAGGTAGGCCGTATCACCGCGTGCGATGGCCGTATCGTTACCCGCAAATACGGGCAAGGACCACTGCACCACATCTACGGTATCGTAGGTCGTGTCGGGACAGGTCTTGGAATAAACAATGAGCTGTACCGGGTACTTACCGGGCTGTGACCAGCTCACGTGCTGCACTGTGTCACCTGTGGCTCCATAGACGTTGGCTAAGTTGCCGAAGTCCCAAGAGAAGGTCGCATCGTGAGGGGTTGTACCGCTGGCATAGAACATCAGGTCCTGCGCTTCAAAGCAGCTCTGGCCATCGTACTGGATGACGTAGTCAGGCGCATCGTAGATATGGAAGCTCTCGTAAACGGTATCCGTGCATACCAGACCGGGGTTGATCACCAGCATCACCGTGTAGGCCCCTGTGTCGGGATAGGTCCAGGAAGGTGATGGCGAAGAGCTGGTATCTTGGGTGGTCGTGGTATCCCCGAAATCCCAATAGTAGCTGATAGCTCCGGATGTTTGTGCCTGGAAAGGCATCGTACGACCGCCGCAAAGCAAGCTGGGCTTTTCCATTTGGGTCAACATGTCGGCCACGACGTTGCTCACACAGTTGGTGATGTTGAACTGGTAGTCGCGACGCACGGTGGATTGGAACACCCCATTTCGGTATTCGCTCACACAGATGCCCACCACAAACTGCCCGGTGGTATTCGCCGAACCCGTGATGTAGCCGGTATTGGGATCAATCGTCAAGGCAGGGTTGCCTGGAACGGGAGCGCTACTCGTTTGGGGTGCAATAAATGGAATGGTTGAATACGGAGGTGCAGCAGCCGGATTGGGGGAGGCATTGCCGCTTGATCCCCCATTGAGGATGTCGCAGAATTCGTAATAGAGGGAGTCACCGTCTGCATCCGTGGCCGAAGCATTGATGTTTTGGAGGTCGTTCAAGCACAATACGATGGGCGGTACGGTGGTGAATTCAGGAGAATTGTTGCAGTTGTCCATCGATGGAATCTGCACCGTGTACGTATTGCCCTTGCCGCTCGCCGAGATGTTGGAGATGGTCGCATTTCGGCAGCAGCGCTGGTAGGAAATTGTATATCCACCCACTCGTGCTGGCAAATTCATCGTGTGCACGTAATCCGCATACTCCGTACAAATGTTTGGAGGCGTGGTCAAACAGGGATTCCCCGTGCCAGCTGGAACGCTGACCGTAGGGCCTTTATTGACCGTGGGATTGTACAATTGTGCGCCTGTATTGTCAAATATGGTGAAGGTCACCGTATTGTCAAACTGGGCTCCTCCGCTGTTGCAATCGCGGTAAATGCGAAGCTTGATGGTGTAGTTGTTACCTCCGTTGCAGGTATAGGTAATCTCCCCTCCCACAAGGTGGGCTGCATGGGCACTTCCCGCCGAAAGCAGCAGGAAGAGTCCCAGGATCCACGATGTAAAGCGTCGCTGCATTATTCGACGACTTTAATCCAAAGCTTGCCGCTGTACTGACCGTTCAAACCGGAGCTCTTCGCACGATCCGCCTCTTCGTAGCTGCGGAACTTCAACAGGTACACGTAGTACATGTTGTTGCGGCTATCGCGGAAGACCTTTGCGTTGATACCCTTTTTAGACAGGCTATTTGCCATTCGGTCCGCGTTGCCCGCCTCGCCGTATACGCCAGCCGTCACATAGTACCCAGGAGAACCGGGAGCCACGTTGTTGGCATACTCTTCGTTGCGGTAGCCGCGAATGTTGCCTGCAGCATTGGGATCGTTGCCGGTGTTCCACGAACCGCCTTGGCCGTTGTCTTGGTTCCAACCGCCGTTTTGACCGTTGTTACCGCCATTTGCATTGCCGCCATTGCCGCGGAGGCCGCCATTTTGAGCGCCTGCCTCCTGGAGCTGCAATCCTTCTGCCTTGAGGGCTTCTTTTTGCTTCTCAAGCTCAGCCGCTTGCGCTGCGCCCATCTCTTCTTTGAATTCCTCGAAGCGCTCGTTGAGCAACTTCTCGGTCTCTTGAGCGGAACTACGTTGCTTGTCTTTCAAGCGCTTGATTTCGGCCTCCAAACGTTCGTTGCGCTTGTTGTCGCCAAACTTGTAGGACAAGATGAACTCATTGGACATTCCCAAATAGGACGCGTACGTGTTTGTGCTAAACTCATGTGCGTAGCCCAATGAAAGGACGGGCGTCAAGTGCACGCCTACATTCATGGTTGCTGCATAGTTGGAGCGGTACATCGCGCCGATGTAGCCGTATTCCTTCATGTCGAACATCAAACCGGCATCCACCTGAGGCTTCACAAAGGCCGCAGCGCGTACCGTCACCATGGGCGAGAGTACCATTCGGTCCTTTTGCACGTTGATATCGTACTGCGTGCGTGCCACGTAGTGACGAATCAAATGGTACGCCACAGGGCCATCGTAGTTGTTGCTGTACGTAATCGTCGGATTGAGCAATTGAGGCACGCTGACACCCAAGTTGAAATCCGCCACGCGCAGATTCAAGCCCAAGGTCATATCCAAGGTGCCGTTTTGATTGGCCGGAATCAAGAAGGGGTCGCCCAGATTCTTGACGCGGACCGAAGCCATATCGAACGAGTTGTTCACGTAGCCTGCACCTACGCCGAAGCTCAAAACAGAGGTCTCAGAAAGCTGTGCATGGTAGGCGTAGTTGCCATAAATACCCGAACGGCTCACAATGTCCGTCTTGTCCGTGTAGGCGTACACGGAGTAGCCAATGCGTTCCTTGTTGAGCGCACCATTGAACACCAAAGCAGATGTCTCAGGCGCACCTTCCATGCCCTGCCACTGCTGGCGGTGCATGGTGGTCAATTCGCTAAAACCGTCCGCACCCGAAACGGCGGGGTTGGTCATTTGGGGGGCGAAAAAATAGTTGGCATACAAGGGAAGCTGTTGAGCTTGAGCCATAAAAGCTCCCGAGATTAAGGCCAGAACGAGCGTCTTTTTCATAACGGACGATTAATTGCGAATTACAGTAATGGCGCCGCGGTAACGGGGTTCTCCGTTGCAAAGCAGCAAATAGTAGTAGGTTCCATCGGGAAGGGGATCTCCACCCGTGTTGGTGCCGTCCCATCCGGTGATGTAACGAGGTTCTTCGTACACACGGGAACCCCAACGGTCCAAGATGACGAGGTCACACGAATCGGCTTGAACCACTTCGGACAAGTCAAAGACATCGTTGAAGCCGTCGCCGTTTGGCGTGATAACGTTCATCACATTGGTCAAATTGGGCAACAAGGTGGCAGGATCAAACTGAACCACCATCATGGAATCAATGCCCCAACAGCCCAAGGCACTGCGCACCTCCACGAAGTACCACGTGGTATCGCTGGTGGGGCGAGTCTGTGCATTTGGATTGTAAGGATCGCTGAAGTACGCAGGCTTGTCCGCGTACCAGTAGTACTGCAAACCGCCCGTTGCATTCAGTTGAACGACGTCACCGGGCATGACCACTTGGTCAGGTCCTGCATTGGGTGTCACGACGATTTGGGTGATTTTCAGGGTGTCGTAGCTCGTACAGTTGTTAGGGCCTGTAGCTTCTACCACATAGGTACCAGGCTCCTTCGCATAGAAGGATACGCCCGAATACGCACCTGTTCCCCAGGTCCATTGGTAAGCCAAGCCATTGCCTGTTGCACCAATCAGCACGGAATCTCCTGCACACAATGCCAGGCTGTCCTTAGGAGCCACATTCACAGTAGGCTTTGGAATCACATTCACCTGCAAAGGCGCCGTCGTGAAGTCGCAGTTTTCGCTGTTGATCACCAAGCGGTACTGAGCCGTACCTGCAATCAGTGCGGTATCCACCACCAAGTCTTCTTGATCTTGGCCGGGAATGGCTTGCCAACTGCCCGTGGACACGGGATACAAAACCTCCCATTGGTACGTCCAATCGCCTGAGAAGCTGGTCGCATTGGGACGAAGCAACGTTGAGTCGCCGGGACAAATGTCTAAGGACGCAGCGGATTGCCATGCCCATTGAATGTTCTCAATGAAGGTATCTGGCACAGTGTCGACGAAGAGCTCCACACTGTAGCTCGTATCCGGGCATCCCCCTGGGAACCAGTTGGTAACTAGGGAATACAAGCCCGAAACATTCGTGATATAATCTCGGTTGGTGGCACCATTAATGGCCACTTTGATGGTTTGGCCGAATTGATCCACAGAATCCATAACCCATTGGTAATCAACACTAGTACCCGTTGCAAAGGAAACAGGGCCGCGCAAGGTGATGGATTCGGTCTCACAGAAAGCCAATGAATCCACTTGGCTGTCTTTATCCAAAACGTTGAGGGTGAACATTCCCGTTGGGATGTGGGTGATCGTGGTCTGAGGTGAGTAAACGTTGATCGTAGTGTCTGCACTGATTACCTCACAGTTACCCGAAGAGCCGATGACGTTGTACACGCCACTGGCAAAAACGATGAGCGAATCGGCCGTAGCGCCCGTGATAACGGAACCGCCATTCGTCCATTCGTAGCTATCCAAACCTTTTGTGGCGTAGATAACCACCGTGTCGCCTTCACACATTCCCCAGTCGGGTGCGCCGCTGTAGAGGTTCTCAAAACCACCAACGATGGAATCAATCTCCACCGTGGGAGCAACGTTGACCGTCATTTGGATCGTATCAGACCAAATGCTCGGCGAGGTGGACTTCACAGACAGGCCGTAAAAGTTGTTAGTCGTAATCGTGACTGGGATGATGACCCAAGCGTATTTGACACCTGCGGAAATGGTATCCGCAATCGTCCCCGTTGGCGCTGGCGTGATGGACTGCCATTTTACAATCTCCAGCGTATCGCTATTCGCCTGAGTGAAAGCAGACTTCATACCAGGCGCGAGCATCACATAAAAGTCATTGGTAGCGGTCATACCCGGGGTTCCAATCGTCATGGTCAGACGAAGGGAATCGCCGGTACATTTTGAAAGGTTTGGGGCTTGAACGAGGTCTAGCGTCTGTGCGCCCAAAAAGGCTGGGGCTGCGAGCAGAAGTGCTAGAGAAATACGTCGAATCCAGGACATGCGTCGTGCAATTTTCATTTAAAGTACAAATGTACACCCGAATGCTCGGGCGGTAATGCCTTTTAACTCACCGAAAGGGGCTGTTGCCTCATTGGGGTTCGGGGGTTCGGGGGTTGGGGGTTAGACGGCGTATTGGTTCAAGGGTTTAAGGGTGGAAGGGTCAAAGGGTCAAAGGGTCAAAGGGTTTAAGGGTGTTGGTTTGTCTAAGGTGTGGCGCGCGGCGAAGTTCTGAGGGATGCCGCATGAGTAAAAGACCGCAAACACGTAACAGCGCGAGCCGCGGTACCGCATGCTTGTCCCCAAGCGCGCCGCAGGCGCCCCCTAACCCCCAAACGCGCCGCAGGCGCCCCATTTTGGCCTAAAATTTGTGCGACTCGCGTCACAACCTATGAAAACGATGAAAGATCCAGACCAAAAACCCTTTGTAATTAGCTTTTGGGAAACGACCAAGAATGCGCTGAATGGGATCGCGCTCGCGGCGGAAAGTGAACGGAGTTTCCGGATTCACACGCTGGCCATGGTGGTGGTCACGGTGCTTGGCTGGTACCTTGAACTTGCCATGCTGGAATGGGGCCTTTTGTTTCTGACCTATGCGGTAATGATGGGCTTAGAGATGCTGAATTCCGCCATAGAATCCTTGGCAGATTTTATGCATCCTGACGAGCATCCAGCGGTAAAGCGCGTGAAGGATATGGCGGCTGGCGCGGTTCAAGTAGCGGCGATTTTTTCCATCGCTATTGCAATAGTGCTTTTCGGACCTAAAATTGCGGCACTTTTCTAGCACAGACATATGGCACTCTATCCGACGGTCGCTGACCACTATGATTTGCATTTGGCCCTTTGTCAAAAATTGCAACGCGAAAATCCGCACTACAATTGGGTGGGCTTTTATTGGATGGACGATGCAGATCAGGCCTTGCACCTAGGGGCCTATGTGGGGGCTGAAACGGACCATGTTCGCATCCCGTACGGCCGTGGAATTTGCGGGCAAGTAGCAGAAAGCGGCGAAACCTTTGTGGTTCCTGATGTGAATGCGCAAGACAATTACTTGGCCTGTTCGATTGAAACCAAGGCGGAGATTGTGGTGCCCGTTTACAAGGACGGAAAACTTGTGGGACAACTCGACATTGACAGCCACAAACGCGACCCATTTAGCCCGGCAGATCAGGCGTATTTGGAGCAGGTTTGCGCGGCGGTTGCGCTCCTTCTTTAAGCTTACTGGTTAAAGCGAATCGCTTCGACGGGATCCATGCGTGCTGCCATGGAGGCGGGCGCTAGTCCGGAGAGTAGGCCGATGGTGGCTGAAAGGAGGACCCCGGTCAGGACGTTGTTGGCGCTCATGGCGAGGTCAAATCCAGAGATGGCGGTGCCCGCAGCCATGAGGATGGCCACTAGGACGAGTCCCGCCAAACCGCCCACCACGGAGAGCAGTGTGCTTTCAAGCAAAAACTGTGTGAGAACAAAAGCTCGTGTAGCTCCGAGTGCTTTTTGAATGCCAATTTGGCCCGTTCGCTCACGTACGGAGACGAACATGATGTTGGCAATGCCAAAGCCACCCACTAAGATGGAAAAGCCGCCGATGACGGTGCCGGCTAAGCCAATGGCACCAAACATGTTGTCCAAACCTTGGGAAAACACAGAGGTTTCATTCAGGCTAAAGTCGTCTTCAGCGATGGGTTTCAGGCGACGGATGGCGCGCATGTGCATGCGGAGATCTTCTTTCAATTCAAGCGTGCTGAATCCTGGTTTTGCTTTCGCTTGAAGGGCCGAACCGCCCAATTCATCCCCTTTTAAGGCCACAAAGAGGCTTGCAGGGATAAGCGCCTTGGTGTCGTGCGATTGACCGACCATGCGTGAGCCTTCTTTGGGCAATACGCCGATAACGGAAAATCGCCTACCCAGGGTTTGGATAGAAGAACCAACGGCATTGCCGCCAGGGAACAGGCCTTCGGCAATTTCCGCCCCGAGCACCACCACATTTTTCCCGGAGGCCATCTCCCCTTCCGAAAAGTAACGACCGGTTTCCATGCTAAGCGAATTCAACGAACCGTAGAGGTAGGTGATGCCATTGACCTCCACGTTCTCCACCGACGAATTCCCATTCTTGAGGGTCTCGCTGGAGCCCGCAATGTAGGTGAGGTAGTCGGCGGTCCTTGGGCTGCGAGCCGTCAGCCGCTTGAAATCATTCATCCCTACTTCAGGACGCTGGAAGTACTTCCACCAAGCGAATTCTCCGCCATCGCCACCCCAGGGCCATTTTTGAATGTAGACCACGTCGCTGCCGAGGCTTTCCACGGATTGGCGAATGTTTCGTTCGAGACTGTCCACAATGGCATAAACGGCGATGATCGCGAAGATGCCAATGGTAATTCCCAACAGACTCAGGAATGTCCTCAACTTGTTGGAAACCAAGGCCATCCACGCAAAGCGTAAAGATTCAGACAGGAGGGCAACTATTTTCCGCATGGGACCTGAAAATTACAAAGTCCATGCCATGGAATTCCTACCTTTGTTTTTTGATTTTTTTCCCGAACAATGTCCGCTTTCACCCCTGTCCAGTCCGCGCTCGTTTCCGTCTACCACAAGGAAGGTCTTGCCCCCATTTTGCATGCCCTTCACAAAGCAGGCGTGAAGCTCTTTTCGACGGGCGGAACACAGTCTTTCATCGAGGGAGAAGGCTTGCCGGTGACCGCTATTGAAAATGTTACGGGCTTCCCTAGCATCTTGGACGGGCGCGTTAAGACGCTTCACCCCAACGTTTTTGGCGGCATTTTGTGGCGCCGCGACAACGCCGAGGATGCCAAAACGGTGCAAGAGCGGGAAATTCCCAGCTTTGATTTGGTCATTGTGGACCTCTACCCCTTTGAGGATACGGTGGCTTCGGGTGCTTCGGAAGCGGACATCATTGAAAAAATTGACATCGGCGGCATTTCGTTGATTCGTGCGGGTGCTAAAAATTTCCACCACGTATGGATGGTGTCTTCGCGCTCGGAGTATCCTGAGGTCTTGAGCCTCTTGGAAGTGCAAGGTGCCCAAACGACCTTGGAGCAGCGCAAAGCCTTTGCGGGCCGCAGTTTCCAGGTGAGCAACCACTACGATGGCGCCATTGCTGCCTGGTTTTCCGGAGAAACCAAGCCCTTCCCCGGTCTGCCCGGCGAGCGCCGCGCCCTTCGCTACGGGGAAAATCCGCACCAACCCGCGTGGTTCATTGGAAACTTGGACGAACTCTTTATCCAACACAACGGGAAAGAACTCAGCTACAACAACCTCTTGGACATTGACGCTGCGATGCTCTTCTGTGCGGAAGGCGGCGAAGACCCCACCGTGGCCATCATCAAGCACAACAACGCATGCGGTATGGCCTCCGCGGACACGCTGAGTCAGGCATGGGACCGCGCACTAGCGGCAGATCCGGTGTCCGCTTTCGGCGGGGTGATCGCCTGCAACCAAACCATCGATGAAGAAACGGCTGCCAAAATGAACGATTTGTTCTTTGAAGTAGTCATTGCGCCTTGGTACAGTGTGGCCGCTTTGGAGATCTTGAAGAGCAAGAAAAACCGCATCATCTTGGAAAGCCAGCCCTGCGAATGGCCTCAGCATTTGGTACGCTCCACGCTGAACGGGGTGCTGCTCCAAGCCCGTGATAGCCACCGAGACAGTGAAGCAGATTTGACGGTCGCCACGAAACGTGCGCCTTCGGCTCAAGAGGTGGACGATTTGCTCTTTGCTTCGGCCGTTTGCAAGCATACCAAGAGCAACACCATCGTCCTCGCCAAAGACCGCCAACTCATTGCCAGCGGTACCGGCCAGACGTCTCGTGTGGACGCTTTGAAACAAGCGATTCAGAAGGCCGAATCGTTTGGAATTTCGCTCGAAGGAGCCGTGATGGCCTCGGATGCATTTTTTCCTTTCCCAGATTGTGTGGAAATTGCATACGAAGCAGGCATTCGGGCAGTTATACAACCAGGAGGCTCCATCAAGGACCAATTGAGCACGGATTACTGTGATGCCCAAGGCATGGCGATGGTCATGACTGGCATCCGTCACTTTAAACACTAACACGCCCATGGGACTGTTTGACTTTTTGACCTACGACATCGCGATTGACCTTGGAACGGCCAATACGCTGATCATTCACAACGACAAAGTGGTGGTGGACGCGCCTTCGATTGTCGCCATGGACCGAACGACGAATGCCATCCTAGCCATTGGCCACGAGGCGATGCAGATGCACGGCAAGACGCATGAGAACATTCGGACCGTTCGCCCCTTGAAAGACGGGGTAATTGCAGACTTCGTCGCCTCCGAGCACATGATTCGCGAGATGATCAAGAGCATTCCCGTGTTGAAAAACAAGTGGCTGACCCCCTCATTGCGCATGGTGATCTGTATTCCTTCGGGCATTACCGAAGTGGAAAAGCGCGCTGTTCGTGACTCTGCGGAGCATGCCAACGCCAAGGAAGTCTACCTCATCCACGAGCCTATGGCTGCGGCTATCGGTATTGGGGTGGATGTTTTGGAACCCAAAGGCAACATGATCATTGACATCGGCGGTGGTACGACTGAAATCGCCGTTATGGCCTTGGGCGGCATTGTCTGTGACAAGAGTGTGAAAGTGGCGGGTGACGTCTTTACCAATGACATCGCCTACTACATGCGCTCGCAGCACAACCTCTACGTTGGAGAACGCACCGCAGAGCAAATCAAAATCAACGTGGGCGCAGCTATTGAAAACTTGAGTTCGCCTCCGGATGACATGAGTGTTCAAGGCCGTGACTTGATCACGGGCAAGCCCAAGCAGGTGGACATTTCCTACAAAGAAATCGCCCGTGCGCTGGACAAGTCCTTGACGCGCATTGAGGACGCCGTGATGGAAGCCCTTTCGATGACGCCACCTGAATTGTCCGCGGACATCTACAACTCCGGCATCTACATGGCGGGCGGCGGTTCGATGTTGCGTGGCTTGGACCAGCGTATTTCGGCCAAGACCGACTTACCGGTCTACGTCGCGGAAGACCCCTTGCGCGCGGTGGTGCGCGGCACGGGCATCGCCCTTAAAAATCTGGAGAAATACCGCACCCTTTTGATGCGCTAAGGCATGCGGAACGTCCTGCGGTTCATCCTTCGCTACCGCATCCTTCTCACCCTGCTGTTGCTTCAGGTGAGCGGGCTCTACCTGACGTACCGGTCTTCGCCTATGCATGAAAGTTTCTATTGGAGCCGTGTACTGGGTGCACAGGCCGAATGGAATCAAACGCGCGATGGATGGAAGGCCTACTTCCTGCTTGAAACCACCAACGAAGAGCTCCAAGCGGAGAATGCGCGCTTGCGCGCTCAACTCAGCCAGCCCGCGGCCCGGCCTATCAATGCCGTGGATAGCAACCAATTTGTGTGGGTGTCCGGGCAAGTGATTTATGGCACCTCGCATTTGCTCAACAATATTTTGCTTTTGAACCGCGGGCGCGCCGATGGCGTGGAACCCGGTCAAGGGGTTCTGTCGCCGACCGGTGTTCTGGGCGTCGTCAGTGACGTCAATGAGCACTTTGCCAAGGTGACCTCGCTGCTGCACGCCGAATCTCGAATTTCTGGGACGGTCGCCCGGACCGGGTTCTTTGGAACCGTGGTGTGGTCCGGAGGTGCCTCCAATTTGGTGGATTACATTGACCTGCCCATCGAAGCGCAGGTGACCGTTGGGGATACCATTGTCACCGATGCCCGGTCTGCCCTCTTCCCCTCCGGATGGCCCATTGGGGTTGTTGTACAGGTTGAGAGCGACTCGTCGCTCTTCACGCAGAGTGCCGTACTGGAGGTTTGGGGCAGCATCAGCCGACAGCAGCCCGCCTACATCGTCAAGAACGTGCTCGAAGAAGTACAAAATTCCCTCTTGTCCCAATGAAGCGCTGGACTACTTGGGCCCTTTGGTCTATCGGCATTTTGCTTTTCCAGAGCTTCGTCCTTAGCCAGGTTCAGCTCTATGGCTACTTGAACCCCTACCTCTATGTAGCGGTCATTCTCCTGGCGCCCGCTACGTGGAGCCGAATGCAGCTCCTTTGGCTCGGCGCCGCCGTGGGAGC
>Ga0255767_1000136_pt1 | contig 60326 bp, 41 predicted proteins | sample 071ome_24_FD_179967 | JGI IMG/M metagenome (GOLD analysis project Ga0255767, IMG submission 179967) | Coastal salt marsh microbial communities from the Groves Creek Marsh, Skidaway Island, Georgia - 071402CT metaG (version 2) | ecosystem: Environmental > Aquatic > Marine > Intertidal zone > Salt...
ATGGCCGCCTGTGTGATGAAGCGGATATCGTGGAATTCCGCGATATGATGACAATAATCCGTGATCGCATTCAGGCAATGATTGAGGACGGCATGAGTATGGAACAGGTTGTTGAAGCCGGCCCCACCCGCGATTACGACGGTCGCTATGGCGCGGACAGTGGTTTCTGGACCACCAGGCAGTTTGTGGAAACTATGACAGGGGTTAGCATATATCCATAAATATCAAACACTTAGATACTATCATTTGTTATACATTTGTTATACAACGAACAGCAGATCAATGACTTACTGCTAAAGTTATACAAAGCTCTATACAAAATATGGTGATCCTAAGTACCAGAACACATCCTCAAACACATACTGCCTGAGAAATTCAATCTTGTCCTGAGAACATGTACTTCAGAGAACGGAGAAGAGAATCAATACTACCGCATGAGAGTTTGAATTCATTGCGAAGTCTAAAACATAGAGACTCATAAAATTCAGAAGGTGAATTTGTTATCTACTCAGGTTTTTTAAACAAAGGAAGCTATTCAATTTATGTTGGGTATTCGTTATTCAACAATATTGGCAGACCCCTAATTCATGGCAATGCAATTCCCTTAAAAATTAATGTTGAATAGTTTTAGACTGACCTATAGCTCAACATCTTAGAGCCTTGGCCTTCTATTATCGCCGGTTATTCATAAGTCTATCTCTAATTTCGATACGTTGCTTTTCTTGTGTTTTCTTATATTCTTTTATTTGCTCTTTATTCAATATACCGACAAGTTGAGCATTATTAGCGCGATATAATTTATCCATGCCTCTTTTAATAGAGCGAAGCTGACGAATCCCGATCCTTTTTTCAAAAGAACCTGTATATAAATCTATACCATTCTTTTTCAATAAATTCTGAACCTCCTCCCTATGGTCAAAGTAAATGGGTTTAAATTTCTCACTTTGCTCTTCCGTTAAATCTAAATTTTCTTCTAATTTTGAATAGACATCATCCATGGTGATAACGTCATCTTCTGCGATGACTTTAGAAGAGAGACTAAAAATAATAAGGAATATACAAATTAAATTAAGTTTCATTAAGCACTCTTTTATCTAACTTTTTTTATGCCTACCAAGTTTTTTTCACGCTGAAAATTTCCCTGCAGATACTTAATGATAGGGAGAAACTGAATTACAAATGGATTATGGCTAATGAACCCTGTTGTCACGCCATATTTAATTTTCTCTATTTCTGGCTCATATGTCCCAAACAATCGGTCCCAAACTATAAGTACACCCGCATAATTTTTATCAATGTATTCAGGATTGGACCCATGGTGCACTCGATGAGCAGAAGGTGTATTTAATAACTTGCCCTCAAACCAGCCCAATCTTCCTACAACTTCGGTATGAAGAAAAAATTGCATCAACAAGTTCACTGTTAGCGAAGCTACTATGAAAGTGGGTGAAAATCCCAAGAAAACAAGCGGGGTATAAAATACTGGGCTGACAAATTTACCTAGCCAATTAAGTCGCACTGCAGTACTGAGGTTCATCCAAAGGCTGGAATGATGAGTATGATGAAGAGTCCACATTACAGGAATTTCGTGACTCAGTCTGTGATACCAATAGTAGAAAAAATCGACCAATATAAAGGTCAGTAGAAACATGCTTGGGTTAGCTGGCAATTCCCAAACTTTCAAGGGGGCAAGTAGTGACAATACAAAATAGGTCCAAGCTAAGGCTAGTGGCTTTGTCAACGTATTGCCCAACAATATACCTAGATTGCAAAGCACTTCTTTGCCATTAAATTTGCCAAGACCCAGTAAAATGGAACAAGCAAATTCTCCAACTACACAAGCTAAAAACGATAGTTTTACTATATTTTCAATATTTTCCATAAGGTAGCAAAACCCTTAATCTGGTGGCGGTAAAAAAAGGATCAATAATCTGAGCAAACCTGGGTTTTGAAAACTATCTGCGAACCACAACCTTAGAATTTTCATTTAGGTCACCGTTCGGATCAACCAGATGACCCGCAGGAAAAGCCACGGAGGTAGCGGGCGTGATCGTATCCAGACACAGAAAGTGGTTGTTATCGTTATCGCCCAGCTCTGCCAATGCTGCCGGACTTACCTCGGACTGAGAGCCGTCCGCAGCGGTAAGGCTTACCTTATATAATGGCCTCTGTGCCTCACCCAACTCATCCCCATTGGGCAATCTCACGCCACCTGTCCAAGTCACCCGCACCACCTGTTTGGTGCCAATGGGGCAAGACGTTCCCTGACCCGACAGTGACCAGATATCCTCTGGAACCGTGGCAGCCAAAATAATCTCTGGACCGGCGTTGAGAGGAATAACCGAGACTTGGGTATCACGAAAGTTCACCTGGGGGCTGTTATTGGCGTCTGAGAGCAGATCACCTACGATCAGCACCTTAACTGGTGGATCATTATTGGCATTACCGAATTCACCAATCAGCAAAGCCGTCCGATTTTCATCTATATCGTTTGCTGGGCGCAGGGTGACACAAAAAGGCGTGCTAGTGGCTCCGGACTGCCTGACCACACGGAAGTCTTCAGCTTGCAATGTATCTGGGTTAACCGTGTGGCTTAAAACTACTGGCATACCGTCTTCACCCGACGCGCCGAAACACAGAGCATTAGCGGCAAATGGCATATTATTGTCTAACCCAAAGAAAGCCGAAAGCGGACGCGCAGAGCCCTCCTCGTCCTCACTTATAAAAAAATAAATACTTCCTAGGTAAATTATGCCGCCCCCTTGATCTGGACGAGAATAGTAGGCGACGCCGTCGCGGGTAGCTAGGTAGATATTTGTGTCCTCGTAGTAGCGCACCAGATAACCCTGGTAATCGACATTTTTAGCACCTGCAGGTGAAAAAAACTGTGGATAGTTAGTTTCGGCCCAGCGGAAGAAGCGGTTAGAGTCCTCCAAAATTTGTGAATAACCCGCTACACTTGCCGTAATACAGAAAAAGAACAAAACAACTCGCATAACACCTTCTTCATGAATGTTGATCAGTTACTTATAACGTCGGGGCCACGTTTTGGTTTACAGCTGAGCACTTTCTACAACAACAGTGTAGTAAGTACTGCTATATAAATATCCTCGCCGGATACCCTCTCGGTTGTAAAAATTACCTCAATATCCGACAACTCACAGTTTTTACACTAAACGAAGAAGTGTAAATATTTACTTGAACTGATATTGAAATTTCATACAAATGGTAGGGAGAACAAAGAAAGTGTCACTGTAATCTATGAATCAGAGATGGTGTAAAATGTCGATTTTTTTACTCGCTGAGATGTTAGTCGTTTCGTACGCCAAGGTTTACTAAAGGTTTACTACGCTCAGATATGCCTAAATAACTTTTTATTATCAAGGACTTATAGATGGCTCAGTTTGTATACACTATGAACCGTGTTGGGAAAGTAGTTCCACCCAAGCGCGAAATACTTAAGGACATTTCCCTTTCTTTTTTTCCAGGCGCCAAAATCGGCGTCCTTGGTCTTAACGGTGCTGGCAAGTCGTCACTTCTGCGCATCATGGCAGGCATCGACAAAGAGTATCTTGGTGAAGCCAGGCCGCAACCAGAATTAAACGTTGGATATCTGCCCCAGGAACCTGAACTGGATGAGAGCAAGAATGTACGTGGTAACGTTGAAGACGGTATTAGAGAGGTCAAGGACCTCGTGGATGAATTCAACGCCATCAGTGAAAAGTTTGCCGACCCCATGAGCGATGACGAGATGAATACGCTTCTCGAGCGCCAGGGTGAATTACAAGGTGCCATTGATGCCTGCGGCGGCTGGGACCTAGACCGTACGCTAGAAATTGCGGCCGACGCCCTACGTCTACCGCCCTGGGAGGCCGAGGTCAAGAATCTTTCAGGGGGCGAAAAACGCCGCGTAGCCTTGTGCAGGCTACTGCTTTCCAAACCTGACATGCTTTTGCTCGATGAGCCAACTAACCACCTGGATGCCCTGAGTGTTGCCTGGCTAGAAAGATTTTTGCAAGAGTATCCTGGAACAGTGGTTGCCATTACCCATGACCGCTATTTCCTGGATCATGCCGCAGGCTGGATTCTTGAATTGGATCGGGGTCACGGCATTCCCTATGAAGGCAACTATTCTGACTGGCTCGCCGCCAAGGAAAAACGTCTAGAGATCGAGGAAAAGCAGCAGGCCTCCCTGGCAAAAACAGTGAAGTCTGAGCTGGAGTGGGTACGTCAGAACCCCAAAGGACGCCAGGCCAAGAGCAAGGCCAGGCTAGCACGATTCGAGGAACTCAGCTCCAAGGAATTCCAGAATCGCAACGAAACGCTCGAGCTGTACATTCCACCCGGTCCCCGCCTTGGCGAAAAAGTTATCGAAGTGGACCGTGTCACCAAGGGCTTTGACGGGCAGGTACTTATCAACGACCTAACCTTCTCTATTTCGCGCGGAAGTATCGTTGGCATCATAGGCGGTAATGGTGCCGGCAAGACCACCTTCTTGAGGATGCTGGTAGGCCAGGAACAAACTGACAGCGGCTCCATCTCGCTGGGCGAGACTGTCGACCTAGCTTACGTTGACCAGAGCCGCGATTCGCTAGCTGGGGAAAATACTGTCTGGCAAGAAATTTCGGATGGGCAGGACAATCTGCAAATCGGCAGCTATGAAATCGCGTCTCGGGCTTACGTAAGCCGCTTCAATTTCAAGGGCAGCGATCAGCAGAAACACGTGAAGGACCTGTCCGGAGGTGAACGCAACCGAGTGCACCTGGCTAAGCTGCTTAAACGCGGTGCGAACGTGCTATTGCTCGACGAACCGACCAATGACCTTGATGTCGAAACATTACGAGCACTGGAAGAGGGACTACTCGCTTTTCCAGGCACCGTCATTGTTGTCTCACATGACCGCTGGTTCCTTGACCGTATCGCTACCCACATCCTCGCATTCGAAGGTGACTCCGAAGTAGTGTTCCATGAAGGCAACTATTCTGACTACGAGGAAGTTTTCAAGAAGAGAAAAGGTGAGGCAGAGCCTACTAGGGTGAGGTATAAAAAATTAGCTTAACTTTTTGATTTCACACATTAGTAAATTTTCCTTCCAGAAGGCTTATTACTTTCTTTCAAAAGAAAGCAACCGAGGAAAATATGCTTCTAGATCACTAGGATTTCGGCTGCCTTCTCTCATATTGCAGGGTCAATTGGCTATGAACGACAGATTGAGTAAAGATAAGACAGGAGGCCGAGTCTTTTCAACTCATGGTAATATTACAGGGACAATGAAAGCTAGAGAGTAGTAAGCTCGAGTTTGATGTTCTAGGTCATTTCTTTTCAACAAGAAATGCCGTCAAAGTCTTTTGGTAAATTTTTTAAAAGAAATCCTCCGAAGAATTTCAAAAAACTATTTCTTTAGACTTTTTCTTAACACGTCCATTCTAGATTTGTTTTCTTCAACGGAAAGTTTTTTTGAGCTCTGCTCTGGAAGAGCCGGCGGAATTTCAACTTCCAGTTTCTCGCCGGCCAGCACTCGCTGTAACTGCTTTTTATAATTCACCTCAAATTTAGGAAAGACCCTTGCCTCCACTTCATTTTCTAACTCAAACCAGCCGGTCTCTTTACCAGCAATATAGACGGCTGGATGCGACCAGGCGAACTCCCCTTTTGGATGTTTAGCGCAGCAGGCTTCAATATAAGCATCCCTTGCAGTAGGCAGTCCATGATTCCCCAAGGATGTCTCGCAGGCATTGATAATAGAAGCAATAGATGGCAGAAATTCGTTGTGGATAACCACTGACCTGGTTGCCTCGAGAATCATGTGGGGTGAAAACTGGGCTAGACATTCTAGCCAATATTTCTTTGCGACATTGAGGCTGTCCCGATTTGAAAAAGCCTTGTGGTACTGGTTGTGGTAAGCAAGTTCCAGTTCAGCAAAGACCTGATTGATGACATCAATATGATCATGTCCGGTACCGGCCCTCTTATTCTCACCAAGAATTTCGGATGGCTGTTCGGCTATCTTTGTAGAAATTTGCCCTGTCAGTGAGTCGGCTTTTTTCATGGGTAATGTCTTGCAAATGGACTTGAGAGACTATCAATAAGCCCTGCAGTTTACTAGGATTAATCCATTCGAATAATACTGAAGGTCTATTTGAATGAAGGCACTACAGTGGAATGGCTCCAACCTCACCGTCAATGATGTGGCTAGGCCAGAACTCCGGCATGGTGAGGTCCTTGTCCGAGTGGTTAGCGCAGGAATCTGCAATACAGACCTGGAAATTATCAGGGGCTACTACCCTTTCAAAGGTACGCTTGGTCATGAGTTTGTGGGAATTATTGAACAAGCGCCGGACACTTCCCTGGTAGGAAAGCGTATCGTCGCAGACATCAACAACGTATGCCAGCAATGTACCATGTGCCAGGCGGGTCAACCACACCATTGCCTCAATAGATCAGCCCTTGGCATAAAGGGTAAAGATGGCGCCTTTGCAGAGTACCTGACAACTCCGGCAGAAAACCTGGTAATTGTGCCCGACAATGTCACCAACGAGCAGGCTGTTTTTGCCGAACCCCTGGCGGCAGCACTGGAAATTCAAGAACAGGTGGATTTTTCTCAATACGGCGAAGCAGCCATTATAGGAGATGGCAAACTGGGTTTGCTTATTTGCGCAGGCCTCGCTGCAAACGGTGTCGAAACAACACTGATTGGTCATCACCCTGAACGACAGGCGCTCTTTAAATTACCCAACATCACTTATGCCCAATCATTGCCGGCAAAATTATTCCCGGTAGTTATTGAGGCAACCGGAAACCCATCCGGTTTTAATAATGCTTTGGCACTGACCCAACCCCGCGGCACGCTCGTTCTCAAGTCTACCTACAGTGAACCACTGGTCCTGAATGCCGGACAAATTGTGGTCAATGAACTAACCATCGTTGGTTCCCGATGTGGTCCAATGGATAAAGCTGTCGCCATGATAGCGGCCGGTAAACTTGACCCTTCCTGCATGGTGACCAAATCATATCCACTCGATGAAGGTGTTAAGGCTGTGGGCAGGGCTCAAGAAAAAGGAACGCTCAAGATTCTCCTGAGCATGGACTAGGCTTGAGGAACGAGCGCACACTATTTCTAACTACCGGTCATAAGGGCTTTATAGGTAAGCCCTGAGAAGAGTTGGAAACTTTCGGTTTGCCAGCGCGTGACGATAATATTCCTGCTCAGATTCAAGACAGGGCTGGAGCAATTTCACCTCATCTTTTTCCAGCACCGCCACCGGCACTCCATTCTCGAACAGAATCCTGTTTGACGCCAGGCTCGGTATTTTCTTGCCTGGCAGGATAATACCCACTAGGTTCAGCGGGTCTGCCGCATTGATGACCACTCTTGAAGGCTTATCTTCCTGCCTGTCTTTCAGTTCATTGGCACAACGGCGCAGGGCTTTAACGGTATCTGCCAGAGCGAACTGCTCCCCTCCGATACCTGCGATAAATCTGCCGCCACGGACAGTTCCCTGCAGCTCCATACGACGCAGCTTGAGCAAAACTACACGCCATGGTGGCGCCTGCGTTTCTTTTTCAAGTATCGTTCGACTGATGACTCCCCAGCGCTTTAGATAAATATTGATGAGCCTGTCGAGCTTCTCATCGTTGTGGATCGATGCCTCTTCATCTCCATGTTCAAATTTCTGAATAAAAGTCCAACGTCCCGCATTTTCCAAATCATGAGGAGTGCGGCGCCTTTTCCCGTTTCGACCCTGCCGCTGTTTCCTGTTGGAGGGCGAAAGCAAGGCGCGTATGCCGGTATAGCTATCGCTGCTTACCAGTCCATGGCTGACAAGTTCTGCAAGCGCTGCCTCCACACGGGTTCTAATCAGACCAGAACGCGCAACAATATCAGCAAAAAAACTCGCACCCTGCTGTTTCAGTGTATCAAGTACCTGCCCCGCTTCACTGCCTAATACCGGTTCGATTTCATCAGCACGAAAAAAGACGGAACTCCACAAGTCCATGTTGTTTCTCTGGACAATATTAATAGGGGTACTTTTTATCAGACCTGACTTGTTGCGTGCCGACTTGCCGGCTTCATTTGTTTTCTGAGTTTTACCTGGTACCAAGCGACCCCAGGCTACGCGTCCACTGATACATAGCGTATCGAGAATAGCGGGATCATAGGCACCAAGCCGACATGGCAAAAGATCACCCTCCCATGCCGAGGCCGGCGCCGTGTAACCATCCAGCCTACCTAGCACACGCTGCAGCGACTCCTGGGTCGAGGGCAGAGATGTCATGCCGTCGCCATCAATAACGCGGCATTCATGATGTTGAAAAAGAAATTCCATATAGGCCTGCAGCGATACCGGCTTGATACTTTCACGATGGAAGTCAATGGTGTACCTGTGAATGCGTTGAAGAAGCCGTCGCTCACACCATTCCATGGCAGCAGGACCCTCAGCCATAGCTCCTGGCAAATCGGCTAGTGGGGTATATCGCCCCTTAAAAACAAAGCCCTCGTTCTGCAACATAGTCAGCGTAAACTCGACCTGCTCTACTGGAAGACCAACATCACTGGCCATACGTTCAGTTGTAACCGGGCCAAGACCCTCGAGCCGGCCACGAAGCAGCTCGCTTAATACCTTTTCGCCTTCTGGGATATTGAGCTTAAGCTCATCCGGTATATGAAGCTCAGGCTCAAACACACATTCGAGTTCAGCCGCTTCAAACCAGGTGACGCGTTCCGCTGCAATCCAGAGACTGCTTTCATTAAAGGTCACCCGTGTAACCCGGGCTTCTTCCAGAAGATTATCGAGGTATACCCGATAATCCTCCCCTTCAGGTCCCTGCTGCATTTCTTTTTCAGTCATGAAACCCAGCACCATCAGCGCATCATGCAGTTCCTCCGAAGAGCGTATCCAAGGCCAGGCTTCTTCCCTCACTCGCTCAATGGCTGTCATGTCGAGGGAACTGAAGTCTTCGCTCTCTGCCGGATCAAGCCAGCTGCGGTTACGAATGGCATTGGTACGGCGCTCTTCAAAGGGTGCATCATCTAGGAAAGCGTATGGACGAGCATTGATAATTTCTTGCGCAAAGGGTGACGGTTCGCGCAAATCCCTGGCGAAAAGCTCAAGCTTTTCGTTTTCGATATTGCTGATTAGTCCCGTTAATTCATCAATGTCCATGGCCTCCGTCAGGCAATCATGTATGGTCTGCTGCACAAGTGGGTGGTCGGGAATTTCACGATTGCCGGTGAGGTTTTCCTGGCAAGCCAGCTGGTCGGGGAAAACCTGTGCTATCAGGTCTTCTGCCTGCATACGCTGAAACTGGGGTGGTACACGCTTACCGGCACGATTACGCTGAATGGCTAACGAACGTGTTGCATTCCAGCGCCAGCGGGACTCAAACATAGGAGCATCAAGCAGTGCCTGGACCAACACGTCCCTGACCGTTGCTGATTTCAGATAGTAAAAGACATCGGCTACTTCAAAACTATGGACAGGCCCGAGCGAGATTACGATGCTGTCTTCATTCGCTGCAGCCTGCAGTTCAAAGTTGAAGCTTCTGCAAAAACGCTTGCGCAGTGAGAGTCCCCAGGCCCTGTTCATACGACTGCCAAAAGGAGAATGAATCACGAGATGCATATCGCCGACTTCGTCAAAGAAGCGTTCCATGACAATGCTCTCCCGTGTCGGCATTACACCCAAGGCATCGCTGCCAACCTTCAGGTAATCAACCATCTGCTCGGCTGCTGTTTGCTGCAGGCCAATGTCATGTACCAGGTGGTCAACCGCGGTGGATGTGGAAACGTCGACAAGCTCCCTAATTTCGCGTCTCAAACGTGAAACCGATTCGGACAGTTCGTGGCTGCGGCCGGCTCCCTCCCCAAACCAAAAGGGAATGGTCGGATGCTGCCCTTGGGCATCAGCAACACGCACTTTAAGGCCATCAATACGCAGTATTCGCCAGCTGTGGTTTCCCAGGGTAAAGACATCGCCGGGCAAGGATTCCAAAGCGAAATCCTCGTTAAGGCTGCCCACAATGGTGTCTTCGGGATCCAGCACTACTTGGTACTCAAACATGTCAGGAATGGCCCCACCATTGGTGAGTGCTGTCAGCCTGGCACCCTTGCGCGGTCTGATTCGGCCATTGATGCTATCTACATGCAGCAGCGCCCCGCTGCGTCCGCGCCGTGAACTGTAGCCCTCGCCAAGCATGTGAACTATCTGGTCAAACACCTCACGTTCCAGGTCGCGGTATGACCAGGCACAGCGAAACTGCTCAAACAATTCATCCAGTGACAGGCCTTCCTCGAGATGATCATTGGCACCTGCTTCAGCAACAATATGCTGCGAAAGAATATCCAGTGGCTTGTCAGGTATACAAAGCTGATCCAGCTCGCCACGTTGCACGCTGTCGATAAGCGCGGTGCATTCCACCAGGTCATCACGGGTCAGCGGAAACAGAATTCCCTTTGGAATTCCGCCAACCTGGTGACCACTGCGGCCAACGCGCTGAAGAAAGGCAGAAATACTTTTAGGCGAGGAAAACTGCACCACCAGGTTTACCGAGCCTATATCGATACCAAGCTCCATGGAGGCAGTTGCAACCAGGACGCGTAGGTGCCCGTTTTTTAGTTTTTGCTCTGCCTCGAATCGATGTTCCTTGCTCATGCTGCCATGGTGCGAACTGACGGCCTCCTCACCAATACGCTCACCTAGAGACAGCGCCAGGCGTTCAGCAAGGCGGCGGGTGTTAACAAAAATCAGCGTGGTCTGGTGAGACTCCACCAGTTCCACCAGCCTCTCATACAGTTCCTCCCAGACCTCGTTGCTCATCAGGGCGCTGAGCGGCGACTTTGGCACCTCGATACTGATATCCAGTGTCTTTTTATGGCCGCTGTCAACGATGGTGCACTTGGCCGTGTTATCAATAACCTGACTGGATCCGACCAGATACTTGGCAACCTCGGTGATGGGTTTCTGCGTCGCCGAGAGGCCTATGCGCTGCAGCGGACTGCCTGTCAGTTTTTCGAGACGCTCAACAGAAAGTGACAGGTGCGCACCGCGCTTGTCCCCAAGCATGGCGTGGATTTCATCCACAATCAGCGTATCTGCTGTTTGCAGTATCTGCCTGCCGCCTTTACTGGTCAGCAGAAGGTAAAGAGACTCGGGGGTTGTAACCAGAATGTGGGGAGGTTTTTTGAGCATCATCTGCCGTTCGTACTGGCTGGTGTCACCGGTTCTCACCGCAACGGTGATATTAGCTTCCTTGCCTTCCATCGCCAGGGCTTCGCTAATGGCCTGCAGGGGTTCCTGCAGATTGCGATGGATATCGTTGCTCAGCGCCTTGAGCGGGGATACATAAATGATCTGGGTTGTATTTTCGAGCTCATGAATCAGCGCCTTCTGCACCAATCTGTCGATTGAGACATAAAAGGCCGCCAGAGTTTTACCGCTGCCAGTCGGTGCAGCAATTAGGGTATTGCTGCCTTTCTGAATCGCTGGCCAGGCATCCAGCTGGGCAGACGTGGGCTCACCGAGGGTCCTCTGGAACCAGGTGCGTGAGACCGGATGAAAATGCTCAAATGCCATGTTTTTCAGGTGGTGGTAAGGAGTCAAAAACCCTTATAATTCGGGCACTTATTGTGTAAATAATATGAAAAATCGGGGCCGACAAGCGCAGGATGATTCACTGCTTTCATTTAGCTTGTATAGTAGCCCGTTACGTAAAACCAGACTACAGAATTTTGTCCGGCCCAGCCGTCCGCGGCGCTCCGGATAACCTTGAACGCCATGGGCCTAAGCATAAAATACAAACTGTTCTTCGCGATCCTCTCGGTTCACTTGATTGTATACGTGGCGATGTACAGCATCGGGCGCTATAACTTTGATCGTGGTTTCCTGGAGTATATTTCACGCATAGAGGAGCGCCAGGTTCCTGCCCTGGTCGATGGGCTGAAAAATTTTTATAAGCAAACGGGCTCTTGGGACCCCATCCGCAAGGACTTCAGCAAGTTTGGCGACCTCATTAGAGAGAGTATTGAAAGCGCCGTGGATCCTGCCATAAACATCAGCGGCAACGGCATCCAGGGGCGCCCCGGCCCCTCAATCGGTTTTTCTCCCAATGACTGGTACTACACCTCCGAATACAGTCCCGCACGTCCTTACCTGGCCCTTTTAGATACCAACCGGTCGATCATCTGGGGTAGTGCTGATGCCTTGCCCGAGGCGAACCTGAATCCGATCGATGTGAGAGGCGAGATTGTAGGCTACCTGGCCGTGACCAGCCGACAGGTCCTCTCCGAGCAGGCCGACCTCCTGTTCTCGGAACAGCAAAAAGATACTTTTTTCCTCTTTGCCCTTTTTCTCGGGATCATATCTGCACTGATTGCATTTCCCTTGTCGACATTTATGGTGCGCCCGGTCAGGGACCTCGTGCAGGGAACCCGGCAACTCGCAGACGGTGACTATGACTCACGCATACCAGTGCGGGGGTCTGACGAGCTCACTCAACTCTCCGCCGATTTCAATTTGCTGGCTGACACGCTCGACCAGAACCGGAATGCAAGACAGCAGTGGATTGCCGATATCTCGCATGAACTGCGCACACCGCTCTCCATTCTGCAGGGAGAGCTCGAATCAATCCAGGATGGCATACGTCCCATGACTCCTGACACGATCAATTCACTGCACCACGAGGTGGTTCATTTGAATGCGCTGGTCAATGACCTGCATGAGCTTTCCATGTCAGACCAGGGCGCCCTTACTTATGAGAAAGACAACATAGACCTTATTGCCACCTTTGAAGTCAGCAATGACATGAACAAACACCTGCTGAAGAAACATGACATCACACTTTCACTAAACATAAACACTTTTTCACCGGGCAATACCGTGATGATAAGCGGCGATGAAAACAGGCTTCTGCAGCTCTTCGATAACCTTTTCCAGAATACCTGCCGTTACACCAACAAGGGCGGCAAATTGAATATCAATATCCGCGAAAGGGTAAAACATGTGGTGATCGACTGGTTTGATTCGGAGCCGGGTGTGACTGATGAAGACCTGGCACATATCTTCGACAGGCTTTACCGGGTGGATGACTCGCGCAACCGCAGTGAAGGTGGTTCTGGGCTTGGTCTGGCCATATGTAAAAATATTATCGAAGCTCACGACGGAACCATCCGAGCAGAACACTCAAGTCTTGGTGGATTGAAACTTGTCATCCAGCTGCCCAAACTGGTTTACTGAACGCCGCATGAGCAGAGGCCGCGGAATATTTGCTCCGCTGCAATTCCCGAATTAGACTACAGTCAAACCCGGAGAGGACGAAGAATTTCATGAGCCAGCACGTTTTAATAGTTGAGGATGAAACCAAGATTGCCTCCCTGCTCAACGACTACCTTACACAAAGTGGTTTTGAGACCGCTGTTATTCATGACGGTTCTGAAGTAGAGGACTGGCTCGAAAACAATTCCACTAGCATCATGCTGCTTGATCTTATGCTGCCCGGTAAAGCCGGCATCGATATCTGCAAGGATGTCAGGAAAGACTCAAGCCTGCCCATCATTATGATTACCGCCAAGGTAGAAGAAATTGACCGCCTGCTAGGCCTTGAGCTTGGCGCTGATGACTATATCTGCAAACCCTTCAGTCCACGCGAGGTTGTTGCAAGGGTTAAGACCGTACTGCGCCGCACAGAAACGTCAGAAAACCTTTCAGAAAAAGGGCTGGTCCTTGACCAGAATACCTACAAGGCCACTATCGACGGACAAAACCTTAATCTCACAGCGGTAGAATTCCAGCTGCTGAAGGTATTGTCTGATCAGCCCGGCCGCATTTTTTCCCGCAGCGTCCTCGTCGACAAAATTTATAATGACGGGCGTGTCGTCAGTGACCGAACGATAGACAGCCATATCAAGAAACTGCGTAAGAAGATCGCAGAGCAACTTCCGGATGTGGAATTGATTCATTCCCTTTACGCAGTAGGTTATAAATTCGAGTGGCAATAGCGCCACTGCATGAAGCCTGAAAGGAAGCAACCAAGATGACATTCACGAAGACCTGGCGCTGCTTATTTAACACCGCTAGCTTTTGCCTTCTCACCTTTTCCTCTTTCAGCACTTTTGCCCAGGAGCAGTCTTTTGCTGAATGGCTGGCTGAGCTAAAAGATGAGGCTCTCGGCCAGGGGGTCAGTGAGGCCACGATAAGCGCGGCGTTTGCTCTGGTAGAAGAACCGATTCCAAGAGTGCTTGAGCTGGATCGCAGCCAGCCCGAATTTGTTCAAACTTTTACCGACTACATGCGCAACCGGCTCAGTGATGCCAGAATCAAACGTGGGCAGAGCCTCTTGGTTGAATACCAGGATCTTTTCCAGCGCATCACGGATGAATACGGTGTGCAGCCGCATTACCTCGTTTCCTTCTGGGCGCTGGAAAGCAACTTTGGCGATTTCACCGGTGGCTTTTCGGTGATCAATGCGCTGACCACCCTTGCCTACGATCCGCGCCGCAGTGACATGTTCCGCCGTGAGCTGCTGACAGCTCTGCGAATTATTGATGAAGGCCACATACCGGTCGATCAGATGAGCGGGTCCTGGGCCGGCGCCATGGGACAGTGCCAGTTCATGCCTTCGACATTTTATTCCTATGCCAAAGACGGTGACGGCGACGGTCGGATAGACATCTGGAACAGCGTTCCAGATGTGATGACATCTGCAGCCAACTATCTCTCCCAGAATGGCTGGAATGCAGGCGAGCGCTGGGGACGTGAAGTGACCCTGCCCGCCAACTATGACTACACTCTAACCGGTACGGGTGTCAGGAAAACGGTTACCGAATGGAATAGTCTCGGCGTCACACGAGTAGACGGATCACCACTTGGCAATGCCGAGATGCAGGGCTCTATCGTGCTTCCTGCCGGCTCAAGAGGTCCCGCCTTCCTGGTTTACCAGAATTACAGGACCACCATGGTCTGGAACCGCTCCACCTTCTATGCGATTTCAGTTGGCCACCTTGCCGACCGCTTTGTCGGTGGCGAACCGATTCAGCACATGCCCTCCTACGAAGAGAGGCCTCTAAGCCGTAGCGAGGTCATTGAATTACAAGAAATACTGAACGCACAGGGTATATCCGTGGGTAACCCGGATGGGATTATGGGTTCAAGAACAAGGGCTGGAGTTCGCGAGTACCAGTTGCAGGCAGGGTTGCCTACCGACGGCTATGCCAGTTTCGATCTTTTAGAAAGTCTGAGAACGCTCTAACTTACTTATGCTGCACCAGCCTGTTTGGCCAGAGCCTCGCGCACGATTTCGACTAGCCTTGCCGGGCTTTGCGGATTGGGCACTAAGCGGCCATTGATAAACATGGCCGGCGTACTTCTGACTCCGGCCCTTATACCACTTTGCTGATCAGCATTAATCTTTCCACGAATGTCCGCTGAATCCAGATCTGACTGCAGTTGCTCCATGTTCAGGCCAATCTGCTGCGCATACTCATCAAAAATCTGGGTGGCATCATCAATCGATGACCAGAGCACCTGGTTTCCAAACAGCAGGTCATGCATTTCCCAAAACCTGCCCTGCTTGCCCGCTGCTTCCGCATAGCGTGCTGCCTGGAAAGAAAAACGATGTGTATCCAGAGGAAAATGGCGGTAGATAAGACGTGCGTCGTCACTGATTCGACTCCATGCCCTCCTGATGACATCTGACTCGGTCAGGCAGGCGGGGCACTGGAAGTCGGCGTAAACGGTAATGGTTACCTTGGCATCCTCACTGCCAAAGACGTGATCGGCATCACTTATCATATCTGGTGGTAAGGTGGGCGGCCCTGAAAAGAGGCCCTGCCAGAAGACGAAAAGGACTGTCGGTACGATGATGACTGTCCCTAATCTTATAAGCAAGGTTCTCAGTTTTTCTTTACGCTTTGCAGCAACCTGTTTGGCTTCCTTAATCTGCTTTTTTTCTGCTTTGGTACTCATTCAATTATTGCCCGATCTGTTCATGATGTCAGAGACGGTTCACTGCTTACACCAAAACGAATAATAATGGCGACAGCAGACAGAATTATGAGCGCCGAAATAATATAGCCAATATTAAACATACTGCCGTTAGCTGTGGCGATAATGCCGTAACCCACGGAACCAGTGAACAGGGCATAGTAAATAAAGACCATCAGGGTTTTTCGAATCACTTCCCCTTCCCTGCCGACCAGGCCGACCACAGCAGAGGCAGCAACGACATTATGGACACATATGGTGTTGCCGGCAGCACCGCCAACCGCCTGCAATGCCACTATCCAGGTTGGGTCGGCGCCAATGCGCTCACCAACGCCGAACTGAAACAGAGAAAACATCATGTTGCTGACGGTATTACTGCCCGCGACGAATGCACCAAGCCCGCCAATGAAGGTGGAGAAGAAGGGCCAGGCATTACCGGCAAGTGCCGCAACACCTTCAGCCAGCTCGATAGGCATTTGCTGGTAACCCGCTGCACCCCCGTTTGAATTCAGGAAGACCTGGACCATGGGAACAGTAAAGACCAGTGCCGCACCGGCAGACAGCATAGTTTTACCCGACGTCTTCCAGGCATTAGCATAAGCGCGTCCGTTCATGCCATGGATAAAGAAGGTTATGATGGAAACCGTAATGAAAAGGGCGGCAGGTGAATAAAACGGCTGCACTGACTGCCCCAAAGCAGTCCCAAATATATTACTGATAGTGAAGGTTGCAATATCTCCGCGCAGCATTGACAGAAAAGGCAGCTGCGGCAAACGGGTCGCGATCAGCAAGGCCGCCACGATGACATAAGGCATCCATGCTTTTACCAGGCTCATTACCGGACCATCTACTTTCTTCTCTTCTATCTCAAACTGCCCGACCCAGTGTGAGTCCCATTCACTGCGTTCGGGAAAATACCAGATTTCATTTTCTTTTGGCATCAGGAATCCCTTACGCGCAGCAGTCACTACAATCGCGAGACCAATCAGGCCTCCAAAGAGAGAAGGAAATTCAGGACCGAGATACCGGGCGACCAGCGCGTAAGGAATGGTCATGGAGAACGCGGCGAAAAGCGCAAACTTCCAAACTTTCAAGCCTTCGATAAAGGTTTTCTTACTACCGAAGAACTGGGTCATAACAGAAACGAGTATCAGTGGAATAAACGTTCCTGCAATGGCATGAATAAAAGCGACTTTCGCCGCAATAAAGGAAACCAGCTCTATATGCTCCATGCCCATCGATTGGGCAAAGACTGCCACGTCAGCATCACCCTCAAGGCCAGTGAAAACACCGGTCAACATGGGTGTTCCCAAAGCGCCAAACGACACCGGAGTGCTCTGAATAATCATGCCCGAGACAACGGCCGCCATGGCTGGAAAGCCCAGCCCTACCATTAACGGAACCGCCACCGCTGCAGGGGTACCAAATCCGGCAGAACCTTCTATAAAAGAACCAAAAAGCCAGGCAATAATAATGACCTGGATGCGCCGGTCAGGTGTGATATCGGAAAAGCCCTTGCGGATACTTCGAATAGCCCCGCTTTCCTGCAGGGTATTGAGCAGGAGAATGGCACCGAAAATAATATAGATAAGCTCTATGGCATCTATCAGTCCATTTATCGATGCAGCTATCACCCTCAAAAACGGCACCTGCCAGACCATAAGCGCCAGCAGTACCGCTACGATGTAACAGATTGGCATGGCACGGCTGGCAGGCCAGCGAAGCATGACAAGAAAAACTGCTACGGAAATGATAGGTAGGAGTGAAAGTAGCGCGAGAATGGCGTTGGACATACAAAATCCTTAACTAATTTTTGTAATTTTTTTCGCCCGAAATGAAATTGTTTTTCTGGCCGGTTTTTTGAAAGCAACCAAGCATAAAGCAGGCGCTAAGCATGCACAAGAAGAACGCCCGGGTCACTAGGTAATGACTAAGCCCTTGAAAACCCAGTCCTTAATGTTTGCATATTATCTGGTTTCAAGAGCGTTAGTCAGTGAATAAATTGGTGAAATCAATGGCGGGATTGCTATAATGCGCGCCCTAAATTTCCCGCCTCCGGTGAAATTTGCAGGACTATAGCCGGTCACTTGTCCATCCAGTTTTCCATACCCGGATCCATGTGATACTCCTCTGGATTAACGTGACTTAATTAGCAGCCGCGCTGGCTAAACCGAGAAGAACGAATGAGCGCTGAAATTGTAAGAACTGCAGAATCCTCTACCACCGCTGACGCGACAGCAAAGACTGTTGAGAGTGTGGTGGTGCGCTTTGCCGGAGACTCCGGTGACGGTATGCAGTTAACCGGGGCCAACTTCACGGATAACACCGCTCTTTACGGTAACGATCTGTCTACCTTCCCGGATTTCCCGGCCGAAATTCGCGCCCCGGCGGGCTCGACCTTTGGTGTTTCAGCCTTCCAGATTTATTTCGGTTCCGAGGACATCACAACGTCCGGTGATGCCATTGATGTTCTTGTCGCCATGAACCCGGCAGCACTGGTCACCAACCTGAAGGAGGTCGTGTCAGGCGGACTAGTCATTGTTGATACCGGCGCCTTCAATGAAAAAAACCTTAACAAGGCCAAGTACAACAGCAATCCACTATTAGACGGCTCCCTGGATGCCTACCGTGTTCTTGAAGTGGATATCCACAACCAGGTCATTGCCGCCGTTGAGGAATTCAACCTGGGCCATAAGATGGCACTGCGATGCAAAAATATGTGGACACTGGGGCTCGTCCTCTGGCTCTTTGACCGCGACAAGCAAACCACCATTGAAAACCTGCAGAAGAAGTTTGCCAAAAAACCGGATGTAGCCAATGCCAATATTGCTGCTCTAAATGCAGGTCACGCATACGGGGAAACAGCGGAGCTGCCCAGCGGCATCGAAGTTTACAGTGTCCCCAAGGCACAAGCTGCCCCTGGCAAGTACCGCGATATTGACGGTACCACCGGCATTGCGTGGGGCCTCTTGGCGGGGGGACAGCTCGCCGGGCTGAACATTCTGTTTGCTTCATACCCGATTACTCCCGCGTCGAGCTTGCTGCATGCACTGGCAGCGCGAAAAGAATTTGATGTCACCACCTTCCAGGCCGAAGATGAAATTGCCGCGGTATGTGCAGCTATAGGCGCCTCATTTGCCGGCAGCCTTGGTGTAACCTCTAGTGCAGGACCTGGCATAGCACTGAAAACAGAGGCCATCTCGCTGGCAGTCTCAGCCGAACTACCGCTGGTGGTAGTTAATACCCAGCGTGGCGGCCCCTCAACTGGCCTGCCTACTAAGACAGAGCAATCGGATCTGCTCCAGGCAGTATACGGCCGTCACGGGGATACTCCGCTGCCAGTCATGGCCACGAGCTCTCCCTCTGATTGTTTTGAGGTAGCTATTGAAGCCGTTAGGATTGCTACTAAGTACATGACCCCAGTGATGCTGCTGTCCGACGGTTATATCTCCAATGCCTCGGAACCCTGGCTGATTCCTGACCTGGAGCAATATGAGCCGTTCCCCGTTGAGTTTCATGAAAACCCTGAGGGCTTCAATCCATCCCTGCGTGACCCCGAGTCACTGGCGAGAGTCTGGGCCAAGCCGGGTACTCCAGGACTTGAGCATCGTATCGGCGGCATCGAGAAAAGCTATGAAACTGGCAATATCTCCTATGACCCAGATAACCACCAGCTTATGACGGATACCCGCCGCGACAAGGTGGGGGGGATCAGCAAGGATATTCCCGCCCAGACAGTAGCGCTTGGCAACGAATCAGGTAAGCTTGCCGTGGTGGGATGGGGTTCGACTTTTGGCGCCATTCATCAGGGCGTGAAACGTTGCCGCCAACAAGGCCTGGATGTGAGCCATATTCATATTCGACATATATGGCCGTTCCCAAAAAACCTAAAAGAACTGCTTTCGGGTTACGACGAGATAATTGTGCCCGAAATGAATACTGGACAGCTGGTAAAAATGCTTCGCTCTGAGTTTCTAATTGATGCAAAGGGCCTGAACAAGGTGTCTGGACAGCCATTCAAGATTGGAGAAATCGTGAATGCCATCCAGGCAGAGCTGACGGAACGGGCGGAATAAAGCGGACAACTCTATGAACCAGGCAGTCGACAAACTTAATGTTGCAGATTTTTCGTCGGACCAGGAGGTACGGTGGTGCCCGGGCTGCGGCGATTACGCTATCCTGAAAACCATTCAGAAGCTGATGCCCGAGCTCGACCGCCCGCGTGAGAGCCAGGTCTTTGTGTCAGGTATCGGCTGCTCCTCGCGCTTCCCTTATTACATGAATACCTATGGTTTTCACACTATTCACGGTCGTGCACCTTCAGTTGCCACTGGCGTAAAACTGGCCAATCCGGACCTGGATGTCTGGGTCATTACAGGTGACGGAGACGCTCTTAGCATTGGCGGCAACCACACTATGCATGCCCTGCGCCGCAACGTGGATCTCAATATCCTGCTGTTCAACAACGAGATTTACGGTCTTACTAAAGGGCAGTACTCTCCCACCTCAAAAGTGGGTACTCGCTCACCTTCTACGCCAGAGGGATCAATAGATAGACCTTTGTCACCCTGCGTTATCGCGCTGGGTGCCGGCGCCCCTTTTGTGGCCCGCTCTATTGATACTGAGATGAAGCATCTTGGTGCCGTGATTAAGGAGTCTCATGCTCACGAGGGGGCCTCCTTCGTGGAAATTCTCCAGAACTGCCCGATCTACAACGACGGCATTTTTGAACAGGTCAAGAACAAAAAAATTGCTCACGACTTCAAGGTGGAGGTCACTCACGGGCAGCCTATCCTGTTTGGCAAGGATAACAGCAAGGGCATCCGCCTTAACCGAGATACCCTGAGCCTCGAGGTGGTGACTGTTAATGATCAGGGCTCCATGAATGAAATCTTAGTGCATGACCAGACCAACCTGGCCCAGGCCCAGCTCCTGGCCGCGATGCAGGGAAATGATTTCCCGGTTGCGGTCGGTGTTCTATATCACAAAGCCAAGTCTACCTATGTCTCCGACCTCGGCGAGCAGCGCATTGCCGTAAAGGAAAATCGCAGTGACGCAAGCCTTCGAAGTCTTCTTCACAGCGGGCATACCTGGGAAGTAAAATAGTTATTAATTTCAGTAATTTAACTATATTTTTGATAAATCTGCGTAGTCGAATCCTTTGTGAACATGGATTTTCTCTCTTCATGTCGCCTAATGGGCCATCCTCCAAGTAAGAAAAGATAGATCAACTCAACTTTTCACTTCACAAACTTCTAATAAAGTTCTAATTCTATTCACATTTATTTTCTTGCACTCACCACAAGTGCTGAACTAATATGGTTAGGTGGTTAAATTTTTTTTTTAAAAATTTATCACCTATAAAGGAAACAGCTATCACTGACGGGCATACTATCTCTAGTCTGCGTCATTGCAGTCAGGTTTGCTTAGGATCAAATAAATGAGTAAACCTCACTCTAATAGGGATCGCGAAGCAGATGTATAGCTGTTGCTCCGAATCAGGTTCTTCTAAGAGAAGTCAGTAAGTTAAAGTTCTTATCAACAAAAGGGGAAGTAAATGAAAAAATCTGCCACTTTTGGCTACAAAAAGCTCGCCACTGCCGTGGCTTTTGCTGCCGTAGCCTCTACTGGCTCTGGTTCCCTCATGGCACAGGACGACATCGAAGAAATTACCGTTACAGGTTCCTTCATCGCTCGCCCTGCTGACAGGCCACAGCCTGTAGCGGTCATGGATAACCAAGAGCTCCAGGCTAATCAGCGTGTAACGATCGCGGAAGCGGTTCGTGACATGCCTCAGATCTCGACCGCCAACACCGTTGGTAACTGGAATACACCAAGTAACTCCATCAACCTTAGGGGCCTAGGCACACGTTCAACCCTTATCCTCCTGAACGGCCAACGTCAGACTATCGACGGCAATAACGGCTCACAGGTGGACATTAACAACCTAGCGCCGGCCATCATGCTCGAGAGGATTGAGCTTGTACTTGACGGCGCCTCGGCTCTCTATGGGTCGGACGCGGTTGCTGGTGTTGCTAACTTTATTACAAGAAATAATTTCGAAGGTGCCGAGATACAGGTATCTTCGCAGCATTCCGCACATCAGTCGTCTGTTCCTGAAACAGTCGTCAGTGCCATATTCGGTGTTCAAGGTGATGACCTTGGCCTGGTAATGGGTGTTGAGTGGTTTAATCGTTCAGACCAGCTGCTCTCAGAGCAGCGTTTCTCGGCAGAGCGTATGGGTGAGGGCCTGATCACAGGTCTGTACAACCCAGGAACCTTTGGTGCCCTCGGGCCACCCCGCGCTGGAGACGTACGTGTTCAGGGTGGCTGGTTTGCCGACCCTCTCTGTGGTGACCCGCTGATCGGCGGCCTACCAGGTAACGTGATATGGGACCCAGCAGGTGCGACAAACCACAACGCTGACGGTCTTCCACAGCCAGGCCCATTCTGTCGTGGTACCCTCTCTCTGCAGCGTACAATCATCCCAGAAAATGAGCAGCTTACCGGTATGGCTGTCGCCACCAAGAGGTTCGACGGTGACTTCCTCCAAGAGCTGAGCGTTGAGATGAACTTTGCACGGGTAGAGACTCGTTCAAGCTTCGGTACAGGTGTACCACTTCTGGCACTTGGTGAGGTAAGCGCAAAGATGCCTGCCAATAACCCAGGCGTCATCGATGCTCACCAACGCACCAATGGTGCATTCCCTCTGCAGGACTACCGCACCATCTTTACCCGTCAGGCTAGCCCGCTCGAAGGTGAGCTAGAATCATTTGCCCGTCAGAACACATTCCGCACATCCTTGGGTGCTATGGGTATGATCAATGATGTTTGGGACTGGCGTCTGACAGGTACGATGTCCTTCCAGGAGCAGACCTCTCAGTCCGCTGACACCATCACCGACCGCTACGCGCGAGCTCTGCAGGGTTATGGTGGACCAGGTTGTAAAGGCAACATGGTCGAAGGTTTGATGAACAGTCCAGGTCTTGAGCAAGGTGTTGGTGGCTGTGAGTGGTGGAACCCCTTTGCCTCTCGCTTAATTGCGCAGCCGGGTGATCCAACATACAACAGCCCTGAGCTGCAAGAGTGGATGACCTGGGGTCGTCTGGACCGCGGTATCGCCAAGTTCTACTCATTAGAATTCGTCACCACTGGCGAGCTCTGGGAGATGGCTGGCGGCACAACCGGTATCGCCGTGGGTGCACAGTACCGTCGTCAGACACTTGACTTCATCAATGACCCAATCGCACTTGATGGTGGCTTCGGCTTTAACCCTCAGGTGGTAAACGACTGGTCATCTAACAGGGACACTGACGCACTCTTCGCCGAGATGGTGATGTTCCCAACCGATACCCTCGAGTTCAGCCTTGCGGCTCGTTACGAGGACACGTTGGGACAGAGCTCCGTTGAGCCTAAGGCAAGCCTGCTCTGGACGCCTCAGGACAATCTCTTTGTCCGTGCCTCGGCCGGTTCCTCGTTCCGCCTTGGTTCTGAGTTCCAGTCCAACGGTATCGGAGCGTCGGGCACAACGATCCGCCCTGTCGGTGGTGAGGTAACCCAGGCCCGTGCGATTGCTCGTGGTAATCCTAACCTGGCTCCAGAAGAGTCTGACAACTGGACAATTGGTTTTACCTGGGACGTGAACGACCAGTGGACCGTGGAAATAAACTACTGGGATTATGAGTTTACCAACCTAATCACAACGGTAAGCCCAGATGATATCCTGCTGGAAGACATGGCAGATGGTTTCATTGATGATCCACGTAACCAGGTGTTCCCAGGTCGTCCTAGGGAGGTGTGTGAGGTCACTGGACGTTGGAGCGGTAATGCTACCGATCCTCTGCCAAGCGGCTGTATCACAGGTCTGGACTTCCAGCTGTTCAACTCTTCCTATGTTAATAGAGATAGCGTTGAAACTCGCGGCTTCGATTATAGCGTGAGCTATGACTTTGACGTCTTCGGCGGCGAAGCCATGGTCAGGCTGGCTGGTGCGCACGTTAACCGCTACGCGGGTACAACCAACGACGGTCGTTTGATCGACGTTGTGGGTACTGACGGTGGTGGTGTCTCTGGTGTTGGTACTAACCCCCAGGACCGTGCAAATCTGGTGGTAACTTTTGATAGAGGAAACCACAGCGGTCGATGGACTACACGCCACACCTCTGGAACCGAGCTGCGTAACCCAGGCGCGTTCCAATACAACACTATCGAGGGCAGCGCCAGCATGCACGACTTCCTGTACACCTACAACATACCCGGCAACGGTGACTCTTCGGTTACCGTGGCCATCCTGAATGTAGGCGACAAGGAGCCACCACTGGTAGCCAACACGTTGACTACTACCGGTAGCGCCCTGTTTGACCCACGTGGTCGTATGTATAGGGTTGGTTACAACTACAGCTTCTAAATATTAGAAGTTGGTAGATACAAAAAACCCCGCTCGTTAGAGCGGGGTTTTTTTTTGAGAATTTCTTAAGCCTTTATTTATGGTAATAGCGATAGGTATCAGTCAACTCTAGAAATTCTAATCTTGTTGTTATCCTTTTCGTTTGAAAGCATGTATGAATTGAATGAATTTCTACGAATCGAATATAGGCTGCCTATCTCAATTCGAAAGTCTTCTGCTCCTACCTGCTTCCAGGTGCTCCCATTGTCAAATTCAATAGTCCACCCTGTGAAGTCATTATGTTTTGCCTCCACCACTCGGTAACTTCGCGTGCGAGCACCATCACCTTTCCGGCCAAAACCAAACTGGTCTGCACGGGCGGGTGCGGGCTCCGTTCCCGAGCTTGGCGAAGAATATTCGCCTCTGGGCAGTCGCACAACAGGCAAATCTCGGCTTAATTCCGCCGCCTTATCGTAACAGTTGAGTCGAGATTCTGAATCCTTGATATCGGCGCAGGAGAAGATCGTGTTCTCTTGAGCACTGATGGCAAAGCTTATGGACGATAATCCTACAAGTCCTAGAGTTGTTAATTTCGTTTGTAACATATTGCTCATTGATCTAATTATTGTGTCGCTGGAAGTGTATTCCTTTGAGATGAACGCCTCAGCAGAGCCTCATCTCTGCTCTCCTCCATCCTCTGATCCCTTTCAGCACGTGTCATGCATACACGTCTTCTAAAGTTGCTGCCTGTAACCTGCTCTCTCCTGCATATCATCTCATTTGGATCAGGCTCAGAATTTGTATTTGCCGCGACAACATTTGTGTCTTGTGGAGCACTTGTTTCTGTAGCCTCTTGGCTTTGGACAGTTGGTTGGGTGGCACAACTAGCCAGTAGGGCTGAGATACAAATTAATGTGTTTATTCTAATTATTGTCATATTTACTCCTGTAGAGCTATAAAGGCCGGTTTAGAGGGCGTACTATATTTTGTGTAAATTCAGTGGATTAAACGTGTTGTATGTAACTAGGGTGTATTATTTTCGGCAGATTTTAGTAAACTTCTCTAATGTTTCCTACTGTGTCGAATCCAATTTTCGGATATTGTCTGTAGGCGATCAGGGAGTCAATAATGATTAAAAAATATCTTTTACTTTACACAATGCTAGGTGCCGTATTTCCTGCCCTTGCTCAGACCGGACACCCGGCAACAGGATCCTGGTCAGGCGACTTGATTCCGTTTACTGCTGAGGACAACCAGCGCATTCGCCTACTTATAGAGGCCTGGGACGGAGAGCTCACCGGAACCATCAATCCCGGACGCCGCGGTGTTGAAATTGACAGCGTCTCACTTGAGGCGGAAAGCTGGACACTAACAATTGAGGCTGACATGCCTGACGGCAAGCTGGTCATGGAGGGAAAGCTAACAAACTTGGGCTCTTGGACAAACAGAAAGTACAGGGGCGCTTATACAATTGGTGATTCAAAGGGCACCTTTGACATCACCCTGAATTAGAAGAATCTTTTTGGAGTAAATCCATGAAAACAAAACTACTGGCAATCTTACTTGGCGCACTAGGGACAATATCCTCCGTCCATGTGAACGCCCACCATTCATTCGCTGCGGAATTTGACGCAAACAGCCCCCTGCGCATCAACGGCACAGTAATCAAGGTTGACTGGACCAACCCTCACACCTACATCTTCCTGGAAGTTGAGAACGAGGAAGGTGACTTTGAGGAGTGGGGCTTTGAGATGGGCAGCCCAAACGGCCTCATGCGCCGTGGCTGGACCCGCAATACGCTGGAGATCGGCACTGAAGTGATCATTACCGGCACACGTGCGCGTGATGGCAGCCTGAAAGGTAATGCTCAGACTGTGCTGATTGCCGAAACCTGTCAGAGATTATTTGCCGGCACCAGCCAGCGCGACTTTAATGAGAGCAGTATCGACTCTGAACTCTGCCAGTAAGCACAAACATCATAGAAAAAAGGCGCCACTTCGGCGCCTTTTTTATTGGGTCCATGAAACTACTGAGCTGTCGAGGCTACAGTTTTTGTTATCTTATCCTTAAAAAGCAGTCTCTTCCGAACTTTCTCTTTGCTGCTGCTGTAGCTGCCACATATGTGAGTAGGTCGACCCCATGGCCAGTAGTTCGTTATGGGTACCAGACTCAATGATCCTCCCCCGGTCCATTACCAGTATCCTATCGGCATCGACGACAGTAGACAGTCGGTGCGCTATGACCAGTGATGTGTGCCCCTCAGAAATTTCGCGAATGGCCTGTAGAATCGCCTTTTCTGTTTTACTGTCCAGTGACGAGGTCGCTTCATCAAACACTAGGATGACTGGGTTCTTGAGAATGGTGCGCGCAATGGCCACTCGCTGCTTTTCACCGCCGCTCAGCTTTAAGCCCCTCTCACCGACTACTGTATCTGTACCCTTGGGCAGCTGGCTTACAAACTCATCAAGGTGAGCAAGGCGAATCGCCCTTTCAATCTCTTCTGCCCCGGCCTCTGGGCGTCCGTAACGAATATTTTCATAAATGGAATCGTTAAACAGGACGGTATCCTGTGGAACGACGCCAATGGCTGAGCGCAGGGATTGAAAGGTAAGGTTACGAATATCGTGACCACCAATTGCAATGGCACCGGAGTTGCAGTCATAAAACCGGAACAGCAACTTGATCAGCGTTGATTTGCCCGAGCCGCTAGAACCCACCACCGCGACATTTTCACCAGGGGCTACAGTAAAGGACACATCCCGGATAATTTCCCGGTCGGGACGATAGTGAAAGCTCACGTTACTGAAGGAAATATCAGGCTTTTCAATTTTTAATGCCTTTGCATCCGAGTTTTCAGTAATAGTGGCTTGCGCCTCAAGCAGATCGAATAGCTTTTCTATATTCGCCAGCGACCCCTTTATCTCCCTGTAGACGAAACCGAGAAAATTCAATGGTATAAAGAGCTGCATCATGAAGGAATTGACCAGCACAAAGTCACCCAGCGTCATGGAGTCGTTAGCCACGCCTTTTGCCGCCAGCAGCAACATCGTCGTCATGGCAATCGAGATAATCATGGCCTGTCCACCGTTCAATGCAAACAGACTAACCCGCGTGCTGCGTCTCGCCTTCTCGAGGCGCTCAAGGCTTTCATCAAGGTACTGCGCCTCATACTCCTCGTTGGTGAAATACTTGACCGTTTCATAATTAAGCAGTCCGTCTATGGCGCGGGTACTGGCTTCTGAATCAGCGTGGTTCATTTCTCTGATGAATCCGGTACGTTTTTCGGTAGCAACCACCGACCAGATTCCGTAGGCGAGAATTGCGCCCACTATGACGCCGGCAAATGCCAGCCCGTAGTTGCCGAAAAAAATGCTGATCACAATAAGCAGTTCAAGGAAGGTAGGCAGAATATTGAACACCATCACCCGCATCAGGAAATGAATGCCGCCAGTGCCCCTTTCAATATCCCTGGCCAGGCCACCAGTCTGCCTATTCAGGTGGAAGTCCAGGTCGAGGGTGTGCAGGTGCCTAAATGCCTTGAGACCGAGGTTGCGGATGGTTCGTTCGGTAACGCGGCCAAACAGGAGATCCCTGACCTCGTTAAAGAGCACGTTGAGGAAACGGGCGAGGCCGTAACCAATGATCAATACCATCGGCACGGCGACAATCATGGTAGCGTCAGTTGACTCTAACTGGGCATCGAGATTATCAACGATATATTTCTGAAAGAATGGAATACTGATTGTTGAAAGCTTGGCCAGTCCGAGGGACGTAAATGCCAGCAACGTGCGCGTTTTGAATTGCAGTAGGTACGGCAGGAGAAGCCTGAAGACATGCCATTTCATGTCCAGGTTTTCTATATCAGTTGCTTGCCTGCGTGCCATGGGAGAGGATTTAAGCGAGTCTCTCCCGAATGGATTTCAAAATACCCTGGCTGTCGAGGCCGCAGGCAGACAGCATCTCCTCAGGCTTGCCATGATCTATGAAGGCATCTGGCAGGCCAATATTGAGCACCTGGACCTCAATGCTTTCTGACTCAAGGAACTCGTTGACCGCGGATCCGGCGCCGCCTTTCACGGCATTTTCCTCAACGGTGACGAAGAGAGAATGGTTATCTGCCAGTTCTTTTAGCTTTGTTTCATCCAGCGGTTTCACGAAGCGCATGTCCACCAAGGTGGCATCAATTTCCTCGGCTACATCTCTGCACGCAGCGAGCAGTGTGCCGAAGACAAGCAGGGCTATTCCCTTGCCTTCACGTATAACGCGCGACTTGCCCAGCGCCAGCGCTTCAAGCACAGGGTCTATCTCACAACCGGTTGCCTTACCCCTTGGATAACGGACTGCGGCTGGTCCAGGATAGTTTAATCCCGTGGTCAACAGTTTCCTTGCTTCATTTTCATCACTTGGCGCCATGACTACCAGGTTTGGAATACAGCGCAGGTAGCTAAGATCAAAACTGCCGGCATGGGTTGGACCGTCTTCACCTACCAGACCAGCGCGATCAATCGCAAAGAGCACGTCAAGGTTCTGAATGGCGACGTCATGAATCAGCTGGTCGTACCCGCGCTGCAAGAAGGTTGAATAAATAGCCACCACTGGCTTAAGCCCATCGCAGGCCATGCCGGCTGCAAATGTTACGGCATGCTGTTCAGCAATGGCGACATCAAAGAAGCGGTCCGGGAATTTTTCTTCAAATTCCCTCATGCCGGAACCCTCGCTCATGGCAGGCGTTATGCCGACAACATCAGGTTCGGTTTCGGCGGTCTGGCAAAGCCAGTCGCCAAATACTTTTGAGTAGGTGGGCGCCGCATTGGAAGTTTGCCTGGTTTTTTCCGAGGCAGAGGCCAGCTTGCTCAGCGCGTGCATGCCAAAGGGATCCTCCTCCGCCGGCAGGTATCCCTTACCCTTTTGCGTCACTACATGAAGTAGCCTCGGTCCTTTTATATCCTTGATGTTTTCAAGGATGTCGACCAAACCGTTAACATCATGGCCGTCGATCAGCCCGAAATAGGTAAAGCCCAACTCCTCGAATATCGTAGCTGGAGACACCATGCCTTTTATGTACTCTTCCGCACGGTGTGCCGCCTTCCATGCCGGCGGCAGTGCAGACAGCACTTTCTTGCTGCCCGACCTCAGGAAGTTATAGGGCTTGCTCGCCCACATCCGCGCGAAGTAACTGGACAGCCCGCCGACATTTCGAGATATCGACATGTTGTTGTCGTTAAGAATTATGAGGATGTCTTCTTCAAGGTCGCCGGCATGATTGAGCGCCTCAAATGCAAGACCTGCGGTCATCGCCCCGTCGCCTATCACTGAAACTATTTTTCTGTCAGATTCCTGCCGCCTCGCGGCAACCACCATACCGAGTGCAGCCGAGATAGAAGTGCTGGAATGCCCTGCCCCGAAGGTGTCGTATTCACTCTCGGCACGGTTGGTGAATGCGGCCAGCCCGCCGGACTGACGCATGGTCAACATCTGTTCGCGGCGGCCGGTAAGAATCTTGTGGGGATAGCTTTGGTGCCCTACATCCCAGACCAGTTTGTCATCCGGCGTATTGAAGACATAGTGCAGGGCAATGGTCAGCTCGACTACACCGAGACCTGCCCCAAAATGCCCGCCGGTTTTACCGACGGTATACAGCAGGTAATGGCGCAGTTCACTGGCAACAGCATTCAGTTGCTCCTGCTCCAGCTCGCGCAAATCAGCCGGGGAATCTATGCCGTCGAGCAAAGGCGTCTCGGGCCGCTCAATTGGAATTTTTTCAAACATTCTAAGGACTTAATGCAAAAAATCGGCTGTATTCTACCCCAAAGGGGCCTGACAGTCTTATTACAGCATTATTGATGACCGGTCTGAACGCTCAGTTTTCTCTTTCAATTATGTACCTGGCTATGCCCGCTAGCTTTTCACCATGCTCACCAAAGGGTTCCAATGCAGCCAGAGACTCGTCGAGCAGGCTAACAAGTCTCTGCTTGGCGCCTTCCAGGCCCAGTATCGCGGGATAAGTGGCCTTGTCCTGGGACTGATCCTTGCCCTGCTGTTTACCAAGGGTCGTAGTGTCACCTTCAACGTCAAGAATATCGTCTTTCACCTGGAAGGCCAGCCCAATGCTGGTCGCAAATCTTTGGAGGTTCGCAAGCTGCTCCACAGTGGCAGATCCTGAGCTCATTGCACCCAACCTGACACTGGCGTTGATTAGCACACCAGTTTTAAGCCCATGCATCTTTGCCAGCGTTTCCTCAGACATTTTTATCCCTGCACCTTCAATATCAATTGCCTGTCCAGCCACCATGCCTCTCCAGCCGGCTGCTTCTGCCAGTGTCGCAACCATCTGCAAAGCCACTTCTGGCCCGACGGCACCCTCTTTAGAATTGGCTAGCAATTCAAAAGCCATTGACTGCAGGGCATCACCGGCAAGGATGGCTGTCGCTTCATCAAACATGATATGGCAGGTAGGACTTCCCCTTCGCAACTCATCATCATCCATGGCCGGCAGATCATCATGAATGAGTGAGTAGGTATGAATGAGCTCAACAGCACAGGCACAATTATCGGCATCGTCTAGCGAGCCGCCCACCGCTTCCGCACTGGCATAAGCAAGCACCGGCCTGATACGTTTGCCTCCGTTATTCACAGCATAATGGATTGCTTTTTCCAGTCGGTCTGCCAGGGCAGGATTTTCAAGACAGGTTTGCAAAGTGGTTGAGGCTCTCTGCTGAAGCTTAAGAATATAGTCCTTCGTGTCGGTCATGCTGGGTTATCAGTCGAGCGCTTCGTCTTCGTTATCTTCCATGAACGGCTCGGCTTCCGGCTCGTCATCCTTGACCAATAGCTGAACTTTCTGTTCCGCGTTGTCCAGTGCAGCCTGGCACTCCCTGGTAAGCTTGATACCTTGCTCAAAGGCTTTCAGGGATTCCTCGAGACTCAGCTCGCCTTCCTCCATTGCCTCTACCAGCTCTTCGAGGTTTTCCAGTGCTTTTTCAAAATTAAATTTTGCCGGTTTTTTTGCCATTATGTTTCTCTGTTTACCCGTGATTTTCCTCGGCCTGCCGATTCTTTAGGGCTTTGAGTATTGTGCAATTATTATGAAATTAAACTGCCGGTAACTCAGGTTAAGTCCCGATTCAGTAAATCGGGACAATTCTGAATGCGATAATCAGAAATAGCGATTATCTATCGTAAGCAATTGAATTGAAAGCTGTTTTTTTTCTAAAGATAATTGATGTGTAATATATCCAGCAAACGATTAGGTAACTGATAAAACGTGTAACCCAAGGAATTTATTGGTGAAAATAGATTTGAACAGCAACAGGAATAATCGTATAAATAGGGTTCTGCAAGGCACTAAGGGTTAAGTTGAACGCTTTTAATAACGAGCCTAAATACGAATCTGCACAGGCATTACAGATTAAAAGAATTCTTTTTAGCATACCGATTAACTAATTCACTAACCGATTAAGAGTGGGGAAAAACAAATGAAAAAACTCATTATTACCGGAGCATTTTTTATCAGCTCAATTCTCTCTTTCAATGCAATGGCGCAGATGTCTGCTGAAGATGCGGCTGCCGCAGTAAAACGCCGCCAGTCTGTATTCCAAGTACTAGCGTTTTCTAATGGTCCTCTTGGTCAGATGGCGCGTGGTGCAGACTACGATGAAGCTGCAGCCATGCAGGCCATAGACCGCGTTGCCATGGTGGCGCCAATGATTGCTGAGGTCTTTGGTGCGGATACTCGAGGCTCTGGCGTACAGACTCGCGCCTTAGATTCTATCTGGGACAGCCAGGATGACTTTGCCCAGTTGGCAATGGACCTCGTTGATGGCGCCAACGCTGCCCGCGATATCCTGGCCAGCCAGGGTGCCAGTGGCGTTCGCCAGGCAGTTGGCCAGATCGGTCCGAAGTGTGGTGCTTGTCACGACCGCTTCCGCGCTGACTGAGCAAGGCTTTCTTATTCGAAAAAAAGCCCCTGTCTTTGAGAAGGCAGGGGCTTTTTTTATGAGTAACTTTTTTCGATTCGATTAATCAAAATTGAAATCATCACCACCGCCGGCATCATCGGAAATAAAGAAGGCGGCATAGGCTTCCCTGTCCTCAGGCGATAACTGGCTGGTATGTTCAACCACGTCAGCCATCTCACCGCCGACAAAATCAAAACTTGCTGTCATACCAAGTTCCAACAGGCCGACAAAATCAAAACGCGTCCAACCGGAAAGCCCTTCCTGATTAATAGGGGTGGATACAATATCGGATCCGGCAAACTCTTCTGCCAGTACCATCATGCCCAGCTCGTTTCTCGGCGTATGACACTCACCGCAGTGGCCAAGCGCTCGCGCGAGATAGGCACCTCGCTGAATCTGTGGATCATCCGCAACAGCGGGTGGCTCACCTTCCATGTAGTCCGCAAGTATATTCCAGCCCGCCATGAGAAAATCAAACTGCCAGGCTGGCAGTTCGTGCTCAGGGATTTCATTGCGAATAGCCGGCTGCGCCATTAGGTAAGCAGCAAGATCCAGGACATCTTCGTCAGTCATGTTCGTGTAGGTACGATAAGGAAATGAAGGCCAATAGAAGCCGCCGCCTGGGCTGCGGCCATGTTTCATGGCAAGAATGAAATCTCTGCCGGTCCAGCCGCCTATACCGGTTTCCTCATCAGGGGTGATGTTGGGTGTGTAGTATACGTTGGGGAAAGGCTCTTCAACTTCGATCTTGTAACCCCCGGAAGGACCTTCGGCTTCCTCCAACTGATGACAAGCTGCACAACCCCCGGCGTTATAAATGTATTCGCCTCTGGCAATGGCATCGGCTGAAACAGGTATCACAGGACTACCTACCATCGGCAGGCCGAAAGCCCAATGCAGGCCGGACAACACGATCGCAAGTACGATGATCAGTGAGATTAACTTGTTGTTCATAGAGACTTTCCTTGTTAATTCCTTGACATTATACGATTTAAAATTTTAGTCAGAGAATAAGCAATAATCATGAAGAGCCGTTTTCAAATTCTGACCTGCAAGGGTTAGGAGTGGCCCAGCTTTTCCTTTTCTAATTCCTGCTGCTCAGCTTTACGCAAATGCTTTTCACACTTGCGGGTTTCAATCAGCGCTGAGACATCAGAGCCAAGATGCGCTTCTCCTCGCTTCCTTGCCAATTCCATTTGCTTCTCTCTTTCCCTGAACTTGGCTTTCTGCTCTGAAGATTTTTCGTCAAAGCAGCGAGGACAGCTAACTCCCCTTTCATACATTTCGCTTTGCATATCCTCTTCAGTAATCGGCAACCGGCAGGCATGACACTGATCATAACCCCCTTTTTCGAGCTTATGATTTACTGCCACACGGTTGTCAAAAACAAAACATTCCCCTTGCCAAAGAGAATTTTCCTCCGGCACGGTCTCCAGGTATTTCAGGATTCCGCCTTCCAGGTGATACACCTCCTCAAAACCCTGCTCCTTTAAATAGGCAGTCGATTTTTCACAGCGGATACCCCCGGTACAGAACATGGCCACTTTTTTGTGTTTTTCAGGGTCGAGTGCTTTTTCAACATAGTCGGGAAACTCCCTGAAACTGTCCGTGCCTGGATCAACAGCATTTTTGAATGTTCCTATTTCCACTTCGTACCTGTTGCGTGTATCGATCAGCAACACGCCAGGATCAGAAATAAGGGCATTCCAGTCCTCTGGCTTGATGTGCGTGCCCACCTTCCTATTGGGATCAATTCCCTCCACGCCCATAGTGACAATTTCTTTTTTTAGCTTGACCTTGGCGCGGTAAAAGGGAATTTCATCATCGAATGATTCCTTAGAATCAAGATTTTCCAGACGGGGATCTCTTTTCAGCCAGGCAATTACAGCTTCTATACCTGCTCTGCTGCCGGCTATCGTGCCGTTTATACCTTCGCTGGCAAGAAGGAGTGTGCCTTTGACATGGTTGTCCTGCATCACCTGCAGGAGAGGGTCACGAAGGACTTCAAAATTGTCGAGCCTGACAAAGTGGTACAGGGCACAAACGACAACAATCCTGTCATCTTGGATAATCATATTTTTTCCTTTTGCGATTCGGAGCGTAAATCCGGGGCAAAACAGGGGTCAAATTATACCGGGGCGAAATTCAGATTTCAGCCTAGAGAAGTGTGTCTATGGATAGTCTGCTGGACGCTTTTGCAATTGCTTGATTTTCATCAAGCCATGGCAGACTGCCGAGCCTTGGGGCGTCAATCATTTCAGATAATGAGTGAAGGTTCTCCTCAAAAACCGCCATTCCAGGATCAATCTGGTTGCCAATCCAGCCGGCCAACATGAGCCCAGAGGCCTTAACAGACTCCGCTGTCAGGATTGCATGGTTAAGACAGCCAAGACGCATTCCCACAACAAGAATTACTGGCAGCTCCAGCAACCTAGCTACATCAGCAAGCGTTTCTTCCTGGTTCAGCGGCACCTTCCAGCCGCCAGCGCCTTCTACCAGTGTCAGGTTAGCCTGCATCTCAAGCACCGGCCTGCATTTCTCTGCAATTACTTCAGCTTGGAGCAATTCACCAGCTACGGCAGCGCCAATATGGGGGGCTATGTGATTTGGAAAACAGGTTGGGTTAATCTGCTCCAGTGTCAGTGGTAGTGAACAGTACTCAGAAAGCGCAACAACATCTTCATTTTGCAGTCCTATGAAAGTGTCGGTTACACCCGCGGCTACCGGCTTGAGCGCTGCAGTGCTCAAGCCATTTTTCATGGCAGCACAGAGCATTGCGCAGCTGGCGAAGGTTTTACCTGCATCCGTATCAGTTCCAGTGACAAAATAGGCAGGCATTTATTTCTCCATCTCTATCAGCACAATATCCCAGGTGACCGAAATTCCCTTGTCAGTCTCAGCATTACGTTCAAAATGCGCTTTCACTTTTCTAAACTTGTCTTTACCCGTCAGCCCCTGCCTCTGTCCCGCATTTATATTATGAGCCCCAATTCCCTTCAGCTCTTTGCACAGGGCATTAAATGAGGAGTAAAAACAGAATTCCTGCTGATTGTCGGAAGTGACCCTGGAAAACGGCACCTGCCCTAGGCACTTAACTATCTCGCCGTAGGGCAGGAAGGTATTCACATGAACAAAGGAATCGATTGATGACCAGCTCTCACGCAGCTCCGTCAGTGTTTTCTCGGCCAGCGTGCTAACAAAGGCATGCGCACCAGGCTTCAGTACCCGAAATATTTCCTGGCAAAACATGACCGGATCGGTGCACCACTGCATGGCCAGGCTGGATACCACCAGATCGAAACTGTTATCGAAAAAAGGAAGGCTCTCGCCGTCACCACAGACCCAGTTTTCACATTCACTGTTACCCCGGGGCCGGGCATGAAGCAGCATCGCATCGGCTATATCTAAGCTGGTGATGCAGGACTGCGGGTACACAGGCATTAAAGATGACGCGCAGTAGCCTGTGCCGCTTCCTATATCAAGTATGCGTGTGGTTTTCCGGTCAGGGATACGGCTTAGCAGTGTATCCGCCACATCTCTCTGGAACTGGGCATAGGTATCGTAGCTGCCGGCGGCTTTTGCAAATGAGTCGGCAATACGTATTTTTGAAGGTGACATTTGCATATTCACGACACAGCGCCATGGACTATTGCCGCAACACTATTCATACCCTGCAGCAGTTTCTCCAGCTGCGCTTCCGTATGAACAGCACTGAATGTCACCCTGAGCCTTGCCGTCCCTGTCGGTACTGTTGGCGGCCTAATGGCGCTGACATAAAGACCCTGCTCCAAAAGTGCCTGGCTGGCCTGGAGTGTTTTCTCATTCTCACTAATAACTACTGCCTGTATTGGCGTTTCTGAAGGCAGAACCTCAAGTCCGAGATTTTCACAATGCGTTCTGAAACGGTAGACAAGCTGGGACAGGTATTCACGGCGCCACCTGTCCTTGCGCACAATGTTGAGACTGCATCGAATAGCTTCAGCCTGGGCCGGCGACATGGCAGTCGTATAGATATAAGGGCGGCAGAACTGGATCAAGGTTTCTATGAGTTCAGCACTGCCCGCCACGAATGCGCCGCTGACGCCAAAAGCCTTGCCAAAGGTCCCCACTAGTATCTGTAGGTTTTCTTCATTGATATATGTGCCGCCCTCCAGCGCCTGTCCTACCAGACCGCCACCCTCGCCTCCCATCACACCAAAACCATGGGCATCATCAATCATCAGGAGAGCATCGTTTTTGGTGGTAACCTCGATAAGGTCAGGAATGCTGGCCGTATCTCCATCCATACTGAAGACGCCATCGGAGACAACCAGCTTTCTTGCGGCTGACGATTTTCCCAGCATCTTATCCAGGGCAGCGTAATCGAGATGAGGAAAACGCTTGAATGCAGCCCCGCTGAAAAGGCCGCCATCAAGTAATGAGGCATGATTAAGCCGGTCTTCAAATACTGCATCACTTTTTTCCAGCAAGGTGGTAATGACTCCAAGGTTAGCCATAAAGCCGCTTGAAAATACCAGGGCCCTGCTGCGCCCGGTAAATTCTGCCAACTCTTGTTCCAGGGCATGGTGAGGCGCCATGTGACCACTGACGAGATGGGATGCACCACTGCCAGCGCCGAATGCATCAAGACCCTCGTGGTAGGCCTGCAGAACATCAGGATGACCTGCCAGGCCAAGGTAATCATTGCTGCAAAAACTGGTGACATGATTGCCGTCGAGAATAATTTCGGTGCCTTGAGGAGAAAAAAGCGTGCGGCGCTGCCTCAGCAGAGACTGCTGTTTCCTCTCCTGCAGTTGCTGCTGCAGATCCTCGCGGAAAGACTTCAACGAAACTCCGGGGCCGGAATTAGTGACTCATGGCGTCGTAAAAAGTGGAAGGCTCTTCACGCAGCAGTTCATGGGAAGGTTTTTCTTCGAGCTCAATTTCTTCAGGATGAATACCAAGTCGCTGGAACAGGCGCATGTCATCATGCTCTTCAGGGTTGGGAGTAGTCAGCAGTTTTTCCCCATAGAAAATTGAATTCGCGCCAGCTAGGAAACAAAGCGCCTGCATCTGGTCATTCATTTCCTCCCTGCCCGCTGACAATCTTACGTGTGATTCAGGCATCAGAATCCTCGCGACGGCAATCATACGAATGAACTCAAATTCGTCCAAGTCATCAACATCCTCCAGCGGAGTGCCCTTGATCTTGACCAGGTTGTTAATGGGTACACTTTCAGGATGTTTAGGCAGGTTTGCGAGTTCTTTTAGAAATTCAATGCGGTCATTCATGCCTTCGCCCATACCGACAATGCCGCCGCAGCAAACCTTTATGCCGGCATCCCTGACATGAGCCAGCGTATCCAGCCGATCTTCAAAGCTTCGAGTGGATATGATTGCCTTGTAGTAATCACGCGAGGTATCAATATTGTGGTTGTAGTAATCCAGTCCTGCCTCGGCCAGTGCCTCGGTCTGCTCCATGCTCAATGCACCCAGCGTCATGCAGGTTTCCATGCCCATCGCCCTGACGCCTTTCACCATTTCCAGGACATGCGGAAAATCTTTTGCCGACGGATGTTTCCAGGCCGCTCCCATGCAGAATCGGCTGGCTCCGTTCTCCTTAGCTCGCCTGGCTTCATCCAGGACTTTCTCCACCGCCATCAGTTTTTCCTTTTCCAGTTCGGTGTTGTAGTGCCCACTTTGCGAACAGTACTTGCAGTCCTCCGGGCATGCGCCGGTCTTGATAGACAAAAGTGTACTGACTTGCACAGCATTTGGATCGAAGTGTTGCCTGTGGACTGACTGCGCCTGGAAAACCAGGTCATTAAAGGGCAGATCATAGAGAGACCGAACCTCTTCGAAGGTCCAGTCGTGGCGGATTACTGATGTCATGGTAATACCTGGTTTTTGAAGAACGAAAAGTAGCAGATTAAGGGGTTTGCGCTAAGCTGAGTTATATATGCCAATGAATATACTACCATGTAAACTATAAATCATCGAAATGTTTACAAATGGTTAATTAATATACAATATGGTGCCTTTTCAGGGTCCCTGCATCCTGTGCACGAGGCCATCTTACAGGCATCTTGACCTCTGGCTCCTAGTGAGTTGTCTCTGCACCGAATTGAGAGGCCCTGCCGGCAATGCGACCTCAACCTGCCCCTAGGTTACAGGGGCACTGTTTATGGCACCTATGTCGTTACTACAGGCGTGACAGTAAATGAAATTAGCAGGCTGCTCAAAAAATTCGGTGTGGCCGATATTCATGTCTGGTCGCTGACGCGTAGACTCCTAGAGTAAAAGTCTTTGGGTGTGCTGCGACTTATTCAATAAAATAACGAAGCATGATTGATCTAAACTTTGACAGGGAGCACCTCTGGCATCCCTACACCTCGATGGAAAACCCTCTTCCGGTATACCCGGTGGAAAGAGCGGAAGGTATTCATCTGTACCTTGAGAATGGGCAATCCCTGGTGGACGGCATGGCTTCCTGGTGGAGCGCCATCCATGGTTATAACCACCCTCGCCTGAATACTGCGGTGACCAGCCAGCTGGATAAGATGGCTCACGTCATGTTTGGCGGCATCAGTCACGAACCGGCCATTGAGCTGGCCAAAAAACTAGTGAGCCTCTCACCGCAACCACTACAAAAAGTTTTCCTGGCCGATAGCGGCTCGGTCAGCGTGGAAGTCGCCATCAAGATGGCGCTGCAATACTGGATAAATACCGGAGTCTCGGGCAAGCACCGTCTTTTAACTATACGTAAGGGATATCACGGCGACACTATCGGCGCCATGGCCGTCTGTGACCCGGTAACCGGCATGCACAACCTATTCTCTGGCCTACTTCCAGAGCATCTTTTTGCTGATGCCCCTGGGTGCCGATTTGGACAGGACTGCCGGGAAGAGGATATTCGGTCGGTTAGGGACCTCCTGAAAGCGCACCATAATGAGATTGCCGCCCTGATCCTAGAGCCAGTCGTGCAGGGTGCGGGTAGGATGTATTTTTACTCACAGGATTACCTGCGGCAGGTACGCCAGCTGTGTGATGAATTCAATGTCCTGCTTATTGCCGATGAAATTGCGACTGGCTTTGGTCGCAGCGGCAAATTCTTTGCCTGTGATCATGCCGGCATCAGCCCCGACATCATGTGCCTGGGCAAGGCGCTTACGGGCGGGTATATGACCCTCGCGGCAACCCTCTGCACGGAAGAGGTTGCCAACGGCATCTCCAGGAACCAGGGCGTTTTCATGCATGGCCCAACATTTATGGGCAATCCCCTGGCCTGTGCCTGCGCATTGCAGAGTATCCAGCTTTTGGAGGACAGTGGCTGGCAGGAGAAGGTCCTTTCCATTCAGGGCCAGCTTGAGGAAGGCTTGGCTCCCAGCAGTGATATTGCCAGTGTTGCCGATACCCGAGTGCTGGGGGCGATAGGCGTTCTCGAGATGAAGGATCCGATTGATATGGCAGCCGCCCAGGCCTTTTTCGTTGAGCGCGGCGTCTGGATTCGGCCATTCGGCAAACTGGTCTACATCATGCCGCCCTATGTCATTGAAAAGCCTGACCTGACACTGCTCATGGACTCCATGATTGCGTTTGCTCACGCCCTCTGATGCCTATAGAATAGCCGCCTTTTGAGCATTCCAACCCTTTAAAGCAGGTAATTTCAACGTGTCAGACGAAAAACAAAATATTCTTAATTTCCTTGAAAACACCTCTGTAGAAGTGACCCCTGGCGGCGCCAAGAAAATCGAAGATTTCAGGGAAATTCTGCGTCCCGGAACCACCGTGTTTGTTACCTTTCTGCCCGGCTCTGACTTCAGGGACACAGTAGATTGCGTAAAAAGGCTGTTCGCCGAGGGCATGAACCCGGTACCTCACTTTGCTGCCCGCTCCATTCCCTCCAAGGACTTTTTCGAGGAAAATCTGAAGATTCTTCAGGCCGAGGCCCAGGTTAATGAGGCATTACTGATCGGAGGCGGCGTTGATAATCCTGTCGGTGAATTCGCCAGTTCGATGGAAGTCTTGCGTACTGACCTTTTTCAGGAATACGGCATCAAGAAGCTTGGCGTTGCCGGCCACCCCGAGGGTTCACCTGATATCCCACCGGAGGAAGTGACTAGAGCACTTCTCGAGAAAAATACCTATGCTAAGGAGCACGGAATTGATATGTACATCACCACCCAGTTCTGCTTCGAAGCAGAACCCATTATTGAGTGGGACAAGAAGATTCGCGCGGAAGGCAATGAACTCCCAATTCATATAGGTATCCCGGGTCTGGCTACTATCAAGACCTTGATGAACCACGCCAAGCACTGCGGTATTGGTCCTTCGATGCGTGTTCTGACCCGTCAGGCAGCCAACATAGCGAAACTGATGACTACTCGTATGCCTGACCAGCTCACCCGCGGCCTAGCTAACTACCAAGCCAACGATCCGGATTGCGGCATAAACCTGTGTCACCTTTATCCGCTCGGCGGCATGAAGAAGTCGGCAGCATGGCTTTACGCCGTCATCGATGGCGACTTTGAGCTTAATGACAAAGGCGGATTCGACCTGACCAGGGAACTGGATATTTGAGTTGAGTAGCTGTCAGTTATGTGACACAGGTCGCAGCATCAGTACGACTGTGACGCAAATCGTAAACTCCCCAAGTGGTGTACGTAGAATAAAAGTTAAATAATCTCTCCTATGATTTTGGTCTCACTAGGCTGTATAACTGAAAACCCCAATCAATTGATTGGGGTTTTTTTTGGCCTTTAATGACACCTTTTTGTCATATTACTCATGTCTTCTTATTTCCTGTGATCCAGGTATTTCATCAAGATATTGTCTAATTGTTTTGTCCTGTCCTGGAATTAAGAAAGCTTCTCCTACCAGCTCTGCCATTGGCTCCAATACAAAGCATCTTTCATGTGCCCGCGGATGGGGCAAAATCAAATCATCGGTATTAATAATCTCATCACCAAAAGTGATCAGGTCCAGGTCAAGCGTACGGGCCTCGTTTTTGATCCCATTGCGCTGCCGGCCAGTGTTATTTTCAATGCTTTGCAGTTTAGCTAGCATCGAATGTGCTGACTCTTCCGGAGCTGGCATCACGGCAGCGACCGCATTATAAAAATCCGGGGTGCCTTCAGGACTGTCTATAGGACTGGTGATATACAGCGAAGAGACCAGCAGCGGCTCATCACTTAGTTGCTGTAGCGCATTGAATGCCGAGGCTAAGATCTCAACCGCGCTTTGCTCGGAAAAAGGCAGGTTTGATCCCAGGGATACAATCGCATAGCGGGAGAAATTATTGGCTGCAGACATGTGATGCAGCAATACTCTATTGGTGATATTGAGCAGAAAGTTCGTGCACGGCATCAACAAAGGTAGTTACGTGATCCGGGTTGACGAACTGGTGTATGCCATGACCCAGGTTGAAGACATGCCCATTGCCATGGCCAAACTGCTCAAGAATGAGATCAATCTCATTGCGAATGATATCATCCCCGCCATAAAGCACCGCCGGGTCCATGTTGCCCTGTAGGGCAACTTTATCCCCCACCCTGGCGCGGGCTTCGTTGATAGGAATAGTCCAGTCTAGACCAACGCAGTCGCAGTCACTTTCAACGATCTTCTCCAGCCAGTGGCCGCCATTCTTGGTGAACAGGATTACAGGAACACGGTGACCTTCATGCTCCCTGATAAGGCCGCTGACAATTTTCTTCATGTAATTCAGGGAGAATGTTTCATAGGCATGAGCACTGAGAGCGCCGCCCCACGTATCAAAAATCTGCACGGCCTGTGCACCCGCCCTGATCTGGGCATTGAGATAATCCGTCACGGAATCCGCCAGCTTGCCCAACAATTCGTGCATCACCTCTGGCGTATTCATCATCATGGACTTGATCTTTGCAAACTCCTTGCTCGAGCCGCCCTCAACCATGTACGTCGCTACCGTCCAAGGACTGCCGGAAAAGCCGATTAGCGGCACGCTGCCATTTAGCGCTTTGCGAATGAGCTTTACCGCATCAAGAACGTAAGTAAGATCTTTTTCCGTGGAGATCACCTCGAGAGCCTCTACATCGGCAGGCGTCTGCACAGGCTTTTTAAACTTGGGCCCCTCTCCCTGTTCAAAATACAGGCCCAGGCCCATGGCATCGGGAATGGTCAGGATATCGGAAAAGAGAATAGCAGCATCGAGCGCGTAACGGCGCAAAGGCTGGAGTGTCACCTCGCAGGCCAGTTCAGGATTCTGGCAAAGATCCATAAAGCTGCCGGCTTCCTGTCGCACCTCGCGGTATTCAGGCAGGTATCGGCCAGCCTGGCGCATCATCCAGACCGGCGTGACATCAACGTCCTGCTTGAGCAGGGCACGAATAAATCTGTCGTTTTTTAATTCAGCCATAGTCGGTAAAGGCCACAGTGCTAGCCTGATCAGACTTTCAGGTAGTCGAGAATGGAATTTCCGGCCTCGCGGCCTTCGTAGATTGCGGTTACCACAAGGTCGGCTCCTCTCACCATGTCTCCACCGGAAAAGATTTTTGGATTGGAAGTCTGGTAGGGATAGCTGCCAGTTTCGGGGGCTATAACGCGGCCCTTGGTATCGAGGTTGATGTCATAGTCTGCAAACCACGGCGCCGGGCTTGGCTGGAAACCAAAGGCAACCAGAACAGCATCAGCTTTCATCACCACCTCGCTGTCCGGAATTTCTTCAGCACTGCGACGGCCATTGGCATCTGGTTCACCCATACGGGTCTGTACAAATTTAACGCCGGTTACCTGGTCATTCTCATCACCGATGATTTCGACCGGCTGGTGGTTGAAGACGAAATTCACGCCTTCCTGCTTGGCGTTGGTTACTTCGCGACGGGAACCCGGCATGTTCTGCGCATCACGTCGATACACACAGGAAACCGATTCTGCTCCCTGGCGCACAGCTGTTCTCACACAGTCCATTGCAGTATCACCACCACCCAGCACGATGACGTTCTTGCCTTCCATGCTGATGTAATCGGCCAGGTCATCGCTGTAATTCATGTGATAGTTGGTATTGCCAATCAGGTACGGCAGCGATTCGTGGACGCCCCTGAAATCCTCACCAGGGAAGCCACCTTTCATATAGGTGTAAGTGCCCATGCCGAGGAATACGGCATCATATTCATTAATCAACTCCTGGAATGATACATCCTTGCCGACCTCGGTATTAAGACGGAACTCGACACCCATGCTCTCAAAGATTTCACGGCGCAGATGCATAACGCTTTTTTCCAGTTTGAACATTGGAATGCCGAAAGTGAGTAGGCCGCCAATTTCTGGATACTTGTCAAACACAACTGGTTTTACCCCGGCACGCGCGAGAATGTCGGCACAGCCAAGTCCGGCTGGTCCTGCACCGATCACGGCGACTTTCTTATCCGTTGGAACCACATCGGACATATCAGGACGCCAGCCCATCTCGAAAGCCTTATCAACGATGTATTTTTCAATGTTCCCGATTGTGACGGCACCAAAACCATCGTTGAGGGTACAGGCACCTTCACACAGTCTATCCTGGGGACAGATGCGCCCGCATACTTCTGGGAGGGTGTTGGTCTGATGGCAAAGCTCGGCAGCTTCCAGGATGTTGTCTTCTTGGGCCAGCTTCAGCCAGTTGGGAATGTAGTTGTGCACTGGGCACTTCCACTCACAGTAAGGGTTGCCGCATTCCAGGCAGCGTTCTGCTTGAACCTCGGCATCCTCCTTCTCGAAGGGCGTGTAAATTTCAACAAATTCTGTTTTACGCGCTCTTAGTGACTTTTTCCTGGGATCCTCGCGGTCCTCGGTAAGAAAGCGGAAAGTGTCTTTCGACCTCGCGATAATATCTGACATGTTTTAGTTTCCCGCTACCGTAACATCATTAAGGAGCATGCGAAGATCTGCCGCTTTAGGTTTGACCAGCCAGAACTTGCGAGTGAAATCCATGAAGTTATCCAGGATGTGCTGACCCCATTCACTGCCGGTTTCATCTACAAATTCTTCAATGACGCTGCGCAGGTGATTCCGATATTCTTCCATTCCTTCCATGCGAATCCTGTGGACTTCAACCAGCTCGTGGTTGTACTTGTCGACAAAATCCTTATCCAGGTCGAGAACATAGGCGAAGCCGCCTGTCATTCCGGCACCAAAGTTATGCCCAGTTCTACCCAGTACAGTGATAAGGCCACCGGTCATGTATTCACAGCAGTGATCGCCGGCTCCCTCAACAACCGCATGTGCTCCCGAGTTGCGCACACCGAATCGTTCACCGGCCATGCCCGAGGCAAAGAGGCGACCGCCGGTCGCACCATAGAGACAGGTGTTGCCTACTATCGAAGTATCCTGGGTTTTAAAACTGCTGCCAGGAGGAGGTACGACGACCAGCTTGCCACCAGCCATACCCTTGCCGACATAGTCGTTGGCATCCCCAGTGAGGTGCATGTTCAAGCCACCAGCATTCCATACGCCAAAACTCTGGCCAATGGAGCCGGTGAGACGCAGGTTCACTGGTGTTTCGGCCATGCCTTGGTTGCCATAACGCTTGGCGATTTCGCCGGAAAGCCTGGCCCCGATTGAACGATTAAAGTTTTGAACCTTGTAGTTAAAGATGCCCCCGCTCATGTTCTCAATGGCCGGCAGGATGTCCTGCACCATCCGCTCTGCAAGCTCACCCTTATCCTTGGGCTCATTCTTTTCAGCCGTGCAGAAACGTTCCTTCTCCTCTGGGATCAGGTCGTTATGGAACAAACGTGAAAAGTCGAGGTTGGCCTGCTTCTCAGTCTGGGGTGGCAGCTGTTCCAATAGATCAGTTCTGCCAATGATATCCGTGAGTTTCGAAATACCCAGCCTGGCAAGCCACTGGCGGGTATCCTGGGCAACAAAGCGGAAGTAGTTCATCACCATTTCTGCCTGGCCGATAAAGTGCTTGTCGCGCAGTCGCTTATCCTGCGTGGCAACACCGGTTGCACAGTTGTTCAGGTGACAGATACGCAGGTACTTACAGCCCATGGCGATCATCGGCATGGTGCCGAAACCAAAACTCTCCGCACCAAGAATTGCGGCCTTGATAACGTCCAGTCCAGTTTTCAGACCGCCGTCACCCTGTAGACGAATCCGGCCGCGCAGGTCATTGGCTCTAAGGGCCTGCTGCACCTCACTGAGACCAATTTCCCAGGGAGTTCCCGCATAGCGAATCGAAGTGAGCGGGCTTGCACCCGTTCCCCCATCATGGCCGGAAATGGTAATAAGGTCGGCATAGGCCTTGGCCACACCGGCAGCAATCGTGCCGACGCCTGGTCCGGATACCAGTTTCACACTGACAAGCGCATCAGGATTAACCTGCTTGAGATCAAAAATAAGCTGCGCTAGATCCTCAATAGAATAAATATCGTGATGCGGTGGCGGCGAAATCAGGGTAACGCCTGGAACGGAAAAGCGAAGACGGGCAATAAGGTCATTTACTTTTCCACCTGGCAGCTGACCTCCTTCACCCGGCTTGGCGCCCTGGGCTATCTTGATCTGAAGCACCTCGGCATTGACCAGGTAATGTGGAGTGACCCCAAAACGGCCGGAGGCAATCTGCTTGATCTTGCTGACCTTGTCAGTGCCGTAGCGCGCCGGGTCTTCGCCACCTTCACCCGAGTTAGAACGTCCGCCTAGCCGATTCATGCCCTCAGCCAGTGCTTCATGCGCTTCAGGCGATAAGGCGCCAAGCGACATACCGGCGGAATCAAAGCGCTTCAGGATTTCACTTTCCGGCTCGACCTGATCAACGTCAATAGACTCAACATCTTCGCGAAGAGTAAACATGTCACGAATAGTGGAAAGCGGTCTGTTATCCACAAGTTGGGCGAAGGCTCTGTATTTTTCGTAGTCCCCGGTCTGAACGGCATCCTGAATGGTGCGGACAACATCCGGGTTAATCATGTGGTACTCGCCACCATGAATAAACTTTAGAAGACCACCCTGCTGAATTTTTTTGCGGTTCAGCCAGGTGTCCCTGGAAAGCAGCTCGCTATCATGCTGGAGATGTTCGAAGGTTGCCCCACCGATACGACTCTCTGAATCTGGAAAACACAGCGCCATTACTTCCCTGGACAATCCAACAATTTCAAACAGCTGCGCCCCGCGATAAGAAGCAATGGTGCTGATACCCATCTTTGAAAGGATCTTGAGAAGCCCCTTGTTGATGGCCTTACGATAGTTCTTGTGAGCTTCTAGTGAACCCATCTGCAGCATACCCTTGTCTATCAGGCGATCGATGACATCGTAACTGAGATATGGATAAACAGCAGTGGCTCCGTAGCCGATCAGGCAGGCAATCTGGTGCGAATCCCTGGCGCTACCGGTTTCAACAATAATATTGGTATCGCAGCGCAACCCTTTAACGCTGAGGTTGTGGTGCACGGCGGCAGTTGCCAGCAGAGCATTGATAACCAGTTGGCCTTTTTCAGGAAGCCGCTCAGAGAGAAAAAGCAGCGACTTGCCATCGCGCACATACTGCTCTGTGACTTCTACAACATTCTCTATCGCCTGCTCAAGACCTTTAGAGGGATTGTAGCTGAGACTAATTTCAGCGCCATCAAATCCGGGACGATCAGTATTTTTCAGGGTGAAAAATTTGCGTGGTGACAGCAGCGGCGAATGTAGAATGATGCGATCAGCCAGTTCTGGTGTCTCATTAAAGATATTAAATTCTTTACCCAGTCGCGTTTCTAGCGACATGACGATCGTTTCGCGAAGCGAATCAATCGGCGGGTTGGTTACCTGGGCAAACTGCTGTCTGAAGTAGTCATAGAGTGGACGTATCTGCTGGGAAAGCACTGCAATTGGTGTGTCATCGCCCATGGAACCGGTTCCTTCCGCACCCTTCTCAGCAAGGGGACGGAATACCTGGTCGGTTTCCTCGAATGTAACCTGGAACATCTTCATGTACCGCTCGCATTCTTCTTCTGTCATTGGCTTCAGGTCAGCTGTGTCTTCTGACAGGCGCGCTTCAAGGTAGCTGGTATTTTCTCTTACCCACTTGGCATAGGGCTGCCTGGCTTTCAGGTAATCCGCCACGTCATCCGAATGCATGATCTTGCCTTCCTCGGTATCAACTACAAGGATCTGGCCAGGTCCTACCCGGCCCTTAGCAACCACGTCTTCGGGTTCGTAATCGTTAACTCCGATTTCAGAGGCCGCGGTTATGTATCCGTTCTTGGTTACCACCCAGCGCGAGGGTCGTAAACCATTACTGTCGAGTACGCAGGCGGCGTAACGGCCGTCAGTCAGAACGACGCCGGCAGGACCATCCCATGGCTCCATGTGCATGGAGTTATAGATATAGAAACTGCGCAGATCGGCATCCATGTTTTCCATGTTGGCCCACGTGGGCGGCATGATTAGCCTGATCGCTTGGTAAAGATCCATGCCGCTGGTGGTAAGCAGTTCTAGCATGTTGTCCATCGAGGAGGAATCAGAACCTGTGAAGTTTACAATCGGGGCTATTTCCTCGATGTTGGGAATGGCTTCAGAACGGAACTTGTTGATACGTGCAGCGGCCCAGTTCCTGTTACCGCGAATCGTATTGATTTCACCGTTGTGTGCAAGCATTCGGAACGGTTGGGCCAGAGGCCACTTCGGCAGCGTATTGGTGGAGAAGCGCTGGTGAAAAGTACACATGGCAACTTCAATACGGGGATCTTTCAGATCCTTGTAAAAATTCGGCAGGTCCACGGGCATCATTAGGCCCTTGTAGGACAGAACAGAGTTTGAGAGGCTGCAGATATAAAAATCCTCATCCTTGGCCAGGCGGTTTTCAGCCTTGCGACGGGCGATGAAGAGCTTTACGGTGAGCTCCTGCTTGTTCAGGCCGGGAGCGTTAACAAAAACCTGCTCAATGGTCGGCATGTTTTCCAGTGCCATGCGACCCAGAACAGAGTCATCGCAGGGCACCATGCGCCAGCCCACGATCTCAAGGCCCTCGGCAACCAGCTCTTCCTCAAGCACCTGCTTGCTATGAGTTCCCTTGGCCGCATCCTGGCTCAGGAAAACCATGCCCACACCGTAAGTGTCAGTCAATTCAGTATTAAACAGCTCAGTGGCTACTTGGCGCAGGAAAGAATCGGGCAGCTGCATCAGCAAACCACAGCCGTCTCCGGTAACGCCATCGGCCGCAATACCACCGCGGTGGGTCATGCAGGTTAGCGAACTAATGGCCGTTTCCAGCAGATCGTGACTGGGCTTGCCTTCAATATGGGCCACTAGCCCGAAGCCACAGTTGTCTCTGAACTCATCTGGATGATACAGACCCGTCCTCATAATTCCTTCTCAAATCAGTAACTTAGGGGAAAACTTAGGGAGAAAAACTACCTTGAAGTTGTCGCAAAGGAGCCGGCCATTTTACACAAATGATGTTTTGCGAGCAATTCCAGATATCGCCATGATCATCGAATAAACCCCAGCAATAATGCGGGTTTCAGGCCATATTAAGCACCCGATAACTAGTCTGGAAAAAGAAGGCTAATATTGGGTAATTCTTCCTGATTTATCGCATACTTATACCTTCCCTTTACAAGCTCTGAGACACGTTTTTTCATGCCCCGCAAGATTTCTTCCGCCGGCCTGTCGTTAGTTGCCGTTGTTGTTTCAAGTTTAATTGTTTGCGTGACAACATCGGCCAGCACTGTTTTCACCAACTCCGAACTTGCTGTTCTGCAGGATCAATGTAGCTCTAATCCATCCGCCCCATATATCACCAATAGCAAAAAATCTTTGCTGCTATATCACAAAGACGGTTATGTCCCAGCCATCCACTTTGCATTGCCTGACAATACCCGGGCCGATAGTCTGGATAGTGCAGCCGCCATCCTTTGCCTTGATGATGCGCCAGAGGAAATAGAGGTCTGCAACTTTAATATCTTTTTCAAGGTGGCTAGGATCAGGCAGCGCTACAGCGTGACGGCGGTTTCGCTCGATGAAAGCAGCAACAGCGAGGCTAGCCTCTATATTAATGGGGATGAACCCGTCGCCTGTGACCAGATGAGTGATCTGGACAACACAGTCACCAGCGTGACTGGGAATGCTGTCTCAGCGGATGACCTCATGGATTTCCTTACTAACAGCAGCCTGGACCGCCAGGACAATGATAGGGACGGCCTACGTAATATAGAGGAATTCAAGATAGGAACCGACCCAGATGACTCGGCCAGTCCAGCAGCAAACGCGAAACTTTTTGTAAATGGCAAAACGAATGCGCGACTCTTTCAGGGGGAAGATGCAGAGATTCGCGTAGACCTTTTCCCTGCTCAATTCATAGGAAACTCTGCGCGCTATTATTTCTGGGCAGACTTTCCTGACGGACGATACGTCTTTCAATATCCGGCCGGATTGATAAAGACCAACATACTCGATTCGGCGCTTTCGGCTCCATTAGTACGTCTTCTTGATTTTAGGCTTATTCGAATTAAGAATCTCACTCCCGGTGATTACAAGTTCTACTTTGAAGCGCGAGATGATGACAGGTCTATTAATCAAGCCATTGCCACGCTCACGGTTACTGAGGATCTCTGCAGACAAGAAATAAGCCTTCCTTTAAAAACTGATATTTATTGGGATGATAGCTGTAAATCCAGTTACAAAAGTGGCGCAACGGCTGCCTATCTTTCTTTTTCAGCCACCCAGCAAAGCATTTTTGGACTTCAGTTAACCTCAAACTCTGATGCTATGGTCATTCTTAGGGCTGGAGAAGGCAGGAATGGCAATATACTGAATATTTCGGAGAGCACTGACGGGTTAGAAAATATAAATGTCAGCTTGGATGCGGGGGACTATACGTTAGAAATAATCAATGAGGAAGCTACAAGCAACGACTCATTTTCGATAAAAACCAATAATGACCCTGTACCTTGGCGATTCACTGATGTCTCTGAAAGTGCAGGCATCAATAATGTTCACGGGTACCTAGAATCAGATGTTGATAATACGGATCCTAGCTACGAGAGAATTCTGCAAGGCGGGGGAGTGGCGGCCGGCGACTATAATCAAGATGGCTGGACAGACCTGTATGTTACCAGCGGAAGCTCAGGTAATAATTTCCTCTACAAAAACAACGGCGACGGGACCTTTACGGATGTAGCAGAGGAGGCGCGAGTTAATTTTTATGGGCGCAAAGATGCAGGAGCCACCTTTGCTGATATTAATGGGGATGGCTGGCCAGATCTCTTTCTGGGAGGCGTGAATGGAACACCGCCGCTCATGCTCCTGAATAATCAGGATGGCACGTTCATCGATCATACGGATAAATCTGGATTTAAAGATATCATTAATCCTTACAGCGCATCGTTCGCAGATTTTGACAAGGATGGTGATGTAGACGCATACATATCTCACTGGAACACAGCCGATCAGGGAAAATACTTGTTTGAGAATAACGGCACGGGAATTTTCTCAGACATCAGCACCAGGGCTGGTATTCGAAACGGTCTGATGGCTGATTACACACCAATATTTACCGATATAAATAATGACTCCTGGCTTGACCTTCTTATTGCCGCAGACTTCAACACGAGCCAGGTCTACCTAAACAATCGAGACGGCACCTTCTCCAACATAACGAATACAGACGTCATCACCGATGATAATGGCATGGGAGCGGCTGTGGGCGATTACGACAACGATGGTGATATGGACTGGTTTGTATCCAGCATATTCGATCCCAATGGAATTCCCAACGACACAGTACCTGGCGCCAATACCGGGCCCAACGGCAATCGACTATATCGAAATGACGGCCTCGGAGAGTTTGAGGACGTGACTGAGTATTCTGGTGTGCGAATAGGTGGCTGGGGCTGGGGTAGCTGCTTTGCAGACCTAAACAATGACGGCTGGCTAGATCTATTTCATGTAAATGGTTATGTGACCAATAACTTTACTAACAACGCATTATTTTTAAGGGATGGCTCCAACCTGTTCATCAACAACAAAGATGGCACCTTCTCAACCAGACAAGCTGAACTTAGTTTAATCGACACAAACCAGGGAAGGGGCATCAGTTGTCTCGACTACGACCTAGATGGCGATGTCGACCTGTTTGTCTCCAACAACCAGCAAAACCCGAGACTCTATCGAAATGATGGCGGGAATGATTTTAATTTCCTGCATGTCCACCTGGGTGGTGACGATAAAAACCTTGACGGAATTGGCGCCAGGGTTATTGTTTCGGCTGGAGGAATCACCCAGACGAGGGAGATCTACGCAGGAAACAACTACATTTCAAACAACCCCCCTGTCGCCTACTTCGGTCTTGGCGATAACAAGCGTGCCGATGAGCTCATCATAAAGTGGCCAGATAATTCCGAACAAAAGTTTAAAAATGTCTCAGCCAATCAAATTATTACTGTTTTCAAAAACTAGTTCTTCAACTCATTTAACACAATGATCAGGCTTTAGTAGCTGATAACACCTGGAGTGTTTAGAAAATCTACTAAAAGTTTTTCAAAAATAACGTGGTCCTTACAAGTCACATTATTATTCAGACAATAAAAAAGGCCGCATCCTGCGATGCGGCCTCTTTATTTTCTAGCCTGAGCTAAGTTCTAATTTTTAGAACGTAGCCCTCAGTCCAACCCTGAAGGATCTACCGATTGGGTCAAAGTATACAGGGCTAGCGTTACCGCCAGTACCAGTACCCATCAAAGGTGGAGCCTTATCAAAGAGGTTGTTGACGTTAGCAAACAACTGCATATCAACATTTGCCATCGTGAAGCTGTAGGCTCCGTTCAATGACCAGATGACATAGTTTGGTGTCCGGTTAGAGAACACGCTCTGAGGGTTTCCAGCATCGTAGCCAGTATCCTCTGGCCCGATACGGTCAGCCCAAAGCTGGCCAGACTTAACAAACCGCGCCTGAGTAGTGATACTCAATGGACCGTTTATGTAGGTATTGATCCACTGAGCATTCCAGCCCGGGGCCGATGACCAGTCCGCCAGGAAGCCGTTGGTGTTACCGACGGTTCCAGCGATGTTTCTGATCAGCTGCGGATTATTCTCAGTCGGCTGGATCAGCTGCTCGAGCATGCGAGTACCAATCAGACGAGACGATATAGTTCCAAAGCTGAACTCACCTACCCAGTCGGCTGACACGTCGAAACCGCTGGCCTCGTAACCACGGAAGTTACGTGCCGTTGGCGTGATCGCATCAATGGTCTGGAAGCCCTTGGTCAGGTCGTTTGCATCGAACGGTGTTCCCGTAATCTGCTGACAGAATGCCAGTACGCCTTCAAAACATCCATCCAGAACCAAGCCGGAGTTAGCCGGAGTGATAGCGTCTTCAATCTCTATGTTGAAGTAGTCGACAGCAAAACGCATGTTCAACGCATCTGGAGTTATGACGATACCGCCAGTGAGGGTGTCAGCTTTCTCAGCCTCCAGCCCTGTAGTGGCACCACCCCTAAGCTCGACGGTACAGGGGTCACCGGTGTTGGTGAAGAATCCCTGGCTTAGGTTACCTGTCCACTCGTTAGAGCAGAAACCAAATGGTCCACCGCGCTGCAGATCCTGTCCGTAGTAGAGCTCACGGAAGTTTGGAGCACGAAGGTCTCGAGACATAGATCCGCGCAGCCTAAGCCAGTCGGTTGCCTGCCAGTTAGCTGTCACCTTCCAGGTGGTAAAGTCGTACTTGAATGACTGACCAGGGTTAGGAGTACCTATTCCCGCAGTATTCTCATACTCAGAGTTACGTGCCGCTAGCTGTACGTCAAATGTCTCAGTGAATGGGATCTGGGCTTCGGCGAAGTATTCGAATACCTCGACCTCACCACCAAAGGACTCACCGTACTGGATAAGGTAGTCACGACGTGCGTAGTCAGGCTGCGATGGATCCGAGATGTTTGCGATGGACTCATCACGCCAGGAAACACCGACAGCCGCACGGATAGGTCCAGCGCCGAAACCTTCGTAGACCTCACCAGAGGTAACAGCCTCGAACATGTCCTGGTCTACAGTCGTTAGCTCAAGGAGGCGGCCCCACGCGTAGTCCTGGCCACCATGCTCGTTGATCTGGCCCGGCTGCAGGATGTTGATTGGCGTACAGCCTTGGATCAGCCTTGCGTCCTTCACAAAACCTGGGGGTATGCCATCGCGGATGATTCGGCAGACAGGGTTTCCTGTTCCATCGTCAACGGCGTCGAGGGCAAAGTTAAAGCGCTCTAGCTGAATGTTGCCGTTGACTAGCTGGGACCTGTCGGACTCACCAAACTGGTAGTAAGCGTCCCAGGTCCAGGTCGAATCACCAAAGCGACCGCTTAGGCCGAGAGAGAAACGCTCAAGGTCTGTGGTGGTCTCATTATAAGTATCGATGTCTTCGGAATAGTTTCGATTGATGAAACACAGGCCGATGGTCGATAGCGGACAAGGGTTGATTCCCTGCGCCTGGAGACGGTTGAGGTAAAAATTATCAGACGCCAGGGAGGCAAAGGTGGAGTCCAGGCTTCCCTGAGGCGTATAAGTGTCAACGCTACCCACAGAACCCTCGATGAAGAAGGTCATGTCGTCGTTGATCTGGTGGTTGTAGGCGGCGTAGATAACCTCACGCTCTACGGGTGAACGCATGTTCGTGTAGAGATAGGTAGGACGACCCTCACCACCCTGATTAAACTCATTTGGAGCTTCCCAGCCTCTGAAAGAGGTACAACTTGAGTCCACACAGGTTGATGGACCGGGTATCTGGAAGATTGGATTGGTGCTCGCCTGCTGATTATTAGTGCGAACATCGTCTTTCAATACGTAACGTGGACCGCCCGTGCCCTCGGCATTCCAGTTTGGGTTTGTGACAACCGCCACACCCTTGGCACACCAGTCTCTGGCATCCATACAGCTGCCAATACCACCGGCGTCCTGACCTTCAAAGCCAATGATGAAATGACCGTTGTCGCCGACCCTCTGGCCCCAAGCCACACCCAGGTGAATGTCTTCACCATCGTTCTGGCCTGTGATGCCATAGTCTACCTGTACCTTGCCGCCTTCCAAGTCGCGATCAAGCAGGATGTTGGTTACACCACCAATGGCACCCGAACCGTAAGACGCAGATGCACCACCGGTCACAACTTCCATGCGGTCAATCAGCACCGAGGGGATAAAGTTGAGGTCAACACCGTCACCTTGGTTGGTTGGTACGTGGCGACGCGAATCAACCAGGGTCAGTGTACGTGAACCAAAGAAGGGATTCAGACCGCGAAGGTTGGCAATATTAGAACCGTTAAAAAAATTGCCGCCCGGGTTTGCGGTTGGCGTGTTGTTACCAACGTTCGATGGCAGGGTAGCCATGGCGTCGCCGATGTTTACAACACCGAGATTCTCAAGCAAATCGGAGCCAAGCACTGTCGATGGCTGCGCATTACTGAAATCATCAGAGCGGATACGAGTACCCGTAACGGTAATCTCCTCAAGACTCTCATCTACCTCATCGTCCTGTGCAAAGGCCAGATTGCTGGCACCAGTGCTCAGAGCCAAAGAGGCTGCCACAGACAACGCAAGTTTCTTTTTGCCTATGGATAGGAATGGACTGTGTTTCATCCTTTTCTCCCCTAGTTGTTAGGTTAATTATGGTCTAGCTAAATAGTTCAATCTTAAAAAAGTTATCAAACATACTCGTCCACTTAGGTGGATTCTTATTTTTAGTTCTATTACCCAAGGTTAATCTGTTGGGTAACAGCATAATGGCATAATTGCACACTATTAAGGTTCGTGCACAATTTGTACAACTTCGCAATTGTGTCACCTAAAAAAGTCTTTATCAAGCCTTAAAACTGGCTTCTTAACAAGAAATGAAATTTAATAAAACCTTATTTATCAATTATTTAAAGGGCTATCTAAAAGTGAGGTCGAAATTTTGGAAAAATTTTGCCGAGAATGGCACGAAACTGAGGTCTGAGATTTTAATTTACACCAGCCCCCCTGATTTAAGAGATTTTGGGTCTACCTTGTCAGAAATCATGGCCTTGCCAAGCTTCTCAAGCAGAATAAACCTTATAGATCCAGCCTCTGCCTTCTTGTCACGGGCCATCAGCTCAATAAAAGTGTCTGCTGTTATATCGGCAGGAGGTTGGACAGGCAGGCCTGCGCGACCAATAAGATCCTTGACGTAATTAGTATCATCCTGGCCGATCAACCCCTCGTTACAGGAGAGCTGGGCCGCCAAGACCATACCTGCAGCTACGGCCTCACCGTGAAGCCATTTTCCGTAGCCCATAGCTGTTTCTATGGCATGGCCAAATGTGTGCCCAAGGTTCAAAATTGCTCGAATTCCTGACTCTTTTTCGTCCATGGCGACAATTGCGGCTTTTTCCTGGCAACTGATCTTGATGGCATATGCCAAGGCTGCCTGGTCTCTGTCTAGAATACTGCCCATGTTTTTATCCAGCCACTTTAGAAATTCAAGATTGTTTATAAGACCATACTTGATGACTTCCGCTAGCCCTGCTTTCAACTCCCGATCCGCAAGCGTGCTCAGTGTGCTTGAGTCGGCGATGACGCAACGGGGCTGGTAGAAAGCGCCCACCATATTCTTACCCAGAGGGCGATTCACGCCCGTTTTTCCGCCAACAGAGGAATCAACCTGTGAGAGTAGCGTGGTTGGGATTTGAATAAAGTCCACTCCTCGCTGGTAGGTTGCGGCAGCAAAGCCGACCATATCCCCTATGACACCCCCGCCCAATGCAACCAGCGTGCAGGAACGACTGAATTTTTTCTCCAGCAGTTCATCGTAAATAGTTGATATGGTCTCGAGTGTTTTATATTGCTCTCCGTCTCGCAGCATTATTGATATACACTCGAAATCGGCAAGGTGCCGCATAATCTTTTCAAGATAAAGTGGCGCCACCGTCTCATTGCTTACAACACAGACCTGGCGCCCCCTGATATGCGGGGTTAGCAATTTGCCTATTTCTAGCAAACCGGCTCCTATGTAGATCGGGTAACTCCTGTCACCAAGACCTACCTCTACCGTTTGCATTGAATCATTACTACAGTGATCCATAACTTTCATCTTGAAATAATTGTTTTTGGATTTCCCCGCTGACTGATTTTGGATTGCTCCTGCTGGTCATGACTACATGATCAGCAATTTCCCTATACAGCGGGTCACGAATTTCCATTAGCTCGGTGAGCCTCTTGCTGATGTCATCGGTGTTCTGGAGAAGTGGGCGGCCTGAGTCATGCTTGGTTCTCTCCTCTTGCTGCTTCACCGTAGCCATGAGGTAAACCACCGTGCCCCTGCTCTGTAGATATTTACGATTCTCCGGAGCAAGCACTGCACCACCCCCAGTAGCCAGCACTATGTTTTTACGCTGGGTTAGCTCCTCGATGATCTTTTTCTCACGTTCTCTAAAGCCCTCTTCGCCCTCCACATCAAAAATCCACGAAATATTGGCGCCGGTGCGCTGTTCTATTTCATGGTCTGAATCAACAAACTCCTTCTTCAGAGACCTGGCCAACTGACGCCCGATAGTGGTCTTGCCAGCACCCATAGGGCCAACGAGAAAAATATTATCCAATACTTTGTACATATTCTGGTGTAATTCGAAAAAACTTGAGAGATTAAATCGTAAACTCAGGCACTTCAATGTCGTTAATATAGCGGAGTCTGAATCTCCAGAAACTGACTATATTTTACTGCAAAGGGGATGTTACACCTGTCGATAACGAAAGAAAGGATGTTTTTATCTGAAAAACTTCAATGATTTCAGTCTTTTTAGAAAGTTTCCATCATTTTCACGAGCCAGCTCAAACTCATCGCAAAAAGAGTTTAGAATGGGACAGTACATGGAAAACACTCTCTTCGGCACAACTTTTGGCCCTTTCTGTTTCTAAGCAGGCATGACAGCTGTAAAAATCATAGGCAAATTCCTGGTGTGGTGCGGCATTGTTGTGTGCCTTGGCATCATCATGGTTTCTGCCAGCCTGTACCTGTACATTTCACCAAAACTGCCAGACCGCGAAACCTATACCAACCTTCGCCTGGAAAACCCTCTACGAATCTACTCTACCGACGGCAAACTGATTGCTGAGTTCGGCTCAAGGCGCAGCAGACCAATCAAGTTTGAAGATATTCCCCCTCTAGTCACTAATGCCCTGATCTCCACCGAGGACAAGCGTTTCTTCAGCCATCGCGGTGTGGATCCGCTGGGTCTGATCAGGTCCGTTGCCGGAATCGCGCTGGGTAATGACTGGGGCGGCGGCAGTACCATTACCATGCAGGTCACCAAGAACTTCTTTTTTGAGGGCGAGACAGCCTACACCCGCAAATTCAAGGAAATTCTGTTAGCACTGAAGATGGAGAGGGAGCTGTCCAAGGATGAGATCCTGGAGCTGTACCTGAATAAAACCTTCTTCGGAATCTCAGCCTACGGCATCGCGGCGGCGGCGGAGCAATACTATGACAAGGATGTGAGTGAGCTATCCCTCGCCGAAATTGCCACCATGATCGGCCTGCTGCCAAGACCTAACGCCTACAACCCTCTGGCTTCACCCCGCGAATCGCGTAATGTAAAACAGCGGGTTCTTGATCGCATGCTCGACCAGGGCATGATCACCTCGGCTGAACATCAAGAAGCGGTAGACGCCCCCAACATGGCCTTCCGCAACGGCAGGCAGACTGAACTCGATGCACCTTATATTGCTGAGATGGTCCGGCTGCAAATGATTGAACAGTATGGTGACCTGGCGCTCACCGATGGTTTCGAAGTGTACACAACCATCGACAGTGAGATGCAGGAAGCAGCAAACCTTGCCATAGCAAAGGGGCTTGAACAGTACGACCGACGGCATGGTTACCGTGGCAGGGAAAATCACATGCGCCCTGCCGATGACGGCTCCACTGAGCAGTGGCTAAGGGTTCTTGACCGTACACCCGTGATTTCCTCCCAGGAACCCGCCTTCGTGCAGAGTGTAGGAGAGCGCGAGATAACCGCCCTGCTAAAAACGGGGGAAGTAATTACTATTCCCTGGGACGGCATAAGATGGGCAAAAAGATTTATAACCAGCAGCACCTGGGGCTCTTCTCCACGCTCTGCCCATGAGGTCACCGAGGCCGGCGACCTTATTCGCGTGATGAAGGATGACAACGGTGAATGGCGACTCGGTCAGATACCCGCGGTAAACGGTGGGCTTGTTGCTCTAGACCCCAATACCGGCGCGATCATGTCGCTTGTTGGCGGGTACGAATTCAATGACCGCGGCAGAAACGGACAGTTCAACCGCATCACCCAAGCTGAACGTCAGCCCGGTTCAAATTTCAAACCTTTCCTTTATACGGCTGCACTGGAAAACGGTTATACCGCCGCGAGTCTGATTAATGATGCCCCCCTGGCCCGAAGTGACTATCGCCCGGAGAATTTCAGCGGCGAATTCATGGGACCGATCCGGCTCAGCTATGCGTTGACTACTTCCAAGAACCTGGTTTCACTGCGGATCTATGATGCGCTCGGTTCTGACATGGTGCTACCTTACGTTTCTCGCTTTGGTTTCAACACCGAGGACTTTCCTCAAAATGATCTCACTGTTGCAATCGGCTCCCATGCTGTTCACCCACTGGAAATTGCAACCGGCTATACGGTCTTTGCGAATGGTGGTTACAAGGTTGAACCCTTCGTGATTGCCCGCGTGGATAACTTCAATGATGGCGAAATGTTTCGCGCTCAGCCCTACACGGTTTGCCCGGCATGTGAAAACACCGCAGCTATCGACACGCTGCTGGATAATAACCAGGTCCCAGAGATGCCCGACGTTACCCCTGCTCCACGTGTGATCAATGAAAGGGCCGCCTACATCATGAATACGATTCTACGTTCTGTAATCACGGACGGTAGCGGCCGGCCGGCCAACCGCGCCATGCCCGACCGGGAAGATATACATGGCAAAACCGGAACCACCAACGATGCCAATGACCTGTGGTTCTCTGGTTACAACGGCAACCTGGTAACGACAGTTTATGTCGGTTATGACCAGCCGCAGACGCTGGGCAAATCGGAGCAGGCCGCCACCGTCGCGTTGCCTATCTGGATTGACTTCATGAAGACGGTACTAGGAGGAACCCCTCAGGCAAGCATGGCTCAGCCCGACGGGCTTGAGTTTGTAAGGATTAACAGAAAGACCGGACTAAGGGCCAGTCCTGGAGAAGACAATACTTTTTTTGAAGTCTTCAGGGAAGAGAATGTCCCCGGCTACGAAGAAAGCTCAACTGGCACGGACAACTCTGGTTTTGAAGGGCCCCAGTCACCGTTCTGATTCTGCTGAACTGAAAAAAGTGACCGGCGCCCATACGCGGTATCTTACAGTTTACGGCCGCCGCCGAAGCGTTTCTTGAATCGATCGACGCGACCACCGGTGTCAACAATCTTCTGCTTACCAGTATAGAACGGATGGCACTGGGAGCAGACGTCAATACGAATGTCCTCACTCAGGGTGGAACGGGTTTCGATAACGTTACCGCAACCACAAATTGCCTTGATATCGTGATAGTTTGGATGAATTTCTGCTTTCATTTTCTTGCTCTTTATCGCTTCAGATGTCGCAATCTGTCTCTTAATTAACAAGCTGCATATCTATTGCTTGCCTGAATACTTGTCCCCGCAGTACAACTACAACCAAAGCGGCATTGGAAAAAAGGTGGGCATTCTAGCAGAAAAACATCGCAGTACAAGGGAGTAACCCATGAAACCAGCCTGAATAGGGCTAACTAAATAGCCGCGTTTGCCGGAAATCGAGGCTAAATGGCCCTTATTTAAGGTAGTTTCGGTGGTTTTTTACCACTTCGTCGAATACCGTCTGGAACAGATCCAGGGTAAATTCAGCATTCAGCCCTTTCTGGGCAGCAAGCTTTTTCAGCCGCTGGAGCTTTTCCTGTTCCCTGACCTGATCGACAGAATCAAGGCCGTCACGGGCCTTCAGCTCACCAACCTTGGCCGTTACTGCAAAACGCGTCGCTAGCAGTTCTACCAGTTCATCATCAATCCGGTCTATTTGCTCTCTCAGAATGAGCAG
>Ga0255767_1000138_pt1 | contig 60042 bp, 59 predicted proteins | sample 071ome_24_FD_179967 | JGI IMG/M metagenome (GOLD analysis project Ga0255767, IMG submission 179967) | Coastal salt marsh microbial communities from the Groves Creek Marsh, Skidaway Island, Georgia - 071402CT metaG (version 2) | ecosystem: Environmental > Aquatic > Marine > Intertidal zone > Salt...
TGAGTGGTGGCACGGTCACTCTCGATGGCGCCGACATTCTGGCCATGCCTACATGGCAACGAGCAGCAGCGGGACTGCATCTCGTGATGCAGTATCCATCCGAGGTGCCCGGGGTCTCCATTCAGTCAGTGCTCATCGAGGCATTGCAGCGACGCGGCCGTGACGACGACGATGTCGATGCACTGTTGGCCACCGAGGCGGAGCGCATCGGGTTTGCTCCAGCGTTCCTCGCCCGCTCATTGAACGTCGATATGTCAGGTGGCGAAAAGAAGCGCAACGAGACGCTTCAACTTGCCGTCTTGCAGCCCAAAGTAGCGATCCTCGACGAACTCGACTCGGGGTTAGACATTGACGCGCTCCGAGATTGTTCTCGGCGGGTCGAAGCCCTGAGCGACGAGGGGATGGGCGTGGTGGCCATCACCCACTACAGCCGCCTGCTCGAAGAACTGCGCCCCGACCACATCCACATTCTCGTCAAGGGATGCATTGTGGCCAGCGGTGGCCCAGAGCTTGCCGATGTGTTGGAACGTGACGGGTATGGGGCCTTCACCGGAGTCGACGCAGCGGATGAGGGAACATCCGCCGATGACGCCTCATCCTCACTCGACGATTTGTTCCGTATGTGAGTTACCGGGCCCGCCCGGTGACCGCCGGGCGGGGAGAGTGTCCATAATTGCGATGGCCTCGGCGTCGTCGATGCGAGACCAGATGGCAATCTCCGCAGTGGTTCGTGCACATCCCACGCACAGCCCGTCCTCGGCGATACGGCACACCCGTACGCACGGGCTCACACGGGCCATGGCAACGCATCAATTATGTGACGAGGGGACATCCGCCGACTGAGGGTACTGGAGGTTGCGGGACTACCGTGCCATCGTGCCCAAGCAGCCCCCAGTGGACGCACGCTTTCCCGGTCCACGTGTGGTGGCGGGTGGTTTTGCGATCCTGACGACCAACGCCGGGCTGGGTTTCTACGGGCTGGCGGTGTACTTGAACGCCTTCTCGAAAGAACGAGGTTGGGAAGTGGCGTCGCTGTCTTTTGGCACCACGGTGTTCTTCGTCGTTGCGGGGATCATGGGGCTCTACGTCGCGCGCCTGATCGCCCGCTACGACATCCGCCTCGTGCTCGTTGCGGGCGGGGTGATCGGCGCGGTCGCGCTGTTGCTGCTCGGCCGGGTGAATTCGCCATGGCAGTTGTTTGCGGTGTATGCGCTATATGGCGTGGGTTTCGCGGCTGCAGGGCTGGTGCCGGTGACCACCGTTGTGACCCGCTGGTATCACCGGCGACGGGCAATGGCCATTTCCGTAGCCTCGACGGGCTTGAGTTTTGGCGGAGTTGCGATTACACCGGCAATGAAGTGGTTTGTCGACCGGCGTGAACTGGCCGGCGCGACTCCGTGGCTGGCACTGGTGTTTGTTGTCGGTACGGTCGTTCCGGCGTGGTTTTTGGTACGTGGTGACCCTGCCGCATCAGGGTTCAGCCCCGATGGCGACCGACTGGCTCCTGGTGCGCAAGCTCCGGCACTGTCGGGCACCCCATATCGGGCGGCGCTTCGTTCGCGGTTCTTCGTGTGCGTCACCGTGGGCTATGTCTTGGCTCTCGGGTCACAGGTCGGAGGCATTCAGCAACTCGTCAAGTTGGTCGAGGAGCGCACCACGGCGAGCACCGCCGCATTCGCGACGCTCGCTCTCGCCCTCACATCAATTGTTGCCCGTCTAATCGGCGGCCGGGTCTTTCCGCGGTATCCACTCACCCGCGTCATCGTGGTGTTGGCGGCGGGGCAGATGGTCGCCCTGGTGGGGTTAGGCCTGTCGCAACGGGTGTGGCTGCTGTTCGCGTTCATCATTTTGTTCGGGGCGACGGTAGGCAACATCTTGATGCTGCAGCCACTGTTGATCGCCGAACGCTTCGGCGTGCGCGAGTACCCGCGACTGTTCAGCCGCAGCCAGTTCGTCGGGCTGTTCGGCACCGCTGGTGGCCCATGGCTGCTCGGGTATCTCCACGACGCTGCCGGTGGCTACGACACCGCCTATGTCGTGGCAGGTGGATTGTCGCTCGCTGGTGCGATGGTGTTTTCCATCGGTGGCACAGCCGAGAACGCCAGCGACCATTCGATCGACGGCGCACCGGCTGCCGCGAGATAGCGGTTGGAGTACTCAGCGCTGAGTGCTGACGCGGAGGTCCTTGAAGGCGACGTCACGGTCCACCGCGATGTCGCGGGGCAAGCCGAGCACCCGGTCGCCAATGATGTTGCGTTGAATCTCGTCGGTGCCACCGGCAATGCCAGCTTGGAGCGAATTAAGCATGGTGGACGACAACAACTCCTCGGCGGAGTCGGTGCCCTCCCACGCGACACTTGCCGGGCCCGCAATATTCTGCGCGATCGCACGGAAACGTCGCGCGATGATCGACGAGTACAACTTGCCGAGCGAACCACCGGGTCCAGGGGCCTTTCCGGCCTTCATCTCGGCCCGTGAACGCATAGCCACCATCGACTTGGTGCTCTCCATGATGTACATCTGCATCAGTTCGTCGCGCACAACGGCATCATCGATCACGCCGGACTGGCGAGCCCACTTCACGAGCATGTCGTACATGGGTTGGGCGACTTTGCCGGCGCCGATCGAGCCGATTGCTACACGCTCGTACATCAACATGGCGGTTGCCTGGCGCCAGCCGTTGTTCATCTCCCCGAGCAGATCCGCAGCGGGCACCCGTACATCGGTGAAGAACACCTCGTTGAAGTGGCTGCCGCCATCGATCTGGTGGATCGGGCGAATCTCCACGCCATCCGTGCGCAGGTCAACGATGAACATTGAGATACCTGCATGTTTGGGCTGATCGGGGTCGGTTCGCGCGATGACGATGCCGTAATCCGAGACATGCGCCAATGTCGTCCACACCTTCTGCCCGTTGAGAATCCATTCGTCGCCGTCACGCTCGGCACGCATCTGCAGGCTGGCCACGTCGCTTCCGGCGCCTGGCTCGGAGAACATCTGGCACCAGATTGTGCGCGCCGCGATGTTGTCGGGCATGTACTTGCGCTTTTGTTCATCCGTACCGAATTCGTTCAAGACGGGCAGACACATGCCGTGGGAGATCACCAGTTCCCCGGTCATCATCGGGAACTCTTGGGCCACCTGCCGAAAGACCTTTTCGTGTTCAAGGGTGAGGCCTGCGCCCCCGTACTCGCTCGGGTAGGGAATACCGGCTAGTCCGGCACCTGCCAAACGTCCTTGGAAGTCGCGAGCGGCGTTGATGTTGCGGCCTTTACCAACGGTGGTATTTGCCGCGAGGAACGTGCGGACTTGATCGGCAAACGCCTCGGAATCGGCGGGGCTCAGTGAGGTGCTCATCGGTGTCGATCTCCTTGGGGGTTCAGAACATGGTCACGATGTCACAGCCTTTCAGGTCCGGTCGAATCCGGCGGTGCGGTACGGTCGAGACATGGCCATGTTCGATGAGCGTGATGGGCGTTTGGTGTGCGAGATCGTTGCTGCGGATTTTGCCGCTGCGTTTGCGTTGATGTCACATGTCGCGCTGATCGCTGAAGCAGTTGGGCATCATCCCGACATGACGATCTCGTGGAACCGGCTGAGTATTGAGTTGTGGAGCCATGATGTTGGCGCCATCACCGATCGCGACCGCGAGCTTGCGGCACGCCTCGAGCGGGTTCTGCAGGTATGACGCATCCGAATGTGGAACGAGTTGTTGCTGCGGCCACTGCCGCTGGGCTTCAGATCGAGGTTCGCCAGTTTCCCGAAGGAACTCGGACCGCGTTGGAAGCGGCCTCGGCTATCGGCGTGGGCGTCGGCCAGATTGTGAAGAGCCTCGTGTTCGGGGTCGACGACGAGATTGTGATGGCCCTCGTCAGCGGAGCCAACACCCTGGATGAGTCACTCCTTGCAGTGGCTGCTGGCGGCCAACGGTGCGTGCGGGTAGATGCTGATGCTGTCCGGGCGGCAACCGGCTTCCCGATCGGTGGTGTGCCGCCGTTCGGTCACACGACGCAGTTGCGTGTGTTCATCGACCCTGACTTGCTGCAGCTCGACGAGGTGTGGGCCGCCGCCGGCACCTGGCATGACGTGTTCGGCATCGAGCCCCACAAGTTGGTCGAGGTCAGCGGTGGTGTGGTTACTGACGTGAAGCGGGGTTGATGCGGCGTCGTGAGATGACGAGCAATACCCCGAGCGTCGCAAGGAACAGTGACCAGTTCGTGATGTCAGAGGATCCGGTGACGGGGAGATTCCTCGTCGGGGCGATGAGGGTAATGCCGGTTCGCACGGTGACAGGTTCGGCATTGATGACCGCTTCGACGCGAAGGGTGTGGTCTCCAGGGTCAAGTTCATGCGGAATCTCAATGGTGATGGCGAAATCACCTTGTGGGTCAGTAGCGCTCTTTGCGAGCCGGGTGGGGGTTGAGTAGATCCAGACTTCCAGCGGTGTGTTTGGTGTGAATCCGGTTCCGTTGAGTGTGAGTGGCGTTCCTAACTCGATGTCGAACGGGTTCTCTACAGCGGGTGGCTGATATTCGGTGTCGATGCGCGCAAGCTCGCCTATGACGGTTGATGTTTTCACGGTGCGACCGTTGGCAGCGAACGACAGTTGGGTGGTGATGCTCTGACCATCGGGCACGGCAGTCTCCGCGCTGCCGGTGCTTGGCCGAGGGATCGGAATCGTGGTTGGGGCGGTGTCCGGGGCGATTGGGGCGGTGACCGGCGTGGTCGCGGTGATGACCGGCGTGGTCGTGCTGGTCGTGGTGGTGGCAGCAGTGGTGGAGGGGGCAACGGTCGTGGTGGTCGTGGTGGTGGGCGCGACGGTCGTGGTGGTGGTCGTGGTGATGACCGGCGTGGTCGTGCTGGTTGTGGTGGTGGTAGCAGTGGTGGAGGGGGCAACGGTCGTGGTGGTCGTGGTGGTGGTTGCGCCGACACCGCTGTCGAGCCCGGTTACCGCTGTTGGTGTGGCCCGGTTGGCGGTGGAGTTGTCGCCGAGTTGCCCGTATCCGTTGTAACCCCAGCAGCGGACGGCGCCGGTGGCCAGTAGCGCGCACGTGTGAAAGGTTTCGGCAGTTATGGCGGTGACGTCACTTGAGAGCCCGGTTACCGCTGTTGGTGTGAGCCGGTTGGCGGTGGTGCCGTCACCGAGTTGCCCGTATCCGTTCCAGCCCCAGCATGTGAGGGCGCCCGTGGCCAGCAGTGCGCACGTGTGAAAACGGCTGGCAGAGATGGCGGTGACGCCACTGTCAAGCCCGGTCACGGCTGTTGGTGTGAGTCGGTTGGCGGTGGTGCCGTCGCCGAGTTGTCCGTATCCGTTGTAACCCCAGCAGTGGACGGCGTCGGTGGCCAGTAGTGCGCACGTGTGATTGTGGCCGGCGGTGATGGCGGTCACGTCACTGTCAAGCCCGGTCACGGCTGTTGGTGTGAGTCGGTTGGCGGTGGTGCCGTCGCCGAGTTGCCCGTCAGTGTTGTCGCCCCAGCATGTGACGGCGCCGGTGGCCAGTAGTGCGCACGTATGTCGGGTGCCGCCGGTTATGGCGGTGACGTCACTGTCAAGCCCGGTCACGGCTATTGGTGTGAGCCGGTTGGCGGTGGTGCCGTCGCCGAGTTGCCCGTATTCGTTCCAGCCCCAGCATGTGACGGCGCCGGTGGCCAGTAGTGCGCACGTGTGCTCGCGACCGCCGGAGATTGCGGTGACGTCACTTGAGAGCCCGATCACCTCTGTTGGTGTGAGCCGGTTGGCGGTGGTGCCGTCGCCGAGTTGGCCGTTTAAGTTCGAACCCCAGCAAATAGCTGCGCCTGTACTCAGCAGTGCGCATGTGTGATTGCGGCCAGTGGTGATGGAAGCCTGCGCCGACAAGTTGTCGCTGCCGACAGCGGTCTCGTTCATATCGGCGACGCGGGGGAAATCACCATCGCTGCAGCCGTAATGCTGGCGAGGACCAGAAGCACGGCACCGACTCCATAAGAAAAGATTCGGCGGGGAAGATCTGGCCTGCTCATATTCGGTCCCATTAACTTCGCTTATGGATGGTTATTCAGCGCCCACTGCGGCGGCCACCGCGGCGATGTGGTCAGGGCCCAACCCGCAGCACCCGCCGATAATTCGAACACCCTGCGAGGCCCACTCGGTTGCATAGCTGCCGAGCATCTCCGGCGCGATCACATCTGTGAAGTTCCAATGTGGCATCTCGAAGAACCCGCTGTCAGGGTAGGCCGCAAGAGGCCCCCCGAACACATCGGCCAGCATGTCTAATGCCGGGCCGGTGATACCCACATCGGTGTGCATGACACCACTGACAGCGATGTCGTCACGATGCTCCTTGACCACCGCGAGGATGTCGGAGAGGGGGCGCTCATCGTTCTGCTCAAATGACAGAACCTGTCCTGAAGGCCCATGGCGGGCACTGATCATGAACCAGAGTTCATCGACATGACCGGAGGCTCCCGCAAGAACTGCGCGTGCTCGTTCAGGGTCATACATCATCTCCAGAATCAGGACATCGACGCCAGCGTCAGCCATCACACCGGCCTGCGATCGTGCTGATGCCTCGAGGGCTCGTAATTGGTCAGCGGTATGACGCACGGTGGTCGCTGTTCCCTGCGTCACCGGCAGCATGTGCGAAATGGATCCAGCAACGATCACGTCGGCCTCACCGAAAAGGTCCCGTGCTCGTTGGGCGGCGACCACCGCTGCACGATTGATCTCATCGGTGAGGTGCAGGTCCGACGAGTGGCCGAGCATCAACGGCGATGCCGCAAATGTGTTCGCGGTGATGATGCGCGCACCGGCATTCAAAAAGTCGAGGTGGATCTCGGTGAGCGTCGCGGCCGATGTGGCGGCCGCCGGGCCGGACCACGCGGCGCCGTCCATCAGCACACCGCGCTTTTCGAGTTCGGTACCGGTGCCGCCATCGAGCACCACGGTTCCTGACCACCCGCGTTCATCGAGACTTAATCCCACTGTCCGCACCGTAGTTCGGTGCTTATCGTCAAACGTGCGTCGTTGGGGGGAGTAATCGTGCGCGCAATCGAGTGCCGACATCTGGCCACTCGGCGGCCGTGATCGAATACCACGCACTGTCACGCTCGGTTCCGTCGCTCGCCCGCATATGGCTGCGGAGAACCCCATCGAGGTGCGCGCCGAGCCGTTCGATTGCACGTCGCGACATTGCATTTCGGGCATCGGTCTTGATGGTGACCCGTCGCACCTGCCACACCTCGAATGCGTGAGCGAGCATCAGGAGTTTTGCTTCGGTATTGATGCCGGTGCGCCGTGCTCTCGCCGTGAGCCATGTGCTGCCAATCTCGATGGCATCTGGATCCGCGTCGGGGCGCTCGTGACGGTCGGGTGTGGCCCAGCGTTCCGCATTCATGAAACGGGTCGAGCCGACAACCGAACCGCCGGAATCGCAGGTGACGAAGGCCAACCCAGCCCCCGCAGCGTGTTCAGCGCAGGCAGCATCGATGTAGCGCTCAACATCATTGGCGTCAGGGGTGGGAACCCATGAATAGCGAAAGGCGCCGCGATTGCCCTCGGCGGCGGCCATGAGCGCGTCGCGGTCATCAGACGCTATTGGGCGCAGTGTGCAGTGCGCGCCATGTAGGGCGACGTGAGGCAACGGTGAGGGCACATCCACACGGTACTTGTGGTGGCACCGCTGACATGTGGGAAGATTTCTCATGCGCCCATTCACGTTGGATCCGTTCACAATCGACCTCCCTGATGACGCCGTGGTGGACCTGCGTGCACGGCTGGCGAATACCCGGTGGCCTGAAGCGGAAACCGTCGAGGACTGGTCACAAGGTGTTCCACTCGCATACCTGCGTGATCTAGCGCAGTACTGGGCAGGTGAGTACGACTGGTCCTCACGACAGGCGCGTCTGAACTCCCACCCACAGTTCATTACCCGAATCGACGATCTCGACATTCACTTCGTGCACGCGCGGTCACCGCAGCCCGATGCGCAACCGCTGCTGCTGACTCACGGGTGGCCCGGATCCTTCGCGGAGTTCATTGACATCATCGGGCCGCTCACCGACCCGGAAGCTCACGGTGGCGATCCTGCTGATGCCTTCCACGTCGTCTGTCCATCTCTTCCCGGGTACGGGTTCAGTGAACGACCATCAACATATGGCACCGGTGTTGAACAGATTGCGCGTCGATGGGCCGTATTGATGGAACGGCTCGGATACGACCGCTGGATCGCCCAAGGTGGCGACTGGGGAGCGGCGGTGACCACCCAGATCGGTCGGGACGCAGCGAACGGTAACGGATGTATCGGCATCCATGTGAATATGCCGATCGCCCCACCGTCAGCCGAGGCGCTGTCCGCCCCTGATGCTGCAGATCAGGCCGCATTTGCAGCGTTTGAGCACTATCAGAAATGGGATTCTGGATACTCGACCCAGCAGCGCACCCGCCCGCAAACCCTTGGCTATGCGCTCACCGATTCGCCCGTTGGTCAACTGGCCTGGATTCTGGAGAAGTTCTGGGCGTGGACCGACTGCGATGGTCATCCAGAGAATGCCATCGATCGTGACCGCATCCTCGACAACGTCATGATCTATTGGCTGACAGCAACGGCGACATCATCTGCTCGTCTGTACTGGGAGAGCTTCGGGTCATTCGGGGCCGGAGACCCGGTCACGGTGCCCACGGGTGTGGCCGCCTTCCCCGCCGAAATCATCAAGGCGCCGCGTCGGTGGTGCGAATCGGCCTACCACATCGTGCACTGGACCGACATGGAATCAGGCGGTCACTTCGCGGCGATGGAACAGCCCGATGCGCTCGTTGGCGACATTCGGGCCTTCGCTCGCCACCTGCGCTGAGCCTGCGCGCCGTCACCCGATGCGTGACACGCCCTCGCCCCAATACCGATCACGCAACAGACGCTTGTACAGCTTTCCGGTGGGTAGGCGGGGCAACTCGGCTTCGTAGTCGATGCTGCGCGGAACCTTCTGCCGGCTGAGGTGCGACCGGCAAAAATCCAGCAGTTCCTCGGTGAGCGCATCGTCGGCTGACACATCCGGCATCGGTTGGATGACGGCCTTGACCTCTTCACCGAGATCTGAATTAGGCACACCGAACACGGCGGCGTCGAACACCTTTGGGTGGGTGATCAACAGGTCTTCAATTTCTTGGGGGTAGATGTTGACCCCACCGGTGATGATCATGAAGGTCTTACGGTCGGTCAGGTACAAGAATCCGTCATCATCGACGTAACCGATGTCGCTCACCGTCGTCATCGCCCCATCGGGTGAGGTTGCCTCTGCGGTGCGCGCGGGATCGTCGAGGTAACTGAACTCCGACCCTGATCCGAACCACAGCGTGCCCGGCGTGCCATTGGGCACCTCGTTCATGTCGTCGTCGAGCACCCGCAGCTCACCGAACACAATCTTTCCAACGGTTCCGCGATGGGCGAGCCATTCATGGGAGTCACAGGCCGCGAACCCAAGGCCCTCAGTCGCGCCGTAATACTCGTGGATGATCGGACCCCACCAGTCGATCATTGCCTCCTTGACCGCAACCGGACACGGAGCTGCTGCGTGTATGGCAATCTCCAAACTCGACAGATCGTGGCGGTTGCGAACCTCGTCGGGCAATTTCAACAACCGCGAGAACATGGTAGGCACCAACTGACTATGGGTCACGCTGTAGCGCTCAATCAGCGCTAGGTACTCCGCGGCATCGAATCGTTCCATGATGACGACGGTCCCGCCCATGCGCAGAGTGAGGTTCACCGCTGCCTGCGGGGCGGAGTGATACAGCGGCGCCGGCGACAGGTACACCATGTGTTCGCGATAACGCCACAGGCCGGAGAGGAAACTGAACATCGGCATCTGCTCGCCCGGTGGCTGGTCGGGTAGCGGCCGCAGAATTCCCTTTGGTCGTCCGGTGGTGCCGGAGGAGTACAGCATCGCCGTACCGAGGCGTTCGTTGTCGAGTGGTGTCGAGCGGGCGGCCGAGACAGTGTCATCGAAATCGATGAAGCGCTCGTCGGTGATGTGGTCAGGTACGCCACCACACACGAGGATGCGGCGGATGTTGTCGAACTCGGCAAGGGCCTCTTCGACAACGGACAGGCGTTCGGTAGAGGTGATCAACACCTCTGATCGCGAGTTGTTCACGATGTACGCCATCTCGCTGGCCGTCAGATACGAGTTGATGCAGGTGTAGTAGAGCCCCGACCGTTCACCTGCGGCACAGGACTCGAGGTATCGGTCATTGTTCTCCATGAAGATGGAGTAGTGGTCGCATCTGGTCAGCCCCTGTGCCCGGAGCACATGCGCTAACCGATTGGCTCGCGCCTCAAAATCTGCATATGTCACCGCCTGCCCTGAACTGGCCATGACAAATGCAGGCCGATCGGGATGTTGCGTTGCGTGGTGTCCGGGATACATGCTCCTCCTCGGGTCGGTGACATGTTGATGCTAGATGACAAGGGCTTACCGATGCCGTGGCGGCGTGGTTGGGTGTAGGTTCCACTCATGGAGATCTCGCTATTCGGATTCGACCAGACCGTTGAGGACTTCGAGGCCTCACTGCAGCGCGCCGTCGACGAAGGGTTCGCCACATATTGGACCCCCCAGATCTTCGGCATGGATGCCTTAACCGCAATCGCGGTGGCTGCTCGTGCGGTGCCGGGTATCCGTGTCGGGACATCGGTGATTCCCACCTATCCCCGTCATCCCATGATGCTGGCCCAACAAGCGCTGACCACCCAAGCTGCAACCGATGGGAGGCTGTTGCTCGGTATTGGCTTGTCGCATCAACCGGTGGTGGAAGGCATGTGGGGTATGTCCTTTGATCGACCGGTTGCACACATGCGCGATTACCTCGAGATCCTGACGCCGTTACTGCACAAACGCCGGGTGTCCTATGCGGGAGAGGCGCTGACCGGCCGCGGTGAGATCACGCCGCCGCCAGCAGAGGCGCCCCCGGTTCTGGTGGCCGCACTTGGTCCACAGATGTTGCGCCTCGCAGGTCGAGTGGCAGATGGCACGATCACCTGGATGACGGGCCCGGCCACCATCGCCGAACTCACTGCGCCGACGATCACCGCGGCAGCCCACGAGGCCGGTCGACCATCACCCGCCGTTGTTGTCGGTTTGCCGGTGTGCGTGACCAACGATGTCGACGCGGCACGAGCGCGCGCCGACCGTGATTTCGCTATCTATGGTCAACTACCGTCCTATCGCGCAATGCTCGACCGAGAAGGTGCCGCAACCCCAGCCGATGTGGCGATCATCGGTGATGCCACCGAGGTGGCTGATCGCATCGGTGCCCTCGCTGGATGCGGAGCAACGGTGTTTGCGGCCTCGCTGTTCGGGGATCGAGACGAGCAAGAAGCATCGCGGGAGGTCCTCGTCTCGCTGCAGTCGAACTGATCAGGTGGCGCCGCTCCCCGCACCGCACATCGCCGACGCCGAGTCGTGGGTGCGTGCACACCTCGACGGCCTGCACGCGAACCCCGACGACTGGTCACCAAGTCGACGCTTCAGGGGTGGGCAACACGCCGCCGATACCGCACTGGCTGGATTCGACGGCGTGGGGTATGCAGCACGACGCAATGAGGTTTTACCGCCCTCTGCCCGGGGCGCGTCGGCATTGTCGCCCTACATTCGGCATGGACTGATCTCGTTGTCCACCGCGTGGGCGCACGTCGGGGACGCTCCCCAGCACGATCACGACAAGTTTCGCGACGAACTGCTCTGGCAGGAGTACGCCCGACATCTATATGTGCGGCTGGGAGCACAGATGGCGAGTCCGCTGCGCTTCGCCCCACCAACCGAACGCAGTGTCGACGGATGGTGGGCCCGTCATGACATGGCATGCCTTGACGCGGCACTATCCGAATTGGATGGTGATGGATGGATGCCGAATCAGATGCGGATGTGGCTGGCCTCACACTGGGCGGTGAGAGAAGGGGCGAACTGGGTCGATGGAGAGCGGAGGATGTTCCGCGAACTTCTGGATGGGTCCTGTGCGAATCGCGCTGGTTGGCAATGGACTGTCGGCACGGCAACCGGGCGTCCCTACGGGTTTTCTCGTTCCCAGGTGGAACGTCGCGCACCGGGGCTCTGCGATACCTGTGCGCTGTCAACGACATGCCCCATTGCCGACTGGCCGGACGCCGATGATTCCGTTCCGCTCACGCATCCCGTCGCGCTCCGACGTGGCGATCATCCGCCACTGTCGCGTGACCTATCACCCAACGATGGTTCCAATGCGCCAGCCATGGTGTGGCTGACTGCGGAGTCACTTGGCGATGCGGATCCGGCTCTCGCCGCACACCCCGACCTGCCGGTAATCTTCGTATTCGATGCGCCGCTCCTGCGGGGTCTGCGCTTGCACCCGCGGCGACTGGTCTTCATGGTGGAATGTCTTGCAGACCTCGGGGAGCGTCGGGAGGTTTTTATTGACGTGGGCGATCCGGTTGATGTGTTGCCGGTGGATTCTCTTGCGGTGACCGCCGCACCGGTTCCGGGGTTTGGTGTGCGAGCGGCCGCGGTCCGGCCCGCTGCGACATATGCCTGGCCGTGGCTGGTGCCCCCAACCGATGGGCCGCTCGGGTCGTTCAGTGCGTGGCGTCGTGGTGTGGGGCAGGAGCGTTCTGGTGGGCCGCGTCAGCGATCAACCGGTCGGCGTCGACGACGATGAAGGTGGCGTCGGCCTCCGCGAGAAGAGTCGGTGCGTCGTCATCGGTGTGCAGTGTGCCGACCATCAGCAACTTGCGTCCATCACGCGAGAGCGGCCAGACGCGACACACCAGAGGCTGGTGTAACGGAGTGCCGGCACGGTAGGTCACGGTCAATCGGCCAGTGAAGGCGGTTTCTCCGACCACGCCCAGCACGAAGCCAAAGATGTCGTCGAAGAGAGCGGCCACAACACCGCCATGGGATCTCCCTGGTGCACCTTCGTGCGCCGCGCGCAAAGTGACTCGGGCCTCGATGGTGTCGCCAACGCGCCGCAATTCTGGGTCGAGCCCGAGTGGGGACGCGGCACCTGAGATCGGTCGGTCATCGGCGGTGCATTCGAACGGACCCTCCGGGTAGGCCGCGCGGCGGTGATCGCCGAACGAATGCGGGTCGCGTGAGCGTGGCGTGCCCGTGGCGAGCGTTGCTACAGCGTCGTCGAGGCGTCGACCGATCTCGTCGATGATCTCAACGGGGTGTTCTCGTCCAACGAATGCGTGGGTGAGGTCACGGATACTGCGACCGGTGCGGGTTCTCGCACGCGCCAGCTCGTCGCGGGTGCCGTCGGTGGGTGCTCCGCCAGTCGTCTCGCTCGCCGTCATGGCGACCAGTGTGGCGTGCGGGGGGTGCGCGTAACGATCTCGTGGTTCAGGAAGCAGCGCTGTCGAGCGCTTGTGCGAGTGTGTTCCATGCAAGAACCGCGCACTTGATGCGCACGGGAAACTTCACGACACCTTGCAGTGCTTCGAGATCGCCTAACGGAATGTCCTCGACTGGTTCGTCGCTGTGGTCGTGATCGGCGATGGACATCATGTGCTTGAACCGGTGCAAGAGCGCGCGCGCCTCATCGGTGGTGCGGCCCGTCATCGCCTGGCTCATCATTGATGCACTGCTCTGTGAAATGGAACACCCTTGACCATCGATGGCCACACGGGCCACTCGGTCGCCGTCGAGTTCAACGTACACGGTGATCTCATCACCACAAAGGGGGTTGTGGCCATCTGCTCGCACTGCCGGAGGTACCTCGAGTTGGCCTCGGTTGCGGGGGTTCTTGTAGTGGTCGAGGATGATCTCTCGGTACAGATCTTCGAGGCCTGGCATCGTTCCTCCCGGTTCAGAATCCGAAGATATCGCCGGCTGACGACAGCGCTTCGACGAGCACGTCGATGTCGTCGGGGCTGTTGTAGATGTACAAGCTGGCGCGCACGGTGGCGTTCGCTTCGAGAATGCGCATCAATGGTTTTGCGCAGTGATGACCGGCGCGCACACACACTCGGTATTCGTCGAGAATCTGGCTCACATCGTGGGGGTGCAGGTCGCGAAATGCGAACGACAGCACCCCGCCCCGCAGCTCCGGATCGGACGGACCGTGGATCGTGATGTCGTCGCCGAAGGCCGCTGTGAGAGTGTCGATGGCATAGCGCGTGAGCTCGCGTTCATGGTCCCGCACACGATCCATGCCGAGTGTGTCGAGGTAGTCGATGGCGGCGTTGAGCCCCACCGCTTCAACGAGTTGTCCAGTGCCGGCCTCAAATCGGGTCGGAACCGGTGCGCAGGAGTATCCGTCTAGTCGGACGTCGTCGATCATGTTGCCGCCACCGATCATGGGCGGAAGTGCTTCGAGGATCTCGGCACGACCCCACAGCACACCGAGGCCCGTCGGTCCGAGCATCTTGTGCGACGAGAACGCGCACAGGTCGGCGCCCCATGCCTGAACATCGGTTGGCCCGTGGGGAACTGACTGGCAGGCGTCCACCATCGTGATCGCGCCGGCAGCACGCGCCCGCGTGCACAACTCGGTCACCGGGTTGATGGTGCCCAACACGTTGCTCATGGCGGTGACCGCAAGGACGGAGGCCCCATCGAGGAGATCGTCAAGGTTGGCGAGATCGAGTTGCCCGTCATCGGTCAGCGGGATCCATCGCAACTCGATACCAATTTCGTCGTGCATCATTTGCCAGGGGACGATGTTGGCGTGATGTTCCATGTGCGACAGCACGACAACATCGCCTCGGCGTAGGTGGGCTCGGCTCCACGACTGCGCGAAGAGGTTGAGTGCATCGGTGGCGTTGCGAGTGAAGACGATCTCATCGGCCGATGCGGCGTTGATGAAGCGCGCGACCCGATTACGTGCCCCTTCGTAGGCGTCGGTCGCAGCAGCGGCTAAGCGGTAGGCGCTGCGATTAATCGGGCCGTAGGACTCACGCATGAAGCGACCCGTAGCGTCGATGACAGCGTTCGGCTTTTGCGATGTGTTCGCAGAGTCGAGGTACACGAGGCGGCGGCCGTCCTCGGGCGCAGCGCTCAGGAGCGGGAAGTCCTGAATGAGGGCATCCACATCGATAGCAGCCATATCAGCCCGCCTGTCGGAACGAGTCGTAGCCACCGGCCTCAAGGGACTCGGCGATCTCCATGCCGCCGGAGGCAATGATGCGTCCATCCATCATGACGTGCACGTGATCGGGTCGAACCTCATCGAGTAGACGCTGGTAGTGGGTGATAAGAATCACGCCCATCTCGGGTCGATCGGCCCGCACCTCGCGGATGCCGGCCGCAACGACGCGCAACGCGTCGATATCGAGGCCTGAGTCAGTTTCATCGAGTATGGCGATCTCGGGCTCTAGCAGGGCCATCTGCATCACTTCATTTCGCTTCTTCTCACCGCCGGAAAATCCCTCGTTCAGATAGCGATCGACGAATGACGAGTCCATACCGAGTCTCTCCATCCATTCCATTGCCGCAAGGCGCAATTCGAGAACCGATAAGTCGGTAGCCCGACGTGCAGATACTGCTTGGCGAAGGAATTGAATAACCGAGACCCCGGGAATCTCCTGCGGGTACTGGAATGCCAGAAAAATACCCGCCCGCGCACGTTCGTCGGGGTCCATTTCAGAGATGTCGGTGTCGCGAAGTTGGATGGCGCCGGCAGTCAGTTCATATTCGGGCGACCCCATGATCGTGCTGCCCAGTGTCGACTTCCCGCACCCATTTGGCCCCATGATCGCGTGCACTTCTCCGGGTGCGACGGTGAGATCAATGCCTTTCAAGATGTCGGCGGCCGGAGGTTGGCCCTGCTCGACAGTGGGTCGGGCGTGCAATCCGCGGACCTTGAAAAGAGCGTCAGCCATGGTCGGCAGTCTACGCTCCGGGCCTTATTTGCACTACGTGGGTAGTGCAAATTCAGGTGTGGCGCTGGACGCGGCCGTCGGCGAGGGCGCGCCATAGTTGTCCATACGACGCGTACGAGTGAGCCGCGGAGATGTACCCGGATGCTGCAAGCGCACGGTGGTACCGCGGGAGGTTCCGCCATGGCACACCGGCATCAACATGATGGGCAAGGTGATACCCCAGGTTGTACGGGCCCATCACAAGCCGGAACCACAGCGGCTGGTGGCTCACGCAGTGGGTCGTCATGCGGCGGTCATGATCCGCGTCGAGCCCGCCATGTTCGGCAATGGAACGCAGTCGATTGATCACCCGCCACAGCGTGAGGAATGGAAGTACCCACAACACCAGGTAGGCGAGTGGTACACCCGCGGCCCATGCCGCTGCTGCGAGGGCGAGTTGCACGATGATGATGTGGCGAGTGGTGCGCCGCGTGCGCGCATCGCCGGCGACCAGACCCCGCAGTTGGGCGCCGAGCAGGCGCAGGCCGGTACTGCCACGAAGATCGCGCCATAGTTTGCGACGGAGGCTCGCGTGCCCGATGGGGTATCCCTGATAGAGGGCGATATCGGGTTCCTCTGGTCCGAACTCGCGCCGGTGATGAGCCATATGTACTCGACGATACGCATCCGTTGGAACGAAGGCGGGGTACCCCAACAACCAACGGCCTACAACGTCGTTCATACGACGGTTGGAGAACAGCAGCCGATGGGCGGCCTCGTGCATCAGCGAGGCGAACTGGGCGTGTGTCCGTCCCATCAGAACGACCGCTAGTGGCCACGCCCACCATCCGAGACGTGACGCCGCCCACACGATGGCGATGACCTGTGCGTAGAGCATGACGATGGTGAGGGCATTGCGGGCGTTGGCAATACGTCGCAATTCAGCGCGCAAATTCGGCGTGGGCCGACCATCGGGCCGGATGAACTCATTGTCAACCACGACACCCAGCGTCTCCCGCGATGGCGTCATGCCGCCCAACACCACGGTCCTCGATCGGGATGGTGATGGCGCATCGTCGGCGTCGTGAGCCGGGGTCATCGTGGTGACGCTAGCAACCGCCCCGCCGGCGCTCAGGCGCGGGCGTGCTGTCGGGTGGGCCATCGCTTCACCAACCGCGCGACACCCATTCGGGGAGGTGTGGGCGTTCCGTGCCAATCGTGGTGTCTGCGCCGTGGCCGGGCAGCACGATCGTGTCATCAGGAAAGGCAAACAGGAGACGATCGATCGAGTCGATAATGGTGTTGAAGTCGCCACCTTCATACGCCGTCGCCCCTGGACCGCCGGGGAACAGCGTGTCGCCCGTGAACAGCAGCGGCGTTCCTGCGAGATGAAATGAGATCGAACCAGGTGTGTGACCCGGGTTGTGGATGGCGTGAAGGCGCAGCTGTCCGAACTCGATGACCTCGGCGTCATCGATGAGAATGTCGTACCCAACCTCGTGCAGCATCGGCGCATCGGCGGCGGTCACTGCGACTTCGTATCCGGCTTCGCGCATCTCGGTGACTGCGCCGATGTGGTCCCAATGCCCGTGCGTTTCGAGTACGCGGCGAACACCGAGAGATGACGCCAACTGCAAGAGCATCTCGTGTTCGTTTGCTGCATCGATGAGCACCGCGTCGCCGGTTGCTCGGCACCGCACGATGAACACGTTGTTGTCGTATGAGCCGACGACGACGCGGTGTACCTCCGCATCGCTGTTGGACCAGTGCAGGGTTTCGCTTGGTGGTGGCACGATGATGCTCATACCGCCGATTGTGTCATCAGTGCAGGTGTCCAGCTACTGGTCGCTTGGGCCATCAGGCAGAGATGACGTGTATTCCGAGATCGATGGCGGCGGTGATCTGGCGCGGGTCGAAGGTGACGATTGCAGCTCGTTCGCCGAGGCTCATCGCTATGTCGAGGTGGATCGCCGCGCTCACGCGTACTCCGGTTCGACGAGCAATTCCTGTGGCTGCGTGGATCCGTGCGGTGTCGACCGCGGCGATATGGCAGCGATCGTGGGCATGATGGAGAGCGTTGATCAGGTCCGATTCGCTGTACGGGTCATCGCGGATTTGGGGTACCGCGCATAAGGCCTCGGCAAAGGCTGATTCGCTCATGACGGTGTATGCGGCGGCCCTCATCGCGGAGGTCACGATGTCGCGGCGCGGATCGTTCAGGCACGAGGCGAGAAGTGCGGTGGTATCGATGACGGCAACGTCCCCCGGGTTGTCAGCGAACATCATCAACCACGCGGTCAAGGCGAAGTCCAGGGGCGACGTCGATGGGATTCCTCGTCGCGGCGATACCGGTGAGGACGGGACGCCGGAGACGCCCTGCAGCGAGGGCGTTGTCCACCGAACTGCTCGATGGAGTGTCGGATGGCCCGATGACCGCGACAGGGCGTCCGTGATCGGTGACCTGCAGTTGTTGGCCTTGTGCGACACGTCGCAGGTGGGTGGCCAGGTCATTGCGCAAAGCGCGAACGCCGATCGATTCCATTGTTGCATCGTAGACGTCGATCTTCATTGTGTACATATGCGTACACAATTTGATTTGCAAAGCGTCCGACCAACCAGCGAGGATGACGGCATGAACTTTGCATTCACCGAAGAACAAGACGAACTGCGCTCCACCATCCGCGCCTTCATGGAGGCCAAGTCCTCCGAGGAAGCCGTGCGTGAGCAGATGGAGACCGAGACCGGTTTCGATGCCGATGTCTGGACGCAGATGGCCGAGCAGATGGGCCTGCAAGGGCTTCATATCCCAGAGGAGTACGGCGGATCGGGCTTTGGCTACGTCGAACTCGGCATCGTTCTGGAAGAGATGGGCCGCGCCCTGCTGTGCGCCCCTTTCTTCTCGTCGGTGGTGCTCGCGGCCAACACCTTGCTGCACAGCGGTGATGAGGCCGCCAAGGCCGCTCACCTTCCCGGTATCGCCGCGGGCCAGACAATCGCCACGCTCGCGTACACCGAACCGTCGGGCAAGTGGGACGAGGCGGGCATCACCATGGCCGCCTCGGCTTCCGGCGACGGTTTCACGCTGAGCGGAACCAAGTCGTTTGTGATCGACGGCGCCGTCGCCGATCTCATCATTGTCGCGGCGCGCACGGCGTCTGGCGTCAGCCTGTTCACCGTCGATGGCGGAGCCGCAGGGCTCACCCGCACGGCACTGTCGACCATGGACCAGACCCGTCGCCAGGCTCGCCTCGACTTTGACAACACCCCGGCAACGCTGCTCGGCACCGATGGTGCCGGCTGGGAGACACTGTCGACCGTGCTCGACCTCGCCGCCGTCGGGCTCGCGGCCGAACAGGTCGGTGGCGCACAGTTCGTGCTTGAAATGGCTGTGCAGTACGCCAAGGATCGCGTGCAATTTGGCCGGCCGATCGGCTCGTTCCAGGCCATCAAGCACAAGTGCGCCGACATGCTCCTCGAGGTCGAAAGCGCCAAGTCGGCCGCCTACTACGGTTTGTGGTGCGCCGCGGAGATGAACGACGAACTGCCCTCGGTGGCGTCGTTGGCGAAGGCCTACTGCTCGGAGGCGTATTTCCACGCGACCGCGGAGAACATCCAGATCCACGGTGGTATCGGCTTCACCTGGGAGCACCCCGCGCACCTGTACTTCAAGCGCGCAAAGTCGTCCGAGTTGCTGTTCGGCGACCCGACCTACCACCGCGAGCTCCTCGCTCAGCGCATCGGAATCTGATCTCACGATCCGATGACCATTCTGTTCATCGTTCTGGCGGCGGTCGCGGTGTTCGCGATCGCCGCCGGTTCGATCGGACGTGAAGCACATCGTCTTGATGCCATCGCCCCGCGTGCGGTGTACCGCCTCGACGAAGCAACAGATTTCGTCTGTGATCGGCTGCCAGCCGAATCGCAGGCTCGGCTGACCCCGGTCGAGGTCGAAGCTCTGCTCGTTGCACACATGGGATGGTTGCACGCGAATGGTCTGCAACCGGACCGAGTGATCGATCTCACGCAGTCGATCGATACTCCGCTCGTCGCTGACGAGGACGCCCTCCTAGCGCATCTTTTCGCGGCCGCCGACGAGGTGGGGGTGGAGGTTCTCGACGATGTGGACATCGTGTCGGTGTTACGTTGCCATCACGAGTACTTGGACGCCATTGGTGCTGTTGGCCCCCTCGTCGCGGGCGATGATCTGATCGATACCGTGAACGACCCCGACACGTCGGGCCCAGCGGAGTAGGTTCTGCGGCATGGAACGCCCCGTTCGCTTCGAACACACCCGCTTTCTTGGGGACAAACGCACCCAGTTGGTGTACGACCTTGACGACTGTGCCGACGAGGAGATCATCGCAGAGATCGTCGACCAAGATGTTGGCCTCTGCTTTGGCCCCGACACCCTCGCCGAGGCGCGCAATCGGGGATACCGTCTGGCACGTCCCGGTCAGCGGGCGCGCCATCGCACACCTCGCGCCTGAGTCACGCCGGTGGATGACCGAATCGCTAGTGGCTCTGAAGCGCTCGCTGCGCACATTGCGCTCCCGCTCAGTGCCGAGGCGGACGCACCCGGAGTTGTCCTGTGTCACGGATTTCCAATCGGTCCTCTCGATGCTCGGCGCTCAGCCGGAACATTTCCTGAACTGACCGATCGCATCGCAAACGACATCGGGTACCCAGCTCTCACGTTTACCTTTCGGGGGTGTGGCAACTCCAGTGGTGACTTCTCACTGCAGGGCTGGATGGACGATTTGCGTGCCGCCATCACCCATATCCGTCGGGTGGCCAACGCCAAGAGGGTCATCATCGTGGGGACCAATACCGGTGGTTCACTGGCGATCTGCGCGGCAGCCGACGATCCGCATGTGCGTGCCGCAGCCCTGCTGTCGCCACGTGCTGACTTTGATGATTGGGCCGACCACCCGCGGCGCTTTCTCGAACATGCTCGCCAGATCGGTGCAATCCGCACCCCTGGTTTCCCAACGTCGGTCGATGAGTGGGCGCGTGCATTCCGCCGGTTTCGACCCGAAGTGGCAGCGCAGCGGTTCGCCCCTCGTCCCATGATTGTGCTGCACGGCGATGACGACGAGAGCGTGCCTGTCAGCGATGCTCGGCGTATCGCTACCGCTCACGGGTCCGCCGAAATGTCCATTCTTCGTGGCGCGGGTCACCGGTTACGCCACGATCCACGAGCTGTCGCCGTTCTCCTCGGATGGTTGGAACGCGTTCGGAATGATTGAACCGCTCAGAGCATGAACGGGTCGCTGGCCTCCGGATCGATGCCATAGCGATCGATCGCGTCCTGCACGACGTCGGGGGTGATTTCCCCGAGGTCGACCAGGCCCGTGAGAGTAGCCACGACCACGTGGCCACAATCCACCTCGAAGTGCCGGCGAAGCGCCTCGCGCGTGTCACTGCGCCCCATGCCGTCGGTGCCGAGCACATGGAATGGGCGGTCAGCACCGACGTAACGGCAGATCTGATCGGGCACTGAACACATGAAGTCGGTGACCGCGGTAATTGGTCCCTGGGTGGTGGCAAGGTTGGCGGTGATCAATGGCACCTGGGCAGGACGCGATGGATGCAATCGATTCGCCCGCGCCACCGACTGGGCCTGCTCGCGGAGACTCTTGTAACTGGTCACTGACCACAGTTCGGCGCCGACGTCATAGTGAGCCGCCAGTTCTGCAGCCGCAGCCCGTGCCGCCGTATGGGCCACACCCGAGAACAGGATCGTGGCTCGGTGCGCGTGCCCCTCCGGTGCGTCAGCGAAGCGATACATGCCATCAATCGCACCACGCCGCATCGCAGCCGCAGCCTCGGCGTCCTCGGCAAGTGCGGGCATCGCGTAGTTCTCGTTGTACAAGGTGAGGTAGTAGATGACATCGCGGTCCGCATCTGGTGTTGAGGGGCCGTACATGCGGTCGATTCCTGCCTCGATAATCGTCGCTACTTCCCATGCAAATGCAGGGTCGTAGGCCTGCACCGATGGGATCGTGGACGCTAGTACCAGCGAGTGGCCGTCTTGGTGCTGCAGACCTTCGCCCAACAGCGCCGTGCGACCCGCCGTGGCACCCATGAGGAATCCGCGGCTGCGGCTATCGGCAGCCTGCCAGATGAGGTCGCCGGTGCGCTGGAAGCCGAACATTGAATAGAAGGTGTAGAACGGAATCATTGGCACGCCACGCGATGCATAGCTCGTGCCCGCCGCGATGAAACTCGACATCGACCCCGACTCGGTGATGCCTTCTTCGAGAATCTGACCGTCGGTGTCCTCGGTGTACGACAGCAACAGGTCGTGGTCCACCGGTTCGTACAACTGCCCCTGCGCGGCGTAGATCTCCAGTTCGCGAAACAGTGAATCCATTCCGAACGTTCGGGCCTCGTCAGGGATGATCGGAACGATTCGCCGGCCGACGGCGGCATCACGGCACAGGCTCCGTAGCAAGCGGGTGAAGCCCATCGTGGTGCTCACCTCCATCTCCCCCGAGCCGGCATGCAACTCGGTGAATACCGCTGGTGACGGCAACTCGATCGGACGACGCACCGTGGTGCGGCGCTCTGGAAGCGAGCCACCCAGCACCCGCCGTCGCTCCATCATGTACTGGTATTCGACCGAGTCAGGTGACGGCCTGAAATATGGCGGATCATTATCAGTCACGGCGGATTCGGGAATCTCATCATGGAGATGCAGCCGGTCGCGCAACTCCAGCAACTGGTCGCGGGTCATCTTCTTGATCGAGTGCGTGGCGTTACGGCCCTCAAACCCGGGGCCGAGAGTCCAGCCCTTGATGGTCTTGGCAAGGATCACGGTCGGACGTCCACTACCAAGATTCTCCACGGCGGCCTTATACGCCGCATGCAGTTTGTGATAGTCGTGCCCACCGCGAGGAAGGTTCCGTAGGTCATCGTCACTGAGGTGGGCGACCATCTGGCGTAGCCGCGGGTCGGGTCCGAAGAAGTTCTCGCGGATGTACGACCCCTCTTCAACGGCGTACCTCTGGAATTCACCGTCGACGGTGGTGTTCATCTGATTGAGCAGGACGCCGTCTTTGTCTTGGGCCAAGAGTTCGTCCCAGCGCGAACCCCAGATCACCTTGATGACATTCCAGCCAGCTCCGCGGAACACCGCTTCGAGCTCTTGAATCACCTTGCCGTTTCCGCGCACCGGGCCATCGAGGCGCTGCAGATTGCAGTTGACGACGAAGACGAGGTTGTCGAGATGCTCACGGGAGGCGAGCGAAATGGCACCGAGCGTCTCGGGTTCATCACATTCACCATCACCGAGGAAGGCCCACACACGGCTCGAGGACGTGTCGTCGAGCTCTCGGTTCATGAGGTAGCGGTTGAAGCGAGCCTGATACAACGCGGTGATGGGGCCGAGGCCCATCGACACCGTCGGGTACTCCCAGAAGTTCGGCATCAGCCGCGGATGCGGGTAGCTCGACAATCCGCGGCCAGCGCGACCAATCTCGAACCGGAAATGGTTCAGGTCGTCCTCGTCGAGGCGACCTTCGAGAAAAGCGCGTGCGTAGACACCAGGCGCAGCATGGCCCTGGAAATACACGTGGTCGCCGTAGCCCTGGGCGTCCTTGCCGCGAAAGAAATGGTTGAAGCCGATCTCATAGAGCGCCGCCGATGAGGCAAAGGTGGAGAGATGGCCGCCGATGCCGTCGGCATGCTTATTCGCTTTCACGACCATCATCGCGGCGTTCCAGCGGATGAAAGCGCGAATTCGCCGCTCGATGTGGTCATCGCCGGGGAACCACGGCTCTGCTTCTCGGGGGATGGTGTTTACATAGGGCGTCGACACCGTCGCCGGAAAGCTGACCTGACGCTCGTTGGCTCGCTCGAGAAGGCGGCTCAGTAAGAATCGAGCGCGAGTCTTGCCGTGCGTGTCGACCACCGCATCGAGCGAATCGAGCCATTCGCCGGTCTCTCCGGGGTCGGTATCGGGCAACTGATGCACGTAGCCGTCGAAAATCATGCACCCATTCTCGCAGCCCACGGCGCGTTGTGCTCGCGATGCGTTGAGTGCCGGTGTGAACTTCGTCGTATCCACCGCTCATGGGTAGGAGGCTGAGAAGATCAACCTGTGACGATTGTGGTGTTCACCGACGGGGCGTGTTCTGGGAACCCCGGACCTGGGGGCTGGGCCTGGGCGGTCGCGCCCGATGGCACGCGCCGCGGATCCGGGGGAGAGGCGTCGACCACAAATCAGAGGATGGAACTCACCGCCGTGCTGGAGGCACTGCGCGAGGTCGGCACCTCCGGGGTCGAGGTGGTGTCGGACAGCACGTATGTTGTCAACTGTTTCCGCGACGGGTGGTGGCGTAACTGGCGTCGCAACGGATGGAAGAACTCTCAACGCAAACCGGTTGCCAACGTCGACCTGTGGGAACCGCTCATCGATCTGGTGGATGGCTCTGATGTGCAGTTCCGCTGGGTGAAGGGCCATAGCGGTGACCCGATGAACGATCTTGTCGATGCCCTTGCGGTCGCCGGGATACCACAGCGTTGAATTAGCCGCTGGTGACGCCACCTGGCCAGAGCACTTGACTAGCGTCAAGGCGTCATGTCGATCAGCCGTCGGGTCCTCGGGTGCGCGATCGCACTTGTTGTTGCTACGCCGTTGGGCATCGGTGCTGCCCGGGTGCAGGCCGATAAACCTGACGTCGATGACGTGATTGGCTTCATGATCGAAGGCACAGGTAATGGCCACGGTCGAGGGTTGAGCCAATGGGGTGCCTACGGATGGGCGGTTGAACACGCTTGGGACTGGGAGCAGATTCTCGACCATTACTACGGCGGCACGGTTGCCGGCACAGTCGATGCAGATACCGAGATGCGGGTGCGGCTGACGGGTTCTGATGACGCAGTTGAGATTGGCGTGGTCTCATTCGGCGGTGCGGGCCGGTGGTCGTCACCATCGGCCGAGGGAACCGATACGTCGGCGGTGCGGGTGCGCGCCCGCGATGACGGACGCTTCGATGTGCTCGTTGGCGATGCGCCCGCATGTCCCGGTGCCGCGAGCCTGGTCGTACCTGATGGCCCATTGGAAATCGATAGTGATCAACGGGTTGCGGTCGCGCAGATGCAGACCTTCTTGCAGGCCTTTGGTTTTGTGGTCGATGAACGCAAGTGGGAGATCGATGGGTTGTTCGGTCCGCAAACCCAGTCGGCGGTACGAGCGTTCCAGACCGCGCAAGGTTTGGACGCGGACGGTGTGTGGCAGGAGGACGAGGCAACTTCTGCGCGTTCGCTGATCGCCGGTGCCGCCGACGATGTCGGTTGGACGGTCGCCGCCGAGGGGGTCGACGGCCCAATCATATTGTCGACCACGGTTGCTGTTGATGCCGCCGCTGGCGATGTGCTTGGCCTGTGCTCGGACTCCGGCTCGGTGCGTCACTATCGCGGATCGATCGAGGTCATCACGACCGAATACGGGGTGCGTGTGGTGAATGCGGTACCTCTTCGCCATTACTTACGCGGTGTGGTGCCCAAGGAGGTGTCGGCCTCGTGGGGTGATCGAGGTGATGGCGCCGGAATGAATGCACTTCGCGCGCAGGCGGTTGCTGCTCGCTCCTATGGGGTGCGACAAGACAGGTATCCCTACGCCGGAACCTGTGATACGTCGGCGTGTCAGGTGTATGGAGGCGCGGCCACGCGATCGAGTGCCACCGATACGACACCGTCGGCGGTGGAGCGAACCCAAACCGATCAGGCCATTGCCGATACCGCCGGTGTGGTGCGGGTGTGGGCGGAGGGAAATCTCCGCAACCAACCGGTGGGAGATATCGCATCAACCGAATTCTCGGCATCGAACGGGCCGCAGACCGCTGGCGGGTATTTCCCGAGCGTTGTCGATACGGGCGACTCAGTGGCACTAAACCCAAATCATCGGTGGACTCGCGTGATCTCGGTGGCACAGTTACTCGACGCGTACCCCGATGCCGATCCTGATCGGGTGACCACGGTAGTCGACCCCGATTCAGACTATGAAGGGATCTGGGCGAATCGGGTTCGCCTCAGTGGCAGTGGCTCCACCAGCACGTACGACAGCACGTGGGATTTCCGCCGACCCTTTGGCTTGCCCTCACCGGGTTACACCGTGACCCCGATCGTCCGCGGAGTGATCACCGAGATGGCTGCGGCGTTTATTGGTGATTCGGTTGGCGCGAGCGTGATGGATCCTCAATACGGTCCAGAATTGCGCACCCTTCTCGACGGCGTGTTCTCCGGGGTGTCCTATGACGCCGTTGTCAACCGGAGGACAACTGGCGGGTCGGTGTCATCGGGTGTCGATGCAGCGGCGGGCATCGCCGACGGCACGGCACTTGTTGTCGTCGAACTGGGATACAACGATCCGGTCAATCAGTTTGCCGAAGGTATCGATGAGGTGATGGCGGAGCTTGTGGAGCGTGGCGTGGAGACCGTGGCCTGGGTCGGCATGTCAGAACGCGACACGGTGAATGGAGAGAACCGCTATGGCGGCCACAACGAGGTGCTGCGTGAGGCGCGTGGACGGTGGCCGCAACTGATCGTTCTCGATTGGGATGCCGATTCGTCATCGGCGTCGTCGGACCGCTGGTTCTCCGACGACATCCACCTGACGACGAGCGGCCAGGCGGAGTTCGCGTTGTGGCTCCGCGATCAGGTTCTCGCGGTGGCCGACGGAAGCTGGGTTGGTCGAAGCGAGCAGTTGGACTTCATTCCGGTGCAGCCCCATCGCCTGCTGGACACCCGCAAGGGTCTGGGTTCGGGCGAGGTCGGACCAGTGGACTTCGACACCGTTGAGTTCGCTGTGGCTGGGGAGGCTGGGCTGCCGGGAACGGGCGTTGCTGCGGTGTCGCTCAACGTGACGGTCGCCGAGGCGATAACCGACGAATCCGGTGGGTTTGTGACCGCGTACCCCTGTGGCGAGATGCCAGAGGCGAGCAATTTGAATTTCATGTCGGGGGATACGGTTGCGAATTCCGTGCTCGTCCCCCTGTCTGAGCGCGGCACCGTGTGCTTGTTCATCTATGGGCAGGGCCATCTTCTGGCTGATGTCTCTGGGTACCTCCCTGAAGAGTCGCGCTTGGTGCCCGTGGCCCCGTTTCGCATGCTCGATACGCGACGCAGTCCCGATGGTGTTCTGCCACCCGCCGTCAATGGCCGCGTAGACGTATCGGTAGTCGGGCGCGGCGGTGTCCCTGCGACCGGGGTTGCCGCTGTCGTTGCCAACCTCACTCTGACGGCTACCGAATTGGGTGATGGTCCTGGATTCGCTGTTGCTGGTGACTGCGGCGATGTGCCAGATGTCAGCCACGTGAACTTCACAGCGGATCGTCAAACGGTGCCCAACGCGGTGCTCATCCCGGTCGGGCCGGATGGCGAGGTGTGCGTCGACGTCAACGGGGCCGCCCACGTGATCATCGACGTGGCCGGTTACGTGCCTGCAGAATCGTCGATCACGGTGATGAGCGCACAACGGGTCAGCGATACACGGGGCTCGACCAAGGTTGGTGTTACCGACGGAACGGGCGGGCCGCTCGAGGTTCCAATTGTCGACCTCGTCGACAGGGACATTTCTGGCCGAGTGGTCGCGGTGTGGTTGAACGCCACCGCCGTCGACACCGAGACGAGCGAGGTAGGTGGCTTCTTGACGGTGTATCCGTGTGGGAAACGACCCGATGCATCGAATTTGAACTTTGTCACTGATGATGTCATCGCCAACGGGGTGTTGGCGCCGGTGTCGGCGACGGGTTCCGTCTGCTTGTACGTGTACGGGATGGCCCACCTTCTCGTTGACGTCGCTGCGTTCATCGCGGTGGACTAGCGCCGCTCTTTGAATGGGGCGCAATATCGGCGAAGTGGGTCGTCAGCCGACCGTCGGCGTAGTCTTCGGGAATGGATATCAACGGAGTCAGCGCAATCATCACAGGTGGAGCATCCGGCATCGGGGCAGCTGCCGCACGTCAACTCGCAGCTCGCGGGGCCAAGGTCGTGGTGGCCGACCTGCAAGAAGATGCGGGAACAGAGGTCGCCAATGAAATCGGTGGAGCATTTTGCAAGGTTGACGTCACCTCGACCGACGACATCATCAACGCCATCGAAATGGCAACGTCGATGGGGCCCCTGCGTGTGCTCGTGAATTCCGCGGGTATCGGCTGGGCGCAGCGCACCGTCGGCAAAGACGGGTCATTCGACTCGGCGGCGAATCTTGACGCCTTCAAAAAGGTGGTCGCAATAAACCTCATCGGCACCTTCGATTGCATCCGGTTGGCCGCCACCGCAATGAGCCGTACGGAGCCCGATGAGTTCGGGGAGCGTGGCGCGATCGTGAACCTGGCGTCGGTCGCAGCGTTTGACGGCCAGATTGGGCAGGCCTCGTATTCAGCATCCAAAGGCGGCGTTGTCGGGATGACCCTGCCGATTGCTCGCGACCTCGCCGCCGTAGGTGTGCGCGTGAATACCGTTGCTCCGGGCTTGATCGATACTCCTATATATGGAGAGGGCGAAGCCAGTGAGCAGTTCAAGGCCAACCTGCAAAAAGGCGTGCTGTTCCCGCAGCGTCTCGGTTTCCCCGATGAACTTGCCTCCATGGTGGTGGAGTGCGTCACGAACAGCTACATGAACGCCGAGACCATCCGCGTCGACGGCGGAATTCGCATGCAGCCGAAGTGACCTAGCGCCGCTGACGGCACATCAGGTGGTGTAATCGGCATTGATCCTGATGTAACCGTCGGTGAGGTCACAGCCCCACACCGTGGCGGTACCTCGGTCGATGTGGAGGTCCACCTCGATCGTCACTTCTGGACCACGCAGATAGTTCTCGAGTTCGGCCAGGCCAGCATCGTCAACTTTGCGAGGATAGACCTGCACGCCTCCGAACGAGATCACACATGCATCGGCATCGATGTCGTGGTCGTTGCATTTGCCGATGGCCATCGCCACACGCCCCCAGTTGGGGTCAGCGCCGTGAATAGCGGTCTTGACAAGTGGAGAGTTGACGATGGATTTCGCCACCCGCTTCGCTTGGTCGTCATCGCGAGCGCCATCGACGTGGACTTCGATCAGCGTTTCCGCTCCCTCACCGTCGGCAGCGATTGCGCGCGTGAGAGCGCCTTGGACATCGGCGAGCGCCCGTTCCATGTCTGCGGGGTCGACCGGGTGATGCCCGCTGGCAAGAAGGACTGCGGTGTCACTCGTGGAGGTATCGGTGTCGACGCTCACACAGTTGAAGGTCGTGTTCGTTACTCGACGGTGAATGGCGCGCAGATCACTGACCGGTAGCGCCGCATCGGTCATCACTACGGCGATCATCGTTGCCATATCGGGCTCGATCATCCCGACCCCTTTGGCGATACCGCAGACAACGGCTGGACCCTCTCCGATGGTCGCCACGGCAACTTTCTCCACCGTGTCGGTGGTCATGATGCCCCGTGCGGCGGCGCGCAGACCGTGAGATGTCGCCCCTGGATCGAGTTGTGCGACAGCGCGGATCATGGTGTCGATGGGGTAGCGCCGACCGATCACGCCCGTTGAGGCAAGCAGAATGTCGCTCGGTGCATACCCCCATCGATCAGCCACCGTGGCCACGAGACGGTCGGCATCGCTGATTCCTTCAGGTCCGTTGGCCACGTTGGCATTCTTGGAGACCACGACCATGGCCCGAGGCGTTCCGGTTGCCAGATGCTGCCGAGAGAGGACAACGGATGGGCCAGCAAAGCGTGACTGGGTAAACACGCCCGTCGCGGCCATCGCCGGTCCATCCATGGTGATGACGACGAAGTCATCGGTGGTGTCCTTCACACCGATATTGGCGACTGTGGCGTGAAAGCCGAGCGGAAGTTGGTCAGGTATCACCGTTGGTGAGCGTACCCGCGGCATGCAAACCGGTGAGGTCATCGATGACCGCCTCGGCGCATCGGCGACCTGAGTACATGGCTCCTTGAATCGAACCTGTATCACGATGGTCGCCGCAGACGAACACACCGTCATTTACGCGGACAGGCTTCTTGGGTGAGAACCTCGGGGCCTGTATCGGCTGACCGTGTGGAATAACGTCGACGCGCAGTACATCCCACGTCATGACCTCGGGCCCCCACCAGCGAGCGAGCTGGGACTGCACCTCGGCGTCGATACGAGCGGTGTCGGCCACACCGGGTATGGCGGCGGTCACGAGCGCGTGTCCGGCCGGTGCATAGCTCGGAGCGACATTCGACATGATGGCCACATTGCGAGCCGGCCCTCGATGGTCCAGCATGATGCTGCGGGTGGAGCTCGGTGCTCGTGGCGCGGCAAAGTGCACCGCAGCGGCCGGACGCGAGCCAGGATCATCGACACCAATCAACCGAACCGCAGCGGGCCCATCCGTCGCGATCACGATGGCGTCGCCGCGGTATTCGCTGTAGCGGGTCGACACCTTGTGTGGACTGACGCCGACGACGAGTTCGTCGAGCCGGACCTTGTCCATGATCGGTGCTGCAAGGGCGTCTGATATCGCGCTCATCCCAGTCGCCGGAACACCGGCACTGTCGTCGAGGAGCATGCGGAGGATGACATCGAACATGCGCGACGACGTCGTGAGCATCGGATCGAGTTGAATGCCGCCGACCAGCGGGCCGAAGAAAGCCTCAATCGCCGTGGTGGAGAATCCGCGAGCGGAGAGGCGATCGATCGTGGCGGTGTCGGGCCGTGCGAGCAGTCTCGCGGGGTGGATGCTCCGAAGATCGCGACGGAGCAGACCGAGTCGTAACAGATCGGCTGGGGTCACACCCCGTCTGCGCAGAGCGGCCCACAGGGTGGCTGGAAGGGCACGCGGGGCGCGGAACGGGTCAGCGACCCGAGAGAATCCGGTGTCGTGGCGGATCAGCGCACCGGGATCGAATGCGCAGAGATTGAGCGCGTCTACATCGAGCTGGCGGTGTAGTTCTGGGTAGGCCCGAAGCAGCACTTGAAATCCACGATCGAGGCGGAATCCATCCATGGTGTCGGTGCGAACACGCCCACCGACGCCGTCGGATGCTTCAACGATCGTGACATCAGCTCCGGCAGAGACCAGGTGGCGGGCACAGCTAAGGCCGGCGAGTCCGGCCCCGACCACGATGACGTGCGCAGTTATCCGGGGGTGAACGTCGGAGTCACCCACGGCCGAGCAGATGGGACAGCGCGTCACGCAGTGTCGGGTGGTGGAAGTCGTACCCGGAGTCATGAAGCACGGTGGGCAACACGTGTTGACCGGAGAACAGCAGGTTCTCGGCGAGTTCCGCACCGAGGAGCGCACGTGGGCCGAACTTCGGAATTGGGAGGATCGTCGGTCGTCGAACCGCCCGACCAAGCTCGGTGGTGAATTCGGCGTTCGTGACGGGCTGCGGGGCCGTGAGGTTCACCGGCCCGGAGATGTCACCGTTGAGCAGATGGGTGATCGCTCCGACCTCGTCGTCGATACTGATCCAGCTCTGCCATTGACGGCCGTCGCCCATACGTCCGCCGAGACCGAAGCGGAACAGGGGGAGTTGTTTGCGTAAGGCTCCGCCCGCGGTGCTCAACACGATGCCGGTGCGCAGGAACGCGACACGACAACCTGCATCGACGGCGGGAGTTGCCGCCTGTTCCCACTCCACGCACACGTCGGCCAAGAAACCAGATCCTGCAGGGTGCGACTCGTCCACTGGTTCGGTCCCTGATCCGTACACACCGATAGCAGAGCCGCTGAGGAAGATGCGTGGCCCATTCGTGGACCCGGCGATGGTTTCGGCGAGGTGCTGTGTTGGGCCGACTCGAGATGCTCGGATGGTCTTTTTGTAGGCCGGGGTCCAACGACGATCGCCAATGCCAGCCCCGGCAAGGTGAACGACTGCGTCAATTCCCTCAAGGGCGCCGGGCTCCAGGGAATCGGCGGTTGGGCTCCAACCGATCTCGTTATCACCCGGTGCGCGCCGCACCACCGGGCATACATCGTGCCCAAGGTTGCCAAGATGGCTACTGAGGGCCGCTCCGATGAGGCCGCTGGCTCCGGTAATCGCTACTCGCATGACCACAACCTACGCACGTGAATCGCTTATGTCGTGACCAGCTCGGAGATGGTGGCGATATCGATCGCCTGCCTAATGGTCGTGACGGTTCCGTCGGGTTGCAACAGGACCGCGGCCGGTTGATACGGGATGCCGAACTGGTCGTATACCGCGCCGATGGTGTCATCGATCTGAGGGAATGTCAGGCCGCCCTCATCAATGAAGTCGGCGTAGGTGCGGTCATCGCCGGACCACGCCACACCGAGGATGGTGAGGTCGCTGCCATAGAGCCGGTGTGCCTCCTCGACCGAGGGGGCTTCGCGCATGCAGGTCGTTCAATAGGGCGCCCAGAACCACAGCAGGACATCGCGGTCGCCCAGGTTCCGCAGGGAGATACTGCCGCCACCGATCAGTGGTGCCTCCCAGTCGTACGACGCAGCAAGGACGGCGCCGGTAGTGCCGGTCGTCGCAGTGTCGGCGGTTGGGGTCGCGGAGGCGGGAGTATTCTCGCCGCCGGTGTTCGTTGTCGGTGCTGGCGTGGGCGTCCCCGTTGTGACAGCGGCGGGAGGCGGGGCTGACGTCGGCGCTTGATCGTCGGCGCAACCGGCTGCGGCGGCCACTACAGCGCAGATGGCTGCCAGACGGGGGAGCAAGGCCACGCGCATGCGGGCACGTTACCGAGGCCCTAGCCTCGAGGCTGCATGCAGACCCGTACTCTCTTGTTGCTGTCTCTGGGGTGCGGATTCGCCATTCTCATCGCCGGTGCCGCGCTGCTGTTGCAACTCTCAGGGTCAGAGGACCCGTCGACGCCAGCGCCGATTGGTTCTGTCGTCTCGGTGGGAGATATGGCCGTCACCGTGGTCAGTGCCGAGACCACTGCATCATCTGTTGCGGTCGAACTTCAGCTGGGGGGCGTGGACGACCCCGATGGTTCACGCAGTTTCGGCCTGATCGCATCGGGAACGTCCTATGCGCCGGGCGGAGGAGATTGTGATCCGGTCACCATCGCGGCACGAACATGCACGATCACGTTTGTGGCGGAGGTCGACGGTGATGACGCGGCACTCGTTCTCGTTGCCGAACGTGGCGAGAGTCGCATGCGCTGGGTACTTCCCACGGGCTGAACGGCGGTACCGTGGAGTGCATGTCTGACACGTTCGATCTCGTCGTCATCGGTGGTGGGCCTGGCGGGTACTCCGCCGCCCTCTACGCGGCATCTGCTGGTCTCTCAGTAGCGCTGGTAGAGAAGGACGCGCTGGGAGGAACATGTCTGAATCGCGGCTGTATCCCAGCCAAAGCGTTTCTTGAGACCGCCGCGGTCCATCGGCATGTGGAGCATGCCGCTGATTTTGGTATCGACGCGGGATCGCCATCGGTCAACTTTGCGGTCACTCAGGCCAGGAAGCAAAAGATCGTGGCTGGTCTCGTCGGTGGTATCGGTGCGATGTGTAAGGGCCGCAAGGTGGAGGTGCTGAACGGCACCGGGTCGCTGCGCCCGGGTAAGCGCGTCCACGTCGTACACCCCGACGGTGCCACCAGCGATGTGTCCGGAGCGGCGGTCTTGTTGGCGGCTGGATCGGTCCCGCGGACTATCCCCGGCTTTGATCGTGGTGGTCCGATCATGACCAGCGACGAGGTGCTCGATCTTGACTATGTACCATCGCGTATCGCTGTCATCGGAGGAGGTGCGATCGGATGCGAATTTGCATCGACCTTCGCTGATCTCGGATCATCGGTGACCTTGTTGGAGGGTTTGCCGAAGATCCTTCCGGGCCTTGATGCCGACGTCGCGCGCATTGTGGTGCGGAGCTTCTCGAACAAGGGCATCGATATCCGCACCGGAGTGAGCGTGACCGGTCACACACCGACCGGGTCTGGTACCACCGTTCACCTGGGAGATGGCGAGAACATCGAGGTCGACGCCGTTGTCGTTTCCGTCGGCCGTCGACCGTTCGCTGACGAGTTGGGCCTTGAGGCCACAACAGTTGCGGTCGATGAACGTGGATTTGTTGTGGTCGATGAATTGTGCCGGACGACCGAGGATGGCGTGTATGCCGTTGGCGACCTCATCAACACGCCGCAACTCGCACACGTCGCCTACGCCGAAGCGGTGATGGTCGTGAAGGAACTTCTCGGCGAATGTCCGTCACCGGTTGACTACACCCGAGTGCCGTGGGCGATCTATTGCCATCCGGAGGTTGCCTGGGCTGGCCCCGGTGAAGAGGCCGCGGCAGAAGCCGGAATTGATGTTGTGGTTGGCAAGCATCCGTTCAAGTTCAACTCCCGCGCGCAGATCCTGGGAGAGACCGACGGGATGGTGAAGATCATCGCTCGACGTGGGCCCGATGGACGCGCCGGTCAAGTGATCGGCGTGCACATGGTGGGTCCCTGGGTGACCGAGCAGTTGAGCGGTGGGTACCTTGCGGTGAACTGGGAAGCCACGGTCGATGAGATCGCCGAATTCATCCAGCCGCACCCCAGCTTGAGCGAGCTGTTTGGTGAAACCGTGATGTCCATGACTGGCCGAAGCTTCAACGGCTGATCGGCAAGGGCACGCACAACTCTTACGACGACAGGATTGATGACGATGGCAGATGTGATTCTTCCCCAGCTTGGTGAAACCGTGACCGAGGGCACCATCACGCAATGGTTCAAGAGCGTTGGTGACACCGTTGCCGCGGATGAACCGCTCTTCGAAGTGTCGACCGACAAGGTCGACACCGAAGTGCCGTCGCCCGTAGCGGGCGTCGTGACCGAGATCCGTGTCGCTGAGGGCGACACGGTGGAGGTCGGTGCGGTGGTGGCCGTGGTGGGTGCCGCAGACTCTGCACCCGCTCCGGCGCCTGCACCGGCCCCAGCACCTGCGCCTGCTCCGACCCCAGCACCTGCACCGGCCCCAGCCCCTGCGCCTGCTCCGGCCCCTGCTCCTGCCCCAATGCCTGCTCCGGCACCAGCACCGGCGGAGGTCGCAGCATCGAGCGATGATGCTCGTCTCCTGTCCCCGGTGGTGCGTCGCCTCATCAATGACCATGGGCTGAATCCAGACGAGATTTCAGGGACAGGTCCCGGTGGTCGAATCACCCGTGATGATGTCCTCGACCGGATCGATCAGATTGCAACAGGCGGTGCGCCCCCCGAGGCACCCGCTGCTGCACCTGCTCCGGCCCCCGCCCCTGCTCCCGTTGCATCCACCGGCCCTGCTCCGGCTCCGGCCTCATCGGTGGCAGCCGCGACCGACCGCGACACCGTAATCCCCCTCTCGAAGATCAGGCGCCTGACGGGAGAACACATGGTGGCCAGCAAGGCCACGTCACCGCATGCGTTCAGCGTGGTGGAGGTCGACTTTGCGAACGTCGACACGGTTCGACGTGCTGTGCGTGAGGAATTCCGTGCGGCTGAAGGCTTCTCGCTGACCTACCTGCCGTTCGTCTCTCGTGCCATCGTTGATGCGCTGGCTGAGTTCCCGCATATGAACGCCAGTGTCGTCGGTAACGATCTCGTGGTCCATGGATATGTCGACTTGGGTATAGCGGTCGACCTCGATCACGATGGCCTATTGGCACCGGTGGTGCGCGACGCCGAGGACAAGCGGCTGCGCGCCCTGGCGCGCGAAATCCGCGACCTCGCCGATCGCGCCCTCGCGAGGCGGCTCGCCCCGGACGAGATTCAGGGTGGCACGTTCACGATCTCGAATAATGGCTCGGCAGGTTCGGTGCTGACGATGCCGATCATCAACCAACCCCAAGTTGCCATCGTGTCCACTGACGCCATTGTGCGTCGCCCTGTTGTGACCCCCTTGGCTGACGGAACAGAGGCCATCGTGGTGCACCCAGTGGGCAACCTTGCGATGAGCTGGGACCACCGAGCGTTTGACGGTGCATATGCCGCGGGGTTCCTGTCGCGGGTCAAAGAGATCCTCGAGACACGTGACTGGGCCGTCGAACTCTGATCGAGTCGGCATCGTGCGTGGGCCACTCCACGTGCGGTGGATGGGTCGTGTCCCGTATCGCGAGGGCGCAGCCCTACAACACGCCATGTTCACCCACGGGCAGCATGATCACCTGCTGCTCCTCGAACATGATCATGTCTTCACCCACGGACCTCATGCCAACCTCGATGAACATGTGCTCATCGACCCGGAGAGTTCCGGCATTGAACTGATCGAGGTGGATCGAGGGGGAGACGTCACCTACCACGGGCCTGGTCAGTTGACTGGGTATCCGATCCTGAGCCGCCCGGGAAAGGGCTCACTCGCACATGTACGCATGGTTGAGGAGCTGCTAATACGGGTGCTGCGGCGCAGCGGCATCGGCGATGTGGGGCGGCTCGAGGGGTACCCAGGTGTGTGGGTTGCGCCGGGTGGTCGTGATGCACGAAAGATCGCCGCCATCGGGGTGCGTTTGGCTCGTGGCCGCACGAAGCACGGATTCAACCTGAACAACACGAATGACCTGTCATATATGCGTGACCACATCGTGGCGTGCGGTATCCGTGACTACGGAGTGACGTCGCTTGCCGAGGAAGGTGTCGATATCGACATGGCGGATCTTGTTGACCTGGTGGTCGATGAGGCTGCGGTGTTGATGGGCAACGACGGGCTCGTGCGCCATGACATCATCGACGCCCGTACGCCGGTCGATCTCGCACCGTTTTCTCAGGGCCAGGGCGCGGGACAACCCATTCGCCTGCGATCCCGAGCAGCACAGGCGGGTCTCGGCGAGGGTGTCGACCTGTCGGAGCGGAAACCAGATTGGTTGCGGGCTCATGTTCGCCACGACGAGTCGGTACTCGGGATGCGGCGGATGCTGCGCGAGTTGGACCTCGTCACGGTCTGCGAAGATGCCGGATGCCCGAATCTGTCCGAGTGCTGGTCCGACGGCACAGCCACGTTCATGGTGCTCGGTGAGCGGTGCACCCGCCGGTGCGGATTCTGCCTCGTCGATACTCGACGCCCGGACCAACCCGACGACGATGAACCGTCCCGTGTGGCGGAGGCGGTTGATCGGCTTGGGCTCGCCCATGCAGTTCTGACGATGGTGGCACGCGATGACCTCAACGATGGGGGAATGACTCATGTCGGTCGGTGCGTCACCGCTATCCGATCTCGACGGCCGGATTGTCGGGTGGAAACGCTTATCTCCGATGCGAAGGGAAATTTGGCGGCGATCGATCTTTTGTTGGAGGCGGCGCCTGACGTGGTCAATCACAACGTGGAGACGGTGCCACGACTCCAGCGCGTGGTGCGGCCGAGCGCGGGCTATGCGCGATCATTGGCGATCTTGGCGCATGCATCTGCGGCGGGTTTCGTGACGAAGTCGTCGGTCATGGTCGGAATTGGTGAACGAGATGACGAAATCGAGGCAACGCTTGTTGACCTGGCCTCGATTGGTGTGGACATCGTGACGATTGGACAGTACCTGCGCCCTACTGACCACCACCTGCCCGTCGACCGGTGGGTGGAGCCCGAGAAGTTCGATGCCTGGGCCGCGTATGGGCGCTCTGTTGGGATCCGGCATGTTGAAGCGTCACCGCTGACCCGTTCCAGCTATCACGCTCGCCAGGCCGCTGATGCGGCAACACCGGTGGCCATCACGCTCGGTGGAAGCTCATGATGGACGCCGCACATCGTCTGCAACGTGCACGGCAGTGCCTGTTGGAGAACGATGTTGATGCCCTGGTCGTCTCGGTTGGCCGAGATCTTCCCTATCTGACTGGCTACGAGGCAATGCCGCTCGAACGCCTGACGGCGTTGGTCGTGCGACCGGATAGGACACCACTGCTCTTTGTTCCCGGTCTTGAAGTGCCGCGGGTGGAGCAACATCCTGAGGCGTTTGAGACCATCGGTTGGTCCGAAGAGGTTGATCCGGTCGGTCTCGTCGCGGAGGCGTTAGCCGGTGCTCGCCGGGTCGCCATCGGAGATCAGATGTGGTCACGTTTTCTCGTTGAACTCCTTCACCAGCGTCCGGATCTGAGCCTTGTGCGCTCAACCGAGGTGATCGGCGCAATGCGCATGATCAAAGATGATGATGAGGTTGCTGCACTCGCCGCGGCATCGGCGGCGGTTGACCGTATCGCCGACGATCTGCGCACTGGGGTCATTCCCCTTGTCGGTCGAACCGAGCACCAGGTATCGATGGACCTGTCCGACCGAATCCTTGCCGAGGGTCACGAACGGGTGAATTTTGCCATCGTGGCCACCGCGGACAATGCCGCCAGCCCACATCACCATCCGGGCAGTCGGATTATCGGCGAGAACGAACTGGTTCTGTGCGATTTCGGCGGAACGATGGATGGATACTGCTCGGATATCACACGCTGTGTGGTCACGGGCACCGCCTCCGCGGAGATCCGCGAGGCGTGGGAGGTACTGCGGACTGCACAGCAGGCCGGGGTGGACGCAGCCATCGTTGGTGCACCCTGTGAAGAGGTCGATCGAGCACCACGGCGGGTGATCGACGACGCCGGCTGGGGTCGGTATTTCGTGCATCGCACCGGACACGGAATCGGCATGGAAGAGCACGAGGACCCGTACATGGTGGAGGGCAACCAGCGTCCGTTGGAGCACGGACATGCGTTCAGCGTTGAGCCGGGTATCTACGTTCCCGGTCAGTGGGGCATGCGCCTCGAGGACATTGTCGTTGCCACTGTTGACGGACCGCGTCGACTGAACAATGTCGGTCGTGATCTCCCTGAACTCCAGTAGAAAAACCCAGCCGTGCGGTGCTAGCAGGGCGCTGTCTACAACTCTGCGCGAGAGAACAATGTTGCATCCACGGTGTCGGAATACGCGGTGAGTTCAATGGTGAGATCGGCACCGTCATACCCGGCCAGAACGCCGGAATCGAGTGCACAGTACGACTTCACACCGCCGACCACTGGAACAGCGGCGCATACGGCGGTGAGGCCGTCGACCGGGTAGTCGCTTGCGGTGGCGGGTGCGATGTTGCGTCCGGCATCGGTCCGTAGCCGATTTTCCATCGCTCGTCCCCAGAACTCGTTCGTAACCTGCACATCACTGACCATTGCGTCGCGTAGTCCCTCAGCGCAGACGCCGGTGTCGAGCTCGCAGGTCAACGAGCTCGATGAGGTGACGAGGAATCGAATGTCGCCGATGGTGATCGACCTTCGTTGGCCATCCTGAGCAACGGTCGCGGTCGTCGTGCGATCACCGAACTTGGTGACGATGGCGTAGCGAGCAGTGAAATTGGCGTCACCAGCGGTGGCCAGACGCGACAGGACGGCGTCGATGGCTGGGTCGGTGACGGGCTCCTCGGTTGCGAAATATGGCCGGGTTCCTCCAGCACAGCCCGCGCTGAAGGCCACAGCAGCCACGCAGAGGGCTCCGCGGGCGACACACTTCCTCATGGATCGTCGCATGCCGTCTTGATGCTACGGCACTACCCTCGCATCGGTGCCCAACCCAACGATTGAGTTTCACGCGGCGACGTTCGCCCTGCAGTGGTGTGCAGGTGGAATGGTCTTCTGCTGGTTCACAACGCGGCGGCGTATGGTGGGGCCGGGTTATGGCATGTTGCTACGTGGCACCTATGCCGTGATTGGCGCCCTCGGGGTTGTTGCTGGGCTCCGCTACGGATCGGTTCGGGTGCGCGACGTGTCGGCGGCGATCGCGGTGGTGGCATGTACCGGCGTTTTGATCATGTCGATTGCTCAACGGCGTGCCGGTGTATCCGGTGCCACAGCAGAACACGATCGTCGCAGCGAACGAATTGCCGAAATGACCGGCATTCGTACCGACGTGCCTCGTACGCGCACGAGTGGCCGTGAATTTTGGCCGCACCTAGACCTCGTTCCGGTACTTATTGCGGTTGTTGGCCTCGTGGCGGCTGCGGCAGCGGCGGTGGACAGTTCATTCGGTGACGATCCCGCTGTGCATCTGCTCTCATTGGGCCGGATTCTCATCGGCGCGGCTTTTCTCGGAGCGATCACTGACGCCATGCTCCTCGGCCATTGGTATCTCGTGCAGCCGGGTCTGCCGCGCCGCCTGTTGAACGAGATCGTCGCGGCTCTGGGCGCGGTGTGGCCGCTCGAGGTCGTGGTCATGCTAGTACCCACCGGAATGGTGAGCGTGCTCACCGGCACCGTGGATGATGGTTGGGGCGGAACGCTCGGATGGTTCTGGTGCGCCTGCGCGATCACGACCGGGGTGCTGGTGTGGGTGACCCGCGCTGCTCTTCGCGAGCGTCAGTATTCAGCCGTCATGGCAGCCACCGGTTTGTTGTACCTCGCGCTCATCACCGCCTTCGGCACCGATGTGGTCGCGCGAGCGGTTCTTGAAGGGGCGTGATGAACTACTCGTCGTCGTGGGGTCAGTTGACGAGTCGTTCGTGACCTGCCCAATATGGCTCGCGAAGTTTGAACTTCTGCAACTTGCCGGTCGCGGTGCGGGCCAATTCGTCGCGGAAGTCGACTTTCTTCGGGCACTTGTAGCCCGCGAGTTTGGTCTTCGTCCACGCGATGACGTCGGCTTCGGTCAGGGTTGAGCCCTCGGTGGTCACGACCAGGGCCGTCACCAACTCGCCCCATTTCTCGTCAGGGATGCCAATGACCGCAACCTCGGCGACCTCGGGGTGCTGGAAGATGGCGTCCTCGACCTCGATGGATGAGACGTTCTCACCGCCGGAGATGATCACGTCCTTCTTGCGATCCGAAATCGTCACATAGTTGGCGTCATCAATCAGGCCGCCATCACCAGTGTGGAAGAAGCCGTCACGCGTCACGTCGGCGGTGGCTTCGGGCTGCTCCCAGTACCCCTCCATGATCATGTTGCCCCGCGCGCATACCTCGCCGCTGGGATCGATTTTCATGGTGCAGCCCACCACAGGTGCACCGGCGCGATTCAGCATTGCAGCCCGGTCACCAGAGCTGAGGTCATCCCACTCGGCGCGCCCGCGGTTGAGGGTGAGCAGGGGAGCGGTCTCGGTGAGTCCGTAGATCTGCGCGAATTCCCACCCCAACTCGGTTTCGCACCGTTCGATGGTGCGGGTAGGCGGCGGTGCACCGGCGACGACGATACGGAGTTTGCCGCTGCCAGGTATCGGCCCGTGCCACTCTTGGGCCGCATCAAGGATCATGTTCAGGACTGCCGGGGCGCCACACATGAGCGTTACGCCTTCGCGTTCGATGCGTTGGAGAATCTCCGTGCCATCGATTTTGCGCTGGATGATGTGTCGGGCTCCCATCCCAGTGACGGCGTACAACATGCCCCACCCGTTGCAGTGGAACTGGGGAAGTGTGTGCAGGTACACATCGCGGTCGCTGACACCCATGTGCCACCCGAATACGACGGCATTTGTCCAGAGGTTGCGATGGGTGAGTTGCACACCCTTCGGGCGTGCGGTCGTACCGCTCGTGTAGTTGATCGTCGCGGTGGCGTTTTCGTCGTAGGTCCATTCCGCGGGCGTGTTGTCGAAGTCCATGAGTGCCGCATCGCTGTCGGTGCCGATGGTCCATTTCATCTCGCAGTCGACGCTGGCCAAGGCGTCCTCGAGTTCAGGATCGACGAGTAGCACGCGCGCTCCTGAATGCTTGACGATGTAGTCGACTTCCTCGGCGACGAGGCGGAAGTTCACTGGAACCAGGATGCGCCCCGAACCCGACACGCCGAACAAGGCGGTGAGGAGACGAGCCGAATTGTGAGAGACCATGGCGACACGCTCGCCGACTGCAATTCCGAGCCGGTCAAGTCCGGCAGCGATGGCGCGAGCACGCCGCGCCATCTGGCGATAATCGATCGAGTCCCACGAGGGTGCGGGTTGATCGGGTTCATCGACGATGGCGACCCGGTCGGGGTAAACCAGCTCGGCGCGGCGTAAAAAATCATTTACGGTCATAGGGACGAACATGCCCTACACCGTAGTCGGCGCTGCTGTGACCGAAGTCATGGAATCTCGGCGCGAAGATGACGGCGCGTAGTGTGCAGCCATGGCACGCCGAGACGGAATGACCATCCCATTGCCTGGCCACCTGCACGCTCAGCGCGATCGCATCGTCGAGCTGGCCGACCTTGGCTACACCGATGTGTGGAGCGCGGAATCTGATGGTGCCGATGGGTTCACACCGCTGGCGCTGGCGGCTGCATGGGAAGAACGACTCCGCCTTGGCACGGCGATCATCCCGGCCTTCACCCGCGGTCCGGCGTGTCTGGCGCAGTCGGTGGCCTCCCTGGCCGATGCAGCACCTGGCCGTTTCACCATTGGAATCGGTTCATCGAGTGATGTGATCGTGGGGCGCTGGAACGGCATCCCATTCGAACAGCCGTACCGCCGTGTGCGCGACACGGTGCGATTCCTGCGCGATGCCCTCAGCGGTGAGAAGGTGGCGCAGCGCTACGACACGTTCGAGGTGAATGGTTTTCGTTTGGGTGTGAAGCCGGAGGTGTCGCCGCCGATTCTGGTTGCCGCACTGCGGGAGCAGATGCTGCGTCTGGCGGGCCGCGAAGGCGATGGCGCCATCATCAACTGGCTCGCACCGCACGATGTCGCAACGGTCGCCTCGGTGGTCAATGAGGCGGCGGGTGGCGATGCTGAGATAGTCGCGCGGATATTCGTATGTCCGAGCGATAACACCGAGGTTGTGCGCGCGGGAGCGCGTTACGCCATTGCGGCGTATATGAATGTGCCGGTCTATGCCGAATTTCAGCGGTGGCTGGGGCGTGGCGATGCTCTTGCGGGAATGTGGGAGGCGTGGGCAGCAGGCGACCGCCGCCAGGCTCTTCGGGAGATTCCCGATGAAGTGGTCGATGATTTGGTGGTGCATGGAACGCCGGAGCAGTGTCGTGCCCGCATAGATGAGTATGTGGCGGCTGGGGTCACGACGACAGCTCTTGCGATTCTCGGCCTTGACCCGGATGTGTCCCATGATGAAGCCGTCCGCGCACTCGCACCGCAGGTCTAAAGGCGGCGCATCTGTCGCCTACTTGCGTCGTGGCGATGAATTAGGCGGCCCGATCGGCTGTGTGTTCAGTGGGGGGAATCATGCTGTGGGCTGATCGGCGTTGTGCAAGTTGGGCGCGCAACACGGCGATGTGAGCCAAACCGCGTTGCCGGGTGTCGTCGTCGATGCGGAATCGCTCGCGAGCTGGTAGCTCCTGCTCGGCGAGAAGCGTCAGTTGCTCGGAGTCGAGGTGACGATGTTCGCTGCTGTTGCTCATATGTCCACCATGACACAGGGGTGTAACACCCAGAACTGGTGACGCTAAAGGGCGCGAAGGCCAGCGGTGACGGCAGCCGCGGTCACGATCACCACGATGAATGGCGCGCGTCGCCACACCAGCACCCCGGCAGCAGCCATCCCTACTTGGCGAGCATCTGCATCAAGCGAGGTGCCATCGGTCAAGGTCAACTGGGCGACCACTGCAGCGACAACAGCTGCTGGGATCAGCGAGGCCAGGCGCGCAGTCGATGGATACTTCGTGATCAGGCGGCCACCGAGAAACATGCCCACAACACGTTGAAGTGCAACACCTGCTGCGAGTGCAGCGACGACAATCCAACTCATTGATGTGTCCCGGATCGAATTCCGAGCGCCACGACCGCGCCGCTGACACTCAGAATGATTGGAACACCCGCCGGGGCGACACCGAGCAAACCAACGCAGACCGTGGCGCCGATGACAGCAGCGACAAACCCAGCGCGCTCCCTCAAGAGGTTCCCGATAATTGCCAACATGGCGGCGGGGAAGACGGCATCTAGCCCCCATGCTCCGGCATCGCCGATGACATTGCCGAACACAATGCCAACGATCGTTCCCGACCACCATCCCGCATGCATCGCTGCGGTGACTCGCCAGAAGGTGCGGATGACATCGCGTTGGGCGTCGTGCTGCACCGCAAGACCGACATTTGGATCAAACGACTGCAGCGCAATAGCCAGACGATGAGCACGACCCACCGAGATACGTGCCCCGAGACTCGCCGCGAGCAGGCCAAAGCGCGAGGCGACCACCCACCCGGCGATCAGGGCGGCGAGTAGCCCGCCACCGGCATCGCGCACGGCCAAGTAGGCCAACTCTGTCGTTGCCGCGTTGATCACGACCGCAGCGACGAACGTTCTTGCCTCAGATTCGATTCGTTCGAGAACGACGACATTGACTGTGATGCCGAGGGCAAAAAAGGTGGCCGCGATGCCGAACAGGACGCCCAGCGGCGGCGTCGAGGAGCGATCGCCCGTCATTGATGGATTTTGACACCTGCGGTGATGGGCAGCGCCAGCGGACGGGCTCTCACCACCTCTGGCGACGTGCTGTCATCTGGAGGCGATGACGACGCAGCAGATGAACGCCACTGCGCACAGCACGGTGAGCAGAGCCACCGTCGAGGGCCGGCGTGTGTGCCCGCGTCGATCCGATTCCACCAGCGCGCATGCTCCACCTGCGACAACCCCTCCGAGATGTCCTCCAATGGAAATGCCAGGCACCACGAACGTGATCAGAAGGTTCATGAGGAGCAGAGACCCGATGCCGGTGTTCATCGGATTGACCCCACGCCGCCAGAATCCGATCGCTGCGAAACCCATCAACCCAAAGACGGCTCCCGATGCCCCTCCATGAAGTCCGTTCGGCTGAAGAGCCAACGCCCCTGCAGACCCACCGAAGATCGAGGTGAGGTAGATGATGCTGAACGAAACCGGGCCGAGCGCACCCTCGAGCATGCGCCCCAATTGGTACAGCAGGAACATGTTGAACGCGAGATGGATGGCACCGAAGTGAATGAACCCAGATGTTGCAAAGCGGTACCAATCTTGGGGGCCGTCAATAAATGGTCCATACAGGCCGAGATCGGCGTGCAGCGCCGTCACGGAGCTGTTGAGCGTGGCGGCGTCGGCAACCGTCATTACCGCGAAGACCGCGACATTCACAGCGATGATGGCACGGGTGAGCGCACCCGAGTTGCGGGCCGACCACTGTCGGGCACGGACACTGGCAGCGGGTCGACTGGCTCGGCGGCAATCGTGGCAGATACTGCCAACTGCTCCTGGGGTGAGGCAGTCAGCACATGAGAGTCGGGCGCATCGCGTACAGCGCCGACCAGCGGGCCGGCCGGGATGTCGGTGGCACATATCAGCCGACGGGGCGACGGCCGCGTCGGGTCGTGGGGGCGGAAGATCAGTCATTGCGGGCCTCTGCCGAGCGGCGCAGCACCTCGAATGAGTGGATACCGGTGGCGTGGCCATCGGACCAGACGATGGCGAGCCCCCATAGACCATGCATCTCGGCACTCACGAGCGTGATATCGGCGGGCACCTTTGGGCCGCCCTGCGGTCGTAACTGGACGCAGGCGGCGCACGGGCACGACCTCCGCATTTCGTTCAATGGGAACTCAACGACCATTCCGTCATCCCACTCGACGGTGACGCCCGATGAACGAGAGGCTGCAATAGATACGACCTGTGGCATATCAGGCGACGGGGTCCATGAACTCGGCATGTTCGTGAGCTGAGGGATCGCGGAGATCGCGGCCGTCCCCGCTGTCGCACCCGCTACTGGCGATACACCACACGAATACCAGACCGGCAGCAAGAACACAGCGCCGAACGACCACGTCGCCACGCTATCGGTAGTCTGAGCGCGTGTCTGATCGTCCCCCGTGCATTATGACGGTGCACGCCCACCCTGATGACGAGGCCTCAAAAGGGCCCGGCACCATCGCTCTGTATTCCTCGCGAGGTGTTTCGACCGTGCTGGTGTGCTGCACCGGGGGAGAAGAAGGAGACCTGCAGAATCCCGCCTTGGCTGAAGCGGGCGGACCTCTACACGGTCTCAAAGGCAGTGCCTTGTCACAGGCCATCGCGGAGATGCGTCCGGCAGAATTGGCGGCGAGTGCGCAGGCCATTGGGTTTGACCACGTCGTAATGCTTGGGTACCGCGACTCTGGGATGGCTGGGTGCGATGCCAATACGCACCCCGACTGCTTCGCAGCTGCACCCCATGACGACGCATGTCGCCGGTTGGTGACAGAAATCCGGCGCCACCGACCCGACGTGTTGCTCACCTACCCGGATGATCAGCGCGGCTATCCACATCCTGACCACCTGAGGGTGCATGAGATCTCAATGGCTGCCGTTGAGCATGCGGCTGATCCGGCGTGGTATCCAGACACCGGTCCCGCTCATGACGTTCGCAAGGTGTACTACAGCGCGTGGTCTCGCCGCCGGCTCCTCGCCCTGCACGACGCTCTGCTGAAGAAGTGGGGTGAATCGCCGTTTGATGAACGTTGGTGGGAACGACCCGATACCGACCATCGCATCACCACCCGCATTGACGTAGCCGACCATATGGCGGCTCGCAGTGCCGCTCTCCGCGCCCATGCGACACAGATCGACCCTGCGTCGCCGTTCTGGTTTGGCCTCGACGACGATGAACTCCGCACGGTCTACCCATTTGAGGACTGGATTCTTGCGCGGCCGAGTTGCGATGAGGGTGCCGCGGAGGAGGACGATCTTTTCGCTGGCCTTGACGATGTTCGTTGTGATGCGGATGGTCAGTATTTCCGTGCCGCGGGAGCGCCGGCATCATGAGTGTGCGCTGGCGGGTGTCCTTCGGCGGCCGTGATGTCGTCGTCGAGGGCCCAGAGGATGCGGCGGTGACGGTGACCGTGCCAGCCGCTGCTGTGACCGCCGACGGATTCGATCCGACCGAGGCCTACATGCGGGGATCATTGAAAGCTGAGGGGAACACCGGTGTTCTCTTCGGAGTTCTTGCCGATGGCTCAGCGCTCAGTGCGCTGACCCGGCTCGCATCGCGTCCCTGAGTTCGCGGTAGCCGATCAAGGTGATGTCTCGATTGGCGATCATGTCCGCGATCGCTGGGTCAAGCGCAAGCTGAAGATCGTCGATCCATCCGCCAGCGTCGGTGGTCATCGCGCGCACCTCGGGGGTGTCGATCGCGGGCTGAATATGCACCTCGGTGACGCCGATAGGCAATGACTCGATGGCTGCCGCGAGCCGTTCACGTGACCCCGGACGCCAATCGTGGTCGAAGAAATCGGGGTGGATGATGTCGCGCTCGGCGGCGAGGCGCCGAAACGCGAACCCGACGGTTTCTTCCGACACGGTAGATGGCAGACGGATCGGCAGGCGGAACTCGTCGGCGAGATCGAGGTACACGTCGAAGAATTCAGGACGCAATGTCATCTTCGTGAGGTGTGGTGCCAAGTGAGTGACATCGAGTCCCCAGGCCCCAGCACGTGTGATCTGGGTCCGCAGCTCCCGGTAGACCTCATCAAGATCGGCGTGCTCCCATAAGTCGTCGGGGGAGGCGGGGAATCCTCCGTCGCCCGACAGCAATGAGGGTGCGTGGGTCACTGGCCCCCATCGGTAGGTGGGGTGCTCAGAGTTGAGTGTCAGGTGGACGCCGACGTCGTCCGCGGCGGTCAGACCCGCGGTGGCGTGACGCGCCCATGGGGCGGGGACCATCAGCGATGCACAGGTTGCAACGCCGTCGCGAAGTGCGGTGAAGACGCCAATGGTGGATGCATGCGATGCACCCAAGTCATCACAGGAAATGATGAGCGCGCGTGCGTCCGATGGAAGATCAAGGCGATCCAGCAGCAACGACACAGAGTGAGGCTACCGCTCTGCAGCACCCACGCAGAGACTCCAGATCCCTCGTCGGTCTGAACGTGCCTCCCGCTCCGCGCGGGTGAGCACGGCATCATGCTCCCCGTTTGGGGGTATGACCAATCGTTGGGCCCATCCGTGTCGCAATAGCGCGGCATTGAGGGAATGGTCGAGGCCGATTGGGGTCACGACGGCGAGCAGTCGACCGTAATGGTCACGAGGCACGACGTCGCGGTGTAGTTCAACCGATGAGCCGATGGGGGCGCTGCGCGCAGTGAATTCCGCCGCTTGCGTAGCCCCACACTCGGGATCATCGTCGGCGAAGAGTTCAGGAGTGTCGATGCCGAGCAAACGGACACGCTCTGTGGCCCCGCCGATGTCGACGATGACCGTATCCCCATCGACGTGACCTGTCACCACGGCGACATCTGCTGCCCGTTGTGCCGATCCGCACCCTAGAAGCGATATGGCCAGTGCCAAATATGGTGCTGTTCTCAGAGCCGTTCGATAAGTGTGCCCGTGCCGAGTCCACCACCGCAGCACATCGAAATGAGGCCGAATCGGCCTGAACTGCGCTCCAACTCGTGGAGCGCTTTGGTCATGAGGAAGGCGCCCGTCGCGCCGAGAGGGTGACCCAAGGCGATAGCGCCGCCGTTCGGATTGGTGCGGGCGAGATCAGCACCTGTTTCGGCTGCCCATGCCAACACCACAGATGCAAAGGCCTCGTTGATCTCGAAGGTGTCGATGTCGTCGATACCAAGACCGCTGCGGTCCAGTAGGCGTTGCGTTGCATCGATTGGGCCGGTCAGCATCAGAACCGGGTCAACACCAACAAGACAGGTATCGACAATTCGTGCTCGTGGTGCGAGACCGAGTTCGTCGGCCTTCTTGGCAGTCATCATGATGACCGCCGCAGCACCGTCAGAGATCTGCGAGGAGTTACCCGCGGTATGGACTCCATCGGGACGCGCGACGGGCGACAGTGCCCCGAGTCGTTCAAGATCGGTGTCGCGAATGCCCTCGTCGCGTTCGATGGTGTGCATGTCACCGGTGGGCTGTCCGTCGGCATCAAGCACCGGGGCCTCCACGGGCACCCACTGGCCAGCAAATCGGTCTTGTTCCCAGGCCGCTGCTGCACGCTGCTGCGACTCGAAGCCAAAGCGGTCGGTGTCGGCACGGCTGATTCCCCAACGGTCGGCGATACGTTCCGCGCCTTCAAATTGCGAGGTCATCTCGTACTGCTCAAAATATGGCTTCGGAATCGGAACGCCCAGCCCGAGTTTCTTCGACGAATTCGACCCGATTGGCACCCGAGACATCACCTCAACTCCGCAGGCCATGGCAACATCGGTGACTCCTGCAGCGACAAGGCTGGAGGCGAGGTTTGTAGCCTGCTGGGATGACCCGCACTGGGTATCGACAGTGGTGGCTGCGCTCGACAGGGGGAGACCCGCGGCCAGCCACGCTGTTCGCGTGACGTTGAAACTCTGCTCGCCAACCTGAGAAACGCAGCCCCCAACGACCTGCTCGATCTCTGCGGCATCGATGCCGGTTCGGTCGATGGCGGCTCGCTGTACCCGACCGAGAAGGTCACCAGGATGCAGGCCGGCGAACCCTCCGTTGCGTCGACCGATGGGGGAGCGAACGGCATCGACGATGACGACGTCGTTCGGGGCGAGAGGTGAATCTGGCGATGTCATGGCCTCACCCTACGACTCGTGGAGCACTCCCGCGCCATTGGCAGTGCTGTGCGTCACCGGGCGGTTACAGAGTGAATTCAGCACGGACGTCACTGCGGCGTCCTGCTCGCCAATCGGCAACAAATGACGCTCGATCCCCACGAAGGAGCGTCGTGCGGTGTTCGATCGGTCGACCAGCTACACAGCCGGTCCGAACCACACAGAACACCGGAGCGCCATGGTCAACATCCAAGAGGTCAGCGTCCGCGCCATGGACGGTTGCAGGCGTGATGGTCTCGATTCCCGACGTCGGTCGACCAATGCCGGATGCCTCGAGTTCGTCGTAGAGAGCAGTGTGCGTGAAGTCGACGTCGAGCAAACAGCGCGCAACATCAGCATCGAGTCGCACGCGGTCGAGGGCTAGTACCTCACCCGCAGCGAGACGGAGCCGATCGAGATGGATCATCATGGAGCCCGCGGGAAGTCCTAGCTGCTGAGCGGCGACGTCATCGGTGTCCTCGCGAAGAGTAAGAACGGTTGACGACTGTTCATGACCAGCATCTTCAACAACTCGAAAGAGGCTGTATAGCGAGCCCAGAGATTGCTCGAGGCGACCATCATCGACGGTTGTGCCAATGCCCCTCGAACGCCGAACGATGCCATCGTTGCCGAGGCCCTGCACGGCGTGACGAGCGGTGTGGCGGGACACGCCGTACACCTCCATCAATTCACGGTCGGTTGGAAAGCGCTCCGCGAAGTGCCCAAGATCAAGCCGCCGACGCAACTCATGCTCCAGCTGGGCCCACAGGGGCTCGCGGCCCGAGCGATCAATCTGTAATGCGCCAATACCGAAGTCAGCCATCATCACCCAAGTGGAATGCAGACGGAACCGGCTTGAGTGGACGCGCGTACCACAGCGGACGACGAAGGCCTCCGGGTCCTGGGGCGGGGCGCGTCTTGGACAACCAGTCCAAATAGGCCTCACGTGACTTCGCTGTGTCCACGACCACATCACCGTACTCATCGCCGGGCTGTGCGGGGCCGACGCGCACGCGCTGGTGCCAGCACTGCATACCCGAGATCGGATCGGGCTGCACCGCGAATGTCAGGTTCTGGTGCACTCCGGTGTCGTTCCACCAAATGCGTTCAGTGTCAGGATCCTCTGAGGTGTATGACGACATCCCCTTGGATCGACGTAGCGACCACTCGCTCCCATCGTTGTTGATACGAGCGAGACCGGCACCCCACGAGCGCGCCTTCTCCTCCTCGATGCGCCACCGGCCCATGTGATGGCTGGCCGCGACGACACCAGGTCGGATGCCTTCCGTACGCCAAGACGAAATCACGAAGTGTCCGATGCGCGTAGTGACACGTACGAGACCGTTCTCATCGATGCCAAGACGCTCCGCGTCGCTTGGGTGTAGCCACAGCGGATGCCGGTGGCTGATCTCGTTCAGCCATTTGGAGTTCGCTGAGCGTGTGTGGATCAACGTCGGGATACGGAACGTCGGCAGCAGGATGCGCTCGTCGTTGTCCATGTCAAGGTCCTCCCAGTGCACATGGGACGGGATCCATTTCGGCGTCGCGTACTCGGGCCACCCCCAGTCACGCAGGGTGGTGGAGAACAATTCAAGTTTCTTCGAAGGAGTGGGAAAGCCTTCTTTCAACTCTCCATCGACCTCTACCGCGGGCGAACCATCGCCGAGTTTTGGAACCGACAACTCGCTCAATGATTCACGTGAGCCGTCCCATGTGCCGGGGGTTCCAGGTTTGCGGTACACGCCAGATGTGTCGCGAACACAGCCATCGACCGCGGCGGCGTCAACCGCACGCTCGTATGGGGTGTAGGGGTCGCCCGGAACGGCGAACGCGCCTCGATCACGCATGAAGTCGAGTGGTGTTTGACCAGCAGCCTGTGCTGCCTCGCTCAGTCCGGGGACACCGTCGGCGAACATACGTCCGTAGTACTCGTCGATTCCGATTGGTTCACCCGGGCGATCGATCGACTCGAAGTGTTCTCGAATACCGAGCGAACCGTCGGGGTCGATGCGCCACGACAGATCAATCCAGAACTCGTTCTCCTCCCACACCTCGCCGTCGTTGAACTCCCACGTGCGACGGTCGGGGCCGATCTCCTCGCCATTTAGTTCGGCGTAGCGGCGCATCACCGGTTGACGGAAGCCAATCCAACGTCCTGCATGGGTCTCGTAACTGGCGATGTCGTGACGCTCAGAGCCCACACCCATCGGCAAGACATAGTCGGCAAACCACGAGGTTTCGGACCACGTTGGCGTGAGAGCAACATGACACCCGACCTTGCCGGGATCCTTGAGCGCCTCGAGCCATGAGAAGCCGTCGGGGTTGGTCCACACCGGGTTATAGACACGAGTGAAGTAGGTATCCAGCCGCCCGCGACCCTCATTCAAGAAGTGGGGCAGCAGGATGGACATTTCGTGATAGGCGAGCGGATATTCCGTCGGCCAGTTCATTTCGTTCCATTCCCGGATGGGCTGTGTGCCCTTTGGGGCGGCGGGCGTGAACTTGTTCCAACCGTTCGCGCTTGTACCGCCGGGAGTTCCCACGGAACCGGTCAACACGTTTAAGAAGAAGAGGCACCGGGCAACCTGCCAACCGCCGAGGTTCCCCGCACCGGCACTACGCCAGTTGTGCGAGGCGAACTTCGTTGGGTGACGGCCAATGATTCGTGCGATCTCGACGATGGTCTCTGCCGCGACACCGCACACGTGTTCCGCGCGCTCGGGCGTGTACTCCGCGTACTCATCGAGGAGTGCGGTTTCCAGCGAGTCGAAGGTGCAGTCAAGGTCTGGACGGGTTTCGGTGAGGTAGGTCTCCCAGTTGACCCAACGCCGCACAAAGTCACGCTCCCATGTCCCATCAAGTAGCAACTGCCGGGCCATAGCCAAGAGCATGAACGGTTCGGTTCCGGGCCATGGAGCGAGCCAATGGTCGGCTTTTGCACCGGTGTTGGACAAGCGCGGGTCGACACAGATGACCGTCGCGCCAGCTGCTTTGCCCTCCATAATGCGCTGTGCATGCGGATTGAAATAGTGGCCTGCTTCAAGATGCGACGAGATCAGAAAGATCACTTCTGCGTTGGCGAAATCAGATGACGGGCGGTCGAAGCCCATCCACGACTGGTATCCAATGCGGGCATTCGAGGAGCAGATGTTGGTGTGACTGTTGTGGCCGTCAACGCCCCATGCATGCAGTACTCGCTCGGTGTAACCGTCCTCGCCTGGTCGGCCAACGTGGTACATGACTTCATTGCCGCGGCCCTCGGAGATTGCTGTGCGGATCCGGCCGCCGATCTCTTCGAGTGCCTCATCCCAGGTGATGCGCTCCCACTGGCCCGATCCTCGTTCTCCAACGCGCCGCATCGGATACAGCACACGCTCGGGGTCGTGGACCTGGTTGATGGTGGCTGGGCCTTTGGCGCAGTTGCGCCCACGGCTGGCTGGATGTTCGGGGTTGCCCTCGAACTTCACGACCTCACCTGACTCTTTGTCGATGAAGGCAACAAGGCCACAGGCCGCTTCACAGTTGAAGCACGTCGTGGGAACGAGGGTGTAGTGGCGCTCGCGCCGCTCGGGCCATGCCTTGGCGTCAAGTTCTGTCCAGTCGTGCCACTTCTCGTGTGGTGGATGGTTGGTCAAAGACATCGCGGGTTCCGATCAGGAGAGAGGGACGGACTGGCCTGCGCGAACGTAGGCATCTTCGTAGCTGAATAGGCCGATGAGGGCGCTGAGGCCGGCAAACGCGGCGAGCGCGGTTGTGGCATCGCCACTGCTCGCGAGTGCGATCGCTGCAAGGACCAACGGGAGCACAATTCCCGCGAGGACACCGCCGAACCAGAATCGTCCGGCATATGCACCTTTGGTCATCTCGAGGACGGCGAGTTCCACCGAGCGGGACGGGTGAGACCACAACTCCGTCGCAATAAGTCCGCCAAGAGAACCCAGACCGATCAGCATCACGATCACGATGGCGTCTTGTTCTGGAACATCGATCACGAGATCCAGCAGGGCGTACGCGCTGGATCCAGCAACAGCCGCTTGGGCAAGAAGTGTTGGCAACAACAGTGGGGTCTGCCAGAGGTCCCGTCCCTCGCATTGGCCGAAGAGAAATGCTGTGTATCCGGCTACAGCTGCTCCGAGCGCGACCATCGGTAGGGCGAGCCATGGCAGAGCACCTTCGGCGTTGATCAGATCGACCAAGCCCCAGAGACCGGTCAGCCCAGCAAAGGCACCGAGAATCCAGGCACCGCGAACCAGCCAGGACGAGGTGTTGGACTTCGTCAAGATGTACAAGAACCGTCCTGGTTGTTTGAGGTCGCCGATGAGCAAGGCCCCGGTGATCGCCGTGAAGATCGCGGCCACGACCGCGGGGAGCACACCTGCAGCACTTGAGGATGTGCCATGACCCATGGCCACCATGAGCGCGGCAACACCCATGACGCCGGCTGCCACGGCTTTGGTGACGAGGTAGCCCGACACCTTCGATTTCCAGGTCATCGGGTGGGTGGTTGTGTAGGCGGTACGCGCGACGACACCGTTTCCGGAATGGTTGGCCATCACCGGGCTGATCGTGGGGTGATCTTTGGTTGTGTCGGCCCAGATCATGCCGTCGTTGGCAATGCGCGTACGTGTGGGGTCGAGAGACGCCTGATCAACCCCCCGGTAGAACACCTTCGGGTTTGTTCCCTGTTCGGGAGCGCGCACCGCAGTGGCATCGCGCGCCACGATCTTGCTGATCTCGGATTCTGGATCGTCGAGGTCGCCCGTGATGATCGCGTGCGTCGGGCAAACGACGACACATGCCGGCTCCAAACCAACTTCAACCCGGTGGTTACAAAAGTTGCACTTATGGGCCGTGCCGGAATCCGGGTTGATGTAGATGGCGTCGTAAGGGCAGGCGTTCATACACGCCTTACAGCCGATGCAACGACTGTCGTCGAAGTCGACGACCCCGTTGTCGGTGCGGTGTAGGGCGCTGGTGGGGCAGATGGTCATACATGGCGCGTCGTCGCAGTGATTGCACCGCATGACCGAGAAAGTGCGTCCCGTATTTGGAAACGCTCCCGTCTCGATGTACTTCACCCAGGTCCTGTTCACCCCCAGTGGGACGTCGTGCTCGCTCTTGCATGCGACCGTGCAGGCGTGGCAGCCAATGCAGGAGTCACTGGCCAGGACGAAACCGAGGCGTGTCATATCAGGCCCTTCCAGAGAGCATCAGGTTCAGGAGATCGCGGTACCCCCGTTGAGGAGTTGGCCGGCGACGGCAGTTCCCGCCGATCCGCTTCCGGCAATCAAGATGCTGGTGGCGCATTGTGCTCATTGTCCCCCTTTGGACGTGTGTCACGGACCCTAGCTAGCGCCCGCGTATGTGGTGCGTAGTTGTCATTAGGCGCTCTGCGTGGTGGCCTGCCATGCGCCGTATCCACCGAGCACGTCGCTGACATCTCCGAATCCCCGCTGGCGCAGCACGCTGGCCGCAACCGACGAGCGGTAGCCACCTGCGCAGTACACGACCGTCGGCACTCCTGCGGACAACTCTGAGCTGCGGGCTGGCAGCTGACCCACCGGGATGCAGATTGCACCAGGAATGGTGCCATCGGCGGTTTCGCCCGGGTTACGCACGTCCACCACCTGCAGCTGGTCGAGCTCCGAGTGGCGTGTGTTGAACTCTTCGGGCGTCAGGCGGCTGGCACGCGCGGTCTGCTCCGGATTGGCGGTCATGGTGCCGTATGGGTCGTCGATGCAGCCGATGACGCGATCGAAACCAATCCGCGCCAAGCGGTTCTTTGCCTCGAGCTCGTACCCCGGCTCGACGAAGAGAATGATGTCAACGTCGCTCGGAACGACCGAGCCGGCAAATTCCGCGTAGCGCCCCTCAAGACCGACGTTGACTGCGCCGAGAAGGTGTCCTCGGGCGAAGTCCTCGGGTGTGCGCCCGTCGATGAGCATCGCTCCGTCAGCCATTGCGGCGCGCGCAGCGTCGAGAGTGAGCGGTGTAGGAGGCTCGGATTCATCGAGGAGAGGGCGCTCCTTACGATTCAGAATGGCATCGAACACGAAGTAGCCAGGCGCCGGCGGCTGCCCCTCGGTCACCAACGCCATGAATGTTTCTCGGTCCGGAGCACGCAGGGCGTAATTGGTTGCCTTCTGTTCACCGATGGTGGAGGAGCGCTCAGTTGAGAGATTCTTCCCGCAGGCACTGCCTGCTCCGTGAGCTGGATACACGCGGGTGGCGTCGGGGAGCGTCATCAACTTGTTATGGAGTGAGTCGAACAACTTGTCGGCCAACTCATCACGAGTGAAGCCGATAGAGGACAACAGATCCGGTCGGCCGACATCTCCGATGAACAGCGTGTCGCCGGTCAGGACACCGTACGGATCCGTGTCGGGTCGTTCGCGCACGACGATGCTCATCGATTCAGGGGTGTGGCCGGGTGTATGGCGAAATTCGAGGGTCACGTCGCCGAGGCTGAGCACTTCGCCATCGTCGACGCCACGGTGCGCGAACTCTGTTTCGGCCACCGAGGAGTAGACAATCTCCGCGCCGGTGGCTGCGGCGAGTTCGAGATGCCCCGACAGAAAGTCGGCGTGAAAATGCGTTTCGATGACCAACTCGATGCTGAGTCCGGCCTCAGCAGCATCGGAGAGGTACTCCGAGATGTCGCGTTGGGGGTCAACGACGACTGCACGACCGGTCGTGTCATCACCGATGAGGTACGACGCGTGGGAGAGACAGTCGAGGTAGTACTGGACGAACTTCATTGTGGCTCCTTTCGCCTATACGCGATCATAATGTACGGACATATTGTCGTCAAGAAACCTTCGTCATCATTCGACGGTGAGGATCTCGTCGGTGTCGTGATCGATGAGGGCGGCGATCACGGTGGGCATGACCGTCCCAGTCGATGCACACACCTCAGCAAGGTGCCGTCGCATGGTCGTGGTACCCGATCGGGCCACATGTTCGATGGCATCGTCTTCGGATAGTTCTGGTGGGAGATATTGCTCGACGCCCGCGAGCATCGCATCTGCGGCATCTGTCCGGAGGCCCGCACGGGCCGCACTCGCCCCAGAAATTGCGCCGCAGCGTTGATGAGTCATCACGACCACAAGGGGTACGGCAAGGGCCACGACAGCGAACGCAAGGCTGGCCAGTTCCTCATCGTTGGGAATGGCTCCAGCAACGCGGATGGAGAACACCTCATTGTCAGCGGTGCCGCGCAGCCCGTTGTCCGCAATTCGTGCGTCAGAGCATGTCAATAGAGCGACATGCGGTGCCTGGTGGCGTTCGGGTTCGATATCGCGTGCCGGTAGTGCGTCATGGGCTGCGACCAAGTCGCGCCATAGTTTTTTGTCCTGTGGCGCCGTAGCGCTCACACCGAAACCCCTCGTTCGTCAATGCCGGATGACCGTGGATCGATGACTAATTCGCCGTCTACGGCTTGGTGGGGCGTCGCGTGGATTCGTCCGTCGAGTTGATCCCATAATCCGCTGCGGTGCAGCACATCGCGAACCGGACCTTTCACGTCGCAGAGGTGCAATTCAACCGGCGACTCCGCAAACTCGGCGATGATTTCAGACAGTGTCTCTGCTCCGGTGGCATCAATGTCATTGATACCAGAGCAGTCGAGGACCATTCGGTGCCGACCGTCTGACGGATCAGCTTCGGCGAGCAGTAAGCGTTTCACGTACTGACTGTTTACGAATGACAACGCGGCATCAATTCGGATGACGCGCACGCCAGCGGCTTGGACCGCTTCTGGGAATCGGTCGATGTTTCGGTAACTGGTGGTGTCCGGAATGCGTCCGAGCACGGCGGTATGCGGTCGCGACATCCGGGCGAAGACAACGAGCATCGACGCAACGACGGCGATGAGAATGCCGAGTTCAATGCCCACCGCAAGGGTGCCAATGAAGGCAACCCCCATACCAATGGTGTCGGAGCGCTTCACGGTGGCGATATGACGCATCTCGGCGATGTCGATCAGGTTGATGACCGCCACGATGATGATCGCACCGAGTGCTGCCTTAGGCAGGTTGGTGAACAAAGGCGTGAAGAAGGCGATGGACACCAGCACTAGCAGCGCCGTGATGATTGATGCCAGCGGTGTGCGTGCACCCGCGGTGTCGTTGACCGCGGTGCGAGAGAAGCCCCCGGTCACCGGGTAGCCACCGAACACACCCGATGTCACGTTCGCCATTCCGAGGGCCACCAGTTCTTGGTTGGGCTCGACCTCGTAGCGATGTCGCCGTGCATAGACCTTGGCCACCGCGATGGATTCCATGAACCCGACCATGGTGATGACGAGGGCGGTGACGACAAGGTCACCGACGAGACCACCGTTGATCTCTGGTAGTCCAAATGCGGGTAACGAGTCGGGAATCGAACCGACGGTGGACACACCATCGTCGGCGAGGTTCGCACCGGCTGCAATGGCAGTTGTCGCGATAACGACGACGAGCGCGCCGGGAATACGTGGTGCGATGCGTTTGATTCCCAGTAGGGCGGCAATGCTCCCTGCGCCAAGCGCGAGGGTGACGCCATGGATATCGCCAAGAGCTTTGGAAACATCGATGACGGTCTCATAGAAGTGGTCGTTGCGATCGATGCTCACACCCAAGATGTGTTTGACCTGCGAGAAGCCGATGATGATGGCCGCAGCGGCTGTAAAGCCGACGAGTACAGAGTGCGACAAGAAGTTGACGATGAACCCAAGGCGACCAAGGCCGAGCATGAGATGCACCAGACCCACCATGATCGCCAACAGGGCTGCCGCTGATATGTAACCGGCGGTCCCTTGCTCGTAGAGCGGACTGAGCGCGCTTGCGGTGAGCAGCGACACGATGGCCACCGGTCCAACGGCGAGCTGACGGGATGTGCCAAAGATCGCATAGGCGAGCACCGGAAGGGTTGAGGCATACAGCCCAATTTCAGGTGGCAGGCCAGCTAGTAAGGCGTAGGCCATGCCCTGGGGGATCAGCATTGCCGCGATAGTGAGTCCCGCCGCGAGATCGCTGCGCAGATCAGGCCGCTGGTAGTTGCCCAGCCAATCAGTGATGGGCAGCACGCGGCGGAGCGATAGTGGCGACATGCGGGCAAATGTACGGACAAATCATGGATGCGTCAAGCATTGACGTGCGACCACCGTTACATCACTCCGACTTCCGCCGTGGCCGACGTCGCCCGCCCGACATCGGGCCTGCGACGGCGGTCGCTAGCGTGAGCGTCATGATCACGTCGACCCCCAACCCTCAACATTGTGATCCGACTGGCCACTCAAGTCGCCGCAATTGCCGGTCCTCGGTGTCGATAGCGGTGCCGGTTGTGCTGTTGCTCGTGCTGACTGGGTGTGGTGGCGGCAACGACAACGATGCAGAGGCCCCGTCGGCTGATGTCGCAACCAGTGTGATATCACCGGTTGTAGAGGTGGTGAACGCCACGGAATTTGCCGCTGTTGTTGATGAATCAGGCGTCACGGTGATCGACGTGAGGACCCCGGAGGAGTTCGCAGTATCGCGCCTAGAAAATGCAGCGCTCTTCGATATTGCATCGCCCGACTTCATTGAGATGATCTCCACCCTGGATTCCAGCGGACGGTACGCGGTCTACTGTCGGTCGGGTAATCGTTCCGCAGTCGCGACCGTGGCGATGCAGGACCTCGGATTCACCGACGTCGTGGAGCTCGGCGGGGGCATCGTCGAATGGGAGTCCGCGGGCTACCCCACTGTGTCGGGCTAAGCCTTGAGCAACAGTGTCAGAAGAGTTCGAGTTGTTGCCATGTTGTCGCGACAACCGCTACCGATGTCCACTTCAGCCCACCCTGACGGCCGGCTCTGCGAACTTCAACCGCGTCTGCAGGAAGCGAACGCGTTGCTCCATCAGCATCGATGAGCCGCAAACTGCCGTCGGCGTCGATACCGGTGATTCGAGCAGATCTCCAGCGACGTCTGCCCGCCGGTCGAAATCGTGCCGGCTCATCGTGACGTAGTCCGAGACGCGTCAGGCCGCCCCCGGTAATCACCGATGTCACACGCCCATAATCCGCCGTTGCAGGCGCTGCATCCCGGCGATCCACTTCTCGGTGTCGGTGGCTCGAAAGACCATGTAGTCGGCGACTTCGGCGTGGGGGAGTACGAAGAATCGCTCGGCCTCGACAGCCTCAATAACCCGATCGGCCACAACGGATGGCTCCAGAACCTCGCCGACGGAGCGAACAACTTCGCCACCGTCACCGAGGACCTCGCTTGCATTCAACATATTCGTGTTGACACCCTGTGGGCATAGACAGGTGACCTTGATTCCGCGAGCACCGTAGGTAATCGACATCCACTCAGCAAAGGCCACCGCGGCGTGCTTGGTGACCGAATACGGCGCAGATCCGATCTGCGCCAAAAGACCAGCGGCCGATGCGGTTGATGCGAAATAGCCCTCACCCCGCTCAAGCCACTCCGGCAGGAGGTACCGAGCAGCCCAGCGGTGCGCGTGGATATTTACATTGAACGAGGCATCCCACAGTTCTTCATCATCGAGAGGATCGATGCCGAGTGCCACGCCCGCATTGGCGAAGAACAAATCGATCGGGCCGTGCTGTGATCGCGCCTCATCGATCAGGGCGCGATTGCCGGCCTCGGACGAGAGGTCTGATGCGAGCGCTATGGCGTTGGGCATCTCGGCAAGTGACGGAGGAGTGATGTCCGTCGCGCTGACTCGAGCGCCGCGCGCCGCAAAGGCGCGACTCAACGCGGCGCCGATACCACCTGCAGCCCCGGTGACGACGACATGACGGTCGTAAAGGTCCATGGGGGCATGGTAGGCGAGAAGGTGCACGCACGATGTCTCCTCGGACGGTACGGTGGTCGGTGATGAGCAGCGATGCAGACACCACCGCCGTGATCGACGCAACTCCGACCGATGTCGGCACAGCAGCGGAATCGTCCACTGT
>Ga0255767_1000140_pt1 | contig 59391 bp, 53 predicted proteins | sample 071ome_24_FD_179967 | JGI IMG/M metagenome (GOLD analysis project Ga0255767, IMG submission 179967) | Coastal salt marsh microbial communities from the Groves Creek Marsh, Skidaway Island, Georgia - 071402CT metaG (version 2) | ecosystem: Environmental > Aquatic > Marine > Intertidal zone > Salt...
AGGGCGGTGAGGGTAGTCCGTTCTATGCCAACATCGGTGCCTGGGCGGTCAAAAACGGTTACCACGGCGTCAACATGACCTATCGCCTGGCACCGGAACACCAGTGGCCCTCGGGTATCGAGGATATTCGGGCTGTCGTGGAATGGATACAGACGCATGGTGACGGGTATGGCCTGGATGCGGATAACCTGTTTCTGATGGGGCAGTCTGCCGGTGGTGCCCACTCAGCGCATTACCTGGCCTTTCCTGAGGTCTATGGCAGGGCACCCCACGGTATCAAGGGCGCCATTCTGCTGTCAGCCGTCTATGACTTCGATGCCATGCCAACCACCGAAAAAGAACGCGCCTACCTGGGCGACGACGAGTCATTGTATGAAGAGCGTTCTTCCAGAGAGCGTCTGGTGAAAATGAACCTGCCGTTGCTGGTGACCATGGCAGAATTTGATCCGCCGGAGTTCCAGGCCCAGACCATGGTCTTTGTGAACGAGTGGTGGCACCACCGGAGTCATCAGGAGTCATTGCCCTGGCATATCTACATGCTTGGCCAGAACCATTTGTCCGTGGCGCTGTATCTCGGCTTAGCTGATGACCAGCTGGGGCCGGTGTTGAAGCGTTTCATCGACGAGCATTTGTAAACCAGAGCATCGCTGCAGCTCTGCAGGGGGCGTAGTCCATTAACGACACACTGGCCATATTGGCAAGCCTTATGCTGGTTATGGCCTGGCAGCCCCAGATCGCCCTGTATCGTGATTGACCGCGGCATAAGTCTCAGGAACTCCCGGAACCCATGATTTTCATTACCCCCGACATCCGTCTCGGGGATCACGAAGTGGAATACCACGCTACCCTGGCCAGCGGCCCGGGCGGGCAGAATGTCAACAAGACCAGTACAGCCATCCACCTGCGCTTTGATATTCATGCTTCCTCATTGCCCCGCGAGGTCAAGCAGCGCCTGCTGGCCAGCCAGGACTCGCGCATCAGCAAGGATGGCGTTGTGGTCATCAAGGCCAAGGAGGAACGCAGCCAGGCCGGCAATCGCGAAAGCGCCCTGGCACGCCTTCAGGCGATGATTCGCTGTGCCACTCGGGTGCCCAAAAAACGTATTCCCACCAGGCCCGGCAAGGCTGCCAAAGCCCGCCGCCTGGATGAGAAAAGCAAAAGAGGGCTGGTGAAGCAGATGCGGAAATCACCGCTGGATTGAGCGCTGGATCATGGCTGGTCAGATAAGACCGAAGGCCGTCATTCGACATGCGTGAACGGGCATCAGTAAAACCGATAATCCATGCAGCCTGCAGTTGCCCAGTCAGATGGCGGCGTAAGCACTTTAAACCAACGTGCATGCTGTGCCTACCTGTGGCAAATCCGTGTGCATGTTCCTGCATCCCCCAGCCAAAGTACGTATAATCGCCGCTTCGACAATCACTGTTAAACCGCTTTCCCATGACTGAAGTCCGTACCCGTATCGCGCCGTCACCCACCGGTGATCCTCATGTTGGCACTGCCTACATTGCGCTTTTCAACATGTGTTTTGCCCGCCAGATGGGTGGCAAGTTCATTCTGCGCATTGAAGATACCGACCAGGCCCGCAGCACCACCCAGTCCGAGCAGGATATTTTCGATGCACTGCGCTGGCTGCACCTGGACTGGGACGAGGGTCCGGACAAGGGCGGTCCCTGTGGGCCATACCGCCAGAGCGAACGTGGCGACATCTACAAGGAGCATGTCCAGAAACTGGTCGACAGCGGCAATGCCTTTTACTGCTTCTGTACCGAGGAACGCCTGGACGCCCTGCGCAAGGAACAGCAGGAGAACAAGCAGCAGCCCGGTTATGACGGCCTGTGCCAGGCCCTGACCCTGGACGAGGTGAAAGAGAAACTGGTGCGTGGTGAAAAGCACGTCATTCGCATGCACAAGCCACGTCGTGGCACCTGCACGGTGCATGACATGTTGCGAGGCGATATCGAGATCGACTGGCAGCAGGTTGATATGCAGGTGCTGATGAAATCCGACGGCATGCCCACGTATCACCTGGCCAACGTGGTCGATGACCACCTGATGGGCATAACCCATGTCATTCGTGGTGAGGAGTGGATTACCTCGGCCCCGAAACACCTGAAACTCTACGAATATTTCGGTTGGGAAGCTCCAGTGCTGATTCATATGCCGCTGCTGCGTAACGCCGACAAGAGCAAGCTGTCCAAGCGCAAGAATCCAACATCCATCAATTACTACAAACGCATGGGCTATCTGCCCGAAGCCGTGGTCAACTTCCTGGGCATGATGGGCTGGTCGATGCCGGCCAAGGACGGCAAGGAGGGTGAGGAGCTGTTCAGCGTGCAGGAGATGATCGACAACTTCGATATCCAGCGTGTTTCCCTGGGTGGTCCGGTGTTTGATACCGAGAAACTGGATTGGCTCAACGGCCGCTACCTGCGTGAAAAAGTCTCAGATACCGAATTCATGCAGCGTTTTGGCGAGTGGGCTTTTGACCACGAACGCCTGGCCCAGATCGTTCCGCTCATCAAACAGCGTGTGGAGCGCTTCAGTGATGTTGCACCACTGGCCGGCTTCTTCCTCAGTGGCGTACCCGCCATTACCGCGGACAGCTTCCAGCACAAGACCCTGAGCACGGAAGAGAGCGTGAAAATCTTGCAGTTCATCGCCTGGGCTATTGAAACTCTCCCGGTCTGGCATCGTGACCGTATCGAGCAGCTGCTAATGGGCATGAGCGCGGCCATGAACATCAAGGTTCGCGACTTCCTGTCCCCGGTTTTCATTGCCATTGCGGGCACCAACGTGTCCACGTCGGTCATTGACTCCATTGTCGTACTCGGCAAGGACATGACCCGCGCCCGCCTGCGCCATGCCATCGAGGTGCTTGGCGGCGTGTCCAAGAAGGGCGCGAAGAAGCTTGAAAGCGATTTTCGCGCGGTGTCTGCCGCCATGGCAGAAGGCCAGGCAGCCGGCCAGTGATGCGGGCAGATCCTGGGGTAGCCGACGCCTGACCGGTCGGCTGCGGATTACGGCAAGCGTTACGGCCAAACAGGCCTTGCGCAGCCCGCGAATTACCCGCCAGCCCCCGGAATCACTGAAATTGTTGACAGGGCAGGGGGTCCTCCCTACAATGCGCACCTTCGCCGTTCCGTGACGGCAACTGCGTCGAAAAGTTGGACATATTTCGATCAGGTTTGTGAGTGAAAAGCGGGGCCATAGCTCAGCTGGGAGAGCGCAACGCTGGCAGCGTTGAGGTCAGGAGTTCGATCCTCCTTGGCTCCACCACTCATAAAACATCCGCTTTAGTCCCCTTCGTCTAGAGGCCTAGGACACCGGGTTTTCATCCCGGCAACAGGGGTTCGAAACCCCTAGGGGACGCCAAATAAAAAGCCCTCACAGCCAAACTGTGGGGGCTTTTTATTTGGGGTGAAAAATGCGCTGCGACCAATTGCCGTGATTCAGACCGCCAGTCGAAGGTTTCAAGAAGGGGCTCTCCAGTGACAGCTGCCATGCGTGCAGTCAGCTTGCCTGACAGGCGGCTTACCTGTGAAAGATCAGTCCGATTTATCGGTGCAATCGAGTTTGAGTCCGGGCGGAATCAGGGTACTCTGCTTGCTGTAATTGCTGTCACCGTTCCTGCCAAATGACTTTCATCAAGCTACTCATCCTGACGCTGGTAATCGCGACCCTTCCGGGCTGTACGGCCGTAGCGGTCACAGGCGCTGTTGTCGGCACGGCTGTTGCCGTGACCGGGACAGCGGCAGGCACTGCAGCGAAAGCGACCGGTGCCGTTGTTGGCGCAGCGATTCCGGACGGTGAGAAGAAAAAGAAGGCAGAGGACGAGGACTGACCGGAACGTTCACATCTTGTTACAACTCTCCCACAATTTCGCAACAGCCTCTCCGGACGCATTGACGTAACCTGCCGCCAATAACCCTCCATGGAGCCTCCATGCATTTCACCGGCAGCTGCCTGTGCGGCGAAATCACCTTTATCATCAAGCGTCCCATGCACACCCTGGGACACTGCGCCTGCGCCCTGTGTTGCGCGCCTCGTGCCGGTGGCTACAAGCACTGGGCCATGCTCGGCCATAACCAGTTTTACTGGTCTGGTGGCCAGGAAAGACTGGAAAGCGTGACCGACACGCACGGCAGGGTAATTTTGCGCTGCACCTCATGCAAGGATGTCCTGGTCAGGCAGGAAGACAGGGTGTTGGCCAAAGTAACCGTGGATGCGATTGCTTCAGAAAAACCTTCGGTTGAGCATGTCTTTGTGGCCGATCGTGCGGTATGGCATGAGATTGCTGACCGTGCAACAGCTGCGGTTCCGGCCTGAGAAGGGTCTTCCTGAGGATGTCACGACCGCTACTCCCGTTTCTGTCATCCCTTCATCCTGCTTCGCAACAGCGTCCCAGCTAGTCCTGGTCGAATCCCGCTAACCTGAAGGTCAATGCTTTGCGGTCTGTCAGCTCCAGCACCACATTGCTGAATTCTTGCTTGCCCACCTGCGGGGAAGGAATGGTGAGGCGGCCGGTGGCGAGGTCGGAAGTGGCGCTTTGCTGCCCGCTGTTTGCCAGGGGATCAGTGCGCCATAAACCACACGGAAAATGTATTCCGGGCTCTGTGCTGTCAGTGTCAAGTTCACCTGGCAGATCATGCTGCCAACGGTAATAGGAAATGCTAGGGTTTGACCATTAAAGTTGGCCACGGCGGGCAGCGTGTTGGCGGCATACATGCGCTGAATCTGGATAAAGTCTTCCGGAAATTCGATTGGGATATCGACTGTATCCTGCAATATCGGCACACTGGCAAAGGCTGACCCTAGCGCGTTGGCCAGGTTCACCCGGCGCAGCTCGGACATACGCTGGATCACATGCATGCCGTGTGAGATACCGGCAAAGACCACGAAGCCACCATTCTCATCGTCCAGAAAGCTGTTGTCGCCCAGATTGAGGAACCACTGGTTAGTCGCACTGTCTGGATTGCCGGACACCTTGGCCATGGCCACGGTGCCGAACACATTGGACAGCGATGTCCCCGCCCTGTATTCGTTAGCGAGTGGCGGATCAGCAGGGACCTTATCCATCACCGGTGTGTAGGTATAGCCGCCTCCCTGCAGGACAAATTTGAATTCGCTGCGGTGGATGATGGTGCCGTCATAGTCGCCATCGTTCACGTAATCGAGAAAATTGGCTACCGTGTTGGGCGCCACTTCCGGATAGAGTGTCATGCAGAACTCACCCAGATTGGTTTCTGCACAAACATAATCCTGTGCGTTGGCGGCGGTGCCGGGCAGGGCGGCAATCAGGGCCAGGAACAGGGCGGTCGGTAAGGATCTGGTCACGGTGTTTTGTCCTGAGGTTGTCTCAACTTGCGCCACCACATCACCACGCTGCCGGCGTGACGCCGGGGATAGACAGTTGCAGGGAAGATTGAACAGTTAACGCCATGGCAGAGGCAGGTGCTTTATTCCTGGAACTCCAGGAATTCGAATGTCAGTTCATTGCAGTCATGCTTGACATATTCCACATCGGCGACGAGCAAGGTATCCGAGTTGACATAAGGCTCGGCAAAATACACGGGATCAGTGGCGACGTATTCACGTACCAGTCGCAGGGGATTCTCTTCAAGCCGAAAGCGTTCCACGACATGCAACTGCTCGGAATGCCGCACGGGAGGGGCAATCACCCCGGGTGCGAAGCCGATGGTATCCACTACGAGGGCATCGTCCTCCCAGTGGCCAATGGAATGGCCATGGAAAGTGGGTTCGATACTGGCCGGATGCTCAGTCATGTTCATGTCAATCACGCGCTCGTTGCTGTAGAGGCCGTAATTGATCACGATACGATCGCCTTCCTGGCGCACCCGGTTGACCGGGCCATCGTGCACCCAGTCGAAAATGATGGATGTGGGTTCACAGCGCAGGCGGGGATTGTCTTCAACTGACCACTGCTCAAATTCACTGGCCTCGCGTTCGCCGCGGGCGGTCAGCGCCACATTCGGGCGACCCCAGCCGGCATCCGGAATGTTTACCGGTTCGATAGCACCGGATTCAATACCGGCTTTCATGCTTTTCGGGACCAGACCAACCATCTGGCCGGAGGGCGGGCGCGCCACGACATACTGTTCCTGGGCCCAGTCACCGGAAATGTTCGGCTCGCCGGAGGGTAGCCGCATGGGACGGTTGCTGATATCCAGGCCTTCATGTTCCAGCTGGTCATTGCGATTGAGTTCGGGCGCATCACCGATGGTGACGTTTTCCAGGTAGCAGGAACCCGGATCAGTGCGATGACGAAAGCCATAAATGGTGACCGGCAGGCCGTTGGCAAACATCTCCTTGGACCACCCTGATCGCCGCATCAGGGTAGCGGCACGCATTTCACAGCGCATGGCCACGGAGCCACCATCCTCGGTATCGGCATCCAGGTAGAGATAGGAGTGGGGATTGACGAAATCGATACCGGTGATGGTGCCGGTGATAACGGCATCCCTGGAGCGGTCAAAGCGGCCGAAACCATGGTGGGCCAGGGTGGTTGTTGACAGGCCCAGTGCTGCGCACGCAAGTGTCAGCAAAGCAAAGTGTCTGGATGTCTTCATGCGGCATTTCCCCTGTTGCCGTTTGTTTTCAGGCGGGAAGAATACCAAGACTGGGCTGGCTTTGACATGGCAAAACCAGGCCGGGCCCTGGCGAGGGTAACCGGGATATGCAATCCCGGTAATGGGGCCAGTTGTTGACCAGTTCACACTTTTAGATGCCATTACCTGCAGTTGTGAACCGGTTCTCTTGAGGTTGTCATGTCAACCCAACATCATTCATGCAACGTCTGGTAACAGACAATGACAGCTCAATACAGATCGACCAATTAGCCAGGAGTTAGACCATGAAAACAACACTACTCAGCGCCGCCGTCACCGCATCAGTCCTCATGCTGGCCCAGGGGGCCCAGGCTGATGATATCAAGGGTGGAGCCAAGGCTGACTTTGCCAGCGACGAACTGATTGTCCCTTGTGTCGCCATTGAGGGCTACAGTGGTGCGCCGGACGGCACCTATTTTGACCTGGTCTTTGATCGTCGCGGTAAGTCGTTCAACTATGAACTCAAGTTTGCCGAGCCGGAAGATGCTTCAGTGTGTGAAGCCATTAATAATTTCGCCCTGTTCATTGATGAGGATGAAGATGATGAGGACGACAGTGATGATGACGGTTCAGACGGTGATGCCACCAACCTGTTCGCTTCCTGTGAAGTGCGCCATGTTGAAGGCGAACAGACCCGTTCCAAAATCAGTGTCAAAGCCAAAGACCTGGCAGCGGGCGATTATTATGCAATCGTGATGTCAGGGGACAATACCATGACATCAGAAACCGCCAGCATTACAGATGATGAGGTCGAATTTGAATTCGACAGCGAGTCTGATGATGTGGAGGCCGGTGCAGAAGCTATTGAAGCGGACTTTATTGTGGATAAGGAAGTCAATGCCGAGTTTTATACCGCGGCAGGTGACGAACTGCTGTTCACCGAAACCGTGAGCTGCCTCGTCAAGGACTAAATCAGCGCGATAACGACAAAACCCGCCTTCTACAGGCGGGTTTTTTTATGCCTGGCAAAAGGGGATAACAGCGCCAACGCCACCACCGGAAAAGGCTGACGTAGGCAGCAGGTAATGTTAGTCTTTCCGGAAGACTTCCATATAGAGAGGTCATACAACCCGAAACATTCCGACAATTCCCCGCATACCTGAATCATGCATTCAGGAAAACTGTTGTTAGCACGGATTCAACACAGGCTGTTCCTGGCAAGCAGTCGATAACAACACAATTTTAACTACCAGTTATAACAATAAAGAACGGACAACATGACTATATCGAAAACACGGTTTAATGCACTTATTGCAAGTTTTGCACTTGTTTTGCTTGCCGCTTGCGGCGGTGCCTCGGAATCACAACCTGCCTCTGAAATGGCCCCGGCGACAGAGGTCATGATGGATGAAGTCGCACAAGAGGAGTCACTGGCCCCGATTCGTGTTTCAGGTTCCTACTGGATTGAACTGACCCCCGTGATAGTGGCTAACGAGCGCTTTTATCCGGAAACATTGCCCACAGGCAGCGGTGGTATTACCCGCATAACATCGGGCGATGCCGATCTGGCGACAAACGCGGAAACCCAGCTACTGCGTGAAAGCCTGCGCAATCCGGATCTGCGGATCATAGCCACGGTCACTGAAAGCTTTTACCGGCTGGTGGCCCGCAAATCAGCCGGTATCGAAACCCTGGCCGATTTGAAGGGCAAGCGGGTCATGCTGCCACGCAATACATCGGCAAACTATTACCTGGTGGCCATGCTGGAAACGGTCGGCCTCACCGAGGACGATGTGACGCTGCTGTCACTGCCACCGGCTGACGGTGATATTGCCGGCATGCAGCAGATGTCGACAGCACTGGCGAACGGCGACACCGATGTGATTTCCATCTGGGAGCCCGAACCCCATCACGCCATCGAGGCACTGGGTGATGATGCCATCGTGTTCCAGGACCGCAGCGTCTACCGGGAAGTGTTCAATCTGCATTCACGTGCCAGTGACCTTTCTGACCCTGACAAGCGTCATGCGATCGTGACCTATCTCAAAGCGCTGCTCGATGCCCGTGATGCCCTGGCGGTCGACCCGGAACCTCTGTGGCCGTTGTCTACTGCCGTAACCGGTTTCACGGTTGAAGAGATAGAAGCCAGCTGGCCGGAGATGGCATTCCCGATTGATATCATTCCCGACATGCTTGATGTGCTTGAACGTGAGGACAAATGGGTCGCCAAGGAGCGGGACCGTGAACCACGTACACGCGAAGAGCTGGCTGTGTTCATTGATCGCTCACCGCTGGAAGAAGCCAAAGCGATGCGCTGAGACCTGCTTTCTACAGTAAATGTATTGGCCGGCCTGGTTTGCATAAAGCCGGCCGGCCTTTTTAGTGGGTGGTACACGCCGGGAAGGTTTGCGCAGATACTGACTGCCGTCGGTTTTGCGGTAGAATGATGCCCCGACATTTTCTGACAGCATCCGCATGGCTTATCTTTTCGCATTAATTCTTATTTGCTGGTTTCTGACCTGGTTCTTCATTTTTCGTGGCAAGTCCCGTGACACCCTGGAGGATCTCTATGAAGCCCAGGCGGCCATGAACAATGCCCAGACGCCAGAGGCACGTTATGAAGCGGCCAAGGTTGTGCTGGAGATCATTGAAGAAGATTCCCTGGCCGGCATCGTGGTGGACGATGCACGTGATGCTGCACAACAGGTATTGCGCCGGGGGCTTTAACACCGGGAGCCGGGCTATTCACGGTACCGCGCCTGGTCAAGATAGCCCAGAATCTCCGCCAGCCGATGTATGACCGGCACCGCTGCCGCCCCGGCAGGTTGTGACGTGTCATCATGCGGGTCATACAGCAGCACCGCCATGTTGACCTGCTGCGCTCCCATCACATCCCAGACCGGGTCATCCCCGACAAACAGCGCCTCTTCAGCGCTGACCCCGACAATTTCCAGGGCATGCTCGAAAATGGCCGGATGTGGTTTGCGTACCCCCACGTCCATGCAGAACACCTGGTGATCAATACAGGAAGCCAGCCCAAGGTCATGAAGCTGTGCTGACCACATATGGCGGTCAGAACCCCAGGGAGTATTTGAGATGACACCTACAACAATGCCCCTGGCCTTCAATGCCTGCAAGGTTGCCAGGGCATCGGGTGCCGCTCTGGCCAGCGCCAGGTTGGGGGCCATGAAAGCCGCGACCAGGCCGGGCATGAGTGGATGATCGGTGGTGCGCAGACTGAAGAGGGCGGCGAGACGTTCCTCCAGGGCGACCACTGTCAGGTCCTCGCGCTCGGTGTTGTACTGCCAGGCGCTTTCCAGCACGACAGCCGGCTCAAACACCAGGCCGTGGTCACGCAGATAGGCCAGGGCATTGTGTACGCAGCTTTCCAGTACCGGGGCAAATTCGTCCCGTCTGTAATAGGACACGAGCGTATTGCCGACATCGAAAAGGACAGCCTTGGGTGTGCTCATGCAACTCCTTGTTCAAAAATAACCATTGACGCTGTGGGTGTTTGCCTGTAGTGTGCTCGACAAGCTACAAGTTTAGTCAAAGTTTGTCCTTCCCGAACGCAGCGATTTTTTCGAATTCTCGTCCAGTAAGTTCCAAATTTCAGTCCTTCATTTGTGCGATCCCGTTGTCTGTCCATTTCAGGCAGCCAGCGATTTAAATAGTAATTTACTGGAGTATTTTCCATGTCTAACAAAGTTAACGGAACCGTCAAGTGGTTCAATGAATCCAAAGGCTACGGTTTTATCGAGCAGGAGTCCGGCAAGGACGTGTTCGCTCATTTCAGCGCTATCGTTGGTGACGGTTTCAAAACCCTTATCGAAGGCCAGCGTGTAGAGTTCCTCGTGACTGACGGCCAGAAAGGCCCACAGGCCGAGCAGATCGTTGCCCTGTAATAAGGCTAAACGACCCTGAACTGAAGAAGGCAGGCTGGCAACAGCCTGCCTTTTTTGTTTTCTGATCGTGAAAATTGCCCAGGCCGGCTTCCTAAGCTGTTGTACTGTCTAGTAATAAAGCCATTGACAAGATTTTCCAACAGGCATAATGTGCGGTTCCAGCAACATGTAACACAGAGTTTGCCCTCCAAGTCGCGTAGCAATTCCTGTAATTCTCGTCCTGAAGGCGCCAAATCAAGTGCACTGGTGCAAGGCCCGCTTCCGTCAGGGGCGGTTAATATATTTTTACTAGGAAGACTACGATGTCAGAGAAAGTCAACGGAACCGTTAAGTGGTTCAACGAAAGCAAAGGTTACGGTTTTATCTCACAGGAATCCGGCCCGGATGTATTCGCGCATTTCAGCGCTATCCAGGGTGAAGGTTTCAAGACCCTGAAAGAAGGTCAGGCTGTGGAATTCGTGATTGGCCAGGGCCAGAAAGGTCCCCAGGCTGAGCAGATCGTGCCCAAGTAAGCTGATCGACCAAACATATTGAAAAGCAGGCTTCGGCCTGCTTTTTTTATGCCTGTTATACCGGGCAAAAAAAAAGCCCCGATACCGGGGCTTTTTCACATGCCAGTTACCTGGAGTGCGTTGGCTTAGCCCGGATAGTCGCGCTGAGTGGGGCCGGTATAAAGCTGGCGCGGGCGACCGATCTTGAATGGATTGGATATCATCTCGTGCCAGTGCGCGACCCATCCCGGTGTTCTGCCGGTGGCAAAGATCACCGTGAACAGGTTGGTGGGAATGCCGATGGCTTTCAGGATGATGCCGGAATAGAAGTCCACGTTCGGATACAGATTGCGGCTGACAAAGTAGTCGTCTTCCAGCGCAATGCGTTCCAGTTCCTTGGCGATATTCAGCAGCGGATCGTTTTCCACACCCAGCTCTTCCAGCACACTCTTGGCGGAATCACGTAGCACGTGTGCACGCGGGTCGAAATTCTTGTACACGCGGTGACCAAATCCCATCAATTTGACCGGGTCATTCTTGTCTTTTACGCGTTCGATATAGGCGGGGATGTTTTTCACATCGCCGATTTCCTCAAGCATCTTCAGCACCGCTTCGTTGGCACCGCCATGGGCAGGTCCCCACAGGGCGGTGATGCCGGAAGAGATACAGGCGTACGGGTTGGCACCGGTGGAACCGGCCAGGCGCACGGTGGATGTCGAGGCGTTCTGTTCATGGTCTGCGTGCAGCAGGAAAATCTTGTCCATGGCATCGGCCAGGGTCGGGGAGGGCACATACTCCTCGCACGGGTTGCCGAACATCATGTACAGGAAGTTCTCAGAAAAGGTGAGGTCATTGCGCGGGTACATGAACGGCTGACCGATGGAATACTTGTAGGTCATGGCAGCCAATGTCGGGATTTTCGCAATCAGGCGCTCGGCAACGATCTTGCGCTGTTCAGGTGACTCGATCTTCAGATCATTGTGATAGAAGGCGGACAGGGCACTGACGGCACCGATCATAACGGCCATGGGGTGGGCATGGCGCGGGAAACTGATGAACAGGTTCCGGATCTGCTCGTGCACCATGGTGTGGTGCTTCACGTTGTTGATGAAGGTGTCTTTTTCCTCCGGCGTGGGCAGCTCACCGTTCAGGAGCAGGTAACAGCACTCCATGAAATCGGACTTTTCGGCCAGTTGCTCGATGGGATAGCCACGGTAGAGGAGTACGCCCTTGCCACCGTCGATATACGTAATGGCTGATTCACAGGAAGCGGTAGACATGAAACCGGGGTCATAGGTGAAGATGCCCTGGGACACCAGACTGCGCACATCCACCACATCAGGGCCGACAGTGCCTTCATAAACCGGTAATTCGATGGGATCACTAATGCCATCCACTGACAGCTGGGCCTTTTTCTCAGCCATAGGGACTCCTATTCAGAGGTTACAAAACGGTGACGAACGACAGGTGAACTGTGCGTTGATACGGAGGCGCAACACTATCTGCTGGGCTGAAAATTGTCAATGAAACGCGGGCTTTTCAGCCACGTATGATGTTGGCTATCACCTGGGGTAAACCGCTTAGTGATTTGCCTCGTATCTACGCTTAAGGCACCAGAATCTAAGGAAAAGTTAGCCTGTTTCACAAAGTGCATTTTTTGCGGAAATAGGCGAAAAAAGATTCAAACCACAGGGGCACTTGAGGCATAATAGCGCCCGTTTTCGCTAACGAAAAAAAGACTGATAAATTTTATCTATCTAAATTGAATTAGCTGATAAGCCAATAACTTAACGCGATTTCTTCTGGCAAACCCATGCTTTTGACAAAAAAGAGGACGCAGTGAAACCTGACTCGAAAATCGAGCGGCCGGTCAATCTCGATATCAGCACCATCCGGTTGCCCCTGGCAGCCTACACGTCGATTACTCACAGGATCTCCGGCGTCATCCTGTTTGTTGGTATTGGCATCCTGCTCTGGATGCTCGATAAATCCCTGTCCAGTCCTGTCGGCTTTGCCGAACTCCAGGAGACCCTCGGGTCACCCCTGGTCACCTTCACCGTCTGGGGTGTCCTGGCCGCACTGGCCTATCACATGGTCGCTGGTGTCAAGCACCTGCTGATGGACCTGGGTTTTGGTGAAAGCAAGGCGGCAGCGCCGCGCGGAGCCATGATCGTGATTGTGGTGAGCGCCATCCTGATACTTGGTCTGGGGGTGTGGCTATGGTAACTAGCGTAACCAGTTTCGGCCGCAGCGGCCTGTCCGACTGGCTCGTGCAGCGTGTCAGTGCGGTCATCATTCTGCTGTATGTGCTCTGCCATGCCGCCATCATCGTGGCGACACCGGAAATCGATTACATCAAGTGGCGGGCGTTGTTTGCCGACCCGGCCATGAAAATTTTCAGCCTCATTACCCTGGTGGCTCTGTGTGCCCATGCCTGGATAGGTATGTGGACCATAGCGACTGACTACCTCACCACCCGCATGATCGGATCGAGCGCGACCTTTGTTCGCGTGCTCTTCCTGTTGATTTGCATTGGCGTGCTGGTGGTCTATCTGCTCTGGGGCATCATGATTTTATGGAGTGTGTAACCGGTGGCTAATATTCGAACCATGACTTTTGACGGCCTGATCGTCGGCGGCGGCGGCTCAGGCTTGCGTGCCGCCTTGCAGCTCAGCCAGTCCGGCTTCAATACCGCTGTTATCTCCAAGGTTTTTCCGACCCGTTCCCATACCGTGTCGGCGCAGGGTGGCATCACCTGTGCTATCGCGAGCACCGACCCGGATGATGACTGGCGCTGGCATATGTATGACACCGTCAAGGGCTCCGACTACATCGGCGATCAGGACGCGATTGAGTACATGTGCAGTGAAGGTCCGCAGGCGATCTTTGAGCTCGACCACATGGGTCTGCCGTTTTCTCGCAACTCTGATGGCCGTATTTACCAGCGTCCGTTTGGCGGCCAGAGCCGCGAGTACGGCAAGGGTGGTCAGGCCGCAAGAACCTGTGCCGCGGCCGACCGCACCGGTCACGCCCTGCTGCATACCCTCTACCAGGCCAACCTGAAGAACAATACGCAGTTTCTCAACGAGTGGTATGCCGTCGATCTGGTAAAAAACCAGGCCGGGCACATCGTTGGCCTGATTGCCATCTGTATTGAGAACGGCGAAGTGGTCTTCATCAGATCCAAAGCCACTGTCCTGGCTACTGGTGGTGCCGGACGCATCTATGCTTCCACCACCAATGCTTTGATTAATACCGGTGACGGTATTGGCATGGCGGTTCGCTCAGGCTTCCCCATGCAGGACATGGAGATGTGGCAGTTCCACCCAACCGGTATATACGGTGCCGGTACGCTGGTCACCGAAGGGTGCCGCGGAGAGGGTGGTTACCTGATCAACAAGGATGGTGAGCGCTTCATGGAGCGTTATGCGCCCAATGCCAAAGACCTGGCAGGTCGTGACGTTGTCGCACGTTCAATGATCATTGAAATCCTGGAAGGTCGTGGCGTTGGTTCCAATGCTGACCATGTGCTGCTCAAGCTGGACCACCTCGGTGAGAAAGTATTGAACGAAAAACTTCCCGGCATTCTTGAATTATCCCGAACCTTTGCCCATGTCGATCCTGTCAAGGAACCGATCCCGGTTATCCCCACCTGCCATTACATGATGGGCGGTATTCCGACGAACGTTCACGGTCAGGCATTGACCAGTGACCAGGATGGCAATGACAAGATTATTGAAGGGTTGTTCTCCTGCGGTGAGGCCGCCTGTGTCTCCGTCCATGGCGCCAACCGCCTGGGTGGCAACTCATTGCTTGACCTGGTGGTATTTGGCCGCGCGTCCGGTATCTATATCGAAAAAATGCTGAGCAGTGGTGTGGAGCAGCAGGATGCCAGTGAGTCTGATATTGAAGGCGCCATGGCCCGGCTGGCGCGTCTGGACGAATCCAGATCAGGTGAGAAGACGGCGGATCTGCGCAAGGAACTGCAGGGCATCATGCAAAATCATTTCGGTGTGTTCCGCCGTGGTGACTTCATGCAGGAAGGCATCCAGAAACTGCAGTCCCTGCGTGAGCGCATTGAAAACCAGTACCTGGAAGACAAGAGCAACACCTTCAATACAGCCAGAATTGAAGCCCTGGAACTGGAAAATCTCTTTGAAGTCGCTGAGGCAACAGCCATTGCAGCAGAAGGGCGCAATGAAAGTCGTGGCGCTCATGCGCGTGAGGATTTCACCGATCGTGACGATGAAAACTGGTTATGCCACTCGCTGTATTTCCCGGAGAGCAAAACCCTGGGCAAGCGTGGTGTCAACTTCACGCCGAAGACCGTGCCCACTTTCGAACCAAAAATCAGGACGTATTAAAGCTTTTTTGTATTCGTTAATTAGTTACAGCCGTCAGGCTGGAGACCGAGACCACAACAATGAAAGTCAGCGTATACCGCTACAATCCCGAAACTGATCTCAAACCGACCATGCAGGATTTCACGGTTGAAATTCCTGGCGGCAAGGACATCATGGTGCTGGACGTGCTGCACCTGGTCAAAGAACAGGACGAGAGCGTTGTTTACCGCCGCTCCTGTCGCGAGGGTGTTTGCGGCTCTGATGGCGTCAACATGAACGGCGTTAATGGCCTGGCATGTATAACCCATATTTCCGAAGTCGTGAAAAATGACACGCTGGTGATCAGACCGCTGCCGGGACTGCCCGTCATTCGCGACCTGGTGGTCGACATGTCGGCGTTCTATAAACAGTACGAAAGAATCAAGCCCTACCTGCAGAACGATGAGCCGGTCCCGGCTATCGAGCGTCTGCAGTCACCGGAAGACCGTGCCAAGCTGGATGGTCTTTACGAATGTATCCTGTGCGCCTGCTGTTCCACCAACTGCCCGTCATTCTGGTGGAATCCCGACAAGTTTGTTGGGCCGGCCGGCTTGCTGCAGGCCTACCGGTTCCTTGCCGACAGTAGGGACACCTATACCGAAGAACGCCTTGCCGATCTCGAGGATCCTTTCAGCGTGTTCCGCTGCCGCGGCATCATGAATTGTGTTGCCGTCTGCCCGAAGGGACTGAACCCGACCAAGGCAATTGGCCACATCCGCTCCATGCTCATGGAAAGGGGCGCCTGACCCGTTATTACCGTACGGGGCATTAACTCAGCTGTTGCCTGCGCAACATCACGGGGGGGGAGACCACACACGTCATGCTCGATAATTTTCGCGAAATGATGCTCAAGAGCGGCCACATATCCGGGGGCAACCTGGACTATGTCGAAGGCCTGTTTGAATCCTGGCTGGATGATCCGGCTTCTGTACCGGCGGAATGGCGCGACTATTTTGCGGCCCTGCCACAGGTCGAAGGCGGTAACGGCGCAGATGTCAGCCACGAAGAAATCGTGCAGCAGTTCAAGGGGCTGCCCAAGCGCAGACCCGCGGCCAATATCCAGATTCTTTCCGGCCACAACGCCATTCATGAAGCCAAGCAGGTCAGCGTCGTCCAGCTCATTTCTTCCTACCGGGTACGCGGTCACCAGCACGCCAATCTCGACCCCCTGGGTCTGATGTATCGTGAAGATGTGCCCGATCTGCAGCTGGACTTTCATGGTCTGAGTGATGCTGACCTGGGCACCATGTTTCGGACCCAGCCCCTGTTTATTGAGGAAGACCAGGCCAGCTTGTCAGAAATCATCGATGTGCTGGAAAACATTTACTGTTCCTCCATCGGCTATGAATTCATGGGCCTGGTCAACCTGGAAGAGAAACAGTGGATTCAGCGCCGCATCGAGAGTTGTCGTGGCAAACCCGATTTCAGCACCCCTAAGCGCCTGCATATTCTCGAGCGCCTGAGTGCAGCGGAAGGTCTTGAAAAGCACCTGGACGGCAAATACCCCGGCACCAAACGCTTTGGTCTGGAAGGCGGGGAAAGCCTGATCCATGCCATGGACGACATCATCCAGCGTGCCGGTGAAGCCGGTGCGAAGGAAATCGTTATCGGCATGGCGCACCGCGGACGTCTCAACGTCCTGGTTAACACCATGGGCAAGAATCCGAATGACCTGTTCTCAGAATTCGAGGGCAAGGTGGTCTACCAGAGTTCCGGTGACGTCAAATACCACTCCGGTTTTTCGTCCAACATCATGACGCCGGGCGGAGAAGTACACTGTTCAATGGCGTTCAATCCATCACATCTGGAAATCGTGGCGCCGGTTGTTGAAGGTTCGGTCAGGGCGCGCCAGGACCGGCGCAAGGATTCGCTTGGCAGCACCGTTCTGCCAATTATTATTCACGGCGATGCTGCCTTTGCCGGACAGGGTGTGGTCATGGAGACGTTCCAGATGTCCCAGACCCGTGCCTATGGTACGGGTGGGACCGTGCACATCGTCCTGAACAACCAGGTCGGTTTCACAACGTCACGTCGTGACGACGCCCGTTCCACGGAATACTGCACCGATGTTGCCAAGATGGTCCAGGCACCGATCTTCCACGTCAATGGCGACGACCCTGAAGCGGTACTGTTTGTGTCCCAGCTGGCACTGGATTACCGCAATCGATTCCGCAAGGATGTAGTGGTGGACCTGGTGTGCTACCGCCGTCGTGGTCACAACGAAACCGACGAGCCGACAACCACGCAGCCGCTCATGTACCGTAAAATCAAGCAGCATCCGTCGACGCGTGCGCTTTATGCGCAAAAGCTGATCGATGCCGGCCTGATATCTGAGAACCATGCCGAGGAAATGAACGCCAGCTATCGCAAGTCGCTGGACGAGGGCACACACGTGGTGAAATCACTGGTCCATGTGCCCAACACCGCCTTGTTCGTTGATTGGCGTCCCTACCTTGGTCATTCCTGGGACATGCCCTGTGAAACCCACATCCACATCGAACATCTGAAGAAACTGGCTGAGCGCCTGGTGACCCTGCCGGAAAGCTTTCAGCCGAACCGCCAGGTGAAGAAGCTGATGGAAGATCGCAGCCGGATGGCGCATGGTGAACAACCCGTCGACTGGGGCTTTGCCGAGTGCCTAGCCTACGCCAGTCTGGTGGACAACAATTACAAGGTCCGTATTACGGGTCAGGATGTCTGTCGCGGTACCTTCTCACATCGTCATGCGCTGTTACGCGACCAGGAAGCCGGCAACAGCTATGTGCCGCTGAGCCATATCTCGGAATCCCAGCGCAAGTTCGTCATTTTTGATTCCATCCTGTCTGAAGAGGCCGTGCTGGCGTTTGAATTCGGTTATGCCTCCACCCGACCGGATGCACTGGTGATCTGGGAGGCCCAGTTTGGTGATTTCGCTAACGGTGCCCAGGTGGTCATCGACCAGTTTGTCACCAGCTGTGAATACAAATGGGCACGTCTGTGCGGCCTGACCATGCTTTTGCCGCATGGTTATGAAGGGCAGGGACCTGAGCATTCCTCAGCCCGTCTCGAACGTTTCCTGCAGTTGTGTGCTGAACACAATATCCAGGTCTGTGTCCCCACCACGCCGTCGCAGGTCTTTCATATGCTCCGGCGTCAGATGATCCGTCCGCTGCGCAAGCCGCTCATTGTCATGACACCCAAGAGCCTGCTTCGTCACCCGGAAGCGATCTCGTCACTGGAAGAAATGGCAGAAGGGGCATTCAACACCGTGCTGCCTGAAACTGATGACGATATCGATCCGAAGAAGGTCAAGCGTATCGTGCTGTGCAGTGGCAAAGTGTACTACGAAGTGCGCGCTAAGCGCCGCGAACTCGGCCTGACCGATATCGCCATTATCCGTCTTGAGCAGTTGTATCCTTTCCCGGAAGACACCCTGCATGAAGTGCTCAAGCCATACAAGCATTACGAGACCGTGGTCTGGTGCCAGGAAGAACCGCAGAATATGGGTGCCTGGTATCCCAGCCAGCATCACATCAAAAACGTCATCCGCCGCAAGCATCCCGGCTTCCAGCTTACCTACGCCGGACGTGATGCATCCGCCTCACCGGCAGCCGGTTACATGGCGCTGCATCTTGCCCAGCAGGAAAAGCTGGTCAGGCAGGCACTGGGGATCGACGAAGAAAACAACTGATTATTTGCGAGAGCTGCAGCCTGAGTCGGTTTTTCCGGATGAGTGTTGCAAAAAAAACCGGTATCAAAAGCGGTACATAAATAGGGACAACGCATGACTATCGAAATCAAAGCGCCGACACTGCCTGAATCCGTTCCCGACGGTACGATTGCCACCTGGTATAAAAAGCCCGGTGAAAGTGCCGCTCGTGACGAGTTGCTGGTGGATATTGAAACTGACAAGGTGGTACTGGAGGTCGTTGCACCTGCCGATGGTGTCCTACAGGACATCATGAAAGGTGAGGGCGACACGATCATCAGCAATGAAGTGCTGGCGATTTTTGCTGAAGGCGAAGCGCCGGCAAAACAAGCGGCTGAGAAATCCGCTGAATTCGAGCAGGCTGCTGAACCACAGCAGGACGACGACAAGAGCGGTGAAGCGGTGCTGATGAGTCCGGCTGCACGCAAACTGGTCGAGGAAAACGGCCTGGATGCCAACAAGATCACCAGCACCGGCAAGGATGGGCGAGTCACCAAGGAAGATGTTATCAATTTCATGAACGACGCTGACAGCAAGTCTTCCGAAGCTGCACCACAGGCAGCGCTCGCCCAAGCAGAAGCACCCGCGGCAATGCCCGCCGCCAGTAGTGATGGCCGTGCCGAAAAACGCGTCCCGATGTCGCGCCTGCGTGCCAAGGTCGCCGAGCGCCTGTTGCAGGCAACCCAGACTACGGCAATGCTGACCACATTCAATGAAGTGAACATGAGTGCAGTGATGGATCTGCGGAACAAATACAAGGACGCTTTCGAGAAGCAGCACGATGGCACCCGGCTTGGTTTCATGTCCTTTTTTGTCCGCGCGGCGGTAGAGGCCCTAAAACGTTTCCCGGCCGTGAACGCCTCCATGGACGGCAATGATATTGTGTACCATGGCTACCAGGATATCGGTGTGGCGGTATCGTCCGATCGCGGCCTGGTCGTACCGGTTCTGCGTGATGCCGACAGCTTGAGTTTCGCCGATATCGAACAGGCCATTCGTGATTTTGGTCTCAAGGCCCGTGACGGTAAATTGTCCATTGATGAAATGACAGGTGGCACCTTTACCATTTCCAATGGCGGTGTGTTTGGGTCGCTGTTATCCACACCAATCCTGAATCCGCCTCAGACCGCAATTCTGGGTTTACACAAAATCCAGGAACGCCCGATGGCGGTGAATGGCGAAGTAAAAGTTTTACCCATGATGTATCTGGCGCTGTCCTATGATCACCGCATGATCGACGGCAAGGAAGCGGTGCAGTTCCTGGTGACCATCAAGGACCTGCTGGAAGATCCGGCGCGCATTTTCCTGGATGTGTAGTTAAGACGAACTTGCAGGATGCCTTGTCAGGCAGTACTTGTGCCTGCAGGCAGATTCAGTTTCTTCGTTATGTAATTTAAAAAAAAGCAGGAATTAGCAATGGCAGATTATGATGTGATCGTTATCGGGGCTGGGCCGGCAGGTTATGTAGCTGCGATTCGTGCTTCACAGCTCGGTCTCAATACCGCCTGTGTGGAAAAATGGATCGACGCAGAAAACAAGCCTGTATATGGCGGCACCTGTCTCAATGTCGGCTGTATTCCTTCTAAGGCCTTGCTGGACTCTTCCCATAAATTTCATGAAGCCGGCCACGGCTTTGACGTGCATGGCATCAAGGTCAGCAAGGTTGATATAGACGTACCGGCCATGATCGCCCGGAAGGAAAAGGTCGTGAAGCAGCTCACCGGTGGTATTGCCGGATTGTTCAAGGCCAACAAAGTGACGGGCATTTCCGGCACCGGCAAGTTGCTGAAGGACAAGAGCGTGGTAGTCACCGACAAGGATGGCAAGGTAACCAATCTGACCGCTGACAACGTAATTCTGGCGGCAGGCTCGGTGCCGATCGAGATTCCGCCGACACCTCTAGATGGCGACACCATTGTCGATTCCACGGGCGCCCTGGAATTCCAGTCGGTGCCGAAACGCCTGGGCGTTATTGGTGCTGGTGTCATTGGTTTGGAACTCGGTTCAGTCTGGTCACGTCTCGGTGCTGAAGTGGTGATTCTCGAAGCCGTGGATGCATTCCTGCCGATGGTGGATGAGCAGATAGCCAAGGAAGCCAAAAAAATCCTGACCAAGCAGGGCCTGGACATCCGTCTTGGCGCCAAGGTCACCGGCAGTGAACTGCTCAAGGGCAAAGCCAAGGGCGTCAAGGTGACCTTTGAGGACAAGGAAGGTACCAAGGAGGAAACCTTTGACAAGCTGATCGTCTGTGTAGGCCGTCGCCCCCTGACCGAGAACCTGCTATCGGAAGACTGTGGTATCAAGCGTGACCAGCGTGGATTCATCGAGGTGGATGATCATTGCGCCACGAACGTTCCTGGTGTCTTTGCTGTGGGCGATATCGTGCGTGGCCCGATGCTGGCACACAAGGGGTCGGAAGAGGGCGTCATGGTCGCGGAGAACATTGCCGGTCACAAAGCCTCACTGAACTATGACCTTATCCCTTCAGTCATTTACACGCATCCGGAAATCGCTTCCGTGGGCCAGAATGAACAGCAGTTGAAAGAAGCTGGTATCGACTACAACGTGGGCACCTTTCCGTTCGTCGCATCAGGTCGCGCGCTGGCTGCCAACGATTCAGATGGCTTGGTCAAGATTCTGGCTGACGCCAAAACTGACCGCGTACTGGGCTGTCACATTATCGGCCCATCAGCAGCTGACCTGGCCCAGACCGTTGTCGTCGCCATGGAGTTCAGCACCAGTGCCGAAGACCTTGGCCTGACCGTGTTCTCCCATCCGGCACTCAGCGAGGCCGTGCATGAAGCAGCGCTGGCGGTGAACGGCCATGCCATTCACATCCCCAATCGTAAAAGAAAATAAACGCAAAAAAGGATTCCGACCAATACCATGAACCTACACGAATACCAGGCTAAGCAGATATTTGCCGAATACGGTTTGCCGGTCTCAACAGGTTTTGCCTGTGAGAGTGCCGACGAAGCCGTCGCAGCCGCCGACAAGATCGGCGGCAACAAATGGGTCGTCAAAGCCCAGGTCCATGCCGGCGGACGCGGCAAGGCAGGAGGGGTGAAACTGGTTTCCAGCAAGGATGAAATCAGGGGGTTCGCCAACCAGTGGCTGGGCAAGCGCCTAGTCACCTACCAGACAGACAAGGATGGCCAGCCGGTACACAAAATCCTGGTGGAAGACTGCACGGATATCGATAAAGAGCTTTATCTGGGGGCCGTGGTCGACAGGGGTTCACGTCGCATTGTCTTCATGGCCTCCACGGAAGGTGGGGTGGAAATTGAAAAAGTCGCCCATGAGACTCCGGAAAAAATCCTGCGCGCCACGATCGATCCACTGGTCGGCCCGCAACCGTTCCAGGCCAGGGAGATTGCCTTCAAACTGGGGCTGAACGCAGACCAGGTCAAGCAGTTCACCAAAATCTTCCTCGGTCTGGCGAAAATGTTTGTCGAGCGCGATCTGGCCCTGTTGGAGATCAATCCGCTGGTGGTTACAACCGAAGGCAACCTGCACTGTCTGGATGCCAAGCTCAACATCGATGGCAACGCCCTATATCGTCAGCCGAAGCAGAAAGAAATGCAGGATCCGACCCAGGATGACGAGCGTGAAGTCAATGCGGCCAAGTGGGATCTGAATTACGTGGCGCTGGATGGCAGTATCGGCTGCATGGTGAATGGTGCAGGCCTGGCCATGGGTACCATGGATATCGTCAAGCTGCATGGCGGAGAGCCGGCCAACTTTCTGGATGTCGGCGGTGGCGCCACCAAAGAACGGGTTTCCGAGGCATTCAAGATCATACTCTCAGACGACAAGGTCAAGGCAGTACTGGTGAATATTTTTGGCGGGATCGTACGCTGCGACCTGATTGCCGAAGGCATTATTGGTGCCGTTCAGGAGGTAGGCGTAGCAGTGCCTGTTGTCGTCAGGTTGGAAGGCAATAATGCCGAACTGGGGAGCAAGGTGCTGGAAGAGAGCGGCCTGAACATTATTGCGGCCAAGAGTCTGACTGAAGCCGCCCAGGAAGCCGTCAAAGCCGCAGGAGGTGCTGCATGAGTATTCTAATCAACAAAGACACCAAAGTGATTTGCCAGGGCTTTACCGGATCACAGGGCACTTACCACTCCGAGCAGGCCATCGCCTATGGCACCAAAATGGTCGGTGGCGTTACTCCGGGCAAAGGCGGCCAGACGCACCTGGACCTGCCGGTGTTCAACACGGTGAGCGAAGCGGTAACTGAAACCGGCGCTGAAGCCTCTGTAATCTATGTTCCGGCACCATTCTGCAAGGACTCCATCCTGGAAGCGGCCTTTGCTGGTATCAAACTGGTGGTTTGCATCACGGAAGGCATACCGACCCTGGATATGCTGGAGGTCAAGGTCAAGTGCGATGAACTGGGTGTGCGCCTGATAGGTCCGAACTGCCCGGGTGTAATCACGCCCGGTGAATCCAAAATAGGCATCATGCCTGGCCATATCCATCTGCCGGGCAAGGTCGGCATTGTGTCCCGTTCGGGTACGCTGACCTATGAAGCGGTTAAACAAACTACAGATTACGGTTTCGGCCAGTCTACCTGCGTTGGTATTGGTGGTGACCCGATACCGGGATCGAGCTTCATCGACATCCTTGGCCTGTTGCAGGATGACGCCCAGACCGAGGCGATTGTGATGATCGGTGAGATCGGCGGCACAGCCGAGGAAGAAGCGGCCCAGTTCATCAAGGCCAATGTCACCAAACCGGTGGTGTCCTATATTGCCGGTGTAACAGCTCCGTCAGGTAAGCGAATGGGGCATGCCGGCGCCATCATTTCCGGTGGCAAGGGCACGGCAGAGGAGAAATTTGCGGCCCTCAATGACGCCGGCGTCACCACTGTCAGGAGCCTGGCCGAGATCGGAGAAGGGCTCAAAAAAGCAGCGGGTTGGTAACCTGCACAAACTGACCAGAGAGTCACTTTACTTTCCATCAGGTTGTTGGCAACCCGCCTAGTTTTGGGGTGGATCTCGACATTCTTGCCCCTGAAAAACCCCTGTTAAAGCAATGTAATAGCCTCTCTAGTTGCATTAAATTTTTTCAGGGTTAAAGTGTTCAATCTGCTACAAGTATTTGATATGCTCACCTGCCTTAGGGATTAGAGCTGTTTTCAAGGAAGAGTCTATAATCATTAATTTAAAGAATATTCTGGCTTCGCAGTTTCTCGCTGGGAAGCCAAGTTTAGGGGATTGACCTTTCGATTAGACTTTCGGGACTTTTCTTGCGTCCATTGTATTATCCTTCAAAAGTCGCTGTTAGTGATTCAAGTGCGTATCAACTGGGGATGACGAGTAAGTGATAGTTGCTGGATGCCGGATGAGTAATTGGGAATCTACTCGTCTTTATATTTAGATTTTCTTAAATAAGTGGGACTACACATGATCTACCATCGTTTCAAGCAAAGGATTCTCGTTCCTTTATTAATGTTACCGATCATGCTTGGCCTCAACACAGCGTCCGCTCAGGACACTGTTGTTGATACCAGCATTCTCGACCGGGCCAATGATCTGGCTGGTGAAGCCATCGCTGCTGCTGCTGAAGCACAGCGTGCAATTAACCAGCTTTCTGATGAAGCGGACGAGCTGATCCAGGAGTACAGTGAGGTTGCCAAGATCGTTGATGGCCTGGAAGTTTATAACGCCGGTTACCGTCGTACGATCGCTGAGCAGGAAAAAAGGATTGCTGAGTACAACAAGTCTATCGAGGATGCGGCGGCCCTGCAGCGCCAGGTTCCGCCTCTGATGGAAAGAATGATGGTAGCCTTGGAGCAGTTTGTTGAACTCGACCTGCCGTTCCTGGTAGATGAAAGACAGGCGCGTCTTAACCTGATCCGCGATACCTTCAGTGATTCCAGCGTCAACGTAGCTGAAAAATTTCGTCTGGTGCTTGCCGCCTATCAGCAGGAAATCAACTACGGTAAAGTCATGCAGCATTACACCGATACACTAGACCTCGGTGGTGTAGAGCGTGACGTGGACATCCTCCGTGTCGGCCGTATTGCACTGCTGTATCAGACCAGCGACCAGACCCAGACTGGCGTGTGGGACAAAACTTCCAACCAGTGGGTGACACTGGAAGACGATTACCGTCGCCCTGTTGCCAACGCCATCAGAATGGCCCAGGACCTGGCCACTACTGAAATCCTCGAATTACCTATTGCCGCGCCGGAGTAAGCAATCATGAAATTCACTAAGATTTTTATCAAGACAGTTTCTGTAACTCTGCTGTGTGTTACTGCGTCGCTGTCCTACGGCCAGCAACAGGCAACCAGCCTGGACAACCTGTTAGATCTGGTTGAACAGAGTCGCCTGAGTGAAACCGAAGAAGCACGTGATCGTATGCAGCGCTTCCAATCCAACGTTGCCCAGCGTCAGACACTGTTGAATGAAATGATTCAGCGCCGTGACGAAGAGGAGCGCATTTCCGTTGACCTGGAAAACACCTACAACGAAAACGAAATCACCAAGGCGCAGCTGTTTGAGACCCTGCAGGAACGTCTGGGTGACCTGGACGAGTTGTTCGGTACCATCGCCGGAGTGGTTGGCGATACCCGCAGCCAGTTCGAGGCTTCCCTGATTTCCGCTCAGTACCCTGGCCGTGACGAGTTCATGACAGAACTGGCCGGCATTATGTCCAGTGACTCCCAGTTGCCGAGCATTGAACAGCTGGAAAGACTGTGGTTCTACCTGCTGCAGGAAATGACCGAGTCCGGCAATGTCGTCAAGTTCACTGCTAACGTAGCCCAGCCTGACGGTACCCAGAACAGCCAGGAAGTGGTTCGTGTCGGTGCCTATAACATCGTTTCCAATGGCCAGTACCTGGAATACGATGCCAATACAGGTCGTCTGAGCGTACTGCCCAGCCAGCCGGCTAACTTCACCGATACTGCTGCCGCCATCCAGAATGCTTCCAGCGGCTTCACTAAGGTTGGTATCGACCCGACTGGTGCCTTCGGTGGTTCTTACCTGGCTGCGCTTATCAGCTCACCGTCTTTCCGCGAAAGATACTGGGAGCAGGGCCAGACCATTGGCCAGATCATTATTTTCGTAGGCTTGTTTGCCGCACTGCTTGCTGTTGAGAGAATGATTACGCTGTCCATCGTCAACGCCAAGGTTAAGCGTCAACTGAAGAACCCGGATCGTCCCAACAAGAACAACCCGCTGGGTCGTGTCCTGATGGTGTACGAAGCTGACAAGAATCTGGACATTGAAACCCTTGAACTGAAGCTTGGTGAAGCGATCCTGCTGGAAACCCCGGCACTTGAAAGGTTCCTGACCCTGCTGAAGATTATCGCTACCGTCGCCCCTCTGGGTGGTCTGCTCGGTACGGTAACGGGTATGATCACTGTGTTCCAGGCTATCACGCTGTTCGGTACCGGTGACCCGCAGATCATGGCGGGTGGTATTTCCGGCGCGCTCGTAACCACTGTACTAGGTATTGTTGTTGCGATCCCGACTATCCTGTTTCACACCATCGTGAAATCACGTAGCGACACTGTGATCCAGGTTCTGGAAGAACAGGCCACTGGTATTATCGCCAGAAGGGCAGAAGCAGCACACAAGGCCGCATAAGCTAAACAAGAAGCCAATTCAAGCTGGAGAATAGCTTATGTTAGAAGCCCTGAGTTTAAGCATGGAGTCCATCGACGCTTTTATGGAGCGCGGTGGACCCGTTCTCAACTTTATTGCGATTCTGCTGTTTGTTAAGTGGAGCCTGATGATTGAACGCTTTTGGTTCCTCAAAACAATACACAAGAAGAATGTCGTCAAGGCCTTGTCGGAGTGGGAAGCCCGCACCGACAAGAAGTCCTGGAACGCTCACGCGATCCGCCAGGAGCTGATTTCCAGAGTGACTCTGGACCTGAGATCGACGCTGCCGATCATTGAAGTGTTGGTTGTTATCTGCCCGCTCTTTGGTCTGCTGGGTACGGTAACAGGCATGATTGAAGTGTTTTATGTCATGGCAGTAACCGGTGGTGGTGACGCCAAGCAAATGTCTGGTGGTGTTGCCCGTGCAACCATTCCCACCATGGCAGGCATGGTTGGCGCACTCTCGGGCATTTTCGCCAGTAATATTCTCAAGGTCAGAACCAACCGCGAACTGCAGTTCCTATCTGATCACCTTGAGATACAGCACGCCAGTTAAGGCGGTTGTGGATACTGGGACAGTGGACAGTACCCTGACAACATTTGTACAGGACACACTATGAAAGGTTTTGCAAAAAACAAAGAAGAAGAACAGGCGGGCGAGATTGACCTGACCCCGATGCTGGATGTGGTATTCATTCTGCTGATTTTCTTTATCGTCACATCGGTTTTTGTCAAGGAAGCTGGGTATGAAGTGCAGTACCCCGAAGCTTCCACCGTTGAACCAACCTCGGGAGAGCCTATTCTCATAGCAGTTTCCCCGTTGGGAGAAATCTGGATGGATGGCGACATTATCCCGACACGTAATTTACGACTGAGAATCGAACAACGTCTCGCAGAATCTCCGAACGCCTGCGTTGTCATTCAGGCTGACCAGGCTGCAGCCAATGAATTCGTGCTGGCAATCATGAATGCTGCCCGGGAAGCTCAGTCCGGATGCACTCAAATAGCTGCAGAGGAATAAATCATGGTCAGACTATTCAATATTGGATTTGCGATTGTCTTTGCTACAGCTGTAACTTTTTCGCTTTTCTTCCTGATGCAGTTCCTGATCTCCATGGATCAGACCGAGCCGGAACAGGGTGAGGTTCGCAAAATTGCAGACATCACCATGCCGGAAATCGAACTGGAAGTTCAGCGCCAAGAGCCCAAGCCGGAAGAACCAGATGTGCCGGAAGAAATTCCTGATCTGCCCGAACCAGACCTGAGCCTCGATGCTCCGTCGGGTGAAGGTTTACAACTGTCACGTGTAGAAGTGGACATGGGAGGCCTGGACAACAGTGCTTCTATCTCTGCCAGTGATTCTGAAATGCTGCCAATCGTGACCATTCAGCCACAGTATCCGCAGCGCGCAGCTTCTCGTGGTATTGAAGGCTGGTGTCTGGTGGAGTTCACTGTGACGGCGCAGGGCACAGTGTCTGAAGAAAGTATTCAGGTCATTGATGCTGATCCGCCGAATATGTTTGATTCTGCTTCACGACGCGCAGTTTCCCGTTTCAAATTTAACGCCCGCGTACAGGATGGCCAACCCGTGGCCGTTCCGGGTGTCAGGTATCTGTTCCGTTATAACCTGGCTGACGAGTAAGTGAGAACGGTGAAAGAGAGCATACTGATGAAAACCACTATATTTACGAAACTCCTGCGCGGTCTGACCAGTTTTCTGTTGTTGGTAACCGCGGTCAGCATGATGCCATTGGCTGATATCAGCTTCATTCAGGGCGGTTCCGTATTCGCCCAGGATGAAGATGAAGATGGCCGTCGTGCTCCACCGGAAGCCCGTTCATCCCAGACCCTTGGTCGCCGCGTCTTTACCCGCATCAACGAAGTCATGGAACTGCGTGATATGGAGCTGTTTGATGAGGCACTGGCCATTCTTGACGAAATCAAGGAAGACTTTGATCGTGATCGCCTCAACGACCGTGAAAAGTTCGTCATGTGGCAGTTCTACGCCAATATCTACCAAGTTCAGGAAAAATACGACCAGGCCATCACGGCGTATGAGCAAATCCTGGTTCTGCCTGGCCTGACCCAGGAACAGATGGAACAGACCATGTTTTACCTGGGCTCACTGTACTATGTGCAGGAGCAATTTCGTGAAGCCATTGATACCTTCAATGAATACAACGAGATCGTTCTGGAGCCTAACGAAGACTCCTATTTCCGTATTGGAACAGCGCATTACCAGCTGGAAGAATTCCAGGAAGCCATTCCTAATATACTGCGCAACATGGAAATTCTTCGCTCCAAAGGCGAGATGATCCCGAAAAATACCTATGACCTATTGCGTGCCCTGTACTTCAGCACAGAGGATTACGCCGCGGCCTACCAGGTATTGCGTGAATCAGTTGTCCTGTTCAATGATCCGGATGACTGGGTACTGTTGCCGGCCGTGCTGGGGCAGATTGAGCGCTTCCAGGAACAGGCACGGTCATACTATGTGGCAGAAGCCCTTGGTTACCTAGATTCAGATTCCCAACTGATCAACCTGGCCGCGCAACTGTATAACAATGACTATCCCTATGGGTGTGCCCGCATCATGGAACGAGGCATGGCTGACGGTATCATTCCGGAGGATGAGGGTAACCTGTCATTCCTTTCGACCTGCTACCAGATTGCTCGTGAAGACGAAAAAGCCGTTGACCCTCTAGAGCGCGCTGCGGCCATGTCTGATGATGGTGAACTTTATGCCCGTCTGGGCCGCATTTATTCGACTATGCTCGAATGGGAAAAATCACTCGAAGCGTTCAATACCGCACTGGAAATGGGTGGCATTGAGCGTACGGACCAGGTTTACCTATCAATGGCGCGCTCCTACATGGAGCTTAACCGTTATGACGAAGGCATCCAGGCAGCCCGTAATGCACAGCGTGATGAGCGTAGTGAGGATACCGGACGTACCTGGGTCACCGTGCTCACTCGTGAAAAAGAGCGTTATGAGACACTGCAGCGTCAGCGCCGTGATCTGGCTGAGTTCTTCAGGTAAGCCCGTTCCAGAACATGTTTTAGAACAAGAATAACGAAAAATCAGTAAGTAATTAAAAACGCATCCTAGATGCGTTTTTTTTTGCCTTGAAATCGTAGAATTTGCCCCTATCTAGGGCTGGTATCACATTAACTCTGGGTAATAGAAACCATGGGCGCTGAAGCAAACAAAGAAACACTCGGATTCCAGACGGAAGCCAAGCAACTCCTGCATCTTATGATTCATTCCTTGTACAGCAACAAGGAAATCTTCCTCCGTGAACTGATCTCAAACGCGTCAGATGCCGCAGACAAATTGCGATTTGCGGCGCTGGCCAATGGCGATCTCTATGAAAATGATCCGGATTTGAAGATCACGGTAGATGTTAACAACAAGAAAAAAACTATCACAATTAGCGACAACGGCATTGGCATGAACAGGGACGAGGTGATTGAGAACCTCGGCACTATTGCCAAGTCAGGTACGGCACAGTTTCTGCAGTCGTTAACCGGGGATGAACGCAAGGATTCGCAACTGATTGGCCAGTTCGGAGTCGGTTTCTACTCGGCGTTCATCGTTGCAGACAAGGTGGAAGTCTTTACCCGCAAGGCCGGCGAGCCAGCTGAACATGGCGTCAAGTGGGAGTCTGCCGGAGAGTCCGATTTTGTCGTCGAACACGTGGAAAAAGCAGACCGTGGCACCCGTATTGTCCTGCACCTGAAAAAAGACGAAAAAGACTTTGCGGAAAGTTATCGCCTGCGCAGTATCGTCAGGAAATATGCCGACCATATTTCCATCCCGGTCATGATGCTAAAGGTAGACCTGGGTGCTGATGAAGACAAAGACAAGAAAACCGACAAAACGCCTGAATATGAGGCCGTCAATTCTGCCAAGGCACTTTGGACGCGTCCGCGCACTCAAGTCTCTGACGAGGAATACCAGGAGTTTTACAAGCACATCAGTCACGACTTTGAAGATGCCATCGACTGGAGCCACAACAAGGTCGAAGGCAAACTCGAATACACCAGCCTGCTTTACCTACCAGGAAGAGCGCCTTTTGACATGTGGAACCGGGATGCAGCGCGCGGCCTGAAACTTTATGTCCAGCGTGTGTTTATCATGGATGATGCTGAACAGTTTTTGCCCATGTATCTGCGCTTTATTCGCGGGGTGGTTGATTCCAATGACATTTCCCTGAATGTCAGTCGCGAGATCCTGCAAAAGGATCCCGCAGTGGATTCCATGAAAAGCGCCATCACCAAGCGTGTTCTGGACATGCTTGGCAAACTCAAGAAAAAGAACAAGGAGGCATACCAGAAATTCTGGAATGAATTCGGCCAGGTACTCAAGGAAGGTCCTGCTGAGGATTATGCTAATCGTGAAAAAATCGCCAATTTGCTGCTGTTTTCAACAACCCATACTGATTCCGCCGAGCAGGATCAGTCCCTGGAAGATTACATCGGTCGTATGCAGGAAGGGCAGGACAAGATCTACTATATTGCCGCCGAATCTTACAACACAGCAAAAAACAGCCCGCATCTGGAAATCTTGCGCAAGAAAGGTATCGAGGTCCTGCTTCTGTCAGATCGTGTTGATGAATGGTTTATCAGTCATCTCATGGAGTTTGATGGCAAGCACTTCCAGGATGTGACCCGTGGCGAGCTCGACCTGGGCAAACTGGATAGTGAGGAAGACAAAAAACAGCAGGAGACTCTCGACAAAAAGGCGGAACCGCTACTGGCCCGGATCAAAACCAGCCTGGACGACCAGGTAGCCGAAGTACGCACGACACACCGCCTGATTGACTCACCTGCCTGTCTGTCCATAGCTGAGCATGACATGGGGGCACAGATGCGCAAAATCATGGAAGCGGCAGGGCAGGCACTACCTGATTTCAAGCCGATCTTTGAAATCAATCCTGAACACCCGCTGGTGGACAAGCTGGACAAGGAAGCCGACGAAGACCGCTTCAATGACCTTGTTGCCATTCTCTTTGACCAGGCCAAGCTGGCCGAAGGTGGCCATCTGGATGATCCGGCAAGTTATATACGACGTCTCAACAAGTTGCTGCTGGATATGAGCCAGTAATCAAGGGTTTCCTTGCAGGCGTCCAATCAGACCTGAGTTGCCCAACAAATACCCTGGTCGATAGTATCATCGGCCAGGGTATTTTTTTGCCTGATACTGACCCGAAGGGGGGGCGCATGAAAAAGCCGCTTTATTCACTTACGCTGATAACGACAATGCTTTCTGCTTCCCTGCTGGCAACGCAGGTCGTCGCCCATGGTTATGAGATACCGGCCAATACACCACCGCATATTCGACGCGGTGTTGAATCACCAGACCGCACCGATGACCAGCGAGCACGCGATGCGGGCCGTAAACCAGCCGAAGTACTGACACTGGCAGATATCAATGAAGGCGACCATGTGGCCGAAATCACCACTTTCGGCCTGTACTACACGCCCATGCTGCTAGGGGCTGTGGGTGCCACGGGCAAAGTGGAAATGTACGACCTGCCCGGGCTGGCCGTATTCCAGGATGGCGCTGTGGGCGAGGCGGGACAGGCCTTTGCCGGTGCCCGGCCGAATGCGGAATACCATATTGTCGACTATAACGTCACGACCATGCCAGCCGGGCTGGATGCCGTCTATAACGTACTTTTCTATCATGATTTTGCGGGCATGAATGTTGATGCCGCACCCCTCAACAGCAAGGTGTTCGCTGCACTTAGGCCAGGCGACAAGTACCGGTTGTTGATCACAAGGCTGCGAGTGGTGCCGGCTGGAGCCAGGCCAGTACCATACATCGTGTATACAAACTGGGCCATATTATAATCCTATATAAATCAATTACTTAAAACTAAATATAACCAAATGTATAACTTTTGTATAACAATTCTACTACAAACGATCAGGTATATTAGTCACTTCTCTGTTCGTATTTTACATCAAAAACCGCTCTCAGTAGTTCAGTAGATTCACACTATTCTCCAACCGATGCTTCGAAACCTGAATATACCGTTGTGTTGAACTAATATGACTGTGTCGAAGCAAAGTCTTGATCACTCCGATACTGACATTCTTCTCATCCAGTGAGGATGCAAACTTCCTCCTGCCCGAGTGGGATGAACAATCATCAAATCCGACATTTCGATACAGGTGTTTGAACAGATTCTGTAATGACTGACTGCTGAAGAATCCTCCCTTCTGAGACTTTATTAGTGGTGCTGTGAGTCGTTATCAGTGATGACGTAATGAAAACTGGCTACAGCATCGTTGGTAATTTGCATGGATCAGTTGCCTGCAGAGAAATCGATGAGAAAATAATTGTCGCAGAAATATCCTGGTATTACAGCCAGAAAAAAGCCCGATGTTAATGTCGCATCGGGCTTATAAAAATGAATTATTCGTGGAGAGATTATCCCCCGAGAACCACATAACCCTGGCGACCCAATTCAATAAGTGTTGTCAGCGCCCAGTAGTCCACCTGAATTTCATCGAGCAGATCTGATTCATCTACTTCCCTGGCAAGTACACCCTGTCCACAAAGATGGAACGTCACGCCCGCTTCATGCAGTTGCCTGATCAGTTCAATATTCGGATTATCCTTGCCACCGTGGCGGGCCTTGAACTCATCATTTTTCAGTCCGATCAGTCCGGAGCCCTGATGCATAACTACGGCAATCTTGCGGTTTTTCTTCGGTACACCCAGATTAGCCAGGGTGTTCATATATTTCGCCACAAAGGGCAGCATTGGGTATGGATCGTCAAGATTGTCATCATTGACCGCAAAGTCGAAAACCACCTTGTATTCGGTATTCGGATCCGGTGTCAGTTGGGCACCAGGATAATCATTGGCAGGAGCAACTCCCGGAATTGGCAAATCTTCTGCCTGGACTGTGTTGAACATACCTATGGTCAATAGTGCCAACAGTGCTGTTTTTAGTTTTTTAATATCTCATGTCTCCAGAGTGATTCAGTTAAATAACCGTTTTTAAGAATGATGTTAATCCGCCAGATAAGCAGCCAGGGCATCCAGTTCATTACCGGTAATCTGTGTCGGTTTGAATCCTGGCATGGCATTAAGCCCCTGGCGTACGATGGTTTTTACATAGACGTCCACGAGGTTGTTCCGGTCTTCCAGCACACCCATATTTTCACCACGGGTCTTGGTAAGCTGATGTGTACCAGCATTATTCATGCCCGGGCCATGGCAGGCGGAGCAGTGCCTTTCAAAAACAGCCTGTCCATCCTGGGCCCTAGTGGTCAGTGTTACTGAACCAGCGAACAGGAATAAAGCAAGCTTCACTGATAAATTCATGAGTATTACCCCCTGTACCTGCTTGGCCAGATACCGGACTTACCCGGCGCAATAATGCCATTGGGATCCAGGGCATCCTTGATAGTTTCATGCATACGCCACAATGAACCGTCGTTCCAGTTGTAGGTCTGGGCAATACGATCCATGTAGCGAATGTGGGTTCGATATTCGCCATATCCGGCTTTCGCGGCTTCATCAACCAGGATGTTAAAGACTTCATCCATGCGTCTGATTTCATCCGGATCATTCTTGTCATAGACCACCACGGTGATATGGTGCATGTCACGCCAACCCACCGCCATCAGCCCCATATAGTCAAAACCATATTCACGGACCAGGTTGCTGACCAGGTTGTATTGGTCAATGGCATCCTTTCCGGTTATGGGTGACACCGGTGAAAAGCCAACATGACCGCCGCCGCCATTCCAGTTAAGGAAGTTGAACTCTGTAAGTTTAGGAATTCCCTTCATGGTTTCAGCACGGTGCAGCAGAATGTCATACTCACGAGTACGGTCTTCCGGAAAATAAAATTTTGCACCGGGAACCTGTGAAAAGGCTTCGCGAATCACACCCCACAAGGCATCGGTCACCGGGGGTGGGCCATACAACGCGCCGCAGAAATTCCACATGCCCATCTGCTGGTCTGCCATGATGTCCTTGTAGACACTTTTCGGCACCGGACCGGAACCGCTGTAATATTTGCTCTTGGTTTCATGAACAGCGGCGTCAATAATCAGGTTTCGAATGGTAGCCGCATTCTGGATTACCATACCCACTTTCAGAGGACGCAGGATTTCCGCCACTTGCTCGATATCCTCTTCCCGCTCAAAGGAAATCATGTATGGCCGATAACCGGCCGGCTCCGGCATGAGCCAGATACCCATCTTGGTCACAATACCGAAATTGGACTGGGAAAATATGCCGTCCACATAAGGGCCATAACCATACTTGAACAGTTGCCAGGTGTTATTGCCTTCCAGCGCCCCCATGCCTGTGCGAACCAGTTCACCTGTAGGCAGGCATACTTCCATGCCGCACTGCATGCCGAAGTGATCACCATATGGGGTATATCCGATACCATGATCCAGGGCATTGCCCATGACACTGCCAAATCCTGGATCAGGCACATCCAGCCAGAGTTTCAGACCGCGTTCCTGGATATATTCATAAAGATCAAAATAGCTGACACCCGGTTCGACCAGGGCATAACCGAACTCTTCATTGACTTCGATGATTCGATTCATACGGTTCATGTCCAGCACGACCGTGCCTGACATGACCGGGGCAGAGCCACCATAGGCAAAATTGTTACCCCGGGATACCGGCCACAATGGAATGCCAAACTCATTGGCTACCTTCACGATTTCCTGAACCTCATCCGCACTGGCAGGTGCAACCGCACCCGATGGATTGTATTCGGAGGGATCATTGGTCAACGGGTAGGGATCACGGTAACTGCTCAACTGATCATCAGTAAAAACCCAATCACTGCCAACTATGGACCGGAATCTTTCAAAGGCTGCTGTCAGAGCATCGGCATCAATGCCGGGAGGAAGGGAACTGGCCATCAGACAATACTCCTTTTGTACTTGTTATGGGTAGCCTGAATGGACCAGACATAAAAATCCCGATCGATACGGTGAACATTAACTTGCAGGGTGTGAGAATGTTTCAGTAATTTCTGCAGGCAAAAACAGAAGGACTCACTGGTTATACCTTCCAGGATCACTGATGCATTCCGGGTAGCTTTTTTCAGCGTGCTGTTCCAGACGGGGGTGACATCTGCACGAACGGACAGGACAGCTTTGGTGCCAACAGTGTACCTGACATGCTCTTCCAGGGGCATGTATCGCTCATCAACAAAAAGGTAATCAGAATCCGTTTTGCGCGTACTGCCAGGGCCTTGCTCACTGGCCAGCAACTGACCTGCAGCAAGCAACGGAACAAGGGAAGCCCCCAGAAACTCTCTTCTTTTCATCATCCCATTTATCTTGTAGTTATTATCATTTGAAAAGTAACCGAGCGGCGACATAATTGCAAACAACTGTTTAGAACAACAAGATCAGGACAGGTTCTTGATTAAAACCAGCAGCAGTTATTTTGAATACACCTGAATTCAAGTTACCCTGCCCCTTGAACAGGAATAACACCGAGGAGAAACCATGACCGATCGCCGAGATATACTGACTGCTTCCGCCACGGGCATACTTGCCACTTTCCTGACATCCGGTGCCCATGCCCAGGATAACGACATCAGCCAGGAGCTGACGACGCAGGAAAAAGCCAATATTCGGCTTGTTGATGCGTTCTGCAAGGGATGGGAGGCCATGAGTTTAGACGATGTACTGGCCACTATGCGGGAAACTGCCATCTATCGACAGTCTCAGGACACACCGCCTGTCACTGGTCACCAGGCGATTCATGATCTGATGCAGCCCTGGATAGACAGCTCTCACAAGATCACCTATGAAGTTCTGGAAACCTTTGCCTGTGGTCCGGTAGTCATCAATCACCGCATCGATATTTATCACTCGGACGATGATGAACGCCACCTGGAATGGGAAGGCGTTGGCCTGTTCCTGATAGAAGACGGCCTGATCAGGGAGTGGCAGGACTTTACCATGCGTATTCGGCGTGGCAGAGGATAACGCTGCTGTCCTCATGTTTATTCCCCTGACTGCATAGTATCGACAAAGCGGTGATCATTGCTGAAGTAACAGCAGCAAGATTCAACCTGATTGCTGACAGTGATCTGTTGGCCAATCCGGCAGATCCGCACACGGATGCTGTCTTCTCCATGCGTGGTGAAACCGACCGCGCGCTGCTGGTTTTCCAGAAACCTTACTGATATTTCATCCATGCCCGGCCTTCGGGCCGGGCAGACCTTCCCGGCTATGCAGTAAACTCAGCGTGCAGTCATTGCCCGGGCAGCCCTTGCGGGATTCGATGCAGGCATTCTTTGTTTTCCCTGAATGCCAGCAATGACCCGATTTTTCCCCAAACCATTCAAGCCCTCACAGGTACAGCGTCTGCACTGGCTTGCTCTGGTGGGCTGGCTCGCCGGAAGCCAGTCATCTTTGCCGTTACCCTGGCCAGCCCCTGCAGTGGCCTGGCTGGATCTGGACACCCCGGCCCTGCAATCAGCCTTGGCAAGCGGGCACGTCACAGCAGAAGCTGTAACACGCCAGGCATTAGCCCGCATTCATGACCGGGATAACAGCGGTCCTGCCTTGAATGCCATCGTCACCATCAACCCTGATGCGCTGAGCATCGCCAGAGAACTCGACAGGGCGTTCAGCCTTGGCGGGCCCATGGGTCCCTTGCATGGTCTGCCGGTGATCCTGAAAGCCAATATCGATACCGGCGATACCATGGAAACAACGGCAGGGTCACTGGCGCTGGCCGGATATGTCGCTTCCGATGATGCCGCACTCGTTAAATCCCTGCGCGATGCGGGTGCCGTGATCATCGGCAAAGCCAATCTGAGTGAGTGGGCCAACTTCCGCGGCGATAATTCCAGCAGTGGCTGGAGCAGCCGGGGCGAGCAGACCCGTAATCCCTACGTGCTCAACCGCAATCCGTGTGGTTCATCCAGTGGTTCAGCCGTGGCCGTGGCGGCCCGTATGACCGCATTGGCCGTGGGGACTGAGACGAATGGCTCGATTGTCTGCCCGGCCGGGACAAATGGTATGGTCGGCATCAAACCGACCCAGGGCAGTGTGCCCGGCGATGGCATTATCCCAATTGCCCATACCCAGGATATTGCCGGCCCCATGGCTACTACCGTGACTGGAGCTGCGCTCATGCTGGCCGTGCTGCAGGGACGCCCGGATGACCGTGCACTGTTTGAACTGGACAGAGACAATCTAGCCGGTTTGCGGCTTGGTGTTATCAGGGATCACTACGGAGCAGGCCAGATTCAGGAAGTGGAAGCATTGCTTCAGCACTGGATCAGTCTGCTGGAGCAGGATCAGGCTGTCATCGTGGACCCAATCAACCTGGCAATACCTCCCGGGATTGGAGACAACGAGTTACAGGTACTGCTGTATGAGTTAAAGCCGACCTGAATCACTACCTGCAGGCTTCCGGCGGCCCGATTCGTTGCCTCCAGGAACTCATTGTTTTCAATGACAGCAATGCCGCCTGTGTCATGCCGTATTACGGCCAGGAGCTGTTTCTGGCTGCTCAGGCCACCTCGGACCTGAATGACCCAGCTTATATGCAGGCATTATCAGGCAGTGGTGATGCCATGCGGATCTTGCTGGACAAAGTGTTTGATGACCAGGCGCTGGATGCCCTGATTGCACCGACCAACTCACCCGCCTGGGTCACGGACTGGGTGAGCGGCGATCACTTTGGCTTGTCGAGTTCCAGCCCGGGTGCAATATCCGGTTATCCCAGCATCACGGTGCCCGGCGGACTGGTCCATGAACTGCCCGTGGGCCTGACCATTCTCGGCAGGCCGGGGACAGAAGAATTGCTGGTGGAAATCGCCGGACGTTTCGAAGCGGTCAGGGGCGGTTTTCCCGCCCCTACATTCATTCCGGCACTGGAAGGCCCATAACGGCGCCTGGATGGTCCGGGTTACAGGCTTGCGAGGGCGCCCTTGAACGTGGCGCTCGGGCACATGGCCTCGGCGCAAAGAGCCGGTGAGGGTTTGTAATAACCGCCCATATCCACCGGCTGTCCCTGAATGCCGTTCAGCTCTTCCATGATCACATCTTCCTGGCTTTGCAGGCTTGTAGCCAACGCCTTGAAACCGGCATTGAGTTCGGCATTGTCGGTTTGTGCTGCCAGCGCCTGGGCCCAGAAACTGGCGAGATAGTAATGACTGCCGCGATTGTCCAGCTCGCCGGCTTTGCGCATCGGGCTCTTGTTTTCCATGAGCAGACGACCGGTTGCTGCATCCAGTGTCCTGGCCAGGACCAGTGCCTTGGCGTTGTTGGTCGTTTGGCCGAGATGTTCCAGGGCGGCGGCCAGGGCAAGAAACTCCCCGAGGGAGTCCCAGCGCAGGTGATTTTCTTCCTGGAATTGCTGTACGTGTTTAGGCGCAGAGCCGCCGGCACCGGTTTCAAACATACTGCCACCGTTCATCAGCGGCACAATGGAGAGCATCTTCGCGCTGGTACCGAGTTCCAGGATTGGGAACAGGTCAGTGAGGTAATCCCTCAGCACGTTGCCGGTGACGGAAATGGTGTCCTTGCCGTCCTTCATGCGCTGCAGGGAAAAGCGGGTAGCGTCCACAGGTGACATGATATGAATATCCAGCCCGTCGGTATCATGGTTTGGCAGATAGCTGTTCACTTTCCGGATCAGTTCGCTGTCATGGGCGCGTGCCGGATTGAGCCAGAACACGGCCGGGTTGCCGGACAGGCGGGCACGATTGACGGCCAGTTTGACCCAGTCCTGAATAGCCGGATCCTTGGTCTGGCACATGCGCCAGATATCGCCCGCTTCCACGTCGTGGGAGATCAGGGTGTCACCCTGGCTGTTGGCGACACGGACAGTACCGGCGGCTGACATCTCGAAGGTCTTGTCGTGGGAGCCGTATTCCTCGGCTTTCTGTGCCATCAGGCCAACATTGGAGACGGAACCCATGGTGCGCGGGTCAAAGGCGCCATTGGCTTTACAGAAATTGATGGTTTCCTGGTACACATCGGCATAGCAGCGGTCCGGAATGATAGCCAGCGTATCGTGCAGTTCACCATCGGGGCCCCACATCTTGCCGGAGGAACGTATGGCTGCCGGCATGGACGCATCGATAATCACATCGCTGGGAACATGCAGGTTGGTAATACCCTTGTCGGAATTGACCATGGCCAGTGGTGGCTGCTTGTCATAGCACGCCTTGATGTCTGCAAGAATGGCGGCTTTTTTGTCCTCTGGCAGGGTGTCGATCATGCCAAGCACAGCACCAAAGCCGTTGTTGGGATTGACGCCAAGCCCGGCCAGGGTCTCGGCGTTTTTCTCAAAGACATCGGCAAAGAACACTGACACGGCGTGACCGAACAGAATCGGGTCAGACACTTTCATCATGGTCGCTTTGAGGTGCAAAGACAGCAGCACGCCTTCGGTCTTGGCTGCCTGGATGGCTTGGCCGAGAAATTCCCGCAAGGCCCGTTTGCTCATCACACAGCCATCGATCACTTCGCCGGCCTGCAAGGGTGCCTCTTTCTTCAGCACGGTCACTGCGCCGCTGGCGTCAACGAATTCGATACGGAAGGTATCGTCGGCAGCCAGCGTGACTGACTTTTCACTGCCAAAGAAGTCACCGTTCTCCATGTGCATGACACGGGTTTTGGAATCGGCTGACCAGGCGCCCATGGAATGGGGATTTTTGCGTGCATACTCCTTTACCGCGCCCGGAGCACGACGGTCTGAGTTGCCTTCACGCAGCACCGGGTTCACAGCACTGCCCTTGACGCGGTCATAGCGTTCCTTGATGTCCTTTTCTTCATCTGTCTGTGGGTTTTCAGGGTAATCGGGCAGGGGATATCCCTTGGCCTGCAGTTCCTTGATGGTGGCATTCATCTGCGGCAGGGAAGCGCTGATATTCGGCAGTTTGATGATATTGGCTTCCGGCTTCAGGGCAAGTTGTCCGAGGTAGGCCAGATCATCGGACTGTACCTTGTCTTCGGGCAGATAGTCCGGGAATACGGCAATGATCCGACCTGCCAACGAAATGTCCCGGGTTTCAATATTGATACCGGCCGGTGCGGTGAACGCCTCGATGACTGGCAGCAGTGAATAAGTGGCAAGAGCGGGGGCTTCGTCAGTCAATGTGTAGATGATAGTCGCTTTTTCGGACATGCTATTCCTGGTCTGTGTAATGTAAATGGCTGAAAAATAATGCTTTTAATACCGGAGTCTCCCGGCTTTATGCGGCGCGCATTATAGCAACATGGTTCAGACAAAAAAACGCTGATGGCGGCAGCTTGCTGGTGAGCGTATCGCGTTCCGGTCTGCGCTGGCCTACATCTTTTCGAGAGTTTCGATGCCGAGCAGGTTAAGCCCCTGCTGTATCGTCCTGGCGGTCAGGTGACACAGCCCCAGGCGCGAGTTGCGGGTGGCTGGATCAGCTTTGAGAACGGGGCAGGCTTCGTAGAAGCGCATGTAGGTACCGGCCAGCTCATACAGATACAGGCAGAGCTGGTTCGGAAAACCGTCGTCCGCGACCTGTGCCACCGCTTCCCCGAACTGGAGCAGCTTGAGGGCCAGCTGTTTTTCTTCCGGTGTGGTGATACTGATGCCGAAGCTGTTTTCAGCGGCAGCTTCCTCGCGACGGAAGATACTGCGAATACGGGCATAGGCATAAAGCAGGTAAGGCGCTGTATTGCCCTCAAAGGAAAGCATGGTATCCCAGTCAAAAATGTAATCACTGTTGCGGTTCTTGCTGAGCTCAAAATACTTAATGGCGGAAATACCAACAACACGGGCTATGGCATGTCGTTCCTGCTCGTCCAGATCGGGATTCTTTTTAGAAACCAGATCATAGGCACGGGAAATGCCTTCCTCCATCAGATCCATGAGTTTGACTGTACCGCCAGAGCGCGTCTTGAAGGGTTTGCCATCACTGCCCATCATGGTGCCGTAGGACAGGTGCTCCAGAGAACATTGGGGTGTTTTCAGGCCAGCCAGTTCGGCTACCCGGAATACCTGCTGAAAATGCAGGCTCTGGCGTGCATCCACCACGTACAGCACCCGGTCGGCATGCAGGGTCTGGCAGCGGTAGGCGATAGCCGCCAGGTCCGTGGTGGCATAGAGAAAACCGCCATCGGACTTCTGCACGATGACGGGCAACGGCGTGCCGTCCTTGCTGGTGAATTCATCCAGGAACACGCACTGGGCGCCATTGTCCTCCGTCAGCAGATGCTTTCCGGCCAGGGTGTCGAGAATGCCCTGTAACTTGTCGTTGTAGAAACTCTCGGCGCGGATATCATCATGGGACAGTGTGATGCCAAGCCTGTCATAGAGTTCCTGGCAATGGGTGACTGAAATGGCGATAAACTTTTCCCACAGGGCCAGGCATTCAGGATCCCCGGCCTGCAGTTTTACCACGTTGTCACGACTGGCTTTGGCGAAAGTAGGGTCACTGTCGAATTTTTCCTTGGCCTGGCGATAGAACATTTCCAGGTCAGCGAGTTCTTTCTGCAAATCGGAGTTGTCTTCAAGCGCCTGCATCCAGGTGATCAGCATGCCGAACTGTGTGCCCCAGTCGCCGAAATGATTCTGTCGTACTACCTGGTTGCCGAGATACTCAAAAATACGGGCGAGGGCGTCACCAATGATGGTCCCGCGCAGATGGCCAACATGCATTTCCTTGGCCAGGTTCGGTGAGGAATAATCGACAACGACGGTGATGGGGGAGGCTTCCGGTTTTACCAAGGTGGATTCCGAAAGGAGGGTGTTGAGCTCACCGGCCAGGAATGCCGGCGCGAGGAAGACATTGATAAAACCGGGACCGGCCAGCTCCACTTTTTCGACCATGTCACCGAGCTCAAGTGCTGCGATGACCTGCTCGCCGAGCGCCCGTGGATTCTGCTTCAGCCGCTTGGCCATTCCCATGACGCCATTGGCCTGATAGTCACCGAATTTTTCCTCGCGGGCATAGTTGATCAGCGCCTTGCAGTCCGATTGACCCGAGACTTGATTGAGTGCGGCGGAAATACGGTTGTCGAGTTCTTGCTTGAGTGTCATGGCAGGTCGGGGCAGCTGAAAAGCGCGCATTTTACACCAAAGTACTGGCGGAGTGGTGTTCAGGGGAGCGGATCCAGAAGATCAGCAGCCGGTCCATAAAAAAAGGCGCCCGAAGGCGCCTTTTGCTGCATGTACTGCATGTGTTGCATGTCTGCATGACTCACTAGGCGAGGAGTCTGCTTGTGACGGCTTGGCAACGCTGCAGGTTATTCACCCGTGGCAAAGCAGTAGAAGAAACCGTTGCCGCCGGATGCCTGCAACTGTTCCTGGCTGCAGCCGCGAGACACGTGCGCGGCATTCCAGGATTCTGCCATGGCACCACCTCCCACGCGGTCGAAGTGACCGACGGTGGCACGGGACTGGTCGGTGTTGCTGGTCCAGTTGTTACAGGTCATGTCGGATGCGGTGCCATCCGCATTGGTGCCGGTCAGAATGTCGTGCATATTGGGGGTATCACCCACACCGTTGATGGTGTTGCCGTTTTCATCCACGGAACGCTGTTTGTTCAGGTTGGCATTACTGTAATGGATATCCATCACGCCGCGTCCGACCAGTTCGCCGTTGGCGTTGTACCACGGGCCACTGCCGATACGATCGCGGGCGTATACGCCGTCAGCACCGGTTGTGCTCAGGTAGGCGCGCCAGGTTTTACCAGTCACACCGGCTTCACTGGCCAGCAACGCACAATGCGCATCGGCACCGGCCAGGCCGCCAAGGTTGGCACCATCACCGGGGCCGCGACTGGTGATAAAAAAGCTCATGCTGGTGTCCTGGTCGCCGCCACCTGGCTGTGCCAGTGCCGGCAGGGTCTGACAGGCGAGTATGGCGCCTGCGATAATAAGTTTGTTCATCTTCATAAATCTCCCTCTTTGCTTTCCTGGAGAAAGCCGTCTGCTGGTAGTGTATCGGGGTAAGAGGCCGGTTCGTATACCGGCTGCTTGTTATGGGTCTTGCTGGTTGCTTGCTTGCACGGCCAAGGCGGCGAAAGCTGTTGTACGGCCTGTTCCTGCTCGTCACAAGCAGCAGACGACTATGGTTACAGCCAAGTGTGCAAGGATCATGCATACCGACAAAATTACCCTGGCAAAGTCACACAGGGCTTTAACAATGTCAACTCATGCCTGGTCTGACCAGCACGTGCTCTTGATTTCAGGCTGGACTCACCCTGATGCATCAGGCATATTGGCCCTGAAAATAAGTTTCAAAAAAAGACCGTAGAATTTCTTTTTGTGACCCATCCTTATTTATCTCAAATTTCCGCGAAAGGGGCTTTGCCATGATCAATCGTCGAGATTTTCTGACCCGTACCGCCGGTGTCGCCGGGTCGGTACTGTTACCGCCCCGGTTGCTGGCGCAATCAGGCATTCAGCTGGAAAAACTCAATTACTGTGAAATCCGTGTCTCTGACACAGCCCGCAGTATCGCGTTCTACCAGGATGTGTTTGGCATGCCTGTACAGGCGCGTGGTGATGGTCGTACCTTTCTCAAGATCGGTGCAAACAACCAGTACATGGCCGTGCGCGAAGTGATGGCCGGTGAAAGTCCGGCTATTACCCAACTGGGTTATTCGGTCAGTAATTTTGACCCTGAAGACACCCAGGCGGCTCTTGTGGCCAATGGCTTCACCCGCATTGATCCACCTGATGTCACAGCACCGGGGATCGACAATGCCATGAACACCTGGATTCGTGAGCGTGGCGGTACCCCGACGTTGTATTTCTCGGACGCCCGCGGTGTGATTGTGCAATTAACCGACCCCAGCTGGTGTGCCGGCAGCGGCCCGCTTGGCAGTAACTGTGGGGCACCGGAAGCCGTTAATCCGGGCAGCATTGCCCTTAGTGACATCAACCACTTTACGTGTTTTGTCAGCGACGGTGCCGCCGCGAATGTTTTCTACCAGGACTTTTTCGACCTGGAAATACAGGCATTCCAGGGCCCTAATGGTCCAGTAACCGGTATCGGTGACGGCTACCAGTTTGTCATGTACGCCGGCGGTGGTGGTGGCAGCACGCCTGCCAACATTCATCACGTCAGTTTCAACATGGACAATTTTGTCGTGGACGAAGTACTGGGCAATCTTGAAAAGCACGGCATCACGGACCGCGGTGAGCGTCGCACAGCCGAGATGATGCATTACATCAGTCTGCGCATGCCGGAGCGGGGTGGTGCTGAGGGTGGCACGCCTGAAGTCTATTTTACCGACCCGGATGGCATCCTCATGCAGATCCAGGATACTTCCTATTGCGGTGGTGGCGGTTATCTTGGCAGTGAATGCCTGAAGTAATTACCATGCCCGATGCGCAATAGGCCAATGAAAAAGCCCGCTCCCTGGCGGGCTTTTTTGTGCATGGTTGATAACAGCTGGTGGCTGTTCAGTCGTCCAGGCTGATGGAATGCAATACCGCTGCCAGCGTGTCAGGACAGGAATAAAAAGGGCTGTGGTCGGCATCAAGCTGGATCATCTCATCACAGGCCTGGCGGGTCAGCATGTTGCGCTGGTGGGCCACAGGAATGACCTTGTCGTCAAGGCAGCAGATATAGGTTTTGGGCACTTTGCCGAAGCGGTTCGGGCTGATGGCAACCCTGGCTGAAAGTGTCAATGTCGCTTGTGGCGGGAATGTTGTCGGCAGGTGTTTGTCAAAAGCCGGCAGGCAACGCTGGTAAAACAGCGGCCTGATCTGGGCATCAGGTATCACTGCCTGGCGCTTGTCCGGTGTGAGCTGCATAACAGATTCGATCATTGCCGGCGCCTTCTTCTGGCGATTATTAGCGATAACATCAAACAGGCTATCACCATCGCAGGGCAGGTAGGCGCTCAGGTAAACCAGGCGTTTCACTCTATCAGGAATGCGTTCGGCAACAGCGGAAATCACCATGCCGGCCATACTGTGGCCCACGAGGATGGCGGGGTCTGACAAGCCGTCTAGGCAAGCAGTCACATGGTCGCAGTAAGTGTCCAGGGTCAGGCGCCGGACAGTGTCTGCGTCAGGCCCATGGCCGGGCAGGTGAGGGGTGTGTACGCGATGGCCTTTGGCGACCAGCAGCGGCACGAGGGGTTGCCAGCATGAGGCATCATGCCAGGCACCGTGAACGAGCAGGAAGTCGCTGGCCAGGGTCACTCCTTGTTGTTCAGGTAGTGATCCATTTCGAGGGCGGGCTGCTCGGTGCGCGGGCGTCCGGCGACTTTGGCGGGCACCCCGACCACAGTGGTATGGGCTTCCACATCGTCCAGCACCACGGCGCCGGAACCGACCCAGGCGCCTTCGCCAACAACAACACTCCCCAGCACATTGGCGCCGGCGCCAATCAGTACGCCCTGGCGGATTTTCGGATGACGGTCACCATCCTGCTTGCCGGTGCCACCGAGCGTCACGCCTTGCAGGATAGAGATATTGTCCTCCAGCACGGAAGTTTCTCCGATCACGATGCCCGTACCATGGTCGAGCAGGATGCCGGTACCGATTTTAGCAGCGGGATGAATGTCGACGGCGAAAACTTCCGAGCAGCGGCTCTGCAGGAAAAGTGCCATACCGCGACGTTCGCGGTGCCACAGCCAGTGAGCGACCCGGTAAGCCTGGAGGGCCTGGAAGCCCTTGAAGTAAAGCAGCGCGGTGGAGTAGCACTTGACGGCAGGGTCACGCTGGCGCACAGCCAGCAGGTCCTTGGTGGTTGCTTCGATGATAGCCGACTCAGTGCGCAGTGCTTCATCAAACACGGTTTTGACCGTGGTCACAGGCATATCAGCGGTAGCGAGTTTACCCGCGAGTAATTCGCTGAGCGCCGAGGCCAGGTCTTCATGCGCAAGGATACGCCGACTCAGGTAGGTGCCCAAGTCGGGTTCCCGCATTAACTGGTCGCTAATCTCTTCCCGAATAGTGGCCCAGAGATCCTTGTCCATGTCCGCTCTACCTGTTTCAAAGGGGTTGCGATTCTATAGTATGTCCCTGGGGGGAGCAATGTATCCCGGGGACCGCCACAGGGCCTGGCGCTGGTTTTACCGGGGTATCCCTGCTATCTTTCCGCGCTCACCCGGCCCATGCCCAGAGGGCAGAATGTCGGGCCTGCAGGAATCAGGACCATAACGTATGTCAGTCAAAAATGTAGCGGTTCTCGGTGGCGGCAGTTTCGGCACCGTAATCGCCAACATCATCGCCTACAACGGCCACACAACCCTGTTGTGGATGCGCGATGCCGAGCAGGTTGCCTCGCTCAACAAACTCCACGAAAACGTCAACTATCTGCCCGGCTATAAACTGCACGAGGATGTCGTCGCCACCGATGATCTCGAAGCGGCGGTGAAGGATGTCGATCTCATTTTTGTTGCCGTCCCCAGCAGCAGTTTTCGGGAAGTGGTCAGGCAGATGCAGCCGCTCATCCAAAAGGATGTCATTCTGGTCAGCCTGACCAAGGGAATCGAAGCTGAGACCTTTGCGCTCATGAGCCAGATTCTTGCCGAGGAAACCCGCAACAACCACATTGCTGTGCTCAGTGGGCCCAACCTGGCCAAGGAGATCACTGCCAGCAGTCCGACCGGCGCCGTAGTCGCCAGCAATGATCCGGCAGTCGTCAACGAAGTCCAGAATGTACTGCGCTCCGACAGCTTTCGGGTGTATTCCAATTCCGACATGCTTGGCGTGGAACTGGGCGGCTCCCTGAAAAACATCTATGCCATCATTGCCGGTTTGGCCGAGGCCATGGGCATGGGCCATAACACCAATGCCATGCTGGTAACCCGGAGCCTGACGGAAATGGCCCGTTTCGGCGTCGCCTTCGGTGCTGATCCGATGACCTTTCTCGGACTCTCCGGCGTCGGCGACCTCATTGCCACCTGTTCTTCGCCACTGTCGCGCAACTTTAGGATTGGCAAGGCCCTAGGGGAAGGTAAGGATATGAACCTGGTCATCAGTGAAATGGACCAGGTTGCGGAAGGGATGAATACCCTCAAACAGGTCAAGGACAAGGCCGATTCACTGGGCATCAAGATGCCGCTGGTGAACGGACTCTATGAAATTGTCTACAACAACCAGACTGTTGACCATATAATCAATTCACTGATGCTGGAAGAACAGGGTCTGGATGTGGAATATGCGGCGGCGCGCCCGCAACCCTGAACAGCTGCCTGCTCATCATTGGAAATCACCGAGGACAGACCATGAGTGACGACCGCACAGAAGAAATCAAAAAGAACATCCTGTCAGCAGACCAGTGGATACGCATACTCTACATGGTCTTTTATGCAGTGGCCTGTTGGATGCTGCTGTTTGTCCTGCCAATCATCATCCTGATCCAGGTCATCATTACCCTCATCAGCGGCAGGGACAACACCAACCTGCGCGAGCTTGGCGCACTCCTGGCGGATTACCTGCACAACGCCATGAACTACCTGTTGTATGTCACCGATGAAAAACCGTGGCCATTTGGCGATGGTGAGAATTTCGGCAGCACCTTCAGCAGCGCCGGCAACAAGGAGCCTGAGGAGGCTGATGTGCCCGAGCCGACCACCCAGGCGCCGGTAACGGAGCCCGACGTGTCACCTGCAGCCAGCAGCACAGGTGTTTCCAGTGACAGAAAAGATGAGAGCACTGCTGATGATGTGTTCTCCGATATCACGTTTACCGGTGATGTGCCTTCCGATGAGTCGGACGATACTGACACCGATACCCCCGAAAAACCCGCCTGAAGCCAGTCCCTTGAGCAAGCGACAAGGCTGTAACCAGAACCTAATGGCATGAATCTGTTTTTATTGCGGCATGGCGAGGCCGAGTCCGTCGCCACGGCGCCCGAAGGGCGTCAACTCACCGAGTACGGTCACCAGGAAGTCATCAATGTCGCCAGGCAGTTTGCGGCCCGCAATCTGTCCATCGATACCTGTTACGTGAGCCCGGCGTTGCGCGCGCAGCAGACGGCTGACACCTTTCTTTCGCAGATATTTCAGGCCCCGGCGCCTGTTACCATGGACGTGCTAGATGCCAGCCATCGCGCCGCTGACGTCATGGCCGCGCTCAAGGATCATGATTCCGGCAATATCCTCCTGGTGAGTCATAACCCCTTGCTGTCCGAGTTACTCTCCCTGCTGACCGACGGCAATATCGATCACCTTCATATCCTCGGTACCGGTAACCTGGCCTGTGTCTCGCTCGATATCATCGGCCTGGGTATGGGGCCCCGGTCTTTCCTGCTGGAACCCGATGCGGCGGCAGTTGCCGCCAACTGACCTGGCGACATGAACATGGCTGACATCACAGTGCAGGCCGGAGACCTGGTGCTGGCGGTCAAAACCTGGGGCCATCCTGACAACCCGCCTGTGCTGGCACTGCATGGCTGGCAGGACAATGCCGCGACTTTCGACCAACTGGCACCCTTGTTTCCCGACTATTACTGGATCGTGCCTGATCTGCCTGGACATGGCCTGTCCGAGCATCGTGGTGCTGCCGCTGATTACGGCATCTGGCATTATGGCGTAGAGGTCATGGCCCTTGCCGATGCGCTGGACCTCGATAAATTCCTTATGGTCGGACACTCCATGGGGGCTGGTATCGGCGGTCTGCTTGCAGCGACGTACCCGGAACGTATTCGTCAGCTGGTCATGCTGGATGTGATTGGCGCCATGACAACCGCGGCCGCCAACAGTCCCGCACAGTTGCGTGAAAGCATCGACAAGCGCATTACCCGTCCCCTGCGCAAAGCCGGTGTGTATGCCACGCGTGAAGCCGCCGTCAAGGCACGCGCCAATAACGGTGTCAGTGAAGTGGGGGCGGCTCTGCTTGGAGCCCGCGGCATTGCGGGCAATGATGCCGGTTTCTACTGGCGCCATGACCAGCGTCTGTCGCTGCGCAGCCTGATGAGTCTCGGGGAAGAACAGATGCAGGTTTTCCTGGCCGCGATACAGTGCCCGGTATTGCTGATTACTTCAGCCCGCGCCGTACAGCCGGAATCTGAGATACAGGCGCGCCAGGCAATGGTGCCCAGGATTCGGCGCGTGCATTTTCCGGGAGGGCATCACCAGCACCTGGACGGCGATGTGGCCGCCATAGCGGGAGCAATAGCCGCATTTTGGGAAGCGGGGGAGTAGCGCGATTGGCTGATCCGGCCGGCTGCCGGTCCGGCATCAGGTGATCAGCGAGAGGAATTCCGAGCGGGTGGTCTGCTTGTCACGAAAAGCGCCCAGCATGCAGGACGTGGTCATGACCGAGTTCTGCTTTTCCACACCACGCATCATCATGCACATGTGCTGGGACTCAATGATCACACCGACACCCTTGGCATTGGTTATTCTCAGGATGGTTTCGGCAATCTGCTGGGTCAGGTGTTCTTGGATCTGCAGACGGCGGGCAAAAACATCTACTATGCGAGCAATCTTGGACAGGCCGATCACCGTCTCTGTCGGCAGATAGGCGACATGGCACTTGCCAATGAAAGGCAGCAAATGGTGTTCGCACAGGGAATACAACTCGATGTTCTTCACAATCACCATTTCGTTGGATGTGGTGGGGAAGAGCGCGCCGTTGACGACCTCGTCGATGTCCTGCGTGTATCCCTGAGTCAGAAAGCGCATGGCTTTGGCGGCGCGATGCGGCGTGTCCTTGAGGCCGGGGCGGCTCAGGTCTTCGCCTAGGGTTTCGATTATGTGGGCGTAAGCCTCGTCTAAGCTCTTGTCCTGCATGAAATTTCTGTCTTCGTCGTTATCGTGAAAAGGCCTTTTCAAATGGCCTGACTTGAGTAAACTGCGCACCCTACGCGAAACTGACTATTGGGTAAACAATAACCGTGAAAATTACCTTGCCGGCAACTGCTGGGCCTTGTATTGATGTTCTAGCAGAAACCTTTGCCGGGGGCGATCTTTTCTATGGCCATGGTACCGATAATCCGGGTTCAGAGGCACAGTGGCTGGTCTGTGCCGTTCTTACGCAAGCCGGCATCAGTGAGATAAATCGCGATACTCCGATTGCGCCAGCCGCCCAGGGCAGGATAGCAAAACTGGCCAGGCAACGGATGGACGAGCGCACGCCACTGGCCTATCTGCTTCGCGAGGCATGGTTTGCCGGACACTGCTTTTATGTGGATGAGCGGGTCCTGGTGCCACGATCCCCCATTGCTGAGTTGATCACAGGCGGTTTTGATACCCTAGTTGCCCGGCCGCCGGCCCGCATACTGGATTTGTGCTGTGGCGGCGGCTGTATCGGGATTGCTACTGCACTGGCGCTGCCGCAAGCCGAGGTGGTCCTGGCAGACCTGTCTGAACAGGCTCTGGCGGTCGCCGCCGAGAACATCACCCGGTTTGCCCTGGCGGATCGGGTTACCTGCACCCAAAGTGATCTTTTTGCGGCGATTGAGGGCCGCTTTGACCTGATTCTCTGCAATCCACCCTATGTTTCCGACGCGGAATACCGGGACTTGCCGGCTGAGTACCGGCATGAACCGGTCATGGGACTGGTCAGCGCTGATGACGGCCTGGCCATTCCGCTGCAGGTTCTGGCGCAGGCTGCGCACCACCTGGCGCCTGACGGGGTGCTTGTGCTCGAAACTGGCTATACGTGGCCCGACCTGGCCGATGCCTGCCCGACGGTGCCATTTCTGTGGCTGGATTTCGAGCATGGCGGGGAAGGGGTCTGCGCCCTGCCCCGGGCACAGTTGGCCACCCATTTTCCGGCCTGAATCCTGCCTGTTACAGTCCCGCTTATTCTGCCTCAACAAACCCGGCTAAAGGTACGGATTACCTGCACTTTTTCAGGTCAAAAGTGAGTAACAAAACCCCGGGTGATACGTTATAATGCGCGCCTTTTTTACACCCCAGACCTCACGGGCCGCAATTCATGTCAGGCAATAGCATCGGCAAGCTGTTCACAGTGACCTCCTTTGGCGAGAGCCACGGGCTGGCACTCGGCTGTATTGTCGATGGCTGCCCTGCGGGCCTGGCGCTGAGCGAGGCGGATCTGCAGGCCGATCTGGACCGCCGCAAACCTGGTACCAGCCGCTACACAACCCAGCGCAAGGAAGGCGATGAGGTGCGGATTCTTTCTGGCGTCTTCGAAGGTCAAACCACGGGCACCCCGATCGGGCTGCTGATCGAGAACCAGGACCAGAAGAGCAAGGATTACAGCAAGATCCAGGACCTGTTTCGACCGGCCCATGCGGATTACACCTACCAGCAGAAATACGGCATACGGGATCATCGCGGCGGCGGGCGCTCTTCAGCCCGGGAAACTGCCATGCGTGTTGCTGCCGGCGCCATTGCTAAGAAGTATCTGCTTGAGACCCAGGGCATCCGAATTCGTGGCTATTTGTCGCAATTGGGGCCAATTACGGCTGACCTGCTGGACTGGAATGAAGTGGGTAACAACCCGTTCTTCTGCCCGGATCCGGCCAAGGTACCGGAAATGGAAGCCTATATGGCAGCCCTGGGCAAGGAAGGTAACTCAGTAGGTGCCCGCATCAGTGTCGTCGCAGAAGGTGTGCCACCGGGCCTGGGCGAGCCGGTGTTTGACCGCCTCGATGCTGACCTGGCGCATGCTCTGATGAGCATCAATGCGGTCAAGGGCGTGGAAATCGGGGCCGGATTTGCCTCGGTCAGCCAAAAGGGCAGTGAACACCGAGACCTGATCAGCCCAGAAGGGTTTCACAGCAACAACGCTGGCGGCGTACTAGGCGGTATCAGCTCGGGGCAGGACGTCATTGCCCATATTGCCTTGAAACCAACCTCCAGCATCCGCATACCGGGCGAGACGGTGGACATTGACGGCAATGCCGCAGAAGTGGTGACAACCGGGCGTCATGATCCCTGTGTCGGCATTCGGGCTACGCCCATTGCCGAAGCCATGATGGCCATTGTGCTGATGGATCATCTGCTGCGCCAGCGTGGGCAAAATGGCGATGTGGTGTCACGTACACCCCGCATACCGGCACAGAAGTAACGTCTGGTAAATTTGAAAATACTTTAATTAATTTTAATAACTACTTGTTATAAAAGAGATAAATTATGGCAGGAATGACCTTATACGATAAACTGTGGAACAGCCACCTGGTGAAGAATCTCGACGACGGCACCTCGCTGATCTATATCGATCTGCATTTCCTGCATGAAGTCACCTCGCCCCAGGCCTTTGAAGGCCTCCGCCTGGCCGGCCGTAAACCGTGGCGTGCGGGTGCCAACATGGCGACCCCGGACCATAACGTGCCGACCACTAAGGATGAGCGCTCACGCGGCGTCGAAGGCATCCTTGATCCGGTCTCCAAGATCCAGGTGAAGTCACTAGACAGCAACTGCCTCGAGTTCGGCATCAGTGAATTTGCCATCGATGACCCGCGTCACGGCATCGTGCACGTGATCGGGCCGGAGCAGGGCCGGACCCTGCCGGGCATGACCATCGTCTGCGGTGATTCCCATACCTCTACCCACGGAGCCCTGGGCTCCCTGGCGCACGGTATTGGCACCTCCGAGGTAGAGCATGTACTGGCCACCCAGTGCCTGGTCCAGAAAAAGGCCAAGAACATGCTCATTCGCGTTGACGGCGAGCTGGGAAAAGGCGTGACCGCCAAGGACGTCGTGCTGGCGATCATTGGCCATATCGGCACCGCCGGCGGCACAGGCTACACCATTGAGTTCGGCGGCGACGCCATCCAGTCGCTGTCCGTGGAGGGTCGCATGACCGTCTGCAACATGGCCATTGAAGCCGGTGCCCGTGCAGGCCTGGTCGCTGTCGATGACAAGACCATCGATTACGTGAAAGGCCGTCCGTTTGCGCCAAACGGCGAGCTCTGGGACCAGGCCGTGACCGCCTGGCTTGAGCTGCACAGCGATGCTGATGCCGAATTCGACAGGGTAGTGGTCCTGCAGGCCGCTGATATTGTACCGCAGGTCAGCTGGGGTACTTCCCCAGAAATGGTTGCGCCAGTCACCGGCAAGGTTCCCGATCCGGCCAACGCGCCCAATGACACTAAGCGTAACAACTACCTGCAGGCCCTGAAATACATGGGGCTGGAGGCAGGAACACCGATCCAGAACATAAAGCTGGACCGCGTTTTTATTGGCTCCTGTACCAACTCGCGTATTGAGGATCTGCGCGCAGCTGCCGCCGTCGTCAAAGGGCGCAAGGTGGCTGCTAATATCAAGGAGGCCCTGGTGGTACCAGGCTCCGGTCTGGTCAAGACGCAGGCGGAACAGGAAGGGCTGGACAAGATATTTATCGAGGCTGGCCTGCAATGGCGTGAGCCAGGCTGCTCCATGTGCCTGGCCATGAATGCCGACCAGCTCGGTGAAGGCGAGCATTGTGCCTCTACCTCCAACCGCAACTTTGAAGGTCGCCAGGGCTTTGGCGGACGCACGCACCTGGTCAGTCCGGCCATGGCAGCCGCAGCGGCCGTGCATGGACATTTCGTTGATGTCCGCGACGTTGAATTACATTAATTTCACGCAAGACAGATAAATCAGAGTATTAGAAATACGACTTGAGGTCGTAAGAGAACAGACATGCAAAAGTTTACAGAACATCAAGGGCTGGTCATGCCACTCGACAGGGCCAATGTAGACACCGATTACATCATTCCCAAGCAGTTCCTGAAGTCCATCAAGCGTACCGGCTTCGGCAAGAACCTGTTTGATGAAGCCCGCTACCTCGATAAGGGCCTGCCGGATGCCGATTGCAGCGGTCGCCCCCTGAACCCGGATTTCGTCATGAATCAGCCACGCTATGCTGGCAGCACCATCCTGCTGGCCCGCGAAAACTTTGGTTGTGGCTCCAGTCGTGAACATGCTCCCTGGGCCCTGGATGACTACGGTTTCCGTTGCGTCATTGCGCCCAGTTTTGCCGACATTTTCTTCAATAACTGTGTGAAGAATGGAATATTACTTATTGTTTTATATGAAAAAACTGTCGATCAACTTTTCCAAGAAATAGCCGCGCAGGAGGGATATAGTCTGGCGGTGGATCTTCCATCCCAGACCATCACGAAGCCTGATGGCACTACCATCGCCTTCGAGATTGAGGATTCCCGCAAGAACGTGCTGCTCAACGGTTTGGATGACATCTCCCTGACCCTGCAGAACGAGGCGGATATCACCCGTTTTGAAGCGGACTGGCAAAACAAGGCACCCTGGCTGTTCAGCCAGGTCTGTGCCTAAGCCAATGATTTAAAAGTATTTTCAGCCCTGAACAGGGTCTCACAGGACATACCATGAGCAAGCAATACAACGTTGCTGTTGTCGGCGCCACTGGCGCGGTCGGCAAAACCATGCTGAGCATTCTCGAGCAGCGCAAATTCCCTATCGCCAATCTGTATCCGCTGGCCAGTGAGCGCAGCGCGGGTGAGCAGATCACGTTTAACAACAAGCACTACACCGTTGAAAACCTTGCGGATTTCGATTTCAGCAAAGCTGACATAGGTCTCTTTTCACCCGGTGCCAGTGTCTCTGCCATCTACGCTCCGAAAGCCGGCGAGGCCGGTTGCGTGGTGATCGACAACACCTCCCAGTTCCGCTATGACGATGACATTCCGCTGGTGGTGCCCGAGGTCAATGCCCATGCCATTGCCCAGTACACCAACCGCAACATCATCGCCAACCCGAACTGCTCTACCATCCAGATGCTGTTAGCCCTGAAACCCATCAAGGATGCGGTGGGCATCAAGCGCATCAATGTCGCGACCTACCAGTCTGTCTCCGGCACGGGAAAAGAGGCCGTTGATGAACTGGCGGGGCAAACTGCCAGGCTGCTGAACGGCCAGGATGTGCAGCCCAAGGTGTATCCGAAGCAGATTGCCTTCAATGTCATTCCCCAGATTGATGTCTTCATGGAGAACGGTTACACCAAGGAGGAGATGAAAATGGTCTGGGAGACGCAAAAAATCATGGAAGACAACGACATACTGGTTAATCCCACCTGTGTACGAGTGCCCGTTTTCTATGCCCACTCCGAAGCTGTCCATGTTGAGACCGGCCAGGAAATCTCGGTGGAAGAGGCCAGGGCGCTGCTGGAGAAGGCTCCGGGCGTGAAGGTGATGGATGTGCGCGAGGATGGCGGCTATCCGACTCCCATCGGCCAGGGCACTGACCGGGATGAAGTCTGGGTTGGCCGTATCCGGCGTGATATATCTCACCCTTGCGGCCTAAATTTGTGGATTGTGTCAGATAATTTGCGAAAAGGCGCAGCGCTTAACTCAATACAGATAGCCGAAGTGTTGATAAAAGACTATTTGTAATGAATACTTGCAGCGAAATCTTAAAAACAATTCTGTCGTTGCGTTAACCGGCCTTAACTGCAATTGACTATTGCCACAGACGGGAAGATTCATGCTGGTCAGTTGTAAAAAGAAACTCGTCCTGACCGCCTTGGCCGCAGTTTTTTTGCACGCCGGCAATGTCTTTGCTGTCGGTCTGGGTGACCTGACCGTGAATTCCAGCCTCAACGAGCCCCTGGACGCCACCATTCAACTGGTGGGTCTGGATGGGCTCGGTGAGGACCAGATTGAAGTGGGTCTGGGTTCGCCGGATGATTTTGAGCGTGCCAACGTCGCTCGTGTCGGTCTGATCGATGATATCGACCTGGAAGTGGATGTTATCGACCGCGAATCCGGCCTAGTACACCTCAGCAGCGATCAACCGGTACGGGAACCTTTCCTGAACATGGTCATCAGCATGCGCTGGCCCAACGGCCGGCTCATGCGTGATTACACGGCCCTGATTGACCTGCCGGTTTTCATCAGTGATGAGCCGACTGCGGCGCCCGTGAATGTGCCCGAGTCGTCGGAACCGGCGCCGGCACCCCAACAGCCGCGCTCCCAGATTCTGGTCGACAATGATCCGCCGGACAATCTTGTCCCGCCAGCTCTCTCGTCGACACCATCTCCTGAATCTTCCCCAACACCCCAAACCTCAGCGGCCACTGATGACGACGAAGTGGTCGTGGCAGCGGGGGACAACCTGTACAACATTGCTGTGAGCAATCGGCCTGCGGACAATGTGTCGGTTGGGCAAACCATGTTGGCCATCCAGCGTGCCAACCCGGATGCCTTCATTGATGGCGACATAAACCGGATTCGGGTGGGCAGTGTGCTACGCATGCCGACCCTGCAGGAAGTCCAGAGCATTGACCAGAGTCAGGCTGTGAACCAGATTGCCCTGCAAGACCAGGCCTCGTCTGCAGAGCCATTGGCCTTCAACAGCAACACCAGCAGCACAGCACAGTCCGGTGAGGACGAGCTGACCATATTGAGCGGGGATGCTGGTGATCCGCCCACCGTGGATGATGACCTGGTCGCGACGATTGCCGCCCTGGAAAACCAGCTCATGATCAGCGAGGAAAGCCTCGATCGTGCCCGCCTGGAAAACCAGGAATTGCGTGCCCGTTTTGCCGAACTGGAAGAACAGATTGAAATTCTGCAGAACATCATATCCATGCAGGATGCCCGCCTGGCACAGCTGCAGGTAGATTTGGCCGCTAACCAGGCCGCGCCCGAACCCGAGCCGGAACCGGTAACCGAAGCGCCGGCACAACCCGTTCCGGTAGCAGCACAGCCAGCGCCACAGGATAATTCCCTAATGAGGCAGATCAGTGCCATTTTTGAAAATACACTGGTGCTGCTATCCAGCCTTGTCGCCCTGATAGTCCTGGTGCTGGGCTTTCTGGTCTGGCGCCGTCGTGCCGCTCAGGATGAGATGGAAGATTACGCCCTGGAAGGAGCACAGGCGACCTATGTGGATGAGGAACCTGACGGTGCCTCAGCCGGTTTCCTGGCAGCCCTGAAATCCCGCTTCAGCAAAGATGAGGCTGAGGATGCTGCTACCGCCAGTAATGTTGCTGCGAGTGAGTCCCATGATGACGCAGATGAAGATTCGGAAGATGACGACAGCGTCGACGATGACGATGACTACGACGACGAAGATGATCTGGATTCGGCAGAAGATGAAGCTGATGAAGATGATGCATCGGATGACGAAGACGACGATGATGATTACGACGACGAAGACAGCGAAGACAACACGGATTCAGAGGATGAAGATGATCTGAACCCGGCCTTCGCCATGGGTGATCTGGATTTCGATGATGAAGATGAAGATGAAGAAAGCGCAGATGCCGCCGAAGAAGACGATGATGATGCGGACACCGATGAGCTGACGGCGGATGCCGAGGACGAATTAGATCTCAATTTCGGCGATGACGAAGATGAAGAGGTGTCCGAGGCCATAGCAGCAAGTGATGAAAGCGAAGACACCGAGTTTGATCTGGGTGATCTCGGTAATTTCGACTCCGACGATGATACTGAAGAAGATACAGAGCAAGAGCTTTCTGCGGCCCAGCCGTCTGAAGAAGAACAGGACGATACGGAAACGTTTGCGTTCAACCTGGGAAATGATGACGCAAGTGACGTCGACGATACCCCAGAAATAGACTCGGCTGAAACAGAGACTGACGATGATGTCGAAAGTTTCGATTTTTCCCTTGATGACACTCCGGCAACGCCTGCCGCTGTGGCGGAAGAAAGCACCGATGAAGATGTCGAAAGCTTTGAATTCAGCCTGGGTGATGCCAGTACAGCGCCAGCGGCTGCAGCAGAAACTGCGGACGATGAACCGGAAGAGGTTGAAACCTTCGAGTTTGATGTCGGGTCGGTATCTTCTTTTGAAGAAGACGATAACACTGAAGCTGGCACCGCTGAAGCAGGCGATGATACGGAAACGTTTGTCTTCAACATGAATGACAACGACGAAACCGATGATGAGGCTGATCCACTGGCGGCAGCCCTTGATGAGATTGACCCCGCTGCGGATGAGAGCAGTGACGATTCAAGTGAAGGCGGTAATGACGACATTAATAACGACATGAATAACGACATTAATAACGACGTTGCTGAAGAGATTGCTGCCGACAGCGATGACGAACTGGATTTGGACAGTATCGAGATAGACGACAGCCTGTTTGACAGCGACGAGGTTGCCGAAGGCGCACGTGATGAGGCCTCTACCAAACTGGATCTTGCCGTGGCCTATGAGGCCATGGGCGACATGGATGGCGCCCGCGAAATCCTGCAGGAGGTCATGGCCGAGGGCAACGACAGCCAGAAAGCCGAAGCCGAGAAGCTGATGGAGAAGTGGAGCCTCTCCTAGTGGCAGCCCCAGTGGCAGCAAGCTGGTGGCAGGCCACAGTAGTGGCCCGGAAATGACCCATGACTGAGACCACAAGTGCTGGGGGCGATTCCTGTCGGGTCGCCCTGGGTATTGAATACAATGGCCGCGGCTTCAACGGCTGGCAGGCACAGAAATCCCCTCACACCAAAACCGTTCAGCAGACCCTTGAACAGGCCCTGTCCGAGGTGGCAGACCATCCCGTCACCCTGGTTTGTGCCGGACGCACCGATGCCGGCGTGCATGCCACAGGGCAGGTGGTGCATTTTGATCACCGTCATGAGCGGACTGAGGGCGCCTGGATACGCGGCGGTAATGCATTGCTGCCACCGGAAGTCTCTGTTCGCTGGGCCAAACAGGTGCCTGCCGACTTTCATGCGCGCTTTTCTGCAACCGCACGGCGCTACCGGTACGTGATTTACAACCATGCCGTGAAACCGGCCATATTGAATGGCCAGGTCACGCATCACTATCAACCACTGGATGCAGAGCGCATGCACGCCGCCGGACAGCTGTTACTGGGTGAGCAGGATTTCAGCGCTTACCGTGGGTCTGCCTGCCAGTCAACCACGCCCATGCGC